>ERZ772953.152-NODE-152-length-19460-cov-4.124968_pt1 | contig 19460 bp, 16 predicted proteins | sample MGYA00580685_ERZ772953 | MGnify/ENA primary metagenome ERZ772953 (study PRJEB29015, sample SAMEA2738080) | human oral metagenome | biome: human oral; feature: human-associated habitat; material: saliva | place: China | collected 2209 ...
TCAGAGGCGAACACATCATTCACCCACAATTGCGTTTAGGCTTTCACATGTTGCTCCTGTCCTGTCATGGTGAGGTGTGACTGGTTATGATGACTGGTATGGACTCACAATTTATAGCAAATCTTATTTCCGGCATATCGGCAGCCGCTGCCATTGCTTCGGCCATTGTGGCATGGCGGCAGGCTACTGGCTCTAAGGAAGCTAAGGCAAAGGCAGATGAAGCGCACAAAGCAGCTCTAGCTATGAGTGATGCGGCTGACCGTTCTGCAAAGGCAGCAGAAAAACGGGCCAACCAGGCTGAGAAGTTACTCGAGCAGATGCAGCAGATTGCTGACAGCCTTCGCAGACCTGTCTTGGAGCTGACTCATGCATTCAATGGCCAACGTCCTAATGATTACCACTATAAATTGCGTAATAATACTCAGACATCTGTCATGGTTCTTGAGGTAAAAAACCTGGACAAGTTCACCAGCCCCGAGCTTGAGATTCCCAAACTTCCTATGGAGGTGCACCCCGGCAAACCGGTTACGTTCTATCTACCGCATACTCGAAGAAATAAGAGTCTGGAGCTTCGAATCAATGTCAGTGGGAAGGAAGAAACTATTTTTGTAGAGATTCCTTGATAGTTCGAGCTTTCAACATCAAGAACCAGCGAACCTTTCACAAGTTTGACGATATTGAAATAGGCAACTTACAGCAGTAATTGCTCGGGCGTATATGGACCGACAAAAGCCAATCGCATTTGCTGAGGGGCAGGAGCGTATCTTGCAAGCAACTTGGTTCCCATTTACTCCCCACCTTGAGGCATTATTCGTTGCAACAGGTAAGCAGATAAAAGAAACCCCCTGCGTTCCCCTTAGAGGAGGGGGAACACAGGGGGTCTCTGCCCTTAAACCAGAGAGGTACTCACGTACCCCGCAAGTTTTAGAAAGCCTTGTTTACCAGCGCAGCAAGACCGGACTTCTTGTTTGCAGCGGTCTTCTTGTGCAGAACACCCTTGGAAACAGCCTTGTCCAGCTTACGGTTCACAAAACGCAGAGCCTCAACAGCTGCTTCCTTGTTCTGTGCCTCAACAGCAGCCTTGACCTTGCGGGTCGCGGTCTTCAGCTCGGACTTTACAGCGTTGTTACGCAGGCGAGCCTTCTCGTTGGTGAGGATACGCTTCTTCTGAGACTTAATGTTAGCCACAATTAAACTTTCTGTTTTGTCTTATTGGTCGGTGAGGGCGACGCTGGCCGATCATCGACTGAGCGGCGTGGGGATGCCTATGGCAACCGGCCAGCAGTGCCCGATGACCATCGGACACTCAACCACACATAATACCAGATGAACAGCCTCCACGACAGACCCTCGCGGAGAGAAAAATACTGTGAAAACCGCTACACGCAGCCTCCACATCCGGCGCAGATAATCGGCACCGGTCGCCGGTGAAACTACCGGCACAGGGCGTTAGCCGTTATGGCGAGTCCACGCACGCTCAATCAGGCGGAACGTATCCTCCGGCATAATGGCGCCCTCACGGCGCATCGCATCCGGGCGAACACGAATCACACGGTTCAGCTTCACCTCAGAAGCGCGGCCCTGCGGATCCCACGGACCCGAACCAATATCAAGGTAGTTCGAATCGGCGTGCTCACGGTTATTGTGGTCCTTGCTGGTCATCATCAGCGCCAGCAGGTACTCACCGTCACGACCCACCAGAAGCACCGGGCGGTCCTTACCCTGCGAGTGGTCCTCCTCGAAGGGAACCCACGTCCACACGATTTCACCCGGGTCAGCGTCGCCGTCCAGGGAGGGCGAGTACTCAAAGTTGATCATGTCGCGGTAATCGCCCGGGTAATCCGAACCGTCGGATGCGACGGTCGGAGCCGGTGCGGAAGGCTTAGGTGCCGAGGAAGACTTCGAGGCGCTCGGCTTAGGCGCCGAAGAGCCGGAGGTACGAGCCTCACCCTGACGAGATTCACTCTTCTGGGAGGATTCGGAGCCGCCCTTAGACGCAGTAGCGTCGTTGAGGGCATCCTCTGCCGCCTTCTGCAGGAAGGGCAGCAGGGCAAAGAAAATTTTCTTCAGAATTTCGAGCATGGGCTCTATTATGCACTACAGGCGCGGAGGTAGAGCAATCGCCAAAACAGCCTGCTCCACCGCATACACCGCGTCCTGCGACTCACCCTTCAGCTGGGCGTCCGCATCAGCCAGAAGCTGCACAATATGCGCCAACTGGGCGCCGGTAAAACGGCGGCCGTCACGCTGAGCCTGCTCAACCTGCCACGGTGACATACCCACCTCACGCGCCAGCTCGTTAGCGCTCATACGCACGTGGTGCACACGCGCAATATTGCGGATACGCATGGCGAGCGCACCCAGCATCGGAATCGGCTCCGTGCCGGTGGCGAGGGAGTGGCGGAGCAGACGCAGAGCCTCCGGGGCGTTACCGGAAATCGCGGCGTCACTCACGCGGAACGCGGTGACTTCGGTGCGGCCGCCGTAGTAGCGGTTCACAGCCTCTTCGGTGATTTCGCCGGGTACGTCTGAGAGCAGCTGCTGGCATGCGGCGGCAAGCTCCGCAGTGTCGGAGGCGGCGGCCGTCAGCAACGCCAGGGCGCCGCCAGTAATGGGACGCTGGGCGGCGGCGAACTCCCCCGCCAAGAACTCGCTCTTCTCACGGTCGGTCTTGAGCGCCTTGCAGTTAATGAGCACGAACTGGGAGCGCACCAGGTCGATGAGCTTCTTGCCGCGGTTACCGCCCGAGTGGTTCAGAATGAGCATGATGTCCGGCTCGGGGGCGTTCAGGTAGGCGAGCGTATCGGTCAAAAACTCGTCGCTCATGGAGGCGAGGTTCTCAACCTCAATGATCTTTGCCGAACCGAACAGGGAGGGCGAAGCGTGCAGGATCAGCTCCCCCGCCGTGTAGGTGGCGGCGTTAATCTGAACGCGGTCCACCTCCGGGTGGATGCTGCGGAACAGCTCACGCAGGCGTGCCGCAGCGCGGGAAGCAAAGTACTCTTCGGGGCCGTAGAGCATGACGGCGGGTGCCGGGGTGACGGTACGCCACGCGGTGTCGAGGGCGGGGCCGCCTCGGCGGGCGTAGCCTCGGGAACCACCACGCTGGGTTGAACGCTTACGCTCGGACACGCTTATCACTCGCCTTTATCTGCAGGGTACGGGTTGAACTCGAACCCCGCTGCGCACGGGGGTGCTGCGCGGGTAGAGTCTCGAGTATCCATCATAGCGTTTTCTTCTCAGATGCCTCCTAGCGGTGGTTAGGGGTAGTCGGTCAGGGTTAGATGCCCGCAGTGAGTCGGTTAGGAACGGGCGGGCTGATCGGGGCGCTGATAGGAGGGCGCGGTGCGCGGTACCACCCGCAAATACTGCCGGTGCGTGACCGCGCGGTAGCGGCGCGCATCCACCCACCACAGGGCTATGCTCAACGCCAGCACGCAGAGGGTACTACACACCACCGCCGGGACGTTCGAACCTGGCTCCCACGGGTTACCCGGCGCATGCGCGGCAGTGTGTGCCGCCCACTCGATGCCCTGCGCGGCAAGGCCACCGGCGCGCAGGCACAGATCCGCCAATGTGGGCAGACCCAGCAGCATGAATCCGAGAGCCACCAGCCCGGCGAGCATACTCAGCGGCGCCAAAGGAGCGGCAACCAGATTCGCCGGAACCGAGTAGAGCGGCACTTTACCGCTCATCGCCAAAATCAGCGGGGGGCACCACAGGGATGCCACGATGGGCGCGGCGAGCATTTCCGCGCAGAACACCGGCATGATGCGCATGAGCAGGCGAATCAGCGGCGGGCCCAGCAGAATCAGCGCGGAGGTTGCCGTCACCGACAGGGCGAACCCCATATCCACGGCGAGGTGCGGGGCGGCAAGCAGACACATCAGTACCGTTGTTTGCAGCGCCGCCAAGGACTGGCGACCCGAACCGCGCAGCATCGCGTAAGCACCGAGCAGACCCATGGCGAGGGAACGAATGACGGAACCCTCAGAGTCCAGCAGCATGGCGTAGGCGAGCACCGCCGCGACCCCGCACAGCACCATGACGCGGTGCGGAATGGCGAGGGTGCTCAGCCGGTGCACGAGAGGCGGCAGAGCGTGGGCATTTGGCGGGGTAGATTGCTGACGCTGGGCAAGTTGATGGGGTCGGGCGGGGCGGCGAGAACGACCCGTGCCTCTCCCCCGCAACCGCTGCATCCAGGAACGGAACAGCAGGTATGCGCTAGCGAAACGGTACGGACGAATCGCCAGCACCAGCCGGTACGCACCCAAAAACACAATGGCAATATTCGCCCCGGACACCGCTGTAATATGGCTGAGCCCGCTGAGCTTATACTCCTCCCGCGCGGTGGAACTCATCAGCGAATCATCCCCGTAGGCGGTACCCAAAACCAGTGCCGCCGACTCCGTGCCGAGGGTCTCCAGGGCGCGGGTACGCAGATGCTCCTTGAGCGTGGACAGGTACGGCTCCGCCGCCGTCTGGGCGGTAGCGTTCGACCCGGCACCGGAGGCGGGGGCAGAAAAAATAGTTGCGCCGCTCAGCTTCGCCGTGGAACCGTTGAACTCCACCGTGCCGAGGGCGGTTACCCTCATGCCCGGATAAATCGCCCGCGAGCGCACGGTACCGCTCCCCTGGTGCTGAGCGACCGAACTCGCTGCCGAACGTGCCTCCGGGCGCTGCGCGGTACTCTTTGCCGAACCGTCACGCCGATACACGCGCACCCGCTCATTCACCAGCGCACGCACGCTCCGCCCCTGAATTTCCTCCAGCTTAATAACCACCAGAGTAGTTCGCGGATCCACGCGGCGAACCTGCTCCACCGTGCCATTCAGACGAAGCGAAGCACCCTGCGCCTGCTGTAGCGTGGCGCGGGATGCATCCACCCCCGTAGCGCACAAAAGCACCGCCTGAACCGTCACAATACACGCCAGAAAAACCAGCTGCCCCGTCGTGCGAAAGAGCAGGCTGTAGGGCATCATCGCATGCGGCGGAAAGAAGAGCAGAATCGCCAGGCAACCCAGCAGGGCAATAAGCACGCACGCCAGCGGATGCACCACCCGCCATGTGCCCACGGTCAGCGCCACCGCGGTAAAAGCCCACAGCGCCAGCACCGTGAAACTCAGGCGAAAGTCCAGGTGAATGAGGCTTCCCTGGGCGCGCAGCTCCTGCTCGTCGCGGCGGGTACGCCACCGTTCAGCACCGATGCTCCAGCGATAGCGGGCACGGCGATACGCCGCAGCCGTGGACCGGGTGAGGTGCCGGGTGAGGCGCGAGGCCCCGGGGAATAGCTCCCGCTCCCCTGCCTGCTGGTGCTTCTGTTGGCGGTTCAGAATGCGGTTCTGCTGGCGGTGCATTAGACCGTCACCAGCGGGCGCAGATTCTCCAGCATCGACGGACCAATGCCGGGCACCGCATCCAGCTCATCCACGCTACGGAAACCGCCGTGCGCCTCACGCCAGGCAATAATGCGCTGAGCCATCGCCGGACCAATACGCGGTAGGCTCTGCAACTCTTCAGCGGTCGCGGTGTTAATGTTCACCGGGGATGAGCCCTTCTGGGCGCTGCCCGAAGCGGTCAGCGTGCGTGCAGGCTGGGGCTGAGTACCGCCCTGAGAAGCACCGTTCTGTGCTGCACCATTCGCTGCATTACCCTGACCGGCATTCGCCGTGCCACCATTGGGCTGAATCTGCGCCGGGGCGGCCGTCTCACCACGATGCGGCACATAAATCTGCACCCCGTCACTCAGCGTACCGGCAAGGTTCACGCGATCCAGGTCAGCATCCGCGGCGGCACCGGAGGCGGCGGCAATCGCATCCACGGTACGACCCTGCGCGGGCAGCGTGTACACGCCGGGGTTGTTCACGGCACCCGCCACGTGCACCCGCACGGTAGCATCACCGGAGGCGCCACCCTGCGCGGATTCACTCGGATGAGCGCCCGACTGGGCGGTGGACTGAGTTCCGGGGCTCTGCTGGGCGCCCACCGCCTGCACCGACTCGGCGGTAGCACTCGGAGAGGCAAGCTGCTCGGCACGCGGCGCCGCCGAAAACTGGGTCACACCCCACACCACGGCAACCAATGCCAACACCGCCACCAGAAGCAGCACGCGCGGCGACAAACCCCAGCGGGTGCTGCGGGTGGTGCCGGGCTGATCGGCCTGCTCCCACTCCGCCCAGTCGTCCACCTCGTTCCAGTCGGGCTGCTGATCCCAGTCAGCCCAGCCATTCGACTCCGGGTGGGATGCCGCTGGCTGAGTGGTAGATACATGCTGGCTGGTAGGTACGGACTGGCCGGCAGGCGCGGGCTCGGCGGGTGCTTCTTCGGCAGGTATCTGCGCCGGCGTTACCTCAGCGGCAATAGCCAGCGGCACGGTGTCCTCGGCATCCGGCGCACCGTTCTTGCGAGGGCGCGGGCTGCGGTAGAGGCTGTTCATCAGGGAGCGGGCGCTACGCTGCGCGCCGCCGGGCTGGGTTGCATTACCCAGCTGGGTTGCGCTGTCCTGCACAGGGCTCTGTACAGCATTCGGGTCGGGGTTGGGGGTCATGCTCGTCATACCCCTACCCTAGGCTCACGCGCGTGAACGCACGAGCGCACGCAAAGAACCTGTGGATAACTCCCCTCGATCGGCGCGAAAGGAGCCATCCACAGGCCCTTTTTTGAAAAATATGCGGTTTTTGTTCAAAAACGGCGGGTTGCGGCTTGTCACAAAACCGTCACAAACACCTCGGCCACACGAGCTTCCCGCACCGTTTAAGACCAGAATCTAGCCTCCGCTTAGTCCTCGCGCGGAAGCTCAGTACCCGGAACACCCAGCTCCGAAGCACGCTTATCAGCCATCACCAGCAGGCGACGAATACGGCCCGCAATCGCGTCCTTCGTCATCGGCGGATCAGCCAGACGACCCAGCTCATCCAACGACGCATGCTTATGCAACACACGCAACTCACCGGCGTAACGCAGATGATCCGGCGCCTCATGCCCCAGAATCTGCAGGGCACGCTCCACGCGGGCGCTCGCCGCAACAGCCGCCTGAGCGCTACGGCGCAGGTTCGCATCATCAAAATTCGCCAGACGGTTCGCAGTCGCACGAACCTCCTTGCGGGTGCGCGCCTCACGCCACGTGGTCAGGGTGCTAGTCGCACCCATACGCTCCAGCAGCTGCGAAATGGTCTCACCGTCACGCACCACCACACGGTCGGTGCCGCGCACCTCGCGTGCCTTCGCAATAATCTCCAGGCGACGAGCCGCACCCACCAGCGCGAGCGCAGCCTCCGGGCCGGGGCAGGTAATCTCCAGGGAGGAGGAACGACCCGGTTCAGTCAGCGAACCGTGCGCCAAGAACGCACCGCGCATAACCGCCTCGGCATCCTGCAGGGAGCCGTTCACCACAGCCGGCGGCAGGCCACGCACCGGGCGGCCCCGCAAATCCAGCAGACCGGTCTGGCGAGCCAGCGCCTCACCACCGTGATCCACACGCACAATGTAGCGGCCGCCTCGACGCAGGCCACCACCGCTGACGCTGGTCAGCTCAGAGTCGTGACCGTAAATCTCCGCAATGGTGCGGCGCATGCGGTGGGCGGTTGCCTCGTGGTCGACCTCAGACTCCACCACGATTCGCCCCGAGACAATGTGCAGGCCTCCGGTAAAACGCAGAATCGTAGAGATTTCTGCCTTACGAGCAGAGACTTTCGTTGCCTCGTAGTTGGCGAGTTCGTCCTTGACGAGCGTGGTTAATGCCATGAAAGGTCCTTCTGGGCGTAGTGTTTAAGTCTAAAAATCAGGAAAAGAGCGCACAAAACAGCCAGCTCAAGCAGCACACCTGAGCCGCAAATCCAAGCCAGTCAATCTAAGAGCTCAGCTCAAACGCTTCGTTATACGCAGCCGCAAGCTTCAGCGGGTCGTGCACATTCGGCTGGGAGCTCGAACGCAGATGCGCCCACACAACCTTCGCACCCATCGCAGAAGCCTCACGCTCCAGCTCGGAACGGTGATCAGCCTGCATGTCAGCGTCAGCAATCACCGCGTCCAGGTGAAGCTTCGGGGCGTACTGGCGCAACAAATCCAGGTGCGTTGCCGGGGTGAAGCCGACCGTCTCCTTATCGTCGGAGAGGTTCATGACCACGCAACGGCGCGCCTCCGTGCGGATAATCGCCTCACGCTGAGCGTCCAACAGCAGATGCGGCAGAACCGACGTACGCCACGAACCCGGACCCAAAACAATCCAGTCGGATTCTTCAATAGCGGAGAGCGCCTCCGGGCAGGGGCGAGCATTCTCAGGGGTCAGACCAATATCGTGAACGCGTTCCTCCTTCGAGAGGTTCACCTGGCCGACCACTTTCACACGCTCAATACCGCCACCGTTATGCTCACGCAGCACGGTGCCGTAAATGACCATCGGATCCAGCGCCATCGGCAGCACGCGGCCGCGCGCATTCAGCAGGGCACCCGCCCAGTCCAGACCGGCAACCGGGTCATCCAGCAGCTGCCAGAGAGTCGCAATCAGCAGGTTACCGAGAGCATGGTAATCCAGCGGGAACTCACCCTCGTAACCCTCGGGCGCGCTAAAACGATGCTGCATCACATCACGCCACGTGCGACCCCAATCGGTGTCATCACACAGCGCAGAAAGCGCCATACGCAAATCCCCGGGAGGGAGAATACCCATCTCCTCACGCAAACGACCCGACGAGCCGCCATCGTCAGCAACCGTCACAACAGCCGTCAAATCAGGCGTGACGTGGCGAAGCGCAGACAGGGAACCGTACAGCCCGTGACCGCCGCCCATCGCCGTGACCTTCGGCGAACGGTGCGTGGTCTTCAACAGGCGCAACGCCTGAGTCGGCAGAGCCGGCAGGCGCGGAATACCCTGAGTGTCATAACTGGTCGAATGGGTGGACATAGTAATACCTCACATACCCGGAAGGAACGGTATGCCGGCCCCACGGGTGCGGGGCCGGACGGCGGCTAATGAATCACGACGCGGTGGTTGGGACGCGCCGGGAAAAACTTACTCGCGGCCCTTGTCACGGTGCTGAACATTCACGTTCAGCTCACCGAAAGCAGAAAGACGACGAGCCAGTTCCTCCGTCACAGCCACGGAACGGTGCTTACCACCGGTGCAGCCAATAGCGATGGTGGCGTAGTACTTGCCCTCACGGCGGTAGCCCTCAAGCACGGGGCGCAGAGCCGCAAGGTAGTTGCTGATGAACTCCTCGGTGCCCGCGTGCTCCAGCACGTAGTCGCGCACCGGGGCGTCCTGACCGGTCAGGGGGCGTAGCTCCGGAACCCAGTGCGGGTTCGGGATGAAACGCATATCAGCCATGTAGTTAGCGTCCGAAGGCGCACCGTACTTGAAGCCGAAGCTCATCACGGTCAGGTTCAGCTTCTTATCCGCACCCTCAGCGAACATTTCACGCACGGTACGAGCCAGCTCGTGAACGTTCATGCCGGTGGTGTCAATGGTGCGGTCAGAAGCGAGGCGCAGACCTTCAAAGAGAGTGCGTTCAGCGCGGATACCGTCGAGGACGCGACCCTCACCCTGCAGCGGGTGCGGGCGGCGCTGAGCCTCGTAGCGGGCAATAATGGTCTCATCCTTGGCGTCAAGGAAAAGCATGGAGAAGTCAATATCGGACTTGCGCAGAGTCTCAATCGCAGCGGGAAGATCGGAGAACAGGGCGCGGGCGCGAACGTCAATACCGAGCGCCACCTTCGGAACTCGCGCACCGTCGCGGGTCACCAGCTCAGCCAGGGAACCGAGCATCTGCGGCGGGATGTTATCGATAACGTACCAGCCCTCATCCTCCAGTACATTTGCGACAGTACTGCGGCCTGCACCGGAAATACCGGTGATCACCAGAATCTGAGGGCGCTCCTCACTCTGGGCGGACTGTACCGTGGCGGGCTTGCTCTGATTCTCGGGCATGGTGCTTCTTCCCCTTCGACGCGAAATACTCTCTATGCCATGATACAAGACCTTTATCTGACGGTTCAGGGGTACGGTCAGAAATTTCACCAGTATGACAGAAATATGAGGCACTCCCCCGAGCGAACCTCAGAAGAAAGAAACCCGCATCACAAGTGCTTGCGCATAATGCTCTCCAAGGGAGCTACAGGAGCAGGCGGGCGGCAGAGCTACGGAGGGTGCAGGAGAGGGTACAGCAAAGCCCGCACGATACCTCCCACAGGAGGCACCGCACGGGCTCCACGCTACGAACGTTTCGAACTATGAACGCTCCGCAACTATACGCGGATGCGCCAGGTTGCCTTAGACAGAAAGCTCAGGCCAAAAGCTTAGGCAGAAAGCTCCGGCAGGAAAGCCGCCACATGCTCCAACAGACGCACCGACAGCTCCTTCTTCGAACCGGAGAACATCGGCGCCTCATCGTTCAGAGTCGACAGCAGCGTAATCGTGTTATCGTCCGTGCCGAAACCACGATTCACACCCACCGTATTGACCGCCAAGAAGTCCGTACCCTTACGCTGTAGCTTCTCACGACCCAGCTCCAACGGAGTCTTCTCCGCCGAACCGGTCTCCGCCGCAAAACCAACAATGAGCTTCGGACCGAGGGTGCTCTCCCCTGCCTCACGAGCCTGCTGGCGGCGCACAACGACCTCACGCAGAATATCCGGGTTGCGCACCAGCTGAATCACCGGCGCATCCTCAGAATCGGCGCTCTTCTTAATCTTGAACTCGGCAAACTCGGCGGGCCTAAAATCAGCCACCGCCGCGGACATGATCAGCACATCCGCCGCCGCGCTCGCCTCAAGGGTCGCCTCACGCAGCTCCAGGGCGCTGACCACGCGGGTTACCTGCACACCCTCCGGCGCGGGAACCTCAAGGTTCGCGCCAATCAGGTGCACGGTCGCGCCCAGGTCGCGTGCCGCCTCCGCGAGCGCCACACCCTGCTTACCGGTCGAACGGTTGCCGAGGAAGCGTACCGGGTCCAGCGCCTCACGGGTGCCGCCGGCGGTAATGACCACGAGGCGACCGGCAAGAGGACCACGCAGCGATTCGGATGCGCCAGTCGCCCGACCCGAATCAGCCTGGCTGGGTTCAACCTGACCAGGCTCATTCTGACCCAGCAGCGCCGAGGTCAGCGTCGCCGCACGTGCCGCCGCCAGACGCTCCTGCTCCGTGCCCGTGTACAGGGGCTCAGTCGGCGCGTAACCGGGCGTGTACACCGGGTGCACCTGACCCTTCGGGAAGCGCGCAATCACATCCAGCGCGACCGTGAAAATATCCTCCGGCTCGGGCATGCGACCCGGACCAGAATCCGGGCCTGTCAAACGCCCAATCGCAGGCTCAATCACGTGATAACCCCACGAACGCAGAGTCTGCACGTTCGCCTGAGTCGCCGGATGCTCCCACATCTGGGTATGCATCGCGGGCGCCAAAATCACCGGGGCGTGCGTCGTCAACACCGTAGAGGACAGCAGATCATCCGCACGACCAGCCGCCAAACGAGCCAGCAGATCAGCGGTCGCCGGGGCAATCACCACAGCGTCAGCCTGCTCAGCCTGACGCACGTGGTTCACCTCCGGCACGCGGTCAAACACGTCCGTTGAGACGGGGTTGCCGCTCAGCGCCTCCAGGGTGGGAACACCCACGAACTTCGTCGCGTTCGGGGTGGGCATGGCGATTACCTCGTCGCCATTCTTCGCAAAAAGACGAAGGAGCATCGCCGCCTTGTACGCAGCAATGCCCCCTCCAATACCAACGATAATGCGCATGGTACGTCAAAGAATCCTTGTAGAAGCAGATTACTCAGCGGACTCGTCGAGGATAACCTCTTCGATAGCGATAACCTCTTCGCTACCTGCGGGGATGTACTCCTCCTCGATAGCGCCGGAGAACTCAGCCGCGCTGAAATCAATCACAGCGGACAAATCCTCGGGAATCGGGTAGCCGTCCTCGTCGAACTTTGCGTCCGGGCGGTGCTCCGCCACAACACGGTCAGCAATGATTTCACGCATTGCCACCGACAGGGACTTCTCGTTCGACTCAGCGTCAACCAGCGGGCCAACGTGCGCAGCAGTATTGTCCTGCAGGTTAGCGTAGTACGCGTTAATCTGGCGTGCACGGCGGGCACCGAAAATCACCAGGCCGTACTTGGACTCCGCCTTCTCAATCAGCGCGTCAGCGCTGGGGCTCACGATGCCCTCGGGAGCGACACCGTCAACGAAGTTGTAGTCCTCGTGTTCCTTGATTTCGTTTGCCACTAAAAACTCCAAATAGCTTGATGGAATGTACGTACCGAACGCCCCCGCACACCGTTCGCGCTATGGCGCAAACCGGGCACACTGAGGGCACGGTCAAAACTAAAGAACTATTCTACCCTCTCAACGGCTAAAACGCACGTACCAGCCCGGACAAAAGATGTCAGCCCGGACAAAAAGGTGGGGGCTCCGAAGAAAACTCTTCGAAACCCCCACCCTTCACAACGCCTCACGGCAGAACTACAGGTCGGAAGAAACTCTAGCCCCACCGCAAACGCAAAGCATGCAGATTAGGCGGCGCCAATCAGCTCAGCAATCTCCTTCGCTGCACGCTCAACAGAGTCGTTGACGACCGTGACGTCAAATTCCTTCTCAGCAGCCAGCTCAACCTTCGCAGTTTCAAGGCGACGAGCCTGCTCCTGCTCACTCTCGGTACCTCGACCCACCAGACGCGACACCAGCTCATCCCAGCTCGGAGGAGCCAAGAAAATCAGGCGGGCATCAGGCATGGTCTCGCGAATCTGACGAGCACCCTGCAGGTCAATCTCAAGGATCACCGGGCGGCCAGCGTCCAGGGCCTCCTGGACCTTAGCGCGCGGAGTACCGTACTTGTTCTTACCGTGTACCACAGCGTACTCAAGCATCTGACCGTCAGCAATCATCTGGTCAAACTCTTCCATCGAAACGAAATAGTAGTGAGTACCGTCAACCTCACCGGGGCGAGGATCACGAGTGGTAGCGGAAACAGAGAACCACACGTTCGGGTAGTTCTCACGAATGTACTGGCACACCGTACCTTTGCCAACAGCAGTGGGGCCAGCCAGTACGGTGAGAGTCGGCTGAGACATAGCTTCCTTACTGCGCCTTCATCGGCTGAAGGCACGAGGTATTAGGACTGAGAAGACTCGGAAGACTGACCAGCAGTCTTACGACGTGCACGGTTCAAATACCGCGAATTACGGTTGAAGTACTCCACCATCTTGCGACGCTGGTGTACACCCAGGCCGCCAAGGCGGCGAGTCGGTGCAATATGAAGTTCTTCAATGATGCGTTCAGCTCGAACGGCACCAATGCCCGGAAGTGCGCGCAACATCTGCCCCACCGGCATTTTAGCCAGTGCAGGGTCGGAATCGACCATGTCGAGCACCTGACGTACGGAAAGTTCACGGTCACTCAGTGCACGCTTAATTTCCTGGCGGTGTGCTCGGGCAAGTACTGCCTTCTCGCGGGCGGAGGCGCGCGCATCCTCAGTTAGCGGAGTCAGCGGCATGGTTGGGTCCCCCATTTCTGCGAGTTATAGAATTTTACTTATCAACTAATGTAACACGGATAGCACGAGAACCCTCGTTCCACCCGCGGCACTCACCCTCACACCAACAATGCGTCTACGCACGTCAGCACGTAAATATCAGGGAGTACCTCTATAGCATAGCGGAGTATTCGCCCTATCAAAAGTGGAGCCACGTACGCACCTTGCAGAGCGGACACACTCCCCCACCACAGAGGTGAGCAAACTCGCATCACGCTGAGCACCTCAGCCCCCGCAATACACGCAAAAGGGCGCGCACCCCGAGCAGACTCTCAACAGAATCCACCCGGAGCACACGCCCCTCACGCAACACGCGAACTATGCGCCGCGAGCCGCCAACAGGTCATCACGAGCCGCCTGCGCAGCCTTCGCCAAACCCTCAACCGACGGGCCAGCAGCCAGCACGCCACGGCTAGAATTCACCAGCACCTGCGACTCAACTCCAGCAAACACGCGGTACAGATCAGCCGCCGAAGCGCCCTGCGCACCATAACCCGGCGACAGAATCGGGCCGTTGAACACGCTCAGGTCAATACCCAAATCAACCAGCGCCTGACCAACGGTCGCGCCAACCACCAGGCCGCACGGACCCATCTGCTCCCACTGACGGGAGGCGTTCTCGGCTACCGCCGCGGCAATAATGCGCTTGGCTACCGCGCCCTCGGACTCCGATGCGCCCACGTGCTGAACGCTCTTACCCTCGGGGTTCGAGGTCAACGCCAGCACGAAAGTGCCGCGGTCATTCTCATCCGCCAAATCCAGCGCCGGACGCAGCGACTCAAAACCCAGGTACGGGCTCAACGTCACCGAATCGGTACCCAGCGGCGAGGAGGAGCCGAGCCACGCATCCGCGTACGCCTTCATGGTCGAACCAATATCGCCGCGCTTAGCGTCAGCAACAATCAGCACACCATCAGCGGCAGCGCGGGCAAACAGCGCCTCCAGCACAGCAAGACCAGCCGAACCGTGACGCTCAAACAGCGCCACCTGAGGCTTCAACGCCGCCGCAAACGGGGCGCAACCCTCATAGACCGCCTCAGTAAAAGCAGCCAGACCGGCAGCGGAATCCTCAAGACCCCACTGCTCCAGCAGGTTCGGATGCGGGTCAATACCCACACACAGCGGGCCGCGCTCCGCCATCGCCTTCGCCAGACGATCACCAAAAGCAGCGGACATTACGCCTCGCCACCCTCAGAACGAGCATCCACAGCGGCAGCCAGCTGAACGCCGTGCTCCTGCAGGCTCATGATGTCCCAGCTGTGCTCACGCAGAGCGTTAATCGCCTGAACAGCCGCAGCGAACTCAGAAATGGTAGTCATAACCGGGCAGCCCACCGAAACCGCAGCGGCACGAATCTCGTAACCATCGCTACGAGCAGCGCCACCGGCAGGGGTGTTCAGAATCAGGTCAATATCACCGTTGCGGACCATGTCCACAATCGAGTGGTCGCCATTTGCCTCAGCGAACTTAGAAGCCACCAGCACCGAGTTCAGGCCGTTACGGCGCAGAATCTCAGCGGTACCACCGGTCGAAACGATCTCAAAGCCCAGCGACTCCAGCATCTTCGCGTAAATAATGACGTTACGCTTATCGTGGTTAGCCACCGAAATGAACACCTTACCGGAGGTCGGCAGCGGCGAACCAGCGCCAGCCTGAGCCTTCGCGAACGCGGTGTCATAGTGCTTATCCAGACCCATGACCTCACCGGTCGAACGCATCTCCGGGCTCAGCAGCGAATCCACCACAACACCCTCGGGGGTGCGGAAACGAGCGAACGGCAGAACCGCAGCCTTCACAGCAATCGCAGTCTCCTCGGGCAGGGACGCGCCGTCCATGTTCTGCGGCAGGTAGCCCTCAGCCTTCAGCTCAGCAATGCTCTTACCCAGACCAATCAGCACAGCAGCCTTAGCCATCTGCACGCCGGTAGCCTTCGACACGAACGGAACAGTACGAGACGCACGCGGGTTCGCCTCAATCACGTACAGGTTCTCAGACACGTACGCAAACTGAATGTTAATCAGGCCGCGCACACCGGTGCCGCGAGCAATCTTCTCGGTAGCGTCCTTCACCTTCGCGATGATGTCCGGGCCGAGAGTAATCGGAGGCAGAGTACAGGAGGAGTCACCCGAGTGAATACCGGCTTCCTCAATGTGCTCCATGACGCCGCCCAGGTACAGCTCCTCGCCGTCGAACAGGGCGTCAACGTCAATCTCGATAGCGTCCTCAAGGAACTTATCAATCAGAGCAGGCTGCGAAGGCGAAACCTCGGTAGCGTTCTCCAGGTAGCGTGCCAGGTTCGCCTCATCATAGACGATCTCCATGCCACGGCCGCCCAGCACGTACGAAGGACGAACCAGAACCGGGTAACCAATCTCGTCAGCGATGCGCTTAGCACCCTCGAAAGTGAACGCGGTACCGTTCTTGGGCGAAATCAGGCCGCCCTCCTCCAGCACGCGGGAGAACTCGCCGCGGTCCTCAGCCAGGTCAATAGCCTCGGGGGTGGTGCCCAGAATCGGCACGCCCGCATCCTTCAGGGCACGAGCCAGCTTCAGCGGAGTCTGACCGCCCAGCTGAACGAACACGCCCATCAGACCGCCGGTACGACGCTCCGACTCAACAATCTCAAGCACATCCTCAAGGGTGAGCGGCTCGAAGTACAGGCGAGTCGAAATATCGTAGTCAGTCGAAACAGTCTCAGGGTTGCAGTTGACCATGACGGTCTCGTAACCGAGCGAACGCAGCACCAGCGAAGCGTGCACACAGGAGTAGTCGAACTCGATACCCTGACCGATACGGTTCGGGCCCGAACCCAGAATCATAATCGAGGGCTTCTCGTGGTGCGCAACCTCATCCTCCAGGTCGTAGGAGGAGTAGTGGTACGGAGTGAACGCCTCAAACTCGGCAGCACAGGTGTCAACAGTCTTGAAGACCGGGCGGATACCCAGGGCGTGGCGAACACCGCGCACAACATCCTCAGAAGAGCCGATAATCTCAGCAATCTGAGCGTCCGAGAAACCGTGACGCTTAGCCAGCTTCAAGGTCTCCGGGTCGAGGTGGTCACGCTTAGCGTGAACCACGCCAGCAACCTCATTCAGCAGCACCAGCTGATCCAGGAACCACGGGTCAATCTTCGTCGCCTCGTGCAACTGCTCCACGGTAGCGCCAGCCAGCAGAGCCTGCTGAACCTGGTAAATACGCTGAGTGGTCGGAACCTTAGTCTTCTCAATCAGCTCAGCCAGCTCAGCCTCAGACAGGGTCAGCGGCTTGAACGAGAAGGATGCGCCCTTCTGCTCCAGCGAACGCATCGCCTTCTGCAGAGCCTCAGTGAAGTTACGGCCCAGAGCCATCGCCTCGCCCACACTCTTCATGGTGGTGGTCAGGGTCGGGTCAGCAGCCGGGAACTTCTCAAACGCGAAGCGAGGAACCTTCACGACCACGTAGTCGAGGGTCGGCTCGAAGGACGCCGGGGTCTTCTGAGTAATATCGTTCGGAATCTCATCCAGGGTGTAACCCAGGGACAGCTTGGTCGCAATCTTCGCAATCGGGAAGCCGGTAGCCTTCGACGCAAGCGCCGAAGAACGAGACACGCGCGGGTTCATCTCAATGACGATGATGCGGCCGGTCTTCGGGTCAATCGCGAACTGGATGTTACAACCACCGGTGTCCACGCCAACCTCACGAATCACGTTGATCGCGATGTCGCGCAGCTTCTGGAACTCACGGTCGGTCAGGGTCAGTGCGGGTGCCACAGTGATGGAGTCACCGGTGTGCACGCCCACGGGGTCGAAGTTTTCGATGGAGCAGACGACCACGACGTTGTCGTTGGTGTCACGCATCATCTCCAGCTCGTATTCCTTCCAGCCGAGGATGGACTCCTCCAGCAGGACCTCGCTGGTCGGCGAGTACTGAATACCGGCACCGGCAATACGGTAGAGGTCTTCCTCGTTGTATGCCATACCCGAGCCGAGACCACCCATGGTGAAGGAGGGGCGGACCACCATCGGGTAGCCCAGCTCCTTAGCGGCTTCCAGCGCCTCCGGCATGGAGTGAACAATCACCGAGCGTGCAGACTCGCCGCCGGCGCGCTCCACCACGCCCTTGAATGCTTCACGGTCCTCACCGAGGTTAATCGCCTCAATGTTCGCGCCGATGAGCTCAACATTGTACTTGGCGAGCACGCCGCGCTCATCCAGGGAAATTGCCGCGTTCAGTGCGGTCTGACCACCCAGGGTCGGCAGGATTGCGTCCGGCTTTTCCTTCTCGATGATCTTCTCAATCACCTCGGGGGTGATGGGTTCAATGTAGGTGGCGTCCGCGAACTCGGGGTCGGTCATGATGGTTGCCGGGTTCGAGTTCACGAGGATGACGCGCACGCCCTCCTCCTTCAGCACGCGCAGCGCCTGAGTGCCGGAGTAATCGAATTCCGCAGCCTGACCGATGACGATGGGGCCGGAACCGATGACGAGGACGCTATTAAGGTCAGTACGACGAGGCATTTATGCTTCCTTTGCAGTCTTGGTTGCGACCATCAGGTCGATGAAACGGTCAAAGAGGTAGGCGGAATCGTGCGGGCCCGCAGCAGCCTCGGGGTGGTACTGCACGGAGAACGCGGGGATGTCCTTACAGGTCAGGCCCTCAACCACGTTGTCGTTCAGACCCACGTGGGAGACCATAACCTGACCGAACTCGGCGTTCGGTGCGGTCACGTAGTCGCCAATCGGCGCGTCCACAGCGAAGCCGTGGTTCTGCGCGGTGATTTCAACCTTGCCGGTGGTCTTGTCCATGACCGGCTGGTTGATGCCGCGGTGGCCGAAGGGCAGCTTGTAGGTACCGAAGCCCAGGGCGCGACCGAGCAGCTGGTTACCGAAGCAGATGCCGAAGAACGGGGTGCCCTTACGCAGCACGCCCTGCAGCAGCTCAACCTGCTCGTCAGCGGTTGCCGGGTCACCGGGGCCGTTGGAGAAGAACACGCCGTCGGGGTGCAGGGCCAGGACCTCGGCGAGGGTCGCCGACTGCGGCAGGACGTGGACGCGCACGCCCCGCTCGGCCAGCTGCCAGGGGGTGCGGGCCTTGATGCCCAGGTCGATGGCGGCGACCCGGGCCACGGGTTCGCGCCCCTCGAAGCGTCCCGAGGGCTCGACGACGTAGTGCTCGCGCGTACTGACCTCGCCGGCCAGGGCCTGACCGGCCATGGGGGGCGAGACGCGCACGGCGTCCAGGCAGATGTCGACGGCCGCTGCGGACGGTCCCGCCGGATCATCGGCGCCGGCGGGCAGGGCCGCCCCGGAGAAGATGCCCGCGCGCATGGCGCCGCGCTCGCGCAGATGCCGGGTCAGCGCCCGAGTGTCAACCTCGCAGAGGCCGACCACGCCGGCGTCAGCCAGCTCGTCCTCTAGCTCCCGACGCGACCTCCAGCTCGAGGCGCGCCGCGCCGGATCGCGCACGATCACAAAGTCCCAGGGTTGACTGTTACCTACGGAAGGCGCGGCGTGTCCAGCTTCGAGGATGCGGTGGAGCACGGCGTCGTCAAGCGGTTGACCAGTGTATTCGGCCCGGACGTCGCGGCGACGGAAGATGGCTTCGTATGTTTCCATACTTACGAGATTAACTACCCCAGGATGTGCTGTCGTAGTCCGTCTCGGATTGTGGTGGCGGATAGCAAGGAAGCATTGGTGTACCACGCTTCGTAGTCCACTTCCACAGTGTGATTATCTTTCACAGCCTTGAGGTTGGGCCACAGTGTGGAGTCAACCGGGGAAGCTGCGCCTTTCTGCACAGCGTAGAAAATCCAGTCGGCATCGGCCTTGTCCAGCTGCTGCGCGCGGTCCTCCATCACCTTGCGAAGCGTTGGCCGCGTGTCGTACCAGTACCGGTTACCGTTGCCGTCGCTATAAAGGAACGATGAAGAGCTCTGCAGCGTCCCCAGCGCGTC
>ERZ772953.157-NODE-157-length-19225-cov-4.482733_pt1 | contig 19225 bp, 12 predicted proteins | sample MGYA00580685_ERZ772953 | MGnify/ENA primary metagenome ERZ772953 (study PRJEB29015, sample SAMEA2738080) | human oral metagenome | biome: human oral; feature: human-associated habitat; material: saliva | place: China | collected 2209 ...
GCGTTCCAAAAGCGGCTGTTTTGCACGGTAAAAGCGTAGGTTTTGCATTGCAAAACAGCCGCTTTCGCAATGCCAAAACGAAATTATCGTTTTTCATCAGAATTCTCTTTACAAAGTCAAGGCGTTTTTAGTATCTGACACAAGCAACAAAAAGGAAAACGATTTCTCCAAAAACGTTTTGCTTCAGCTCTATCTTCGCAATTAGAAAAAGGCGTTACACCAATGGTATAACGCCTTTTATAAGTAATATTACAATGTATTTCTTTGTTAATCAACAGGAATATCCTTGTTTACATTCTTGCTGCCTATCAGAGTGTAGAAGCACATATAAGCCACACCAGCGAGTGGAACAAAGTATGAAACAAGATAGCCAGACTGGTCGGCTATGAAGTTTTGGAGCAATGGAAGCAAGCCACCGCCTACTACCATCATCATAAATATACCCGAAGCAGGCTCTGTATATTTTCCAAGACCTTCGGTTGCAAGGTTGAAGATGCACGGCCACATAACGCTGGTGCACAGTCCGCAAAGTACAAGTAACAATGCAGAAACAGGTACAACTACCATATTGAAAGCCGAACCTGTGAATACAGGCATCGAAACGGCTGCGCTCTTACCTAATACAATAGCTGTGGTGATGAGTATCATAGCAAGAATGGTGGTGCACGACATTAATGTCTTGCTCGAAATTTTGCTTGCAATGAAACCTGCAATGAAACGTCCTATGAGCATTAAGAACCAATAGGTTGCAGCAACAGAGCCTGCAATGGCTGTGGCTGTAGCCTTAGGGAGCCCTCCACCAAGGCCAGTCGTATCAGAAAGGTAGTAAATAAGCGTTCCAGGAATACCTACTTCTACGCCCACATACACGAAAATAGCGATTGCGCCTAATACGAAATGGCGGAAGTTCCAAGGAGAATATTCAAATGTAACATTGGTTCCTGTCTTGCTGTTCTTTGGGTCTTGAATAGGAATATACGATAGAATAACGAATGCTACCACGAATACACCCATTGCAATGTAGAGAACTGGATTAACATCAATAATAGACGTGTTCTTTGTTACTTCTCCAATCAACGAACCAACAAAAAGCGGTGTAAGGGTTCCAGACAGCGAATTGAGCGTTCCACCTATCATATTAAGCTGATTTCCACGATTTCCACCGCCTCCGATAAGGTTCAACATCGGATTAACCACTGTGTTCAGCATACAAACACAGAAACCAGAGATAAACGCTCCTAAAAGATAAATAACAAATCCTGTAATCTTCGCATCGGTAAAGAAGCCTGAGCAGAACTGAGTCAGTACGCCGAAGAAACCAATGGCAATACCAATGAGAGCCGTTTTCTTGTATCCTACACGTACAAGCATCTTTCCTGCGGGGATTCCCATAAAGAAATAGGCAAGAAAGTTCATAGCATTGCCAAGCATACCTACCGTATTGGCACTTTCGCCACCAAAGATATTTTTCCAAATAACTCCGATTGGAGCAGCAAGATTTGTTACAAACGAAATCATTGCATAAAGAAACATCATTGTAATAATCGCAATAATGCTTCCATTTTGTTTAGTATTATTCATTGTTTAGCAATTTATTTTCTGCAAAGAAAGCAAAAATAAATGATAACGACAAACTATTTTAAAGCAAAAGGAGATTTGTTGTGTGTTAAAAACAATTAAAGGCAAGATAAAAAATCCTGCCTTTAATGGGAATTGTATTGCTATTAGAATTTGCTTAAAAAGTCGGCAACAATATAGCTCGAACCACCTACAAATATGAGGTCGTCGCTTTCAGCCTCGCTCAATGCTTGCTCGTAAGCCTCTGCAACATCTGCAAACGTCCTGCCTTCAAGGTTGTATTGTTTGCCTATCCTTGCCACCTTGTCAGCCGAGAATGCACGCTTTGTGCTGGGCTGTGTCCAATAGTAAATGGCATTGTCGGGCAGAAGTGCCATAACAGCCTTTATATCCTTGTCGTCTACCATACCAAAGACGATGCGCAACGTGCGATACTTTTGGCTTTTAATTTGCAATGACAAGTCTTTCCAGCCTGCCTCATTGTGCCCAGTGTCGCAGACGACAGTTGGATTTTGCTGTATTTGCTGCCATCTTCCCATTAGTCCTGTCGCTTCGCACACATTTGAGAAACCTTTTGCAACGCTGTCTATGTTTCTGATTATCTGCTTATTGTAAAGCTGCATCACTGCCGTTAGCAGCGTGTTGGTATTCTTGTCTTGGTAGATTCCGCCCAATTCGCCTTCAATCATACCGAACAAGCGTGTTTGGTATATGCGTCCTCCCTTCGGATTGGCACTTGCCGATTGTACCATAGGAATGTCTTCGGCAAATACAATCATAGCGTCCATCTCCTGTGCCTTTGCTTCAAACACGACACGAGTTTCAGGTAGGGCTTCGCCAACTACGACAGGAGTGCCTTGCTTTATGATTCCTGCCTTTTCGTATGCTATCTTTGACAATGTGTCGCCCAAGAATTGGGTGTGGTCGAGCGAAATGTTGGTAATGATGGAGAGCAAGGGATTGATAATGTTGGTGCAATCCAACCGACCGCCCAAGCCCACTTCTATAATGGCAAAGTCTACCTGTTGTTCGGCAAAATACTTGAAAGCCATTGCAGTAGTCAGTTCAAAGAACGATGGGTGCAGTGGTTCGAAGAAATTACGATGGTTTTCAACAAAATCAATTACGTATTGTTCGGAAATCATCTTGCCGTTCACCTTGATGCGTTCCCTGAAGTCTACGAGGTGTGGACTTGTGTAAAGCCCCACTTTATAGCCATCGGCTTGAAGTATTGCAGCCAATGTATGCGAGCAAGAACCTTTTCCGTTGCTTCCTGCAATATGGATAGAACGGAAGTTTTGATGCGGTCGCCCGAAATATTCGTCCAATGCGAGGGTTGTAGATAAACCTTCCTTATAAGCAGAAGCACCCACGTGTTCAAAGACGGGGGTGCTGTTGTATAAGTATTCTGTTGTTTCCTTGTAAGTCATTTTTATTACTTTTCAGTCTTTACAACTTAGCTGAATAGTTTCTTGAAGTTATCAAAAATAGAACGTTTTGTATAGCTATCTCCCTTGAAGTTGTCGCTTTCCTTAAATTCTTCAATGGCATTGCGTTCTGATTTTGACAGTGTCTTTGGCACATAAACACTTATTTGTACGATAAGGTCGCCCATTCCTCTGCCATAGCCCTGCACGGCAGGAAGTCCTTTTCCTCTTAAACGAAGTGTTTTGCCGGGTTGTGTGCCTTCTTCTATCTTTATTTTCACTGAACTTCCATCTATTGTTGGAATTTCAACCTGACCACCTAAAACAGCCGTAGGGAAGTCGAGCAACAAGTTGTAGATAACATTCTGTCCATCACGAATGAATGTATCGTTGTCTTCTTCTTCGATATAAACTTGTATATTGCCTGTTATGCCATTGTGTTTGCCTGCATTTCCCTTGTTTGGAACATTCACGACCATTCCTTCGGCAACACCTGCAGGAATGTTGATTTCAACAACTTCCTCGCCTTTCACTACACCGTCGCCGTGGCAGTGTGTACATTTGTTTTTTATAACAGTACCTTCTCCACCGCATACGTGGCAGGTTGTTTGTGTCTGCATCATGCCGAAGATGCTCTGCTGGGTACGAATTTCCATACCACTACCATGGCAATTAGGACACGTTTCTGTGCCGCTACCACCTTCGGCACCCGTTCCGTGGCAATGTTCGCAGGCTACATCTTTGCGTACCTTGAACTTCTTGGTAACACCCGTAGCTACTTCCAGCAATGAAAGTCTGACTTTCAGGCGCAAATCGGCACCTTTATATTTAGGAGCCTGACGGCTTCCACCGCCGAAACCTCCAAAGCCACCACCGCCGTGGCCGCCGAAGACATCGCCAAACATAGAGAATATGTCGTCCATTGAGAAGCCACCGCCACCAAACGGATTGCCACCACCAAAGCTTGGTCCGTCAAATCCGAACTGGTCGTATTGCTGTCGCTTCTGTGGGTCGCTCAAGATGCTGTATGCTTCTGCAGCTTCCTTGAACTTTTCCTCTGCTTTTGCATCGTCAGGGTTTCTGTCAGGGTGATATTTAATAGCGAGCTTTCTGTATGCCTTCTTTATTTCGTCGTCCGAAGCGTTCTTTTCAACGCCCAAGACTTCGTAGTAATCTCTTTTTGCCATTCCTTAATTGTTGTGAGTTTTGTAAACTCCTGAAGTTCTAAAAACTCTAAGGTTATTTACTTCTTTATATATTATTGTCCTACTGCAACCTTGGCGTGGCGAATTACTTTATCATTCAGCATATAGCCAGTTTGTACGCAATCAATAATTTTGCCTTTCTTGTCATCGCCCATTCCTGGCACCATTGCAATTGCTTCGTGATAGTCTACATTGAAATCTTTATCTTCTGTTTCAATCTTATTTACGCCAATGTTTTCTAAGACTTTCAAAAACTTCTTATAAATGAGCTCGAAACCTTCTTTAATTGCGGTCGAATCTTCAGTTTTATCGGCAAGTGCACGCTCAAAATCATCGAGAATAGGAAGAATTGCTGTAATGGTTTTCTCGCCACCATTAAGTATAAGCTCTGCTTTTTCCTTCAGCGTTCGCTTCTTATAGTTCTCAAATTCAGCATAAAGACGAATATACTTGTCTTTCCACTCTTCAGCTTCTGCGCTGTCGTCTTTCTGCTCTGCTTCGCCTTCTTCGTTGGTTTCAGCTTCCGAAGTTTCTTCGTTATCAGCTTCTGACGACATTTCTTCCTCTGAAGCAGTATTTTCTTCTTGCACGGTTTCTTCGTCCTGCAACTTTGTTTCTTCGTCTTCTATTTCTATCTTCTTATTCTTTTTGCTCATAATAATGTATTCTTTTTTCTTCAAAACTATACAAATAGTGTGCCAACATAGCAAGGACTGCACGACAAATATAATTCGTCAGCAGCCCTTGAACCATTATCTTGCTAATTTAAACTTGGTACATCTTGGCTTTTTGTTCCTTTATCTGCTCGTCGTGAATATACTCATCGTAGCTCATAAGTTTATCAATCGTACCGTTCGGTGTTAATTCGATGATACGGTTGGCAACAGTTCCGATGAATTCGTGGTCGTGAGAACTGAAGAGAATATTACCCTTAAAACCAACAAGGTTATTGTTGAATGCCTGAATACTCTCCAAATCGAGGTGGTTTGTAGGAGTGTCGAGTATCAAGCAGTTGGCATTTTGCAACTGCATACGTGCTATCATACAACGCATTTTCTCGCCTCCAGACAACACATTGACTTTCTTCTCTACCTCTTCTTGCTTAAACAGCATACGGCCGAGAAAGCCTTTCATCACCACTTCGTTTCCCGGACCATATTGTGAAAGCCAATCGACAAGATTCATATCGCAGTCGAAGTATTCAGTATTGTCGAGTGGCAGATAAGCCGTTGTAATAGTTATGCCCCAGTTGTAAGTACCTGCCTGGGCTTCTCGCTCACCATTGATAATGTTGAACAAAGCCGTCATTGCTTTCGGATTGCGAGATAAGAACACTACTTTCTGTTCTTTCTCGACATTGAAATTCACGTGGTCGAACAATACTGTTCCGTCTTCATCAACGGCTTTCAAGTCTTCTACTTCCAAGATTTGGTTTCCCGGCTCGCGCTCCATTTGGAAGATGATGCCCGGATATTTACGGCTTGACGGGCGGATTTCCTCTACATTCAGTTTCTCAAGCATCTTCTTGCGCGAAGTAGTCTGCTTGCTTTTTGCCACATTGGCAGAGAAACGGCGGATAAATTCTTCCAGTTGCTGCTTCTTTTCTTCAGCTTTCAACTTTTGGTTCTGTGCCTGACGCAAAGCCAACTGCGAACTTTCGTACCAGAACGAATAGTTACCGGCAAACACCGTAACCTTACCGAAGTCGATATCAATCGTCTGTGTACTTACAGCATCAAGGAAGTGGCGGTCGTGCGATACGACAAGCACCGTTTGTGTCTCTTCTATTTCGCCAAGATAATCTTCCAACCATTCCACCGTTTCAAGGTCAAGGTCGTTGGTAGGCTCATCGAGCAAAAGGTTGTCGGGCTTTCCAAACAATGCCTTTGCCAACATTACACGCACCTTTTCCGTATTCGACAGTTCGCCAACTCGTTTCTGGTGGGCGTCTTCCTGCACGCCTAAGTGCTGTAACAACTGGGCAGCTTCGCTTTCGGCTTCCCAACCATTCATTTCGGCAAACTTCAGTTCCAAGTCGGCAGCACGGTTTCCGTCCTCTTCTGTCATTTCCGGTTTAGCGTAAAGCTCCTCGCGCTCCTTCATGTTCTTCCAAAGCGGTTCGTGCCCCATAAACACGGTGTCCATTACCTTAAATTCATCGTACTTAAAGTGGTCCTGCTCCAATACCGACAAACGTTCTCCTGTTCCTAACGTAATGGTTCCCTTGTTGGGCTCCAAATCGCCAGATATGGCACGAAGCAGTGTTGATTTTCCTGCTCCGTTAGCTCCGATAACGCCATAGATATTTCCCGGAGTAAACTTGATATTAACGTCCTTGTACAGAACTCTTTTTCCGAATTGAACGGCAATGTTTGAAAGTGTAATCATTGTTTCTCTAAATTCCTATTTTCTTATTTGGGCGCAAAGGTACAATAATAATGTGACACTTGCAAGAACAACGGTTTGAAGTAGCTGTCATTTGTATAGTTCAAAAACAATAAAAAGCCCTAATAAGTGCTTGTTTGTAAGCTTTCTTATTAGGGCTTATAGGATTAATATTGCTTCTTTGTCAGTGTTTAATGAAAGCAATATGTTTGGTTTGCCAATTACCAAAGGTCGAGACGTTGCTCTTTTGGCAAGTAGAGTTTGTCGTTTGGCTGCACGTTGAAAGCGTCGTACCAAGCATCGATGTGTGGCAAAGCACCATTCACGCGCCATTCTCCTAACGAGTGAGGGTCGCTCTTGGTGCGATTGCGGATTTCTGCCTCTGTTATATTAGCCGCCCATACGCCTGAATAGGCAAGGAAGAAGCGTTGCTCGGGTGTGAAGCCGTAGATGTTTTGCGCTTTCTTGCCTTTCATTGCATTCTTCAATGCGTTGAAAGAAACCATCAGACCGCCGTGGTCGGCAAGGTTTTCGCCCATTGTAAGGTTTCCGTTTGCCTTGAGGTCGGGCAGTACGCTGATGTTGCTGAAGAACTGACCGAATGGTGTTGTGCGTGCCTTGAACTTGTCGCCATCGCCCTTTGCCCACCAATCTTTCATGTTTCCGTCCTTGTCGTAGTTGCGGCCGTTGTCGTCGAAGCCGTGTGTCATCTCGTGTCCAATCACAACACCGATAGCTCCGTAGTTGAAGGCGTCGTCTGCCTTAGGGTCGAAGAATGGGTATTGAAGAATACCAGCAGGGAAGCATATCTCGTTGGTGGTAGGGTTGTAATACGCATTTACCGTTTGTGGGTTCATATACCACTTGTCTTTGTCTACCGCTTTGCCTGCCGTTTCCTCAATATGCACTTCGTGCCAGAACTTGCGGCAGTTCATTACGTTCTCGTAGTACGACTTTGTCGGGTCGATGCCAAGACGGCTTAAATCTTGCCATTTGTTAGGATAGCCCACCTTAACGTAGAAAGTAGACAACTTTTCGAGTGCTGCTTGCTTTGTTTCCTCGCTCATCCAGCTTTGTGCCTTGATGCGTTCAGCCAAGCTAACTTGAAGATTCTTGATGAGTTCTTCCATACGTTGCTTGCTGCTCGCTGGGAAGTAGCGTTCGCAGTAAATTCTGCCAAGTGCTTCGCCCATCTGGCTTTCAACCTGCTGTGTGGCACGCTTCCAACGTGGGTAATCTTGCTTTGTGCCACGCATTGTCTTGCTGAAGAAGTTGAAGTATTCGGCACGAACATCGTCGCTGAGATAATTTACCGCTTCGAGCATTACCTCCCACTCCATACGAGCACGAAGCTCATCGGCTGTTTCGGTTTCTGTAAGCTTGTCTACACCTGCCAAGAAGGTTGGCTGACCAACTATCATTTCCTGTATATATTCAGACTTTACACCATCGGCATTTATCAATTGTTCCAAACGAATATTAGGATATTTAGCTTTGAAATCTGCCAAAGTCATCTTGTTGTAGTTGGCTTTAGAATCACGAAGTTCGGTTCTGCTCTTTGAAATCAACGCAATGGCAGTTTCGTAACGCATAATGGCTTTGCTCTTCATCTCTGCCTGAGCCTGTGAGAAGCCGAAAAGCTTGAACATATTTACAATGTGCTGCTTGAACGCATTGCGTATTTCGGTGGTAGACTTGTCGTTGTCAAGATAGTAATCCTTCTGTCCTAACGTGAGTCCGCTCTGTCTGATATTCAGGATATTCATCTTTGCGTTCTTCTCGTCAGCACCAAATCCGTAACTTACTGGCACACCATAGCTGCGACTTGCATACTTCAGCTGAATGGCACGAAGGTCGTCTAACGTCTTGGCAGCTTCCATTTCGTTGAGCAATGGCATTACGGGTGCAACGCCTTCTTTGTTTCGGCGCACAGAGTCCATAGCGAGTTTGTAGAAATCGCTCAGCTTTTGTTCCACGCTTCCAACCTTTGCTTTTGTCTTGAGCAAACCTGTTAGAATGGTGTTGATACGCTTGTTGTTGTCCTCGCCCAACTGGTCGAACGAACCATAACGTGAATAAGCTGCGGGCAATGGATTGTTTTTCTGCCAGCCACCTGTCGCAAACTGATAGAAATCATCAGCAGGACGTGCCGTTCTGTCGAGATTGCTTTCCTTGATTCCAGCTTGTTTTTGTGCAAAACCCGTCATTGGAACAGCAGCAATCATCATCATCGGTAAGATTGTTTTAATGTTCATTTTAAATGTTTTTAGTTTTAAACTTCTCGTTATATTTCCCTTTTTTAACCTGTATGTGTTTTAAAAGTTTAATATAAGCGAAGAAAGTTTGTTGGATTATTTATTGATTTTGTTTACTCTAATTTATTCATTCAGCAATGCCTCCAACGCTTCGGAAAGTTCGAGCCATTGTTCGTTTTCCTTGTCTAAATGGCGTTGTAGGTCAGTGTATTCAGTAACGAGTTCCATATTCGATGCATTCTCTGCCGCCATCAGCAGTTCGTCGAGTTCGGCTTTGCGCTCTTCCATCTTGGCAATCTTCTTTTCCGAATCTTCTACGGCACGCTGCGTCTTTCTTATTCTCTTTTGTTGCTCCTTGTGTTCGGCGTACGATGCTGCACCCGATGTTGATTGAACAGTGGTTTCTGGCTTCGCATTGGCAGCGTTTTCTGCTACGGAAGCAACGGTATTCGTACTTGCCTTGCTTAAACTTTCTTGTATTGTTTCGGCATTGTGGGCACGCAAATAGTCGTAAATGCCACCTAAATGTTCGCGCACCTTGCCTCCGCCAAATTCATACACCTTGCTTACCAAACCATCAAGGAACTCTCTGTCATGCGAAACGATAATGGCTGTTCCGTCGAAAGCCTTAATCGCTTCTTTCAAAACCTCCTTTGAAGTTATGTCCAAGTGGTTGGTAGGTTCGTCGAGAATTAAGAGATTAACAGGTTCCAGCAACAGTTTTATCATTGCCAAACGCGAGCGTTCGCCACCCGAAAGCACTTTGACTTTCTTCTCTGACGTTTCGCCACCAAACATAAACGCACCTAAAAAGTCGTTTATCTTCAAGCGCATATCACCTTTTGCCACTTGGTCGATGGTTTCAAAAATCGTTATGCTCTCGTCCAAAAGCTGGGCTTGATTCTGTGCAAAATAACCAATCTGCACGTTGTGTCCTATCTTTAAGTTTCCATCGAAAGGTATTTCGCCCATAATGCACTTTACAAGAGTAGATTTGCCTTCGCCATTCTTACCTACAAAAGCTACTTTCTCGCCTCGCTTAATGGTCATGTCTACCTTGTCGAATACAAGACGTGGCGGATACTCCTTGCGCACATTGTCGCAGATAACGGGATAATCGCCGCTTCGCAAACACGGCGGAAACTTTAAGCGCATAGCCGAATTGTCCACCTCGTCTACCTCTATCGGAACGATTTTCTCTAATTGCTTTATGCGCTGTTGCACCTGAACGGCTTTCGTAGCCTGATAGCGAAACCTGTCTACAAAGGCTTTTATATCGGCTATTTCCTTTTGTTGGTTTTCGTATGCGCGCAGTTGCTGCTCTCTGCGCTCTTTGCGCAAGACAAGGTATTCGTCGTATTTCACCTTGTAATCCTCTACCCTGCCGCAAGTTATTTCCAATGTACGGTTCGTTACATTATTTATGAAGGCACGGTCGTGAGATACTAACACCACTGCTTTGGCACTTTGAGCAAGAAACTGCTCCAACCATTGTATTGACTCAATGTCCAAATGGTTGGTAGGCTCGTCAAGTAACAGTACATCGGGACGGCGTAAAAGTATCTTAGCCAATTCGATACGCATACGCCAACCACCCGAAAATTCAGATGTAGGACGGTCGAAGTCGGTACGCTCGAAGCCTAAACCGACAAGTGTACGCTCTATTTCTGCTTCATAGTTCTCACCGCCAAGCAGCATAAAGCGTTCGTGTTCCTGCGTAAACTTCTCAACCAATTCGGCATAGCTTCCGCTTTCATAGTCGGTACGTTCAGCCATTTCTTGCTGCATACGTTCCAACTTTTCCTTCATTTTGGTAGCATCTGCAAATGCCTTGCGGGTTTCTTCCTTTACCGTAGTATCGTCCGACAGTTTCATTACCTGTGGCAAATAGCCAATGGTGGTATCGTTCGGAACAGCCACAACACCTGCTGTGGGGCGTTGTAAACCACAAAGAATTTTAAGCATTGTAGATTTTCCTGCACCATTCTTACCCACCAACGCTATGCGGTCGCGGTCGTTTACTACAAAAGAAACATTATGGAAGAGTGGTTTTACACCAAACTCAACTTTTAAACCTTCGATTGACAGCATCTTATCCTATTCTCTTTTCTTCTTAATTTGCAATTGCAAAGATACGCAATATTTTTGTAACTGACCGCAACCGACCTTACTTTTATTAGTGCGCAGATGCGTTGCGGTAAAATCAAGGAAAAAGAATGAAACAATTGGAAATCGGTTTCAATAACCTGTTCTATGGAGAAAAGAAAGAGGATAAAAGTGTAAATATTTTTCACAAGGAAATCTATCGTGTAACTATCTCTTTGTCAATACGTTGCAAAACCTATTGTTTTGCGTTCCAAAAGCGTAGGTTTTACACGATAAAAGCGGCTCTTTTGCATCGCAAAAGAGCCGCTTTTGAAAAACCAAAGTAAAACACTCGATTTTCTGTAAATATATTTCGTAAACGTCGGGCATCGAAAAGGGGGGGCAGCAAGTACGAAGTTGTGCTTGTGGGCGAGTCGGTATAAAGACTTCTTCCTATACCTACCGACTTGTTATGGTGGGTGTTAAGCATGTAATGGATTGCACTCCAATGTTCGTTTTGTAGTTTAGAAAGGTAGTCCGATGCCGAGGTGCAGGGCTTGTGCATCGCGGAAGTGGCGAATGTTGTAGAGTCTGTTGCGCCCTGTTTCGTAAGGTACGTGCAGACCTACGCCCCAATCTAAGCGGAGCATGAAGAAGCCGATGTCGTAGCGTATGCCAAGACCAGTGCCGAAAGCCAACTCTTTGAAAAAGTTGCCAAGCTTGAATTGCGAGCCCGGTCGGCTGTCGTCGTTGTTCAATGTCCACACGTTGCCAGCGTCGAGGAAGAGGGCACCATAGAGGTTTCCTACGAGGTGTGGGCGGTATTCTAAGTTTGCTTGGAACTTTACTTCGCCTGTTTGCTCTACATACGAGCGTGTTCGCATTGCCGAACGATAGGTTCCGGGACCTATTTCACGCACGTTGAAAGCTCTGATGCTGTTCGCACCGCCCACAAAGAACTGTTCAGAGTAGGGCGCAATGCTACTGTTGCCATACGCCCATATTACACCTGCATTTACGTGAGCCGCTATGGACGACTTGGAAGACAGTGCCCAGAGTTTGGTGAAGTTGGTTTCGAGTTTCACGAACTGTGCAAATGGGTTCTTGAACATTGTTTTGCCCTGCTTGCTCCACTTCTCTCCGCCTACCATATAGCCCAAAGCGAGCAGGTTGGAGGCTTCGCTGACGGTAGACCACCAGCGTATGGGGTTGGCGTAACCCTTTGGACTTTGGTATGTGTACTGAAATACCGACTTCGGAATGAACTGGTCTGCCATCGAAACTTCGAGATATGGCACGCTGTCGATGAGTTCCTTGAAGCGGTTTGTAACGCTGTGCATATACTCGTAGGTGAGCGACAGGGGTTTGAAAATGAAGGAATTGCTCTCGTTTGGCGACCAGCTGTAAGTGAGTTCACCTGCTACCACGTGGCGTTTGAAGTATTGTGCACGTTTGATAATGTTCACCGATGCGCTCAAAGTTGTCGTTGGCGATTCGAAATAGGTCTTATGTGGCTTCAGCGTCAAGGGTTTTCCCGCTGCCAAAGTAGCCGCTTCGCGTCGTTGCAGCCGTTCGCGGAGAATGCGTTGCGGTGTCTTGAACGGATTGAGGAAGCGTGGGAATTGCAGGCTTGCCTCTGCTCCGTACTGGTAGTCGTTTATACTTCCTTTTGAGGTGGCGTCGTCGCTGCGTTTCGTTGCCCATTCGTAAGCACCGTGCGCACGTAGGTTCAGCACTTCGGCACCACGGAAAGCGTTGCGCTTTGTGAAACCGACAACAACTTCGGGGCCGTATTTTCCAGAGGTCTTGCCTCGTCCGTAGGCTTCCACATAGAAGTCGTAGGGGCGGTCGAAAAGGAAGTCGAGCGTAACGTCGAGGGTGCTGCAGGTGTCTGTTTCGTCGTGTGGCTTGAACGAAATGCTCGACGATGAGAACAGTCCCGTAGCGTTGAAGCGTTCCATTGTCTCGGTGTGCTTGTTCTGTTGGTAGAGGTCGCCACGGCGGAACTGCAAGTTATTGGCTATTACGCGTGAACGTAATGGCGAGCGACTTCTGTTGAAATTGACCGTGAAGTCTTGCTTTTGACGTTGGTTGTGCAGTTCTTCGAGGAAAGTTTTCTGAAGGTTTACGGTGATGTCGCCGATGCGCCATCGGCGCAAATCCGCCTCGCTGACCGAATCGGCAAGCTGCAGGCGTGTTACCACCTTGCCACGAACAGAGGTCGTATCGGCGAGATAGCTGGCATAGTTGTTCTTGTAAAAATAGTAGCCGTTGTTGCGAAAGAGGTTCGTAATGCGTTGGCGTTCCTGCTCAAGCGTGGCTACGTCGAAGGGTGCGCCACTCTTGATGACGGCATTGGGGCGGGCAGCCATTATCAAACTGTCGGCTGCGGGTGGGAAGTTCACGTATTGCAGGCTGTCAATCGTCCACAAATGCCCCATATTCACGGTGTACTTCAGTTTTATTTTCTTCTTATTCGGCTGTGGTACAAGCTGGTGTGTGATTTTTCCATTGAAGTATCCGCGCTTGTCCAACAGGTTTTCGCCCACCGCAGCGTGCAGGTCTGGCGACACGGTAGAGAGGGTAATGGGGCGCGAACCAAAGGTTTTTGTTATCCACTTGCCGAACTTGGTGGTGTCGGGCGAGAAGGCATTCCATAGCCACAAGCCCACAGGGAATGGCGATTTAAGCGACGGACTGCCGAAAAGCGAGCCGTTTGGCTTCGTGGCAAGCACGATGTCGAGTTCTTCGCGTACAGCGTTGAAGTGCGCATTTTGCTTGTAGTTGGTGTATTCCGTAGACTTCATGCCCGTGTAGAGCTGTTCGCCGTCGGGCAAGGCACTGGTTGTGCTGCACGCAGCCAACGCCGTGAGCATCAGCAGCAAGGCGAACGCAGCGCAAAATAGGTTGCCATACTTTGCAAAACTGCCGTGGAAGATATGTCTATTGTTTCTTTTCATTTGCAAATTTTATTAAGCTGTCGCGTTCTTGTGGCTGTTCCTTGTTGCTTTTGAAGCGGAAGATGTCTTTGAAATGTTGCAGCTTGCGTCGCCACATGAAACCTGCACCGAACTCGCCTTGGTTGCCTTCGAGCCAGTCGTAAGCCTCTCGCTCGTAGTAAAGCTTAAGATACTGAGTTTCTTTTTGGTTCAAGCGGTATTCCAACGAGAAGTTATCGAAGAACGCACCGTTCTGTTCGGACATCTGAGAGCCTGTCGATACACGGCCACCCATAATAATGCGGAGGCGGTTGTCCCACAATCGCTTCGAGAACTTGAAGGTATAGTCGGTGTGCAGACTGCCCGAAGCATCGGCAGTGCTCTCCATATTGGCTGTAATGTTTACACCCATAGAGTTCAAGGCACGGCCTGTAATGGCGTTCACTTGGTTCTGCAAGAAGCCCATCAGGGCACCGTTCATGGCTGTATTCGCTGTTGCGCTGTTGCTACCGTCGAGGTACATACCCGAAGCAAGCATGGTAACGGCGAGTTTCGAGCGTTCTCCCACACCCTTGGTGTTCAGCTTGCCCTGCATTTCTTGGTCTTCTGGTGCTTGTATAATGAACTCTATGCCAGGGTTGGGGAACTTCTTTGTCAGGCGCACACCAGCATCGAAATCTACCAGTCTGCCATTTCCCGAGCCGTCAGACACATTGGTGCGCACTCGTTCGGTGGCTGTAATGCTCAGTATAGGCTCGGCAGGATTGCCTGTAAACATAATGTAGCTGCCCTCGTGTATTTGGAAAGTGCGCAGCGGAATGATAGGCAGCGAGTACTTCATCTGTCCGCTGTTCATCGTATAACGTCCTCTTAAGCGTGTGCCATTCGTAGGGTCGTACTGCATTGTGAGCGAACCTCCGCCGATAAGGTCTATATAGTTCGACCGCTCAGGGTTCAGTGCGCATACAATGTGGGCTTGGTCGTCGATGCCTATACCAAGCTTCATGCTGAAGCCTTGAATGTCTGGACGCTTCACCACATCTACGGTTGAATCGTTTAGATTGGTGAATGTAACGAGGTTTTCCAACTCGTTGTCGGTGGCAAGCTGTGCATCGCGCATCACGTAAGTTAGGTCTGTGCTGCCCAATACGTCCATCTTTCCTTCTAAGCGGAGCGACGAAAGGAGTCCCTTCATACTTCCGTCGAAGTCTACAAACGCCTTTCCGTACACTTCGGAGCGTAGGTTTTCCTTTGCACTGATAATCTCGAAGTTGCGTGCTCGCATACGTAAATTGGTGGACATACGGTCGAAATCGGAGAAATCCAAGTAGCCCATGATGTTCAGCGGTGCATTGTTGTTGGCGAAAACCTCGAAGTTTTCAAATTCCACCCTGCTGTTCTTAATCAGCACAGGGTCGTTGGCAAAGCGCATTTCAATGCCGTATGGTTCGCTGAAAACGTACGACGAATCGAGATAAACCTCCCCATTTACATTGAGTTTGTTGAGCGGTCCCTGCATGGTAAGCGTACCTTCGCCCGTTCCTCGCAAGCCTACGATGCGGTCGGGAACGAATCCGTTGATGTAATTCAGCGGGAACTTATCCATCGTAAACTCTGCATCAAGACTGCCTTTGCCCCTGCTGTCGTATGTTCCCGACAGCTTTCCGATTTCCATTTCATCTTTCGACAGTATGGCATCTATATAATGTGTGCCGTTGCCCTTTGGTATATAGACGAACTCTGCGCCCACGTTGCCCATGCTGTTCAGCTCGTACACCATATTCTTGATGCCCATATCGCTCGATATGGTAAGGTCGGTTGCAGTCTGCACAACGTGGTAGTCGCCGTTCAATTCGCCCGATAGATTCGGTGCAAACGGCAGAACTTTCATCAGCTGGCTAAGCTCGAACTTGTTCACCGATACGGTAAAGTTCTGCAATGCCGTAGAGTCGGAGTCTTCAGTGTATAGGTGCAGACCTGCTCCGTCGTCGGCAAGCAGCTGCATTTCTGCCGATAGTCGGCGGTTGCGGCCTATGTATAGATAGTTGTCTTTGTTTACGTTGAAGTTCTTATAACCGAGGATTACCTTTGCAGAAGTCAGCGAAAGATTGATGCCTTGTCCTTTCATTTCAGCCTGTGCCGATAGGGCAAGGGCTATCTTGTCGTTCATATCGGTAACGGCGAGCGATGCGTCCATACCTCGTTCAAAGAGCGAACCGTACACAAGACCCTTGTAAGGATAGTTGTTGTCCGCCTTGTTTAGAATCTGAACGGAATAGTTCAATCCCGTATGGTTGGTGTTTAAGTCCATTATAAGCGTATCGACACGCAGGTCGTTGTAGGCAAGCGAATCGACAAAGATGTTGCCGTTGAGTCCTTTTGCAGGCGATGATGTGAGGTCGATTTCGGCTGTTTTGAAGACGTAGCCCTGCTGTGCCAGTAGCTTACTGAAGAGATTGCCCTCTCCGCTTACGAGTTTCAGTCGCCCAACAGGCAGCAATGTTTGTATTGCCATTTGGTCGATGTGCTTGTTTTCAATCTGTTTGTTCAGATTGGTGGCAATGTTTTGTCCTGCCTTCAGCACGTGTTTGTAACTTCCACGCCAATCTGTGCTCAGCACAAAGTCGCCTCCTTCTATCACGGCGTGGGTGGTATCGGTACGGCTAAGCACGTCGATGGTTACGTCGCCAGGCGTAAATCGTTCGTCAGCGGTCTGCACTTGCAAGTTGCCGAGCATACCTCGAACCTTCAATTGGTCTGCCATATCGGTGTCGAAATCCATATTTAATGCGAAGTTCGATGCGAAAGGCTTGTCCACTAAGCCCAGTTGATAGATGTCGGTATGGCGTATGAGTCCGTTGGCACTGCCGTTCAGTCGTTTGCCTGCCATATTTGCGTGAATGTTCAGGTCGCCATCGAAGAGCGAAATGTCTTTCTCGCCACGCTGTTCGTTCAGTTTCAAGTTGCCGAGATAACCTTCTAAGGTGTAGTGGTTGGCTCGTTCGGAACGGAAAGCTATGTTGGCTTGCGTGCCCACGATATAGTGCTTGTCCATCAAGCCCAAGCCTTTCAGGTTGGCATAGGCAAGGTTTCCCTTCAAGTGGGCGTCTGTTTTTGCTCCGCTAACGCTTGCCGTAATGTCCAAATCGCCTGCTGCAAGGCGTTGTGTGCCGTGCCGTCCTTCGCTCGTCAGTACGAGTTGGCGCAATGGTCCGCTCACGTAGTGGTTGTTCTTCATATTCGAACGCACGTCTATGTCAGCCCAGACAGACACCACGTAAGGCTCTTTCATAGCACCAAGCTGTCGCAAATCCACACGGCGCAACCACCCACGCAAGTGCCCGTCCATCAATTTGTCGGTCAGTTTGCCCCGATAGGTGAAGTCGCCGCCAAGCATACGGTTCGTGCTAACAATGTGAGCGGTGGTTGTTCCGCCTGCCATAGTAATGTCGCCACCGATTCCATCGAGCACGTAAGTGCCGAAATGGAATTGCCTGATGCTCGCTTTCAAACGCAACGACGACTTCGGATTGAGTACGTCAGTACCCTTTCCATAAGCCGAAATGGTACCTGTGAAGGGGTGCAGACCGCTTTTCGGCATAAAGTGCTGCAACTGCAGGTTGGTAGCTCTTGCAGTAACGTTGTAGGTTTCGGTGCTTGTGTTGTAGCTGCCCTTTACTGCCACGTTGCCACCTCCTTCGTATAGGAACATGTCGGCATCGTATTGTGTTCCCCTCGCCTTTACCTTGGCGTTGAAGCCGATACCTTTAGGAATGTCGATAGAGCGGGTTGCGCTCTTTGGCAACAGCTGTTTTACGAAGCGTATGTCGTGCAGATTACCGTTGATGGAGAGGTTTGCCCGCAGGTTCTTCGTACTTTGCAAGTTGGCAACCCTGCCGTTGGCATTCACACGGAAGTGCTGTGGCATGTCAATGTACAACTTTCTCATTGTCAAAGCCCTCATATTGCCTTGCAGTGTGCCGCCTATGTTAATCCGTTTCGTAGGAATGGCGCGCAATGTCTTTGCAGGCACTGATGCAAGGAACGGTTGCAGGTCGTCTTTTCGCACGAATCCCTTTACCGTAACGGCTATTTTGCCTGGCTTCTCATCGGCAAAGGCATTCAAATCCATTACAATGTCGCTGTGGATTTCGCTCTCTGGCATACGCAAGTAGAGCGGTTGCAGATACAGACGCATACTATCGAGCTTGAAGCGAGTGCGCACATCACGCACAGTCAGTCCGCTACGCTCCACAAAGTTGGCTGCCCGAATGTTTGCCGAAGTCCCCTTGTCGCTATACGAAAGCGAGTCGATACCAATGTTTAGCTTGTTGAGTGCGATGTGGGCAGCATCGAAACCGCGCCTTGCCTTCGGTTCGTAGGTCTTGTCGTAGGCGAGCGAGCCTCCTTGCCAATTTATTTGGCGCACCCGATACACATTATTATATAAGTCGATAGCCGTTCCGCCGACTGTGGCTTTTGCGAAATTGGCACCCACCACCATCGTGTCGCCAGGCATACGCAGGTGGAATGCCGTGCGATAAAGGTTCAGCTTGTCGATATTAATCTTCCAGATGGTTTTCTCTTTCGATGTGTCTTTCGGCATCGTGTCGCTGAGAGCGATGTCGAGAAATCCCCCTTGAATGTCGGCTTGATTGAGCAATGCCGTCGAGTTTTTAAGGTCAATGCCGTGCGAAACAACGTGCAATCGTTCCAAATTGCCCCGTATCTGCAAGTCGCCAATATAGTTCATCGTATTGGCTTTCAGCCCTTTAAAAGTAAGCTGGTCTATTTCTACCTTGTTTTTAAGCAAGGGCAGCAGCTGTACATCTACTATCAGTTCCTTCACATCGGCTACCGTGTCGCGCCTTTGCGGAATGCTGTCGTTGGGTCGCAGCATCTTGAACCCCTCGAGTTTAAGGTCGAGTGGGAAACTGAGCGAAACGTGGTCGATGTTGATTTCCGTCCCTGTTTGTTCGGAAGCATAGTTCATAGCCTTCTTTACAACCCACTTCTGAACAGGGGGAAGGTAAAGAAGAACCAATAAAAGTATAAATAACGAAATGGGTGCTAACACGATAGCTATCAGCCATTTCATAGATTTCCGTATGCGCATAGACTATTCCCAGCGAGTGGGACAATACATTTTAAAATGCAAATGTACTAAAAAAAAGGGTGCTAATGCAACAGTTTGTGGGAAAAAGTTGGGTGTAGGGTTGTGTTTAGGGTATTTATTGATATTGCAAAAGTTTCTTTACTAACTGGTGAACCATTGTGCATGGGCGCATTTCGTGGGGCTGAATAGCTTTAGAGTGTTGCTGCGTTTCCAATTCTTCCGCACGTTTTATAGC
>ERZ772953.162-NODE-162-length-19115-cov-5.249213_pt1 | contig 19115 bp, 18 predicted proteins | sample MGYA00580685_ERZ772953 | MGnify/ENA primary metagenome ERZ772953 (study PRJEB29015, sample SAMEA2738080) | human oral metagenome | biome: human oral; feature: human-associated habitat; material: saliva | place: China | collected 2209 ...
AAGAAAACGAAATAGTTCTTCTTTGTTTTGGATCTGCTTCCCATCAAAATTTGCTACAAAGCCACTGAAAGGCAATCGATCTTGCATTTCAAGTTTCGTAATGTAATGAATTCTATTTTTCAGGATTTCAAACCTCTATTCTATTTTTTTAAAATGTTTTATAATGGTCTTCTGTTTTGAGTAAAATCTATTTTTGAATATCGATTTGAAAAAATAGGTTGATTCAAACTAAACTTGCTGGTTGCTGAGGAGGCCACATAACCTCCTACGATATTCCCGATAAAGTTTGCGGTTTGAGCATCTTCTTCACTTCCACCTAGGAGTTTGGTCCCATGATAGACAACCTGACCACTTGTATAGAGATTCATTTCTCTGAGAATACAACATAATTATACAAAGTCTAATTGAATAGTTTGATTGCTCTCCATTTTTTTAGCTGTATTAATAATATTTTCTATTTCTCTTTGAGTTATCGGAAGATTCTCATGAGGAGGCTCCCATTGTGTCATACTATCTTTATAAACAACAAATTTTTTATTGATCAGCAATTCTCCTTGTGCTTTTAAGAGGAAACCATTCTCTAAATCAAAAGTAATTGTTGATCTTGTTCCTGTAATTTTCATTTCTACCTCTCAAATATAATTTTTTCTACACCTGTTTTAGGATCTATTGTTGTAACCTTAGTAACATTTGGATTGGCCTTCAATCTTGGTAGTTCGATGTTTTCCCAAATATTTCCTGGTCGTAGTTCGCTACCAACTACAGCTCTTATTTCACCAGATACTTGCTCTGCGTAAACATTCGAAGCTTCCTCCCAAGCTGTTACACTTGAAGGAGTATTAAAATCCCATTCAGGCATTACAATATTCGTATCATCAATCGTAGATTCTAATGTAACTCCTCCTTTATTTTTTGCTATTTTTTTCGCAACACCCATTCCTCCAATACCCTCTGTTCGTCCTGACCAGAAGAAAGCCGTATCTGGATCAGTTTTCAATCTACCTCTTATTAACTCAACATCAAAGTCAGTTTGAGTAAAATCTATTTTTGAATATCGATTTGAAGAAACAGGTTGATTCAAACTAAACTTGCTGGCTGCGGAGGAGGCCGCATAACCTCCTATAATGTTCCCAATAAAGTTTGCGGTTTGAGCATCTTCCTCACTTCCACCTAGGAGCTTAGTCCCATGATAGGCAACCTGTCCCGTTGTATAGGCCCCTGCTTCCCCTATCGCAAACTGGGTCAAGCCCTTGACAACACTCTGGGTCTGCCCTATGGGAATCATGATGGCACTTGCCGTCACAAAGACATTCCCAACATCATGATACAACTTGTCATTGCCCATGAAAAGCGTATCTCGGATGAGATTGTAGGATTTCGTATGGCCATCCCCTGCATTCCCAAGTTGGATATTATGAATCCCTTCTCCTGCATTAGATAACCCATAGACACTCGTCCCAAAACCCACGACACCGCCTGCAACAACTAAAGGAGTCGCAGTTCCCATGGTTCCTATAATTGCGAGTATACCAAACGCAGCTGTCAGTACACCAAGACCCAGATCTATCCAACCCTTCTTGGCTCGATCCTCCGCAGCCAAGGCTTCAAAACGAGCCTTGTCCCGCTCCTGAGCTGCTTGTACGCGTTCAACGCGACTCTCCATCTGCTTGGTCGCCTGTTGGTAAGCTATCGCAAAGCGTTGAATAGATTGGAGTTTGGTGAAATCTCCTGACTGATAGCTCCCCACCGTACGTGTCTTCCCTGCATGTTCTGCGATCAAGGCCTTGGTCGCAGCTAGAAGTTCCTTAAAGGCGACCAAATCCTGACCCGCATGGCTGCTTTCATACTGAATGATAGAGCTGTCCAAGTTCTTGATCTGATTGAGCAGAAAGTTATAGTCCATGACCGTGCTGGTATGACTGCTTCCATCATAGCTCACCAAGTCTGAAATCTTGTCCTTGGTCGTGTTCAAGAGCTCAATCTCACTTTTTAGATTGTCCCGTGAACTCTTTAAATCACTATGAAGGCTTGTAAACACCTGACCTGGTAGCTTTGCATGATTGCTCGAATCAATTTGATAGTAGCCATCCTTGTAAAGCAAGAGATTAGATGAGTAGTCATTCATCAGGTTGACCAGAGTTTGAAGGAGAGTCCCGTGCACCTCTACTAGGTAGGTGCGCATACTCGAGATGGCCTGCCCTTGGAGGTTGGTGTTATTGATAAACTCCGTCATAGCGGTATTGAGATTATTGATGGCCTCTCCCCAAGCATTCATGGTCTTTTGACTTTCTACTTGAACAGAGGTAATATCATCAAATTTTATCTTGTAACTCATGGCACCTCCCTACTGCAAACCAGAAAACATCGTTTGTCCCAATACTGTATCTGTACGGGCCAACTCTTTTCCTGTAGCTGCCATCAAGGCGATATCCGCTCCCAATAAGGATGTATAGCTCGTCATCAGCTGACAGAGCTCATTGAATTGTTCCTGATACAAATCGAGCACCTTGGATTCCGATGTTGTTTTGAAGGTTGGCTTACTCACTCCCGCCAAACCAGCCTGAGCCTTGGTCAAACTACTGATGTGTGAGTTAAACAGAACCTCGGATAATTGAATCGTTCCATACATGACCTTACCCCTCCTTCGTATGTAGTAGCTTCTCGATGAAATTCCCCAGATTATTAATCTGACTTTGACACCAGCCAATAATGCCGTTTTCTTCATTCTTTTGATTTTCCAACCTAGTGATTTCATCACAGATGGCATCATAGAAGGTATTCATCTCCGTTTGGAAGCTCGTGTAGTCACTGGAGAAGGTCTCCCACTGCTTGGTGAAGTCATCTTTTTGTTTCCCTTGCCATTCAGGTTGAATATTTCGGTGCATGATGGGATACTTGATATTGTGAACATTCTGTTGGATTTCACTTACAGACTTCTTGGTGGTGCGAAGACGTTCCAATTTTTCATCAATGGAAGTAATCCGTGATTGGGCAGATGAAATGCTGGAGTAGTGTTGATTCACTCTACCTTGAAGATAATAGATTTGATCATAGTCTATTTCACCCATGTATTATCCTCCTAGTTCATTTGCTTCATTCAACTCAGCAACATTCCCCTTGGGAATATCTGTTGTAGATACAACCGAAGCAATATGTTCTAGCATAAGCTCATTATCCTCATCGCTATAGCCCTCTTGAACAACCTTGAAAACATCTTCATGATTAAAGTAGATAAGACTATCTCCTACCATCCCTTCGGGATAGAGGCAAGCTCCGTAATCAAAACGGTAGAGATCTCCTTTGACTGGTGCTGCAATCACACGAGCAATGATGAGCATCTTTTTGGTACTTCCCTTTAAAACAATAACACTGCCTAATGGTAATAACTTAGTATCTGACATAAATCTCCTCTCTAAATTTCTAATAATTGAATCGATTCATAGCGATCCGGATAAAGGATGTAGCCTTGGTTCGGTTTCAGTGCCGGCTCATTTGTGATGTAAGGATAGCGAGTATGGTCTTGATCGCTAATACGTACACCAAGAAAGACTTGATCCACTAACTGATTCGCCAATTTTACAAAAGTGTCGTAATTGTTCGCTACTAGATCTTGGTAAGCTCCTATAAAGAGCAAGGTTACTCCATACTGAGCTCCTTCACTAAGGAGTTGCTTGAAGTCCAGTTCACTCACTCCAGCCGCCATAGCCGTCGCAGCAAGATCTGGTATCAAAATTAACCATTTTGGATAGTCCTGATTTGGAGAAGCAACCCGTTTCTTAAAGTCTTCTAATATCGTCTTCATCACATTATCGACTTCTAAAGAAGTATCAAATCGTTGAATACCATCAAAGAACTGATTGTTAATACGCTGACTAGGATCTAAAATAACAGTATTATACACTCCTGATAAACGGTTTAGGTGATATTCTAGTAATTTATAGTAATTCGTTACAAAAGCAGGACTATTTGAAGCTACAAGCATCGGACGTTCAAAACTAAAGGATGCTGGAACAACAGTTTCTCTCTCAAGCCCCAAGACAAAGTCTTGACTGCTCTCTAAGATTTCTGCCATTCCTTCTTTGGTTACCTTTTCTGGTAACATTGGGATACCTGCAGGAAGTGGGCCATCGTATGCCTCAGCCATGGCTTCTTGTTCTGAACGAACTTCCTTTATGTAGTCCGTGTAATGTTCACTACTGTATGGCAACATCACTTGGAATTGGACGATGTCATCAAATTTAGCTATGGCACGACCTTTGATTTCATCGAGTGGAATATTTGAACGTCCTACTACACCTGATAAGTCACTGTTATCAAATAAGAAGAGAGAAATCTTGGTCTTAAAGTTGGATTGTAACTGTAAGCGCATCGCATTGAGACGAGAAAGTGTCACGACTAGATAGATTCCTAGAGAGGCACCATCTCGAGCAATGACATTTAAAGTATCATAAAAGGCATCTACGAATGGGGCATCCATCACACTATCAAAACCATCTATCTCGATGAAAATAGTTGGAAAACTCTCATCTGACAACTGATTATACTGCGTTAGATTTGTGGCTCTTGCCTGAGAAAGAGCATGTTTCCGAGTTTTTAGTTCCTTATTCAAGAATCGAAGAGATTTCATGATCTTCTCAGTTTCGTCCAAGGAGAAGTAATCTGCAATATGAGGAAAATCAGATATAGAGATTAAGCCACTGGTACCAAAGTCATAGAGGTAGAAATGGACTTGGTCTGGTGTATGCTTACGCATCACATCCATCGCAAAGTTCTGTAGAAAAGTGGACTTACCGAATCCTGGACTAGAAACCAATAGAATATGGCCTCTTTGTTCCATATTGAAATAAAGGGGGGATTGTTCCTGTCTTTCAGGAATATCTTGATACCCAACTAAAATAGGTTGTAAGGCCTCTGAACGTCCCCAATAATCCCTGAAGTTAGTCGATTGTGTATCTTTAGCATATATCTTTTCTTCAAGTGGCGGCAACCAAGGACTGGCCACCTGATGAATATGAAGACCGTCAAAGACTTCACGAGCTTTTTCTACAATGGCGTCCAATTCTGTTGGAACAGCCTTTGCTTCTTTTTTATTGACTAAACCACTCAAGTCTTTATTAATGGCATTATATTGGCCATTACTTGTAATCTCATACACTGTTGTGTTTCTTTGAACATGGTTCCGTCCTTCTGGATTGTAATCTGCACCCGACCAAGCGCTTTGGAATAGCTCATAGATTTCGTTATTCCCAACCTGAAGATAGGCTCTACCTGTCTGTGTGATTTCTGCAGCATCAGGTGTTTTGATTACTTCTCTAGAATCTGCAACATCCTGTACTTTAAGAGCTATTTTAAACTTAGAGTTTGACCAAATCTGATCATTGACAACTCCACTAGGTTTTTGGGTTGCTAAAATCAATTTAACTCCCAATGAACGACCAATACGAGCCGTAGAGACCAATTCGTCCATGAAGTCTGGTTGATTCGCCTTCAACTCTGCAAACTCATCACTAATGATTAATAGGTGTGGTAATGGTTCTTTGACCTTCCCTTCTTTGAAGAGTTTCATATACTGGTTGATATGATTGACGTCATTTTCGGCAAAAATACGCTGACGCTTCTTAAGTTCAGCTTTGATAGATACCAGAGCTCGATTAGCCTGGTTGCCATCCAAGTTTGTAATCGTACCAACGACGTGAGGTAGGTCTGCAAAGAGATTGGCCATACCTCCACCTTTGTAGTCAATCAAGAGGAAAGCAACCTCATACGGATGGTAGTTCACAGCTAAAGATAGAATGTAGGACTGAATAAGCTCAGATTTCCCTGATCCCGTGGTACCAGCAATCAATCCATGAGGTCCATGCGCCTTCTCATGAATGTTTAGATAAAGAATATCGTCCCTACCTCGGACTCCTAGAGGAACAGCCATTGTTTGGAAAGTTTCATTGTCCTGCCATCGTTTTAAAAGATCCAGTTCCTCTACCTTATTGACTCCATACATCTCCAGGAAGGTAATGCTATTCGGAATCGAATTACGCAAAGTCTGAACATGATGAATACCCGCAAGATTTCTTGCAAAATTTTCCTTTTTCGATAAACTTACAGGAGGAAGAGGCGTAATTTCTTTATTTGTATAATTGCCATCCTGAAGTAATACTGTACCTTTTTTATCTCCTCGATAGTCAACAACTGTCTTAACGTGTTCTGGTAAACTTTCAAGTACTTCTTCTACGAAAACGTAATGAATCCCTAAATGGGATAAATCTTCATTGATGTACTCCATAATGTTGTGGTCCAACATCAAGCTTAAATCTGTAATAAAGAGAATATAATGAGGGCTGTATTGTTTTTCTTTTCCTTTATCCTGCTCACTATCTAACTTTCTGTCTTTAATAACTTGATAGAGAGACGTTAATAGTTGATCTCGAGTACGTTGATTGTATACAAAACCACGGCTATTTAGTGCTTTAATTTTCGTATGAGGTAACCAACGACTCCAATTCCATAGCTCCAGCTCTTCCTCTCGGAAAATTGGAATAAACTGTAGATCATGATAACTTTGGAAAGTCGCTAATTGCATCATCATCTGTTGAACTTGTTCAATCACTATTTGACGTGTCCCTATATATCCTGTGGGACTTGTTAATGTATGAGTAATAGGGACTTGATCAGTCACACGATAGTAGGAAAGTAACTCTTGAATTTTTTGATTAGCAACTGCATTATATTTAGTCAATTCTGAATCAGAGTACTCAATGTAGAAACTGGAGCCAACTTCACCCAAACCCAAACGATAAGATAGAAAATCAAAATGATAAAGTGTCTTTTCGTAAATACGTCTATCCGTTTTTTCTACCATTTCTAAAATCTGGTCCATGCCAGGGAAATGATACACCAAAGCCTTAACTTGTTCTTCACGTAAGTTAGCTAATTGTGAATACTTGGTTTCCAAGTATTTCATATACTCATTAATTTTCTGTTCCTGAAGCTCTTTATGTGATTTTTTGTCAGAAAAATAAGTATGAATGGAAGTTCCAATAGTAATGACAGACATCCCCATCATCATAAACATCATTCCACCACTACGTGTAAAGTAAACGGTCAGTATCGTAAAGACAATCATCGCCAAAGGGGTAATAATCAATCTTAGTAACGATTGTTTGTGACCTTCATCATCTGTTGGTGCCGAAGCAATCGTTACTTTATCCTCGGGTTCTCTTAGAATAATCCGTGGAGAGCGATGAAATTCTTTTGAACGATCTTCGACCATTACTTCAGAGAAAGGCAGTAGGTTCGTCTCAATAGAAAATAGTGAGTGGATAGACAGAACTTGTTTTTGAATAGATAAAGCTACACCTTGTTCAAAAACAAGTTGGTCCTTATCTTGGATATCTTGTTTTCCAGTTTTTCTTTCACCATTAACATAATATGAACTAGCGCTGTAAATCGTCTTATTTGTTCCATCAAAGGTCAAAATGATTTCTGTAGGAAAATCGACTAACCGAATGGATGCTTCTTTCTTGTCTGATAAATAAAGTATTTTCTCAGGAAGAAGGTAATACTCTGTATTCTCAATAACTAGTAGGGAGATATTTATTTTATCGTCTATAGGAACTAAATGATGTCCATGGGTGTAAGTCTTTCCTAGCAGCTCAACTCCCGTTTTCTTAGCCTCTAACGTAACATTTTCAAGGCAAGGAAGATAGATATTAGAATCTACTGAAGGTCCCATTTGATAGGTGTTCCCTATATAGAGTGGATAAATATTGTCTTCAAAAATTAAATAATTCATATACCACTCCTATCTTGACTCTGTAGAAGTTGAAGTCGTGTTCGACTTGTTAGCCTCTGGTGTTAAATAGTTTTTCTTCAACTCTTCCAATTTACTCTTATAATTGTTCAGCTGCTCTGTACGTTGTTCAGAAGTTAAGCTAGGGTTTCTCTGAACTTCATCAATTTTTTTCGTTAAACCATACATCAATAGCTGAGGATCATCTAAGTAACTTGCAATATCCATAGCTTCATCAATTTTTGACTGACCAATCAACACCCAGTAACGAAGATAGTCTATATTTGATTGAGTTGATATTTTTGATAGCTCTGTCTTTTGCGCATCTGTTAAAGGTTCTGTTTTGATTACAGAATAAGCTACCATATAGGCATCGTCCTGACTAAGTGATTTAGAATCTGTATTTTTAACAGTAGATACAACTGTTGAGTAATCTTGATGAACAAAAGCTAGACGCAAATCAGAAATCATTTGTTGGCTAGGCATAGCGAACAATGCAAAATAAAGTACCCCAACAATTGACAGTACTCCAATAAGTGATGTGATTAGGGCCGTCCACTTCAATCGTGAAACCAGTTGATTAGATACACGTGAAAATTTTTCTTTATTTTGTTCCTTTTCTTCTAGATAATTTTCTAGTAATAAAGATAGAATTTCATCCAAACTTTCTGCCTTCATGATAGTTTCACAAAATAGTTTTCCTTTATAAAACGGTAACTGTCCCTCTATCAATTCCTCATAACTTACCTTTTTATCTAGTAGAGATACAATCATGGCTTTGAAGTTAACTGTAAACTTATCTAAAGTTAACGCATTATATGGTGGTACCTGTCCTTTGATACCACGAAAAACAAATCTAGGATCCCCGTTTCGAGAAAAGACTAAATTATTAGGTGATAACTTATAAGTATAAATTGAATCCTTCAGCGAGTTAAATAACTGACCAATATTTATCAGATGACGTAATTTTTCTTCATCAATCATCGTAATCAGCTTATCCCAAGAATAATATTCATCTGTCAAAAGACTTTCAATCGTTATTTTACCTTCTTCCACGATTACATTTTGGTTTACAAAATAAGGTTGTTCTGCTTTTAATAGAGCATAAGCTATTTCACGATTTCCCTTGATATCTCCAACTACTAATTCAATTTTTTGAACTTCCATACCTTACTCCCTAATTATATTCTTTCTAATTTTAATAACACTCCGTCTTTCGCTAATGCTAGACTGCTAGTACTAGCAAGAATCTCTCCAGATTGCTGATTTCTTACACTTGGATTCAATACCTTAACCTCTATCCCATAAGTATCTGAGACGATTTGGATCAGTTCTTTAATGGTTAACTCAACAGGAACTCTTAAATCTAATATTTTAGATAAAAAAGGTGAACAATCAAGACTGATATTAATATACTCTTCCATGAAAACCTCCCAATTTTATACTATTACGTATGTTTATTATACCATGCAAAACATGAATATTAAAGAACTTTCTCTTTATAAAAGTATTATAGTGAATATGCATAAGATAGGCTTTCTAAATGGCAATTCTATTTTACCAAGACTATCGCAACCATGCAAAAAAGCAACGGCAAATCCGTTGCTTTTTTTGGAGACAAGGACTATTGTCCCAGGTTCTTGAATATTTCTCTATCGATTTTATTATTTAGCTGTATGTAACTTTTTATATAAGAGTGAGTAAATCGTGACAATCATTCCTAGTATAAACAATAAAATTGCTATCCAAGAAACAGGAGTCTTTACGTTATTAAGTGAAACAGTCTTTTTATCACTTTGGTTGATTTGAACTTGATTGGTAAATAAAGCAGATTGATACTCATTAACGACATTCTCCGATTCCACTTTAGTGATAAATAAGTTTGTTTTAACTAATTGATACTTTTCTTTATCCAATTTTTTAGTTGTATCAATCAATTTATATGTCTCAGGATGAAATAACTTTGTTAAATTACTCTCCTGTTCAAAGTACTGAATCTCTGTTTTCTTCGTATTTTTATCTAAAGATGTATCTATTTGCAAGGATCCATCATTTGCAAAAGCAACACTTACTCTTGTAAAAATTGAAAACAACAGAAAGATAAAGACAACGGCTTTTTTCATATTACTTGCTATCCTTAATTTGGCGATACAAGAAAATATTTCCAATTCCTAAAGCAATCGTTAAAACTACAATTACAACTACTGACTGAACAACTCCGTTTTGCTGATTAATAAATAATTTCACTACACCTTCAAGATAAGTCAAAGGAGAAAGTGTTGCTAAAATGGGAGCCGAATTCACATAATACTCATCAAACAATTGAGTCGCCGAAATGATATAAAGTAGTATTAGACTCACACTTATCAAGAATCCGAAACTTTTTAGCTTATCAATAAGAATATTAAGACCATACGTCATCATTAGACTTACTAACACAAGAAGTACTACAAATGAACTAAATTGGGCTATGGAAAAACCAAGCTTAATTCCAGAAATAGTCGCAATTATAAAACCAGCAACTACCGAAATAACACTCAGGAAGAGCATAGGACCAGAAGAATTTCTCCATGATAGACGATCTTTTAGATTCATTAATCTTTGTAATTCTTCTTTATCTGCGTGTTGGAAAAGATAAGCAATAACTAAGCTAACAAGATAGCTAATTAAGATAATAAGAAGTCCTGATCTCTCATCTTGACGATTAGACTGTGCCTGAGCATTAGTAGCAGCCGATACTACATTACCAATTTTGGAAGCATCGACAGGATTAGACAAATATTCATAGACTGCATCATTTTTTGTATTACCTGTCCTAGTATTGCTCAAAACAGAAGAAAAGTTTTTAAGAAATTCTTCATTTGAACCATACTCACTAGACATGATATTTTTCAACTCAGATACACGACCACTCAATGATTCACCGTCTTTTTCCAATGTATTAACATCATTCGCCAACTGATGAATAGTAGATTCTATCGTTTCAGAAACAGCTTGGTTTGCCTGCGTATTAGACATCAAAGTTTGACTAGCTGACATCAATTTAACGAGGTCACTGTTCATATCCATGCTAACTGTAACCATATCGGTATTATCTACTTTTTCTGTTTCAACAAAACTAGGTTTATCTTTAATCGTTTTATCCACTAATTTGGTTTGTTCAATTAACTGACTTAACTGGGTCATTAAATCATTGGTTGTTGTTCTCAGCTGTTCAATATTAGAGGTCAATTTCTCAGCATTAGCTACTCGAGACTGAATATCCGTCAATTTTTTATCCGAAATCTTCAAATCTGATTTTAAAGCTTCTACTGTGGTCGCTTTGATTAGATTGGTCACAATGGTCTTGAGGTCATCATTATTTGCTAAGGCAGCAAGAGAACCTTCTGCTGGAATAAACATATGTTCTGAGTACGTATTTTTAGATAAATCTAAACCATAATACGCAGAGACAAGACCTGACAATTGTAGATATGCATCTACATCTTTATAAATAGCTTGAGTCAATTTAGTAGGATTATATTCCCAGTTAGAAATAATGTCTTGCATCTCATAATGGCGATTCAAAACTTTTTTTTCTGTCTGATTTGTCTTGGTAGTTGTGATAGTCTTCGTTACAGTGATAATTTCTACTGGTTTTTTTTCTTCAGTAGTAAGGGCACTCGTTCCTGAAACGGTAGATGATGCTACAGGAGTAGAGGGAGTAACAGGCGCTGCATGAGCTGTCTCTGTCTCTGTTGTTTCCTCTACGTATGGAGCATCTTCCTTTACAACCTTCACATCCTCAGTCGTATCTAATTTATACTTCACGACAACAGGCGATAAGACACTGATATCATTGTCATTCTTGATTTCTAGCGTGTATGAAATAGCCATCCCTGGAGAAGCTTCACTAGGGATATTTATTTGATAATTACCGCCCCCAAGATCAGAAAATCCATAGTTTGATTCTTTAAGATAGTATCCGCTTGGTACAGTTAACGTTAATTTTGAAATTTTCCCCTCAAATGAAGGCAAAGTTATCTCACGTTTTGCTGTACTCTTAGATTTAATGTCATTTTTTAAATGAGATAATTCTTCACTTTCAAGCGTTGTAGCTTGCAGAGTTGGCAATTCTTTCCCTGTTTTCTTACTATACCACTGTATAAAAGCACTAATATTTTTCAAATGCTGTTTATCAGTATCGGACAGGGACAGATTATTAATAGCTGTATCATCGTAATATACACTTGGCCACTTGCTCGTAATTTGATTCTGCATACTAGTATTTAAAGACTTGATATAACTTCCAAGAGTTTTACTAGCTCCATCTACCGCTGAAGAATTTTGGGTTAAGGAAGACTCTACCGCTTCTTTAATCTTTGTATCATAATTTGATAAAGTATCGTCAATATCCTTGTTATTATTCTTTAAAGTATCAAGAAGGTCTGCTATATCCTTATTATAGGATGCTGCCGTGTCAGAAGTTTCTTTCCAAATGGCTGGCTCTGATAAGTTCTCAGTAATATGAGTGTTTATAGCTGCTAATTTAGATAGCTGTTCCTCAACTGATAATGTTGAAAAATCTTTATCATAGTTTGACAAAGCTTGTTCTCTAGTATCCAAGGAAAGCTTCCATTTTTCTTGTTGAGCTTTTATTTGTTCGATTGTTCCCTCGTATGTTTTATCAACAGAAATAATCGATTTAAAAGCATCGTTACTATTTAATAAATCTTTGTTAAATGACGAATAGGTTGATAATAAATTATTCGGTGATGAGCCTAATCCATTAAATTGTTGACTATATTGAGCAAGAGGATTTACTAAGTTATTATTAAAGGATGCTAGTGACTCTTGTTCATTTGCAACTACATCTGAGACCTGCCCTTGTGCGGTCCTCAAGTTTCCAATAATACTAGTAAAATAAATATTAATCAAGTCCTTATTAAAAAGCTCTTTAAAAGCTACTACAGCTTGTTCTGACTGCTTAACAGTTAATTGGTCACTTGATTGAATCTGATATTGAAACTTTGCCTGAACAGGTGATGTGGATTCAAGAGCTAAAGTTTCTTCTGAAAACTTACTTGGGAAGACTACCATCAACTGATAGTTGTCATTTTTTAAACCACTTTCAGCAATTGATCTAGAAACCACTTCCACTTTATAATTATTTTTAGAAATAAATGAATTTACTAAAGTATTAGCGATATTAATTGGTTGTCCATTATATACCTTACCCGCATCCTCATTAACAACTGCAACTTTGATGGGGACTTGTTGTACTGAAGACTCTGAGTTCGTTCGACTGATAGGTGTTGGCTTTATAATAGCAAAATAAGACACTATCATTGTAACAAACAACAATAACAATACTAAACTAAATAAAACTTTCTTTTTCACATTTTCTCCTTAACTAAATATAGTAAAAAAGTTGAGGATTTCTCCTCAACCTCAACTTTAGATTATTGAAGACCAAAGTTTCTAGATAAGTCTTGGTCATTTTGTTGCATCGCTTGAGCAGTCTTATCAAGTTGTGTATTGATTTGTTGCATCAAATCAGCAAAGTTTTCAACCTTTGGTTTCAATTCAAGGAACTGTTGATCAAAGCCTTGGAACGCAGCACCTTCCCACTCTGAACGCAAGGTATCTTGCAAGCGTTGAAGATTGCTCAAAATAACTCTGATATCGTTTGCAGCTTTCCCGTATTCACGTGCACGTGATTGGAGGGTCTCTGGAGATACACGAATTTGTCCTGACATATTTTTACTCCTACTATATTTTTTATTTTATTTTAACATTATTCAAACATTTAGACAAGTATTTTTATTTAAAAATGGTATTTTCAAATCATATTATTTATTGTTTATTTCAATGTATTTTACCATCGTCTCAACGTCATTTCATTTTCCTAAGTGTAAATTTTTACTACTAGTAATACGATTCGTATTATAACTATAATCCTCCTCATACTATGCCACATTTTTCAGCTTAGACAGACCTTGAACTTATAAAATAGTATATCTAACAAACAAGAGTGAAGTACCATCTAACAAATAAGAATTTAGCTCCGCCTCCTATTCTATAATCGTCTCCAAAACAGGAGAGTAGCATTGTCTTGTTTCTTGAAAAAAGAATAAAGTATTTTTGTATCTAACTCTTTAATTATTAAGAGATAATATTTATCACAAAAAGAGGGCTCTTGATAAATACTTTAGTCACAATAAATAGTATATAAACCAAAGCATACTCTGGTTAAAAAATATTTTTTTCTCCACCCATAGTTCAGATAATTAGCAAGTAATTACACACTTTGAAATACGTCCTATTACTTCGCACTCGCTCTCTACTATACTACTTCTGTTTTTAGACATGAAATTTATCTATTTCTACCAAACCTTACTTAAAGAGGGGTTAAAGTCATATAAAGTCCCCCCTGTTTCCAACCCCCATGAAGCTAGACATATCAAGGGGTTAGGAGGGCTTTAGACAGACAATAGTCTGTCCCAAAATAAAACGTTCAAAATTCTTATTTTTAAGTCTAACAGATTTCTTATTTGATTCGTTTTTTGAGTTAATAATTGAAATACCAACGATTAAAAAAGGTTATAAGTTTATGAAACATTTCATCATCAAAAGTTAGCTTTAATAAAGTTTTTAAAGTTATAATTTCTCTCTGAAAAAGATTTTTATTTTTAGTCAAACGCTAATCGCTGAGATAAATTTTTAGAACAGATTAGCAGCCTGCCACTCCTTAAAAACTTTCCATTCTGTTCTACGTTTTATTTTTTAACTACACTATATGTTTCAATAAAAAAATAAATTTGAGTTAAAAATTGAGTCTCAAAATCTAGTAATTTTTAAAATATTTCAAGCAATTTATATCCCGATAAATATCAAAATTTGATTATGATTTAATAAAAATTTTACAAACACAACATGCTTTGATTTGCCTATGACAGCGCCTTCTTTATCAATAAAAAAATCAACGTTCAGATCACTTTTTCCATCAGCGAATTAAACCTTAATTTTTTTCTATATAGTCTTTTATCTCACTTCTATTCAGGCACTATACCTTTTACACGATCGTATCATAATCTTTTTCTTTTGTCTTCAAAGTCTCAACAACCTTTGTTGAATACGGACCTTTCATCGTTGTATCAATTTGACTAGAAATCATCCCTAGTGCTGTCTTCGTTGCTTGCGCTTCTGTTTTGATTTTGGTATCACCATCTGACATCAAATTATTACGCTCATTCAATTTGAGGGGTGCATAGATATGGCTGATTAGTAAACGTTCTAGTCCCTTCTCAATCTCAGTCATATTATTATTCACTCCCGAGAAGAAGTCATTAATCATTCCATCAAACATAGATTATCCCTTCCTTTTTTCTTGATTGAGTTTCATCTTTCGACGATGTAATGTATCTATATCATCTTCCAATTTTCGTCGTTCTCGTCTATACTCAATCTCTTCATTTTCAATCTTTTGTTCCAAGGCACGTTGATTTCTTGTAAATCCTATGGATACTGCTTGACTAAAGTGCGAAGCTATTCTATTTAGCCGTTCTCTTTCTTCAGTAGTATCCACTTCCACTTGTCCCAGGGTATGCAAGATCATCTGGTACTTCATCTCCATCATATGCAACAATTGGTCACGTTTCTGCTGAAGGTCTTCAAATTGTTTTTCTCTTTGTTGGCGAATAGAACGATTGCTTTCATTTAGTGAATCTAGATTGTTTTGCTTTGTTCTTAATTCCTGCCAGATTACTTGATTTTCATCCATTCTTCAAAATTCCCTGCTAACTCTTTATCGTTATCTAATGTCTTTTGGACACCATCTGCTATCTGCTTTTCTAAACTTTGAAAATCTTCGGCTAATTTTTCTGCTGTTTTGATTTTGGGATAGAAATAATGATCAAGGTCATCTACGATTGTCGTACGAGATACTCCTCCATCAGAATAGGCTGTCGCCACCTCTGTAGGTGACAAAATAAAACCAAAAGGGACTTGACAGGTACTCGCTACTATTTTCTCTGCTTTCTGGTGAGCTTTACGAACTATGGAACGAATCTCTTCCTGACCAGCATTCGCTACTTCATGCAATCCCGATGAAATCGTTAAAGCATGTTTGGAGTCTAAAAAGAGCTCCTCACCACTCGTATAACCGCCTGAAGCCAATGCCTCTTTAGCCTTTGCATAGGAATACAAGCCACTTGAAACCTTATCCAAAAAAGATGAATAACGTTTTTCAAAAGATGAGGAGTCCTTTTTAATTTTGAGGCTACCATCCTCATTAAATACATAACCACCCCACATATGTTGTTCTACAGGATTCAGATTAAAGCTCGAATCCACATGATGAACGATTCCAACAGCATTTTTACTGTTCAATTCTGCTTTGTATCCTGGGGCATCCTTGGGATATCCGATCGGAACTGTATCCCGTTGATCAATATAATTATGAATCCGGTATTTCATCGCATCCACACGTTGCCGTTGTTCTTCCGTCAAGACCGGATAGATATTCGGGCCTTGGTAGATATAAGCTCCTGAGATACGAGAAATATCCCTAACATTAGCTAGGGCGTATTGCGCATTCATAGAGCCAAGAGAGTGAGCATAAACTGAGATTTTAGCGTTCGGATAATTTTCTAATACGTTATTCAAGGTTGTAGCCGCTGATTCTAACTGAGGCGTCACTTCTTTCTTTTTGGTTATGATATTTTTCGCCATAGGAAAATCATTGACTTTCCAATCCACTTCCCATCCTTCGTCAAATGGCGCTTTAGATCCTTCATAGAGAACAGAAACTTCAGATCGGTCTGGACTCTCAACTACGTAAACCTTCAATCCTGTCTCGTTTTCTATCACCTGACGTACTGTACCGATGGTTTCTTTCCTTTATCGTTTTTGATTTTCAATGGATCTGTTTCAGAATAACTTGTATACTCTTCATTAGCAATTTTTTGACGTTCATGATCACTATACTGTCTACTCACTTTTCCCCTCCGTTATCATTTTCTCAAATTTAGCAGAGTTTCCTCCGCCATCATTAACTAACTTTCCGCTACTTTTATCTTTATTAATAGTGAAAAATACATATAATTCTTCGTCATTATTTATATAAATTTTAAATTTGATTCCTCCCATTGGACTATGTTTGATGGATTTATCATCAATTTGATAAGACTTTATTTTCCCTTTATTTGTTAAAGAAAATTGGTCCATTTCTTTCAAATCATCCTCTATAATCTTTTTGACTTCCTCACCCTTGACAATTCTCACCATCTCATCGTGTTCTACTTGTTTCATTACTTTATATCCTCCTATACTTAGTCCAACGATAACCAACAAACTAGCTAAAACAATTCCTACAATTTTTAATGACTTCATGACGTCTCCTTTATGTTATTTTACAAATATGTCATGTACTAATTTACTTATAGTATAGCATAGACTAGAGCCAAATTTATAACTCGTCACTCGCTATAATAGTTCCTTAGAAAACTTGTAATGCTAATTCTTTATATCGCAAATCAGGGAAGATAACTTTAAAAATATTAAAAGCCACAATATTAAACATGGAGAAATAATCCAGTCTAGTATTGTGGTTTGCTCGTAACGTAATTAAAAATCGAATCTATCTTTCCAACTTTAACAAAATAAAACATTTAAACAATTTATATAATTTAAACTATTTATATAATTTAAACTATTTATTACACTTTTATCTTCCAGGCAAAATTTCTTTAGTCTCACTATCAAAGAATGGTTCTCCAGTAGCGTCCATCCAGATTAAATTTTGGATATATTGGCTATCAGATAGTAGGGGAGCATTCTTCAATCTCTGTTGAGTTAACATTTTAGCAACTCTAGGTACCATGGCAATTGTTTTACTCTTAACTTTATCTTCTGGTTTTTTCAAACGACCATCAATTTTTTTTACTTCTGAAATTTTATTAGAATTGACTACTATCGCTTCCTCTTCGAGGTTATTTTCTTTTCTTTTTAGTTGTCCACTGAATGCTTCAAACTTATTTTTTACCATTGTATTTCCTCCTATATTTATATCACGTTATACATTTCATATAAATATTATATTTATTGTTCTAACATCGCATTAATTTTTGCATAGATATCCCTAACTCCAGCAAGAAGGTTCTGGTACTTCTGCTGCTTATGTATTGGCATTTCATCTACTAATTCGAAAATACTTTTCCCTTCCAGCAAAGTACTTACAAATATCGGACGGTTAGGAATAAGTCCTAAGAAATGCTCATCATTTTCAACTAAAGATAAGAATTCTTTGCTTGGAGCTGAGACATTATTGCCATAAAAAATAATATTATTAGCTATCAATCCAAGCTTAAGATCAACTACTGTCTCTTTAGTAAAAGGATTACGTGCTTTAGTTTTGACTTTTTCGATAAACTCTGGTAGATTTCTCCACGCTGTAAAACTAGGGCCATCTGGCGTCGTTACAGATACTACAATATCACTAACAGCAATCAAATTAGAAGTAACAATTGAGGTATCATTATGAGTATCAATGACAATTAAGTCATACTTTTCCGACAACATTTGGTAATTCATTGAATACCATGTGAATAAGACTAGGTAAGGACTAGAAGCACCTCTAATATTGACCCCTTCGTCAGTAAAATCACTATCACCAACAATAATATCAATTCTTGGATCACTAGTTGGATAAATAGCGAAATCTTCTCCATCAGATTTAAATAAATCCGCAATTGTCTTGTCTCCATTTACTCCAAATACATTAGTTAAATTTCGAGATCTATCTCCGTCAATTACTAACGCTTTAATATTTCTAGTAGAAACTGCATCTTTTACATAATTAAAAGTATTTGTTGTTTTTGCGCTTCCTCCTTTATCAATATAAAAAGTAACTGTTTTGAAGCCATTTTCAATACTCATAGAGCCCACTCCTTCACATATATTATTTATTACATGTATATGATTTAGAAAGCATATACAACTTAGATTAATACTCTAATTATTACACATAAAATAATTAGACAGTCTGAGATAATCACTATCACTTTCTCATTCTATCAAAATTTAGATAATATTGTCAAATAGCACATAAATAAATTTAAATATTTCGTTTAATTATTTTAATTAGTTAAATTAAAGTAATTTGTCTATTTTCTCATAACTCATAACAAGATCAAAGTTTCAGAAATATTGTAGGATATATGGTATTTGATTTATTTTATATAACTATATAATTCATATCATTTATATAGGTGTATATAAATGATATACATTAAATACATGGAACGGAATACGGATTTTGTCTATCTTAACGCTTTTGTATGGGACACGG
>ERZ772953.164-NODE-164-length-19099-cov-3.916719_pt1 | contig 19099 bp, 19 predicted proteins | sample MGYA00580685_ERZ772953 | MGnify/ENA primary metagenome ERZ772953 (study PRJEB29015, sample SAMEA2738080) | human oral metagenome | biome: human oral; feature: human-associated habitat; material: saliva | place: China | collected 2209 ...
ATTTTGCAATGCGAAAGCGGCTGTTTTACCCGGTTAAACCTACGTTTTCACTTAGCGAAAGCGTAGGTTTGAGAAAACGGGAACGATTTTATTGAAAAATAATAGCTTTTTTATTGTTTCACGATTCTATTTCAATGATTGTATTCAAACTTTTGCACTAAACGTTTGTACATACTTTTTAACTTGTTGATTAAATACTACACGAGATTTGCCTAGAATAAAAATAGTGGTTAACTTTGCAATGTTAGAACATAAAGAATATGAGAATAGAACACTTAGCTATTTGGGCAGACAACATAGAATTGCTCCGCAACTTTTATATGAAGTATTTCGATATGCAATCAAATGACCACCTCTTTATCAGAAACTCTACTACGGACAGAGTAAGTAATGTAATTACCATATTATAATTACAATACTACTTTTTTAACAATACTTTAACAGGGCTTAGCCACAAATGTTACCAGACCTTAATTCTTATACCGATACCTTTGCATCAGAAATTTAAATAAAAACATTATGACAGAAAATAAGATGTTTTGTTTCCAGTGTCAGGAAACTGCAAAGGGAACAGGTTGCACCATTAAGGGTGTATGCGGTAAAGAGGCTGAAACCTCAAAGTGGCAAGATTTGTTGCTCAGCGTTGTACGTGGTGTGGGAACTATCCAACATACGCTGGGGGAAAATGCATCAAAAGAAGTTGCCGACTTCCTCGTAGATGCATTGTTTTCAACGATTACTAATGCGAACTTTGATGACCAGAGTATATTAAATAAGGTGGACACGGGCATTGCTCTGAAAAAACAATTGCTCGAAGCAGCTTTAAGCAAGAACATTACTTTCCCTAATTATCAAGAAGTTCACTGGGGTGGCGAGAAGTCTGACTACTCTGCGGAAGGCGAACGCGAAGGAGTGCTTCGCAACGAGAATGCCGACCTCCGTTCGCTGAAGGAACTCACCGTTCTTGGTCTTAAGGGTATAGCCGCCTACTATGACCATGCGGCTCGTTTAGGCGAAACGAATGAAGAGATTATTGCTTTTATATGTAAGGCTCTTGCCGCGATTACTGCTCCAGACGCAGATATGGAAACACTTCTTGGCATCGTACTCGAAACAGGTAAATATGGTGTAGATGTAATGGCATTGCTCGATAAAGCCAACACAGAGGCATACGGTAACCCTGAACTCACAAGGGTTAATATCGGTGTTGGTAAGAAGCCTGGCATTCTCATTTCAGGACACGACCTTAAGGATATTGAAGACTTGCTTATTCAGACAGAAGGCACAGGTATCGACGTTTATACCCACGGCGAGATGTTGCCAGCGCATTACTATCCACAACTAAAGAAATACAAGCACCTTGTGGGCAACTACGGCAATGCGTGGTGGAAGCAGAAGGAAGAGTTTGCAAGCTTCAATGGTCCTATCGTATTTACTACAAACTGTATCGTACCGCCTGCAAAGAATGCAAACTATGCCGACAGAGTTTTCACCACCAATTCTACTGGCTTCCCAGGTTGGAAGCACATCGCAACAGGCGAAGATGGTAAGAAAGATTTCTCTGAAGTTATCGCATTGGCTAAGACCTGCGAGGCTCCACAGGAAATAGAAACTGGCGAGATTGTAGGCGGATTTGCACACGCGCAGGTATTTGCACTTGCCGACCAAGTTGTAGAAGCTGTGAAGAGTGGTGCTATCCGCAAGTTTGTCGTGATGAGCGGTTGCGACGGTCGTATGAAGAGCCGCAACTATTACGAAGAGTTTGCCAAGGCTCTGCCAAAAGATGTTGTAATCCTCACAAGCGGCTGTGCAAAGTATAAATACAACAAGTTGAACCTTGGAGACATCAACGGTATTCCACGTGTTCTCGATGCTGGCCAGTGCAACGACTCTTATTCTTGGGCAGTGGTGGCACTCAAACTGAAAGAGATTTTTGGTGCAAACGACATCAACGACCTGCCTATCTTCTTCAACATCGCATGGTACGAGCAGAAAGCAGTCATCGTTCTGCTTGCCCTTCTGTACCTTGGCGTGAAGAATATACATATCGGTCCTACCCTTCCAGCTTTCGTTTCTGAAGGCGTACTACAAGTGTTGGTTGACAATTTCGGACTTGCAGGCAACTCTACAGTGGAAGAAGACATTCAGAAATATATTCTCTGACATACGTGTCCCTCGATAAATAACTATCGGGGGATTTTCTTTTTACATACAATAAGAAAGAATAAAGTGCGTTATTCTTAAAAGCAAACAAATATGGAAGCATCAATGTACGAAATACTAACAAACAGTCCCTTTTTCAATGGACTAACCGCTAAGGAAATTAAAGAGCTATTACAAACGGTGAACTATAAAATAGTGGAATATCCTGCCAAGGAGATTTACACACTTGCTGGTATGCCTTGCAAGTATGCCGACTTTATTCTCAAAGGCGAACTGATTTCGCGTATGACTGGTTTGTCAGGCAAGCAAGTGCAGATAGACCGTCTGAAAGCTTGCGTCTTGATAGCTCCAGCGTTTATTTTTGCCAAGAACAACGCTATGCCCGTAAGTGTAGAAACCGCACAGCACACTACCATTATGCGCATGATGCCATCGGAACTTAAACATCTGATAGATACCAACGAGCGCATACGTATGAACTTCATTCAGCTTCTTTCGTCTATTGATGTCTTCCTCACCCAGAAACTTCGTATGCTATCCCTCTTCACTGTCCGCGAAAAGGTGGCTTACTTCTTGATGAAAGCAGCCAAAGAACAGCAAAGCCGCACAATAAAACTCAGTAATAGCCGTCAGGAAATAGCCGACACATTCGGTATTCAGAAGTTCTCGCTATTGCGATGCCTTTCCGAATTTGAAGATAATGGTGCCATTAAAATAGATGGAAAACAGATAACTATTCTCAATTCAGATAAAATGAAATAGGAGAAACAAAAGTTATAATTGCAACGACTAAGTCCGTTTATAGTACTTGTGGCAATTACTGTCTATGATAGCTATGCTATATGCCAACGACAAATCAGTCGACTGTTTTTGAAAATCAGTCGAGTATTTTTTTTAAATTAGTCGACTGTTTTCTTTCATTCTAACGATTGATTTTATACCTTTGCAGTAGTGATAAAACACAGAATACCGACAGAGGGCATGCGCTCCTAACCTCTGAAGGATTAACCTACAAGGAGCACTTAATATAAAACTATGGCAAACAGACCTTTAGCCTATATGCTTTCAGAGCGCAAGGCAAATCTCGGAAAGATGGCTGGAAAAACCGTCATTCAAGCACGTCCGACAGGGCGCAAACGTGTAGACCACCGCAGTTTCTGCGATGAGGTAGCTCACGCAACAACATTCACTGGGGCAGAAGTGGAAGCCGTTCTGCGACTTGCTGCCGACATTGCGAAAAAGCATGTTGAGAACGGTGATATTGTGGACTTTGGCGATATTGGTACACTAAGCCCATCGTTCCATAGCAAACTTGTGGAGAAAGGAAAAGAGAAGTTCAATCCCAACATACACATTACCGAGCCTATTGTACGCTTGACACCCTCAAAGAAGTATTTCACACTTACTGGTGTGAGCTACGAACGTGTAGATACTCCTGCCAAGAAGTCGTCTGAGGAGAATCCTACACCGCATCCATAAGATGTTCTGATTCACAATAAAATATTCTTATATAAGAAAATACTGCCAATGGTATTAGTGTTACCATTAGCAGTTTTTTATAGTTATCTTATTTGTTTTTCTTTTATAGATATACTTACTCTATGCTTCACTTTTACTGCATATTATAAGTATGCACGCTTACGCCTTGTGCAGATGGCAGATAGTTTATACCCCACCAACACATTTGCAGGAGAGCAAAGTTGATGATAAGTATCCACATAGCCACTTCTAAGTTGCAATTCTTACGCAAGCGATAATGAATATAAGTAAGATAAGCCAACCAAGTGGCAGCTGCCCAAGTTTCTTTAGGGTCCCACGCCCAGTAATGTCCCCATGCTTCTTTTGCCCAAAGAGCACCTGTGAGCATACCCAACGAGAGGAATGCCCAACCTATATAAACGAGATTGTCTGTTATATCGAGTTCCTTGTGGGTTACTATCTTGCTTTTCTTGAAGAACAACAGATAAACAGCCATCACGAAAGCACCGCCCAAGAGCGCATAAGCAAACATATAGATGATGACGTGTGGTGCAAACCAAGGACTCTGCAATGCAGGCATAAGGGTTTTGCTATGAATTTCTGGTTTCAGAAGATTGAAGCAAATGAAAACCAGAGAAAGCACAGTGGAAAATGACAATAGCCACTTATAATCCCAACGACTGTAAACAATGATGCCTGCTAATGGCAGGAAGAAAGAATACCACAAACGCGTTTCGCCCATAGTACGCATTGGAGGACGGTCAAGAGCTATCCACATAATGAGGATATAACTGAAAAATACCGCCAATCCGAGTATCGTAGCACTATAAGCAACTATCTTCTTATCTTTCCATGCTGCATAAGCACCTGTTGCCCAAAGCAACACAGCTGCTACAGCAAAATATATAAAGTAATTCCAGAACGCTATCATTTCTTATCTTCCTCCTTCTTATATTTATTACGACCTGCTGTGATAAACATGAGAACTGCACCTATGAGCAACAGATAGATGCCCACATAAGTGGCAGGCAACCAAGGGTCGGATACGAGTTCATACACGCTGAGGGTGCTCCACTTTCCTTGTTCCTTATTGAAATCAAGCTGATAAATCTTCCACGAACCAATTGAAAATGGCTTGTTCACTTCAATATGCGCCTGAATGGCATTACCATCTTGTGTGTAGACGTTTACATCTGACGCATAGCGCAATGGTTCGCGAGCCGACATTGCTATTTCAGTCTTATCGTCAAGCTTTAAACTCGACATTGGGAACATATAACTTCCCGAACTTACCCAGCCTTTCTTTACTACACTACCTTTCTGTGCCTTGATTAGAATGGCTGTAGCAGCACCTTTTCCCTTATACTCAACAAATCCACCAGCATTGATGCGCATTCCTAAATCGTCCATTTTCATCATCTGCATCATCTGTGCTGGCATTCCTTTCATCATTTTGAGCATACTTGCAGGCATGGCGTCCTCAATGTATTTCTCCACTGTGATGTTCCAACCTAAAAGTTCTTCGGAAGTGAAATTTTGCTCAATAATGATATTCTGCGGTTTGTCTTTGGGCAGTACCTTACCAGTCTTACTATCAAATATCGCCAACTTTGGAGGATATTCGTCAATGGTGAACTTCTGTAACTCAATGGCAAGTGGCAGCTCGTGCACCTCTTGATGGTCATCGATTCCACGCCATTCGGGTTTACCTTCTTCGCAGTACATCTTGAGGCGTTGCATATCGGCAGAACCTAATGTACCGCAAGTTACGAAGACAAACAATCCTAAGTGGCTGATGAGCGAAGGAATAAATCGCTTCTGGAAGTGCATGAGCTGCTGAATACCCACCTCTGCCACAATCACAATGTTCCAAAGATAGATGAGAACGAAGGGCCAAAAGCTGAGCATACGAGTAAGTCCGATAGGGTCTACAGCAGGACGGCCTTCAGGAATTTGGCGACTCAAGCCCATGATAATTGTAAGTAAAGACGCAGCAGCAAGTGCTGGCACTGCCGCCTCGACTTGCGTCATAAACTTAAAAAGATATACTTTAGGGCGCAGAGCATAGAACAGTCCTAACGCCACTATAAGTATTGCCAATGCAATAATATTGGCTGGCCACATAAAGACAAGCCATTCCACAGGGCCTATAGAAACTTGTAATAGGGCTCCTGTAATCAGAAGCCCTACACTTATAGCAATTCCCTCGCGGTATTTCCAAGGTTTATTCCACATACTTTAATATGTCTATGTTCAATGTTTAGAGGTTTATGCCCCACACATTACATTTCCTTTGTAATGAATCTGCCATTCTTCTTGGCTGTCTTCACCCATTGAGGAACTACATTGTCAATAAAGTTCTTCTTCTGAGCCTTGAGTTTCTTCATGTCAAGACCGATGTAGCTTTGAGCTTTATCCTTAGTAGAAATGTCTGGCATTGGCACTTCCTTGCTGTAACCATGGCGAGCCAGTACACGAGCAATATCAATACGTGCTGTCTGTGCATAGTTTAGGGCTACACCAAGCAGGCGAGTAACTTCCTGTGGTGCGTGGAAGCTGGCACCATGGCTTGCCACTGCATAGTCCCAACGCCATTGGCTCTTGCGCAGTGCTGTCAATATTGGTTCCATTTCCTTTTCTGTTGCTCCCTTCTCCCAAGCAAACTTAGCCTCGATATGTGCACGAGCCAACTCTTTCTCTACACGGTTACGGATATCAAAGACTTTCTCCTGACGTTCATATACGTTCTGACGCAACGTCTCTTCGCTTTGACGATGGCAAGTCTGACAAGTGCGGTTGATATTTGCCAATGGTGATGTGATGTGGTGACTGGTGTACTTTATACCACCTTCTTGAATGTAAGGCATATGGCAATCGGCACAACTCAATCCACGTTGAGCGTGAATACCCTGCTTGAAGAGCTCGTATCCAGGGTGTTGGGCCTTTAAGATCTTTGTTTTAGATAGTGGGTGTATATAATCGTAGAAACCAATAGAGTCGTAGTATTCCTCAGCGGCTTCACAAGTGAGTCCCTTATCTTGTGGGAACTTGAGGTAGTTACCGTTGTCCTTTTCGAAGTAATACTCAGTGTGGCACTGTGCACAAACCAATGAACGCATTTCCTGGTGGCTTGCCTTCTTCACGTCCTTACCAGCACGTTGCCAAGCCTCATAAAGAGCAGGACGAGCAGGTCTCAAATCCATATTGCGAGCATCGTGGCAGTCTGAGCAACCTACTGAATTCATAACTTCGTTACCCCACTGGCTCCACTTAGCGGCATAGAAAGCATTCTTGCCCTTCTCACGCATCAAACGAGGAACATCAGGACCTTTACATGTCCAGCAAGTACCTGGTTGCATATCTTCCTGACCATCTACGCCTGGCGAGCCTGTACGTAAAATCTTGCGCAAATCCTCAACTGCATGACGATGCCCACGAGGAGTATTGTACTCACGAGAGAAAGCATAACCAGCCCACAGAATAACCATTTCTGGGCGTTGTGCCAATACATCAACCTCTTGTGAAGAGTTGTACTTACTCACAAAAGAAGTGTCTTCAGTCATTGCCCAAGTCTGATATTCCTTGGGGAAATCCTCAGCAAACTTCTCATTCTGACTCACAATAGAGTCGGTCATCACTGTTCGGCGATTGTTGAACACTGAGGCAACTTCTGCGCGACGCTCCAACATAGAAGAGCAAAGCATGCCCAGAATAAAGATGATAACCATTGCTCCGCCGAAGAGCAACCATCCTTGCCATTTCTTTAACTGTTTAGCCATATTGTTAGATTTTTATTTTTTTTCGAGTAAATTCTGCAACCATTGTGGTACAGGAGATGGAGGTATAGGCACTTGCGTTTCGGCATTTGGTGTTCTGCTGAGCGTATTCATACCGCCGTGAGCAACTTCACGGTGGCAATCCCAGCAAGCCTTACCCTCGCCGCGTTTTGCTTGCATATAATCAATCTTTCCTGTCTTTACGAACTCTGTATTAAGTTGTGTGTGGCAACGTATACAGTTGTCCATTATCACTTCTGAAGAAGCTTCTTCAGCCATAATAGCCTGACGCTCTGAGCGGGTTACAAAGTAAGCCACATGCTTCATACCGTCCATACCTTTAAATAGGTATTTAGCAGCTATGCTTGAGTGTGGCACATGGCAATCGTTACATGTTGCATCTCTTCCGTGGCTGGAATGCGCCCATGTAGCATAATAAGGAGCCATAATGTGACAGTTTACACAAGCAGCGGGATCGTCGCCCACAATATAAGTGTGCATACGAAGAAGATAGAAAAACAATCCTCCTAATCCCACAATGACACCCGATATAACAAGCGATACCACCTTTTGGCGATAAGTCAGTTCGGGAAACCATGATGTAAGCTTTCGCAGATTCATTGTGATATATTTTTTTATTATAATAAATTCAATTATTAACCTTATGGGGGCAAAGATAGTTAAATTTATGCAAGTTGCCAATAGTTTATCCTCATTTATTAGGATTTAAATTTATAATAAATGTTTAAAATGTTAATATATCGCAAAAGACGCACCTGTGGGCACAAATGTTACCTTTTACACCAAACTAACTAAATATTTTTGTAAGTTAAAACATAAGAAACTATTAAGTAAAATGAAAAAAATGCATCGTTGGTTCGGACTGATTCTCTGTCTGTTCCTTATCGGTTTTTGTGTATCTGGTATCATCTTGAATCACCACGAGATATTCTCCAACATCAACGTTTCCCGCTCGCTTATGCCGAGTAGCTATGCGTATAAGAACTGGAATCAGGGACTGATGCGAGGAACACTTGCAAAAGGAGACAGCGTTATTATATATGGTGAAAATGGATTTTTCCTCACCGACAGGCTTGGTGCTAAGATAAAGGACTTCAACAAAGGTATGCCGTCTGGCGTTGAGTTGCGCAACATCAAAGCCATTACCCGCACCCGTTCGGGCGAAATATGGGCAGTAGGCAACTTCCAGCTATTCCATCTTGAGAACAACACTTGGCAAACAGTAGACCTTGATGCCCTTGACACTCGATTGGTAGATGTTACTTCGCGTGGCGACTCGGTGGTCGTAGCATCTCGCAACCATCTTTGGCTATCGCCCAATGTTGGCAAACCCTTTCGGCAAATACAACTTCGGGCAGGTACCGACCACGATGGCAAGGTTTCACTCCTACGCACCGTATGGCTGATACATAGCGGAGCACTTTTTGGAACAATCGGTAAGCTCGTTGGCGACGCAGTAGCTATCGTTTTGATTATCCTCTGCATCTCGGGTGTATGGTTCTTCATTGCACGTAAAACACGTGCTGGCAAGTCGCAACTCAAGACACTTTATTGGGTGCATCGCCGCATTGGCAGAATCACAATCGCCCTTACACTGTTCGTTACCATCACTGGTTGGTTTCTCCGTCCACCTGCAATGGTAGCCATAGTTAAAGGACGTGTGCCAGCTTTACCTTTCACGGTACAGGACAGCAAGAATCCTTGGAACGACCAACTACGTGCCGTGCGTTACGATTCTGCCGAAAAAGACTGGCTCATCTACACCTCAAAAGGTTTCTATGCACTGCAAGACCTCCGCTCTACCCCACGTCCTGTCAAGGGAACACCAAAGGTAAGCTATATGGGACTTTCTGCTTTCTACCAAGTAAACACAGGTCAATGGCTCGTAGGGTCGTTCAACGGTCTTTATCTCTGGAACCGCAATGTGCAGGGGGGAATGCCAAAGGTTGTGCCAATCGACAAGGATATTATGATGGTGGGCTTCAGCAACGATTTCAAAGAGCCATTCCTCATCGACTATTACGAGGGAACCGCCTCGCCAAAGATGCCCGCCCAATTCCAGCAACTGCCCATGTCGCTGCACATAGCAGCACTCGAAACCCACACTGGGCGCATTTTCACCTTCCTGCACGACACCAGCAACGTGGCCTATATAGCCATTATAGGGTTGGCTATTGCGTGGTGCCTTTGGACGGGCTATTATCGTCCACGTAAGAACCGCAATAGACACGGCAAGGAAAAGGAACCTAAGAAACGTCGCCAACAGCTAAGATTAGAGAATGAAGAAAGCGAATGAATTGAAGATAAAGCGTGTTTACCTAACGCCTGAAGAAGGCGACGGGTATCGTATCCTCATAGACCGACTATGGCCAAGGGGAATTGCAAAGGAAAAAGCGTGCATCGACGAATGGAACAAAGCAATTACTCCTTCGTCCGAACTACGCAAATGGTTTGGACACAAGGAGGAAAACTATGCTACGTTTGCCGAAAAATACCGTTCAGAACTTGACAACAATCCAGAGGCAACGCCCTTCGCCAGCCATATTAAAGTACTTCTCGAATCGAGCAATGTAACCTTATTATATGGTGCAAAAAGCGAAAACTGCAACCATGCTATCATTCTTAGAGATTGGCTGATAAACAAATAAGACAGAAATGGCTTCAAGACGCGGTGTCTTGAAGCCATTTTTTGTACTTCCCAATTTAACAAAGGGACTATCAATACTTGTTATGGATAGCAATACTACTTCGCTCCTATTCATCATTTTATAAACGGAAAACCGATTATAAAACTGTAAATATTTTTCACAAACACAGATACCGCTTAACTATCTCGTTATCAACGCATTGCAAAACCTATTGTTTTGCATTCCAAAAGCGGCTCTTTTGCAAGGTAAAAGTGTAGGTTTTGCACGGCAAAACAGCCGCTTTCGCAATGTCAAAACGCAGTTATCACTTTTTAAGAGAATTATCTTTACAAAACAAAGCTACCGAACCCTTAAAACCGAGTGTATATAAAGGGCTGAACATAGTTCTGACTTAAATTGATAACAAGCTGCAAAACAAGCAAGAATATCATTAATTTTGCCAACCAAGGCAACGAGATAAACTTCTGTTGAAGCCACTTGTAATCGCTCTGACGAATAGAATGTAGTTCAAGACTGACAGCCAACAGCATTATCCAAAGCAAGCGTGTATTGATGAAATTCTGAACATCTACGAAATGCAAGTCGGTAGTAATCTTACCAATTATACTGAAAGCGGTGCTAAGGTCTTGCGAACGAAAGAACACCCACGCAACAGATATATATGTGAAAGTTATTGTCCAACAAATAGCTTTCACATATATTGTATTGTGAACCTTGCTAAAGCCTCTGTTTTGGAAGAACTTATGGATTGTCAAACCAATACCGTGCAGGAATCCCCACAAAACAAACATACCCGATGCGCCGTGCCACAGTCCTGCCACTATCATTGTTATGAAAGTGTTCCGATAGGTCTTTAACTCGCCTTTTCGGTTTCCACCCAATGGTATATAAACATAATCGCGAAACCATTGCGAAAGCGTGATGTGCCAACGATGCCAGAACTCCGTCAGATTCAGACTCTGATACGGAGAGTTGAAGTTGTTAGGCAGCTGGAAACCCATAAGTGCTGCAATGCCAATCGCCATATCGCTATAACCCGAAAAATCGCAATAGATTTGCAAGGTAAAGCCCAAGACACCCATTAAGTTCTCGAAACCCGTGTAAGCCAATGGGTCTGCAAATATCCAATTGTTATATTGCGCCAAGTAGTCGGCTACCAATGCTTTCTTCAGCAAGCCACAGATAATGAGCCACAGACCCGTATTTATGAGTTGCTTATTGTTTGGTTGCGGTGCGTCTATTTGCGGAATTAAAATCTTGGCACGTGTAATAGGACCTGCTATCAGCAACGGAAAGAAAGTAAGATAAAAGGTGTATTCTAGTAAGCCCGTCGTCTTGGGGAAACGCTCTTTATACACATCGACCGTGTAGCTAATGGCTTGGAAGGTATAGAACGAAATACCGATGGGCAACAACAGCTGCAAAGGCGCGAAATTGCTTTGCAGCAGATGATTTAAAATATCGAGCGTGAAATTGGTGTACTTATAGTAAAGCAGCGGTAAAAGTTCAATCAGGATAACGAGCGAAAGCCCTATTCTGCGTGGCTTTCCACGCCGTAACCGCATCATCTTCTTGGTCAGGAACCACGAAAGCAACGTTGTTATGGGCAGCAAAACCATCAGAGCACCGTTCGCTTTATAGGCAAAAAGCAATCCGAAAAGTACAACATAGGCTTTCAGCCACGCCTTTCTATAACGGTTTATATAGAGATAAACCGCAAAAAACACAAGAAAGGCAACCATAAACGACAGCGTGCAGAACGACCAATCCTTATTTGGGGTAGTCAAAAAGGAAAGCAATGCGTTTGTTGTCTGCTGTAAATCTATCATTTATCCTATTAAAATCCCTTGAAAGAAGGTTGTAAGAGTTTTGTATTCGTTGCCTTATGGTGTTGTTTTGGAGTTTTCAGCACTACGGGATAAGCCGCTTTTGAACTTCCTATAAATGCAGCAACCTTGTTCAGCCACAACGCAGCAGCCTTCCAAGTTGGGTGATAACGGTCGGGGCCGCGCTTCAATTTCAGTCCTCTACTGTCAAAGAAGCAACCTTGCTTCGTATGCTTCTTCATCAAATTGATAATTCCTGTGTCGCCATTCCAGCTTGCAGGACTTATCCAAACGTAAGGATAGTTGCCCAATTTCGCTACTATCGCCTTTATATTCGCCTCTCTTGCATCTAAATCGTTAATGAAAAGCTCGTTGCTACCCAAGCAAAGCAAGATGTAAGTAGGCTTATACTGCTTTATGAAATACTCTATCGTTTGCGAACTTGCCCACTTTTCGGTGGTAGAACCATACCAAATAACTGTGTAGAGCTTGTGTCCGTTCGCTCCAGCATAGTCGCCGAGTCGTCGAGACAAGCCTTCTACCATCGAATCGCCTATGAATAAAAACGTCTGATTGCGCCTATACAGCTTCTTTTCCTTTCGCTTAGCAAGTGCAACCGAATCGGTTTTATCAGCTTTTCGCAGTTGTGTAAGGTTGATTTTCTTCAGCGAGAACTTGCCAAAAGACACTTCCCCTGGCACAACTGCATAGCCTATGACGATTGCCAATACGACAACCAACAGCAGAAAAATCTTGCTTTGCTCGCGCACTCTGCCTACAAATTCAGTTCAACCTCGACAGGACAGTGGTCGCTGCCATACACTTCCGTGTGTATTTTAGCATCGACAAGCTGCTCGCGCAGACGGTTCGACAACAAGAAATAGTCGATACGCCACCCTGCATTCTTCTCTCTTGCCTTGAAACGGTACGACCACCACGAATAAGTAACCTGCTCTGGATAAAGCGTTCGGAAAGTGTCGATGAAGCCGTTTCCAAGAAACTGCGTCATCTTTGCTCTTTCCTCATCGGAGAAACCAGCATTCTTGCGGTTTATCTTAGGGTTCTTTAAGTCGATTTCCTCGTGTGCAACATTCAAGTCGCCACACACTATTACAGGCTTTTTCTCGTCCAATCGTTTTACGTATGCTTGGAAATCGTCTTCCCATTGCATTCTGTAATCCAATCGTTTCAAGCCGTCTTGCGCGTTGGGAGTGTAGCACGTAACGAGGTAGAACTTCTCCATTTCGAGCGTAATAACCCTACCTTCGTGGTCGTGTTCGTCTATTCCTAATCCATAAGAAACACTCAAAGGCTTGTGCTTCGTGAAGATTGCCGTGCCCGAATAACCTTTCTTGTCGGCATAATTCCAATACGACTCGTAACCGTCGAAGGCAATATCGAGTTGTCCTGCCTGCATCTTTGTTTCCTGCAAGCAAAAGAAATCTGCATCAATCTCTGCAAAACTTTCTTTGAATCCCTTTGTAACACAAGCCCGAAGACCGTTTACATTCCATGAAATAAACTTCATATTCGTAGTGTTTCTTTTGTTTTTATTCTGTTTGGATTGCCCTCTCAGGCTACTATTCCTTTATATTCGCATTGTATCGGAATGCACAAGATTCATAAATTCCTCACGCGTTTTCGCCTGATTGAAGGCTCCGCTGAACGCACTTGTTGTTGTAATAGAGTTTTGTTTCTCTATGCCACGCATCTGCATACACATGTGTTTCGCCTCTACCACTACCATTGTGCCGAGCGGGTGCAATGTGTCTTGTATGCAATCCTTAATCTGTTGCGTCAATCTTTCTTGCACTTGCAGACGATGACTGAATATATCTACCACGCGTGCAACCTTGCTCAAGCCTGTAATATATCCGTTGGGAATGTATGCAACGTGCGCTTTGCCGTAGAAAGGCAGCATATGGTGTTCGCACATAGAGAAGAAATCGATGTCTTTTACTATTACCATTTGGTCGTATTTTTCAGCAAACAGTGCATCGGTAAGCACTTTATGTGGGTCTTGTGTATAACCTCGTGTCAGCACTTGCATCGCTTTTGCCACACGCATAGGTGTCTTTTCAAGTCCTTCTCTGTTGGGGTCTTCTCCTAAAAGTTGCAATACGTGTCGGTAATGTCCTGCGAGGTCGTCGAGACCTTCGCGGAATTCTATATTTGATGTCATTGTTGTTCTTGATAAATCTTATAAAACTATCTTATAATAATGTTTGTTTTGTCATTTAAGACGAACTTATCCGATTGGTGAAACCTATTCATTCATCGGTTAAGGATTATTCGACTGTCTGGTGAAAGCTGCCCACTCGTCTAATAGAATAAAATCAGTCGACTGATTTTTTAAAATTGGTCGACTGTTTTTCCAAATTAGTCGACTGATTAAAAGTACTCGTTCGGCTATTGAGAATGAAGCAGATTAGTAATCCATTCCGTATGCATCGCCAAGCACTTCAGTTGTTTCTATCGTTACCATCGTTCTGATAATGTTGGCATGGGTAAATCCTTCCTTCTTCAACTTCCTCATTACTTTCTGCGCCTGTTCGTAGTTTGTGAAGTTTCCTACTTGACACATCCAGCGAGGAGAATAGAAATGAACGTATATGGGCTCTGTTTGTAATATCTGTTTAGCCTTCTGTCCCCATCTTTCAGCTTCCTTTCGGGCTTCTCTTGTATTGCCTCCAGAATAAGCCAACACGCGAAATCCCCTTACTTTCCTTACACCTTTTGCCACACGTTTCGTTACCGTCTGCCTGATTGTAGTACCATCAGTGGGGTCGATAAGTGGGCGGCGAACCTTCTTTCGTACAAGTTTCGTACGCGTAGACGCAGTGCGCGGTGCCGGAGATGGTGTCGGTGCTTCGATACGAGGCTCTACTCGTGGAATAACTGCCGAAGGTACAGTTAGTTTTTTCACCGCTCCTTGTGGTTGCGGTTGTGGTTTCTTCTTGCTTGCTTTAGCATTTTTCTTTCCGTTCACCAACGCGTCAATATCCTCACTCTGCGTTACAGTAACAGTACCTTGTGCACTAACAGCCAGACAGCTAAGGAGTGCGACGACCAATATGGCAAGGAATTTCTTCATTTTTCTTGTTTTTATAAAGTCCCCAAGAGCTGCCACCGCTTACGGTTTGCAGCTCGCAGGACTTTTCGTTTATTTGTTTTTACTTCTTCCAAGCATCAATGATACCCTTGAAATCGGCAGCTTTCAACGAAGCACCACCTATCAAGCCACCATCAATATTAGGCTTTGAGAACAATTCAGGCGCATTGCTTGCCTTGCAGCTACCACCATAAAGAATGCTTGTATCTTCGGCAGCCTCTTTGCCATACTTCTCTGCTACGATTGAACGAATGTATGCAAGCATTTCCTCTGCTTGGTCAGATGTAGCAGTCTTTCCTGTTCCGATAGCCCAGATTGGCTCGTAAGCAAGGATAATGTTCTTCCAAGCCTCTGCGCCAAGATGGAAAACAGAACCTTCGAGTTCAGCCTTCACCACCTCGTTCTGCTTGTTTGCCTCACGCTCTTCCAATGTTTCGCCACAGCAGAAAATAACCTTCAAGCCGTTTGCGAGTGCCAATTCTACCTTTTCTTTCAATATTTCGGCTGTTTCGCCATAGTATTGACGGCGTTCTGAGTGTCCGAGAATAACATATTCAGCACCTGTACTCTTTACCATTGCAGCAGAAACCTCACCTGTGTAGGCACCTTTTTCCTTGTTGGCACAGTCTTCTGCACCAAGCTTTACCAAGTCCTTGTCCAACACGTTGGCAACGCTTGCCAAGTGAATAAAAGGAGTGCAGATTACAACATCGCAGTTAGGCTTGTCTGCCTTCAAAGCGTTATTGATTTCTGTTGCTAATGCAACACCTTCTTGCAGGGTTTCGTTCATCTTCCAGTTACCTGCTACAATTTTCTTTCTCATATTTCTTTTACGTTTTAAAAGTTGATAAAGTTTCCTTTTCTGTTCATTCTTTACGAGCCATTGCTCCTTTTCCTTAATCCACTGTTCGCGCTTCTTCACCCATTTTGTCCACGCCCAGAAGCGGTCGGCAATAATAAGCAGCACGAGTGGCAGCAAGTAGCAAAGCACTATTGTCAGTATTTTCTTCCACGTACTGCTTTCGGGTTCGTGCCCAATGGTAAGCAGCGACAAAGGTGCATTCAGCTCTTCCACCTTTGGAATGTCGTTGTGGTTCCACTTGTTTATTATCGTTCCCTTGTACAGCAACAAGAGTCCGGGATTGCTTCTTATCACGGTTTTCAGCGTCGTACCGTCGGTAGTGTAGAATGGATATTCCGCCCCCGTTATGTCGCGCCAGTGCTTTATGCCCTTCTCGGTGCTCGATGTCAAGCCGTAGAAAGCATAGCCGTTTTCCTTTGCATATTCGTATATGCCTTCAATGTCGCCGAAATTCCTGTCTTGTGCTACTTCAAGGAAAGGTGCTATCAGCAAGAAGGTATAACCGTCTTTGCTCAATATCTGTTCTGTAAGGTCTTCGCCAGTCTGCTCATTGGTGATTGAGAAGTCGTGAATAATCGGCTCGTACCCTTTTTCCACTATTTCCTGCTTCGTGTCTACAAACACCCAAGCAGTGTCATTGTATGGATAATTGTTCTCGTCGAACTCTTTCTGAACACCGTCTTTCGTGCAAATAAACGTTGTTTTATACTTTGTTGCCTTTGCCCCCTTCGGTATTTGCATCGCTTTCTGAATATTCTGCCCAATGTGATAAGGGCGGAAATCGAACAGCGGCAAGTGGTAAAGGCTCAGCAACGACACCACGATAATGAACGCCATTGTGAAGTAAGTGGCTATCCATTGGTTGGTTTTCGAGATGAAACGCACCTGATAGAGTGGCCATCGCATAACGACAACAACCGCAGCGAGCAGCACCAAGTTCTTCGCAAAGGTCTGACTGTTCGTCAGATGTATCGCATCGCCAAAGCAACCGCAGTCCTGTATAGGATTACTAATGGTGAGCCACAGCGTTATGACCGTCATTCCGAGCATCAGCACGAACGACAATTTGCTCACTAAACGGCGACGAATAGCCAGCAAGAGCAACACGCCCAACGTGAACTCTAAGCCTGAAAGCGAGATAGACAGAATGAGTTGCACCCATTCGGGTATCTTTCCTGCCATACCCAAGGCAGCGAAATAGTCGCCTATCTTGTATTGCGAGCCGAGCGGGTCGATGGCTTTCACGAAGCCAGAGAAAATGAATGTTGCGGCAAGCAACAACCGACAGATGTTTGCTAAAATCGATTTCAGTTTACTCATTATGCAGCTTTATTGCTCCAAAAACAGCGTAGATGATGATGTCCATATAGTTGGAATCAATGCCTTCGCTCACCAATGTCTGTCCGTTCAAGTCTTCCATTTCCTTCACACGCTCTATCTTCGTGAGGATAAAGTCGGTGTAACTGCTCACACGCATATCGCGCCACGCCTCGCCGTAGTCGTGGTTCTTCTTCAGCATCAGCTCGTAAGTAGCCTTTGCGTGCTTCTCGTAGAGTGCCATAGCTTCATCGGGCGTTATATCCACAGTGTCTACAAACGGACGTTCGAGTTGTATAAGCCCTATGATTCCATAGTTGATAAGGGCTATAAACTCTTGCCGAACACTTTCGCCAACACGGTTTTCGCCCGTTATCTCTATCGAGCGAATGCGCTTTGCCTTGATAAAAAGCTGGTCGGTAAGCGACGATGGGCGCAATATGCGCCACGAAGCACCATAGTCGTGCAACTTCTTTGAGAAGAGCGACTGGCATTCGTTTAGAATTTCCTTAAACTCCTGTTCGGTCTTTTTTATCTGTTCTGACATAGTGGATTTCTTATTTACAATGCAAAAATACAGAAAATATACGAACTAACAAAATCATTCTTGCAATACCTTGCTATTCTTGGAAAAAAGATTTATATTTGCAACTGGTTCGCCCTTATACTAAAATGGGCGGAATCAATTAAAACTATTTTATCCTAAATCACCAATCATTAAAAACAAAAAAATCATGAAGAAACAAACGTTTTTACCCTTCCTCGCTACAGTAGCGATGATGTGGACAGGTACAGCACAGGCACAAACCAAGTACGACCTCTACATTGCTGGCACGCAGGTTACCTCTGACAACTGCAACGACCTCTCCAAGATTAAAGGCGTAACAGGCAAGGCGAAGTACGACAACGCCACCAAGACGCTTACGCTCGACAATGCCACCATCAGCAACACTGCTGACGAAGACTACAACGGCAGTGGAATTGGCATTGACAACAAAACCGACGGTTTAACCATTTATCTCATTGGCAACAACACCGTTACTTCAGAGAAGAGCGTGGGCGTCTGGAATGCAGACGGCAAGGCTCTCACGTTCACGAATGATGGCAGTCTTAAGGTGAGTGGCTCAACTGCATCAAACGACGCATACTACCAAAGTGGTATTTTCAACTACGGCACTATCACCGTGAACAACTGTACCATCGAGGCAACCGGAGGCGCAGTGGGAATAGCTTTCGGCAATTGGATATTCGACAACTGCAACGTGCGCGCCAAGGGTGGTGGCAAAAGTGAAGATATTTATATAGGCAGCATCAGCTATATGTGGGGGAAACTGCCCGAATTCAAAGGCTGCGCCATTACTGCCCCTGCAGGAAACTACTGGGAAAAATTTGAAGGTGGCGACGACAACTTCTACTCTCTCTTCGGCACTGGCGAAAAGGTAATAACCGACTGGGTAACCATTACCAAAGGCGCAACAGGCATCGACAAGCCTACTACCGACGCTGCTACAAAAGCTAATCGTGGTATTTATACGTTGCAGGGCGTGCGCCTATCGGACAAGTTCGAAAGCTTGCCTAAAAATGTATATATTGTGAACGGACAAAAGGTAGTGAAAAAGTAAGAAACAACAATGTTCCGCACCCCGTAATCGAGGTGCGGAACACTGCTTTCAGAGGGTATATGATACCGCCAAGAACGTAGAACTTACGTTAGTTTGATATAAGAAAGCAAGTTAAACAAGCAATCCTATAGATATTCTCTTACCCACTAATAAACTTTTACTCACCAATGAAATAGTGGGAGTTTTTCTGTTTATCTTTGTAAAGATAATTCCGTTAAAAAGTAATAACTGCGCTTTGGCATTGCGAAAGCGGCTCTTTTGCGATGCAAAACC
>ERZ772953.169-NODE-169-length-18935-cov-6.227119_pt1 | contig 18935 bp, 9 predicted proteins | sample MGYA00580685_ERZ772953 | MGnify/ENA primary metagenome ERZ772953 (study PRJEB29015, sample SAMEA2738080) | human oral metagenome | biome: human oral; feature: human-associated habitat; material: saliva | place: China | collected 2209 ...
GGTAGTATTCCAGAACATACCAGGGCATGATTTGTTTTAGTTTGTCGATTCGTTCTAGTAAAATCTCACGTTTCATGTATTTTCTCCATAAGTAAGTCTACTAGTAGTATAGCATAGACCTATATATTTTTCAAGAAAATTATAGTTTTTCGGAAAGATGTTATAGAGATTTTTAGAAGTAATAAAAAAGACTTTGGATCTTAGAATAGCTAAAAATTTTTTTAGGGAACAAAAATAGCAAAAATGTACTTTATTAAGTGAAAACTGGAAATTTTTCAAATGTGCATTTTAGTGAAAATGTACTTTACTAAACTTCAAAGCCTTATTAAATCAATGTTTCTAGCCTTACAAGGTCTTTGATAAATGTTGAAAGTGTACTTTATACATCTAGCTACTAGATCAAAAAATGTACTTTATCCTACCTTAAAATAAAGTACATTTCAATTATAAAGTATATTTTTCAAAAAGTGTACATTAGGCCTTAAACTCAGTCGTATCAAGGATTTATCCCCACTGTATAGGGAAAAGTACAAGAATTTTTAGTTTTAAAACAGATCTAAATCTTTGGAGTTTCTATTGTGAATCATTATCTAGTGCTTTTTCTAGATTCCAAATACTAAACCATAATGAAATAGTCAGCAGAATAAGGAAAATAAAAAAGAGATTATCAGTAACGATACTTCTGTTCATTCTACATAACTGAAGAGCTATATAAGGAGCTATGAGATACAAAATACATTGTATAATTGCTATTGTTTTCTTTTTCATGATTTTAATCTTACTGTAAAGATTTGATACAGTAAACTCCTTTCTAGCTTTATCATTTCTAACTTAATTATAGTCTTATTTTCAACAAAGTTCAATTACTTGTATGTGAAATATACTATCTGTAAAAAATAACCGATCTCATTGCTGAGAATCGGTTTTCAAATATATTTAATTAAGAAGTTGTTTTACATAATATAAATTATGTAAAACAACTACAATAACAAATCTTTGACTTTCCCAATTTCACTTTTTGGAATAACCAGATGAATCATATCACCGAGATACATTCTGGTTGAGCCGTTAACTGTTTGGCTCTTGCCGTTATGGACTTGGGTTGTGATGAGGACATTGTGTGGTAAGTTGAGTTCGTGTACTTGTTTTCCAGCTATTTTATCGGATACGGGAATTTCAATGAGGGTGACTTCTCCTTCATCCGACGCTTCTTCTGGTAGCATTTTTTCCAACATAGCCTCATAGACTGGCGCACCCTTGAGTAAATCCATGATGATGTAGGCAACTAGTGTTACTAGTCCAAGGGGCATGAGGTTTCGTATATCCCCAACCATCTCAGTTACGAGTATCATAGCGGTTAAGGGGGCCTTGGATATTGCTCCAAAATAACCACTCATTCCTAGAATGACAAAAATAGGAAATTGTTCTTGAGTTACGATTCCTAAATTGACACAAATAACACCAACTAAGGCTCCAAGTAGGGAACCAAGCGCCAAAATTGGTAGGAAAATTCCTCCTGGAAGGCCACTTCCATAACTAATCATGCTCCAAACAAAGCGGATGATAAAGTATGCTAATAAGACTTGAAAACTAAAATTTTGACTAGTTAGAGACAGGACAAGTTGATTTCCACCACCAAGAATTTGGGGTAAGAAAATGCCGACTGGTATGATGAGAATGAAGGATAGAATTGGATAATACGCTCTATCCAAACGGATTTTTTGACCAAGCCAATCATAAACTCTGCCAACATTAAGTACAGCTTTTTCATAAAGAAAACCAGAAAGTCCTAGAAAAATTCCCATAAGGAGGTAAATCCAATACTGATCCAGGGTCATGAGAGGAATATTATCTGGCATATCCAGTACAGGTGTTAGGCCAAATATAAGTAGAGAAACAAAGTTTGCCACGAGACTGGCTGCTAGAGTGGAAACCCAGAAAAAACGTGAAAAATGATGGTAGACTTCTTCTACTACAAATAGGAGTCCCGCAATGGGAGCATTAAAGGCAGCAGCTAGACCTGCAGCAGCTCCACTAGCGATTAAAGAGCGCTCTTCTACAGGGCTTGATTTGAGCCATTTTGCAATTCCTTTTCCACCAACTGCTCCTAATTGAATACTGGGACCTTCACGACCTAACATCAATCCGCTAGCAATTGCTACTGTACCAAGAAGATACTTTTTCCAAAGAACACTCCACCAGTTCAAAGACATAAGCCCTTTTAATTCAGCTTCAACTTGAGGGATTCCTGATCCCTTAATATCCTTTTCTGATGTAGTTAGTTTGGCACTAAGTAAGGAAATGATCAGATACAAAAATCCAATTATAAACAAATTAGGTATTAGGTTTGCTTGATCTCGATAAAGTCCTTGAATAAAGTGGAAACCTTTTTCGATTAAAAATCGAAATGATCCAACAATCATGCCGACAACAAGGCCGACCATAACCCCTCTTCCTACTTGGGCTAATATGGTACTAGATGCAAAGGCAAATTCTTTTTTAGAGCGGATTATTTCCGTCTGTTCTTCCATTGTTATTTCCTTAACCTAACTTTTTTGCTTTGATGAAACCAATGATTTTATGGGTTCAAAACTTAAACGATGAATGGCTGTAATTCCCTGTTTTTCAATACCTTCCAAATGCTTTGCTGTACCATAGCCAGCATTCGCCGAAAAGTCATAACCAGGAAATTGACTATCGTAATCCTTCATGAGTTCATCACGTGTAACCTTAGCTATGATTGAGGCCGCTGCGATAGAGAGGGAATTAGCATCTCCCTTGATGATAGATGTCTGAGAAATAGGTAAGTCTAGTTTCATGGCATCGATCAAAAGGTGTTGAGGTTGTAGACTTAACTGAGAAATAGCTTCTTTCATGGCTAGTTTGGTCGCTTCATAGATATTGACTTGGTCAATGACTTGATTGTCTATGATTCCGATTCCGATTGACAGGGCTTGGTCTTGAACAGCTTGGAAAATCTCCAGATGTTTCTTTTTAGGGATTTTTTTACTGTCGTTAAGGCCCTTAATTTTACAACCTTGAGGCAAAATAACGGCTGCGGCCACTACTGGACCAGCCAGGGGACCACGACCTACTTCATCAACACCTGCAATCAAGGTCAAACCTTGCTTGTAAAGGTCTTTTTCATAAGTAAGCATATTTTCCAAGCGAAGATTCTCATCCAATTCAACTTGAATGTTTTTTTTACGCTTGATGATTTCCTTTTGAACTCCAGACCGAGTATCCTTTTCGAGTTCTAAAAAAATAGGACTATCTAACTCCTTGACTGTAGCAAGGAGTTCTTTAATTTCTTTAATCGTCGTCATTGAGGTCTTCCAATGTATCTAAGGTATAGTTACCAAGTTTGCCATCGCGGACTTCCTTCACGAAGAGAGTGTAGAATCGGTCATAGTCATCACGGAAACCGAGGGCACGCGTCATATCCATGATAATGGCTGGAGCTTCCTCTTCAAGATTCATTTGTTTGAAGCGTTCGGCCAACTTTTCTGGATAATGTTCTTTGAAATAATTGAGACCAAAAATAGTCACTTCATCCATGGGAAGGAGCTGATCTTTAATAGCTCCTGTTAGTGCCAACTTAAGAGCAACTGACTCATCTTCAAATTTAGGCCAAAGAATCCCAGGGGTATCCAATATTTCCAAATCTTTGTTGGTTTTGAGCCATTGTTGCCCTTTTGTGACCCCTGGCTTGTTTCCAACAACAGCAATTTTCTTACCAGCCAAACGGTTCATAAGAGTGGATTTACCAGCATTTGGAATCCCGATAATCATGGTACGCAAGGTTTCAATCTGAATGCCACGTTCCTTTTGGCGAGTAATCTTATCTGCCATGAGTTTTTTAGCGGCCTCTGTCACGACTTTTACAGTCACTTGTTCTTTTGAATTTATAGCAAGAGTTTGAATGCCCTGAGATTCAAAATACTGGCGCCATTCCTTAGTCATAGCTGGATCAGCAAGGTCAGCCTTATTTAAAATCAAGAGTTTTGGTTTATCGCCGACAATCTTGGTTAACATAGGATTTTGACTAGATAATGGTAGACGAGCATCCACCAAAATCGTCACAAAATCAACAAATTTTAAATTTTCCTGAACCTGTCGACGCGCTTTAGACATGTGACCAGGAAACCATTGAATAGTAGCCATTGAGTTTTTTTCCTTTCGTAGCAAGGGTTGAGAGCCCTTATTTTATTTTACTATTGTCTAAATACCAAGCGAACACCAAAACTACCATGTAAGGGAAAAACCTTTGATTTGATTCTCACTTGATTTCACAATCTTTATCTTTTTTGAATTTTTATAGTAAATTCGAAACAATATTTTAGGTAAGTAACTATGATATCTATAATGAAAAACTACAAAACTATCATTAGAAAGAATCATACGCAACAATTACATTTTATCATAAAACTACTCGATATTAAAGACCTTATAATATTTAGATTTATGGAAGCTATTAATTTGGATATCCGCAAGGAAATCAGCTGAGACTTCTCTCGTCAAGAACAATCACAAATTTTCTCGAATTATCAACAAAAAAGATTGCTCAGGACTTTAACAATTTTAAAAAAACGGATTCTCTTCTCTCTGAATATAAAACTGGAGAGGACAATCGTTCTCTCCAGTTTTATATTCAATCAACTACTATTGACTAAGATCCAAAAAACAAAATATCAATTTTTTTCAACACTTGATATTATACGCTTTTTTGATTCCAAAGACCTTTCGTCCATCTCAAACAACTAACAAAAGTTATCAATAGACTTTATTTTAAAATTCGTGATATAACAAGCATTTCGATTAGTTAAATCTTTTAATCTTTCTTCTCCAGATTTAAGTATCTCTTTCTAAACTTTCTTCCATTCTTCAAATAGTAAGTAATGAAGGTGGATTGTTGTTGAAGTTTTATCTCCATCTGAATCATATACACAACTTCTATATCGTTGGTAAATTTGAATTCTTTCAAAGATAGCTAGTTCTTCCAATTGTCCTGTATTATCTATTAGAAGATTTACAATGGAATCATGATGTTCTTTTAGTTTTTGCCTCAAGGCTAAGATTAAGGTCAATTACTGACGATTACCCTGAGAAAGCTCCAAAACCAGTGTATCCTCATAAGGAGTGAAAGTCAGCTGGTCACACAAGTCATCCACTTCTGCCTTAATATGAGCTAGTGAAATATTATTTAAACATAGAAAATACTAGAGATTTTCCATAGCAGTCAGATAACTGTAGAATCACTGTTCGCTCTCCAAGACAAACATGACCAGAGAATGGATTTTCTTGGAGCGATACGAAATGCCTTGCATCCGGACATCGCCGCCCTTATCCTTCAAGAAAATCCTGCCAAAAGCTTGATAAAGGTTGACCTGATAGTACCATTGACATCAACGATGGAGATAATCTCCTCTGGATTCGCTCGAAAGTAAGGAATGTCAAAAATTAGATTCTTGTGAAAACTCTTTTGAACTTGTGAAAAGCTTATGTTAGTCATGTTTTAGAACTCTTTTCACGACAACCAACTCCCCATCCTTGATTTCCCAAATCTGATCAAAGCGTGATAGCATCTCTTCTTGACGGTGAAGTGTAAGGACGACAGCACTTGACAAGCTAAGTACCTTGTCTAATTCCTTTTGAAATTGGCTGGCATCCAAAGCAGAAAAAGGCTCATCCATGATAATTAGCGGACTATGACGATTTTTCTCCCGATTGAGATACATGTGCTGTTGCTGACCACCTGACAGGGACTGGGGTGGTATCTTTTCAAACTTTTCATCCCTAAAATTATCCTCAAAAGTCTTGAAAATAGTGACATTATTTTCATAAGATGAGATAAAGGTGTGCTCCTGTTGCAAAATCATACCAAATTTACCCCAGAGTTGATGAACAGGGAGATGATCAAGTAAGATTTCACCTTGAAAATCTCGGTCAGTCCCGTTTAAAATGTTAAGCATACTACTCTTTCCAGAACCATTTTCGCCGATGAGGGCAATCTTGTCCCCCTTACGAATTTCAACGTGGGGAATAGTCAAGCTAGACTCCCCCAGTCGCTTGGTGATATGGTTTAGCATCAGGCTCTCGAAAGACATCTGAGGCGCCTGAACAGCGGACGGACGGCTGACAATTACTTGAAAACTTTGCACCACTGGTTTGACCGACTCCAGCATTTGCAAGTCGTATAGGATTTCCTGGATTGGCTCCGAAAAAGCAGTGATATAGCCAAAGCTAGCCACAACCTCAGGAATGCCCAACTGCTGAGTGGCAAGGGAGTAAGCGAGATAAGCGAAAAGGACAATGCTGATAAACTCAAAGGAAAGCCCTGTCAGCAGGATACCCATGATTTTGGTCAAACCGTAACCCAAATACTTATCCTGCAAGGTATTGAGAGAATTTCGTTGCTGGTCCTGAAAGCCAGACAAGGTGACTTGATTGACCAGATGGTGTCCCTTGAGCAAATCCTCCAAAGTACGATAGTAATTTCCCTGCTTTTCTAGATAAACCTGCCGACGTTGGGCGGTTAACTTCCCCACAATCTTGGGAATTTGAATACTGACAGCTGTCGAAACAAGCAAAATAAAGGCGACAAAAGGATTGATGGTGCGACTAATCACTACAGTGTAAATGAGAATCCGCAAAATTTGCTTGATAAAACTCATAAGAGGTGGTAGGTAGTCCTTCTCCAAGGAATCGAGGTCGTTTGCTTGATAGGAAATATACTCCGCCACCGTTTTCTGTTTAAAATCGTGGTGTCCTAGCTCCAAAAGCGAATGAAACCAATCATTTTTAAGATGGGTAGAAAAGATGATTGCTTGCTTCCAATCCAAACGCATCTGGATATAGTTGCAAGCCAGATAACCCACAACCGCCAAACAGTAACCAGACAAAGCAATTTGATAATGCCCCCGAACCAATTCCTGAGTGAAATAGGGTAGCAAGGCAGTGCATACATTGGAAACACCACCAAAAAAAAGATTAAAGACAAGATACCAACGAAGTGGTTTAAGATAAATCTGCATAGACGATACTCCTTGCTAAAGCTGTCTTTTTGCATATCGCAGAACAATTTCTTCTATCACCCGATTCTGATAATACAATATCAGGTATTGCGTACAATAATTAGAAATCGCACATGTACTACAATTCTTAGTGTTTTTTTAAGTTTATTTTTCTATCTGATTGAAAGCCGATCTATTCTATATTTCTCTAATAGAGGTCATATATATATTATCAAGACTCCTACTTTGAAGAGAGAACATAGTTGTACTGCTTCCAAACATGTTATATATCGAGTTATCCTTATTTAATATCTTATCATAAATTAAGAATTTTTGCATGGCCTTATAGTTAAGGTAAAAAATTGTTACATAAATAATTTTATGTTCTAATTTTATTATTTAAATAAAGTATTCTCTTAATTTTGACAAAATAAGAATATTAAAATAAAAGAGAGAACATTTGTTCTCTCTTTTTCATCACACCTTTATAATGTAGTGAAATCTCTCATTCTTCGATTCTTTTAATCAAGAATCGAAGTTTAAAGACAGATTAATCTTCTTTTTTATTTTTTACTGAAGCTAATCCTACTCCTAATCCAAGAAGTGCTAACCCTGCAGCCACTGTTGCTTGATTATTTTCACTTCCTGTATTTGGTAATTGAGATTTCTCTACTTTAGTGTTAGATTGAGTTAAAGAATTTTGTACCATATCAACTTTGTTTGATACATCTTGAGATTTTGTGTTAATTTGAGCTAATGGTTTCAAATTATCCTTAGCTACAAGTTTAGAATTATCTTGTTCTACAGTTTTTTTAGTGTCTGAAAGTGGTTTGTTTGCTTTTTTCGCTAAACCGACTTCTACGATACGATCCTTGGCAATAACTTTATCATAAGATTCTTTGAGAGTACGTTTACCATTTACAACTTCATATAAGCGAATGCGCAATCCCTTTTGTCCTTCTTGAAGAACATGAGTCTCACCCTGATATAACTTGTCAGTCTTATGTTCCACTACCTTAAAGTCAACTGTCTCTTCTTCAAAAATTAGTTCTGGTCTATCTAGAACAAGGTTCTTCACTTCATCTTCTGGTAAAGCTGTTCCAGGGTTAGTGCCAATTTCTACTATTCGGTTTTGTAGAGCAACTTTATCATAAGATTCTTTCAGCTGACGTTTACCATTTTCAACTTCATATAAATGAACTCGGACACCTTGTTTACCTTCTTGAAGAACACGAGTTTCACCAATATATAGTTTTGGATTCTTCCGTTCTTCAACTTTGAAATCAACAGTTTCTTCTTCAAGAATTAGTTCTGGTCTGTCTAGAACAAGGTTCTTCACTTCATCTTCTGGTAAAGCTGTTCCTACTTTTGTACCTAACAAGACGATACGGTTAACTGGTTTTTGTACGACCTCACGACCTGTTTCCACCTTAGTTCCGTCAGGATTTACAATTGTAAAGATTCGTTCCTTACCAACTTGACCTTCTTGTTCTACATGAGTTTCACCAATATAGAGAGTTGAATCTTTTTTCTCAATTGTATTAAAGGCTAACTCTTTTTCAACAACATCAAGTCTTGAAGTCTCTTCTTGAACTGCAGCTACAGTCTTCTCAGATAAAGGTTTTTCTTTTGTAAATTGGATACGGTATTCCTTAACTTGTTTACCACTCTCTGAAACCAAACGAACAAGCACTGGTAGATTATCATGTCCACTATCTACAACGGTTGAAGCAGCGTGATCAGTTTTTTCAACTGAGACCTTTGGACGTTGACCTTTATAAGTTACTTGATAATCTTGGCGATCTTCTGCAAAATTAGGGAGCTCATTTCCATCTACCAGAATCTTAGATTTTGTACTTTCTTGTGGTAATTCACTAGGAGCAAGGAAGGTCATCTCAAGAATCGCGACACCTTTCTTATCAGCTTTACGCTCCATACGCCATCTCAAAGCATTGGTTTTCACAGGCTTGAATGTTACATTGATTTGATCTCCAGCTTCAATTTCTTTATCTGCTTTATAAGGAACAGCTTGCCAGTTTTCAGGAGTATTGAATGGGTGGTTTCCTTCATAGGCTTGATAATTTGAATAGTATGTAGGAACATCAAACTCTGGACCAACATAGCGTTCTAGAACAAGTTTAGAAGGCGCATCAGTACCGCTATCTGCAAAGAATTGAAGTTTTGCTTGAGCAACAGTGCGTTCAACAATCTTACCATTTTCACGGAAAATAACACCTGCAGAGACCTCTGGATTAGCAGATGGTGATGCAGACCAGTTTGTCCATCGACGATTTTCTGAATGATCCCCATCATTGATATAATCTACACGGTCATGAGAATTTTTATCTATATCATTCGTTGCAGAGGCAAAGGCTTGATTACCATTTTCATTGTATTCAGGATTATCTGAAAGAACCTCACCTAATTTATCTGTTACGCGAACAGAGATTTCAGCTTTAAGGTCACTACCTAGAACGTGTCCTCTAACAGTAAATTGACCTGTCTTGTTCAAGTTTTCTGCTGGAACTTCTTCCCATTCAACTGCCAAATCTTTTGCTTCATAAGCATCTTTACCTGTGAAGTATACAGAAACTTTGCTTGGTAGATCTAACTGTTGCCCTAATTGTAACAAACGAGATTGTTTAACTGCTGCAACAGGTTTACTAGAAAGCAGCTCTTTATCGTTAGTAAAGTGTAGACGGTATTCTCCTAAAATATCACCATTTTCTGCTTTTGCAATAACACGTACAGGCTCACCTTCACGAACGCTTGGAACGACAGTTGCTAGGCCATTATTCGTTACGCTAGCTGTTACTGAAGGAACTTTACCCTCTACAGACTCAAGATAGTAATCTGTTAACTCAGGGTTGAAGTTTGCTAAATCTTTGCCGTCAACTTGAATATTAGTGTGTCCTTGTTTAGCTGCAGCAACTTGTTTAGCAAAAATCTGCACTTCTGTGATAGAAGTTCCTTTCTTATTGTCAAGTCTAACCATGCGCATGCGAATAGCATAGGTATCCACCTTATCAAAGCTAAAGTGATTCATTTCTCCAGCCTTAAGTTGATCTGGTGCTTTCAGATTTGTTACTGGTTTCCAGTTGGCATCATCATTAAAGACATGATTTTCATTGCTTACGAAACTTGGATTTTTAGGTGCAGTTGGAACTGTCTTACCAACATAATACTCAATCACATAGGTCTTAGGTACACCAACTCCGTGGTCTTCGTGGAAACCGACACTCAAGTTATCAACTGAACGTTTACTCAAGATACCTGAATCTCCAAACAGAACACCAACTGAAGCTTCTGGTTTACGATTCCAGTTTGTCCAACGGTTTGCCGGTCGATCATTAAATGAAATTAATTTATCGTTGACATTTGAAACTGGATCACTCGGATTTGAGTCTGATGCAAAGGCAAGCGGTAATTCTGAACCTGTCCATTGATCAGAAATGTTAGCACCTTGCTCTGTTTGAGCAGATACACGAACATGGAGTTTGGTTGTCAATTGAGAACCTTCTAGTCGGCCATTAACTGTGAAGTTGCCTTCTTTAGCGTATTGATCCGGACTAATAACATCCCAAGCTACCTTAGCGGATGAAACCTGACCGTTAGAATCGTAAGTACGAACACTTTCTGGTAATTTTGGAGCTTCAGAAATTGGAGTTGTTACGCTGACCTCTTCAACAGATATGATACCTTCTACAGATACTTTAGCATGTGCTTCTAAATCAATCCCTTCAACTTTTCCTAAAACATCAAAGGTTTGATAACGATCTAATTTTTCTTTTGGAATAGATTGCCAAGTGACTTTACGAGTTTTAGGGAAACCTTTATCGTATTCAACAGTAACTGTTGCTGGAAGACTTGGTTCTTGATGCAAGTCTGTCACTACATTTACTGGACGAATGGCTTGAACGACTTTCTTCTCAGTATTAGGTTGAATCGTGAGATCAACTTGTCCTTTAGCTCCCTCATATTCTGCCTTAAGTGTAACAGCACCTGGCTTATGCATTTCGAGCATGCCTTTACGAACCGCTACTTCCCCTTCACCACTAGTAGAGAAGGTAACTTTATCAGCTGGTAAGACTGCTTGAGTACCATCTTGATAATGTGCAAGTACTGAAAGATTTGCTGTTTGGTCTTCTTTAAGAGATGCTGCTTGCTCAACTTGTAGAGTCAAATGGTCAATTTTTGGTGCTTCCTCAAGGAATTGAACAGCATAAGTTTGGAGAGGGCCTCCATCTTTTGATTGAACAAAGATGCTTGCACGCATACCATTTGCTGCACTTGCTTGAAGAACTGTTACATCAGCATTTTCAGCACTTGCAGTTACTTCAGGCAAGTGTGCACCGTAAGGAAGAGTTTTATAATGCATTGGGCTTTGGCTTGAAAGTCCTGAAATAGCTTCCCCACCAACACTTACATTTGGTACTACAGGTTCAGAAACTTCCCCTTCTCCAACAACAAGAGTAGCACGAATGGTTTCACCTGCTAGTTGACCAGTCATTTGAATTCTAGATCCTGCAACTGAAAGTTTGGCCTTGTCTTCCTCTGCTATTTCCCACTTATCTACTTCGTATTCTTGAACGCTACCATCTGTTACTGCGATAGAAACATATTTATCAACATCATTCAGATCTGTTCCTGGAGCAACACGTTTAACGGTTGGAAGTTCTTTTGCAATTGCAAGAACATCTACACGAGCCTCAACCTCACGACCTTCTGCTATTCCTTTAACAGTCACAACTCCTGGTTGACTCACATCAACTGGTGACCATGTTACTGGATGTTTTTCACGACTGCCATCGCTATATACAAAAGCGACTGTTTTCGGCATTTTTGGAATTTGAGAAATAACTGTGCGTACTTTTGGTGTTTCTGTTCCTAAAACTGTTTTTTCTTTATCTTCTTGTTTACCAGTAAAGACAGTTACTTGCGCAGACTTCAAGAGATCAGAATGAGCAGTAAGCGTGAATTTACCTGCTTGCTCAGTTGACTTGACAATTGCAACGCCCTTACCATTAAAGGCTCTACGAACCCACGAACCATCTGGCTGCGCTTTGTAACGTTCACGGCTAGCTTGTTCCCCATTATCGACACCGACTAGCTGTCCTTGTCCATGCAATTGGAAGCGAACCAGATTATTAGCAGTTGGCACTACATTTCCTTGGCTGTCAACGATTTCGTAGTAGATATAAGTCAAGTCTTTTCCATCTGCTGCGATTGCATGATCTTCCTTGATAAGACGAACACCTGCTGGTTGACCTGCTGTCGTAATCTTGTCACGTGCAATCTCTTTGCCAGCATCATCGCGAGCCACTGCTTCTAGAGTTCCTGGTTGATAAGCAACCTTCCACTCGAGATAAAGCTCTTTAGCATTAGCTCCCTCTTGGTATGTTCTTCCATCACTAGTTTGCTTTTTGTTAAATTTCTTCTCTCCTAGAGACTGGCCATTTAAGAACAATTCTACACTAGAAGCATTCGAATAAGCACGAACTGGAATCTTGCCTTCTGAATCAGCTACTTTTGATGCTAACTCTTCATTTTCCCAGTTCCAATGAGGAAGAAGATGGACCATTGGTTTCTTTTTAACTGAAACCCATTGACTTTGGTAGAGATAGAAGTCATGTTTTGGAATACCTGCAGTATCTACAATACCAAAGTATGAACTCTTAACTGGCGTATGGTTTTGGTTATGCCAAGGTGTTGGCTCCCCAATATAGTCTGTCCCAGTCCAGATAAATTGACCAGCATAGCCAGCATTGTCACGGTCAAAAGTCCATGAAGCAGTTGCTGTTTTACCCCAACCAACTCTGTCATTACCGTAGTCTGACTGTTCGTAATTACGTTCAGGTCCATTACTATGTTTCAATTCACGTTCAGGACGATAATAACTACCACGAGTACGAGTTGCTGAAGAAGTTTCAGAACCATAAATCAACCATTTTGGATGCTTAGCTCTAAGGGCTTTGTAATTATCTTCAGAATAGTTAAATCCAACCGCATCGAGTTCATCAGCAATTTTCTCATGTCCACCACTACCATTACCGAAACGGAACTTATCTGCTCCCATAGTAACGTAGCGAGTCTTATCAACGTCTTTTATAACCTTAACCAAACGTTTTACTGTAGCTAGTGAGTGAGCATCACCATTAGCTTCACCGATTTCATTACCAATTGACCACATGAAGATAGCTGGATTGTTTTTGCCTCTTTCAACCATGGTACGTAAGTCAAAATCAGACCATTTCTCATCTTTTTTAGCTTCTGGATGAGTAGCATCTTTTTCAAAGAAACGTCCGTAGTCATATGGTTTCTTGCCTCCATACCAAGTATCAAAGGCTTCTTCTTGAACAAGCAAACCAAGTTCAGCAGCTATTTGCAAGGTTTGCTCACTGGCAGGGTTATGCGTTGTACGAATGGAATTGACACCCATTTCTTTCATCTGTTTAAGACGACGGTACTCAGCTTTGTAGTTTTCTTCCGCTCCAAGTGCTCCGTGATCGTGGTGCAAGGAAACTCCATGGAATTTAATACGTTCACCATTCAAAGAGAAACCTTCATTTGGTGTCCAGTTATAGTAACGATAACCAAACAGGTCTTTCTTAGCATCCACCAACTGACCGTCACGATATACACGAGTAACCAATTCGTACAAAGCAGGTTTATCACTTAGGACTGTCCAGAGCTTTGGCTTTTCAACTTCTAAAATAGCATCAAGTTGTGTCGTTTCATGAGCTTTCAAAGTACGACTAGAAGTACGAACTAAGCCTGTTACAGGTTGTCCACCACGTTCAACAATTTGATATTCAGCAACAAGTTCGTGGTCCTTATCATCAGTATTAACAATTTTACTTGTTACATGAGTTTCTACCTTACCGTTTTGTTGCTCCTCTAGTTTTGGTGTTAAAATAGTTGTACCATTTTTCTCCACATGGACCTTATCAGTCACCTGTAAAGTCACATCACGGTAAATACCACTTCCTGAATACCAACGACTACTTGGCTGTTTGTTGACTGCATGAACAGCAACTACATTCTCACGACCATCCTTATTTAAATATTTAGTAATGTCATAAGAAAATTGGTTATAACCATTTGGATAATGTCCTACTAGCTGACCATTGACATATACTTGTGAGTCCATGTAGACACCATCAAAAGTCAGACGAACATTTTTATTTAAATCTTTTTCATCAAGTTTAAAGGTCTTACGATACCAAGCTTCACCACCATTAAGCTGTCCACCTTCGTTTTGTGCAGGTGATTGATGGTCAAAATCGTTGAAAATACTCCAGTCATGTGGCAAATCTAATTTATTCCATGAAGACACATCTGCGTCAGGTTTAATCGCTTCTTTAGAATTTGCATTGAGTTTAAAGTGCCAATTTTGATTAAAATTCACTTTTCTGTCTTCAATCATTTGATTCACTTCTTCATTTGTCACAGCTTTAGCAACATCTTCTTTTACAGGTTTTTCTTGACTTGTGGGTTGAGTTTCAACCTTTGGAGCCTTTTCTACTTGCTTAATAGCTGCTTTTTCTTCTTTAGCTGCTGCAACTTCAGCATCTTTCTTGAATTGATTAGAGGTCTCATTTGGATTAGGAATTTTTTGTTCTGGACTTGCAACCTCGTCTTTAGTAGTTAAAGATTGACCACCTTTATTTTCTACTGTCGGGTTATCCTTATTTTCTTTCTCTACAGTTTGAGTGACAGGATTTTCTTCTGCATATACTATAGATTCGCCAGCTATATTTCCTCCAAACAGAACTGCACAGGTTCCAATCATAACCGAGCAAGCTCCAACAGCAAACTTACGAATACTATATACCCTTTTCCGATTCCAATGGCCTTTATCCATAAAGTCCTCCTTTTAGTAAACGCTTTACTTTTTTTGAAAGCGCATTCTTTTATTATAATTACTATTTTATAAAATAATATAAGATTTTTCAACAGTTTAATTATATAAACTTACAATTTTCAATTCTTTTCTATAATTTGTAGATGTTTTTTGATTTTTTTACTTAATTTTTAACTTAACTTTTAACTTAACTTTTAACTTACTGATACTAGCTAGTATTTACTCTTCTAAACAAAGAAAAACTTAAATACAAACATAGGATTTCTAAAATTTGGGAGTCTTAATTGTAAAAGCTGTTTTACTTATATTCAGAATTAAATTTCAAATTAAGAAGTAAAAAACGATTAGTTCTTTAGCTTTTTGAATGATATGTATAAATATTTTTCATAATAGTATAGATTTCAGATAGAAAACTAAAACCTAGCCTGATTTTCCCAAGCTAGGTTTTTACTTAAATAACTAATCGGTCTAAAAATGGTTTGATACAGTTGGTTAAAATACCTTCTTTCCAAACTCTTTGTGCAGATGATAAATGATCTGACTGGAGGCTTTCTTTTAGAAAATCTCGAACTTGATCTGGTGAAATTTCAAACTCAAAAGCTTTCATTTTATAGAAAAAGTCAATGATCGGCTCGGTGAGGAAGTCCTGTGAAAAGGGAATGTATCCTGTTTTACGGTATTCTATGAGAAGACGTGAAAATCGGGATTTTTCATCAGGTATGTCCCTGAAGTAGGAATTGATAAGCCAGGTCTGCTTCTGTTTTCTTTCAATTGGATCCTGACTGGCAATTCGTTGGTCTTTTTCCAACTCTTTTTGGTATTGTTTGGCCTTGATAGCCCGTTCTGTTCGATTTTTACCAAAAAGTATTTTCTCCCACTTGCGTTCTTCTTGAGTCAGGGTCTCTGTAAAGCCAAAGTAATCTTGGTAGGCACGCTCTGCTGGCCCCATGGCTAGAACCAGATTGTCTGCATACTGCTTGGCGATTTTATCCCTCTTCTTGCGCTCTTTCTCTGCTTGGATACGGAGTTCTTGTTCGTAGTCAATTTTCTCCTTACCTAGCTTGACAAGGTAGAGTTGGTCATCTGGTTTTCCAAGTAAAAAGGGTTTGACATACTTTTCAAGGACTTCTTCCATACGAGCCTTCTTCTTTGGCTCTGCCTTGGTCCAACTTCCTCCTTGAAAGACTTCTAGGAAGAGCTGGTAGTCTTTCTCAGGTGAGAACTGATTTCCACGATTGGGTTTAAAAACACCTTTTTCCCAGAGCCACTTTAGAAGACGCTCGTCAAAGTCACTTTTATTGATCTTGATTTTTTCCTTTTTCTGGGCTTTTCTGGTTAGATTTTCGACCTTTCTGAGCAGTTTTTCTTCCTCTTCTAGTTGCTGGTCAAGGATTAATCGATGAAAATGTCGAACACAATCGCTACCAATCGGAAAGAGGCGTTGGCCTGTGACACCATTAAAGAGTTCGTAAGCGTATTTGATAGCATTCCCACAGACACAATTGCTACGGCCGATACCGTTAAAAATCAAGGAAACTTCATTCCATTCCTTGGTAGCTTGTTCCCAAGTATCAGCTTTTGAAGCCTGTAAAACCGCATCGTGCAGGGATTTTCTAACTGGAAGTGTCATGAGGTCTCCTTTCTAGATTATACTTTTACAACTTGAACCTCGTCTTTACCGAGTAAAATCAAGTATTTTTCAATATTTTCAATCGAATAGGCTCGAGATAAAGCCTCTCCGTATAGGGCTAACTGACCACGATAACGGTCTATGAGTTGACTTGGTTCATCATAGCGGTCTGTCTTATAGTCGAAAAGAACGATTCTATCCTCATAAAGCAGATAGCCGTCCAAGATTCCACGGACAACAAAGTCTTCCTGACTCTTTTGGTCTCGTTTGAGCATGGAGAAAGGTTGCTCGCGATAAAGATGGTCGGTATTGGCAAGAATTTCCTGACCGAGTGCTGTGTCAAAGAATGCAAGAATTTTCGAAAGATTAATCTTGTCTCTGACAGCTGGGCTGGTTTGAACTTGTTTGAGAGTTTCTGTCAGGCTAGCAAGCGTTGGTTGCTGACTGAGGTCAATTCTCTGCATGAGTTCGTGGGTAGCACTACCAATCTCAGCTCCTGTTACCTTTTCTTTGGTTGAAAAATCTGGCAAATCAAAGCTGATTTTCTTGTCTACTGACTGACCTTGACCTACAATCTCGACACCTTCCATATCCATAACTGGTTCGTAGAATTTCTTGATTTGACTTGGGGTTTGAACACTAGGAAGTTCAATGGCTGCGCGGTGAAGAGTATTATAAACTTCCACCTCTTTCAGCATTTCAAGAGCTTCTTTAATGGTTTCTGACTGACGATTGTCTGCTTGGGAGCTATCTTGGAGAGGACTTTTGTTTTCCAACTCTCCGATAGATTCTCTAGTCAGCTGCTCTTCACCAACAAAACGATAGCTAAAGTTGAGATGATCCTTGACAAACACTTTACTGATAGCCCAAATCCAATCTTGGAAATTCCTTGCTTGAAGTCTAGTGTTGCTGTTTAGTTTTCCATTTTTAGCTGCTGGGTATTCCTTGGCTTCCAGCTTTTCACGAGAACCTTTACCGACAAGATAGAGCTTTTTCTCAGCCCGTGTCATGGCAACATACAGCAAACGCATCTGCTCTGAATAGCTAGCCAGTTGCAGTTCTTCTTCATTCTGCGTATACGTAAGGCTAGGAATGGAGAGTTTAATGGTTTTAGGATAGTGTGCTTCCACTGCTCCTGTTTCCACCTTGGCAATGTATTTGACACCAAGCCCATTTTTTCGACTGAGAATGATATCTGACATAGAGTCTTGTTTATTGAAGTCCTGATCCATGTTGAGGATAAAGACATAAGGAAACTCCAATCCTTTGCTCTTGTGAATGGTCATGAGTTCCACTGCGTCTTTAGGCGGTGCGACGGCTACGCTTGCAAGGTCATGCTGAGCTTCCAAAACCTGATCAATCATACGAATAAAACGAGACAAGCCTTTGAAATTGCTCTTTTCAAACTGATCAGCACGAAGCGCTAAGGCATAGAGATTAGCTTGTCTGGCAGGACCGTTAGGCAAGGCTCCAACATAATCATAGTAAAAACGATCGTTATAAATCTTCCAAATCAAGTCATAGAGGGAATGGGTTTTGGCATATAAGCGCCAAGAATCCAAAATATCCATGAATTGGCTTAGTTTTTCCGCTAAAGCTGTGTGAATTAAGTCCTTCAGTTCAGTTTCCTGTTTTTGAGCATGAAGCAGTTTCTCATAAAGATTCTCCTGGACTTTATCAGCTGCTTTCTGAAGAGACAAGCGTGCTAACTCGTCCTCATCAAAGCTAAACATTGGAGACTTCATAAGCGCAACCAAGGCATAGTCTTGCAGGGGATTGTGGATGACACGAAGCGTATCCAGCATGACTTGTACTTCTAGGGATTGGAGGTAATTGTTTTGCTCACCGTCGGTTTTAACTGGAATTCCGTACTCAGACAGGGCAAGTAGAATCTGGTCATTTCGACTGCGACTGGAAGTCAAAAGGGCAATTTCTTTGAAGGCTACACCTTTTTCTTGATGGAGCTTCAGGATTTCCTTGATGACTAAGCGCATTTCCCCTGTTAGCTTTGTTTCTACTTGGCTCTCTTCGTCCACTTGCTCACTGTCGCCCTTGTCGTAGAGGAGAAATTCTGCCTTGTTGTCTGGATTAGGAGTCAGTTTGGTATTGGCAAAAACAAGCTGGTGCATGCTATCATAGTTGATTTCGCCGACTTCTTGGTCCATAAGGCGTCCAAAAACATCATTGGTTGCAGACAGCACTTCTGAACTACTACGGAAATTTTCCTTGAGGAGAATCAACTTGCCCTCTTTGGGATTTTGCGCATAGAGTTGGAATTTTTCATTGAAAATCTGCGGGTCTGCCTGACGGAAACGATAGATGGACTGCTTGATATCCCCCACCATAAAGCGATTGTGACCATTCGACAGCAATTCCAGCATTCTCTCTTGAATGTGGTTGGTATCCTGATACTCATCGACCATGACTT
>ERZ772953.173-NODE-173-length-18856-cov-8.488485_pt1 | contig 18856 bp, 16 predicted proteins | sample MGYA00580685_ERZ772953 | MGnify/ENA primary metagenome ERZ772953 (study PRJEB29015, sample SAMEA2738080) | human oral metagenome | biome: human oral; feature: human-associated habitat; material: saliva | place: China | collected 2209 ...
CTCAATTCGTAACTTCATCACATCTCCTTTCTGACTCTACTATATCAAAGCTAAGATAGGAAAACAAGGGCAAAAAAGCAAGTGGTCAAATTGAAGCAGTAAGTGGTTGCAAGACTAGCTTAACTCACATATCAGAATAGGAAGAAAAGGGACCCCCACACAAGACCACAAGCATAACCAACGAGCACATCCTTGGGATAATGAACACCACCTAAAACCCTCACCAATCCCAGTAAAGCTGAAAAGAGCAAGCATACTAAGCCAACAGGTGGACTAGCATACAGACAGGCCATGGAGATGATAGTTGCCGAAAAGACATGGCGACTGGGCATAGACTGTCCCGAACTATCCTTTTCAAGCAGGGGACTGATGCCCCAAGTTTCATAAGGTCGTGGGTGATTGATTTTCTTACGAAAAAGGGACAAGATCACAAAACCTGATGCAGGGATAAGCAAATAAACTCCAACTTGCTGACCCAGTCCTAGTTGCAGGTAAGTGGTGACTAGCAAGGTCAAATAGACCAGAGGCATAGCGACTGTCATCAAACGATTGAAACTGCGTAACAGAAATAAAAGAGTGGGATGGCTGGTGAGTCTGGAGCTGATATTTTGATACCATTCTTGATAATTTTTCATTTATAATTCTCATTCATTACCTTGTTTTCGTCTACAGGTGAGACGTTTGTCTTCTAGTATAGTGCAGAAAAAGAAGGCCGTCAAGCCTTCTTTAGATTTATTCTTCTGCTTCGTCTTCTGTAAATTGACTATTGTAGAGATCCGCATAGAAGCCACCTTGCGCCATCAGCTCCTCGTGATTGCCTTGCTCGATGATATTTCCATCTTTCATGACAAGAATCAAATCTGCATTACGAATCGTTGACAAGCGGTGGGCGATGACAAAGGAAGTTCTGCCTTCCATCAAACGGTCCATGGCTTTTTGGATCAATTCCTCTGTACGTGTGTCGACTGAGGATGTCGCTTCATCCAAAATCAAGAGCGGTGCATCCTTGAGAAGGGCACGAGCAATGGTCAAGAGCTGTTTTTGTCCAACAGACAAGGTCACGGTGTCATCCAAAACAGTATCGTAGCCATCTGGCAAAGTCATGATAAAGTGGTGGATTCCCACAGCCTTGCTTGCTTCCATCATTCGTTCATCACTGATGCCCGTTTGATTGTAGATGAGATTTTCTCGAATGGTTCCTTCAAAGAGCCAAGTATCTTGCAAGACCATTGAAAAGGCATCGTGTACTTCTGAGCGCTTCATATCCTTGGTATCGACACCATCGATACGGATACTTCCCTTATCAATCTCATAGAACTTCATCAAAAGATTGACAATGGTTGTCTTACCAGCTCCGGTCGGTCCGACAATGGCAACCTTTTGACCTGCATGAGCAGTCGCAGAAAAGTCATGGATAATAGTTCGCTCTGGTGTGTAACCAAAGGAAACTCGATCAAAGACCACTTGACCTTTCATATCGATCAGTTGTCTTTCTTTATGGGATTCGTCTTCCATTTCCTCTTCAGCTAGGAATTCGAAGACACGTCCCATGGCTGCACTAGCCTGCTGAAGACTAGTAATCCCTTGGGCAATTTGTGAAAGAGGCTGAGAAAAGATACGAACGTAGGCCATAAAGGCAACGATAATCCCGATACTAATCTGCCCATTCAGAGCCAAGGCTGCACCAACGATAATCACCAAGGCATAGCTAAAGTTCCCAATAAACATCATAATCGGCATCATAATCCCTGAAATAAACTGAGATTTCCAGATACTGTCATACAGACGATGGTTTAATTTCGCAAACTCTTCTTTCGTGCTCTCGATAGCATTGTAACTGGTCACCACATTATGGCCAGAGTACATTTCCTCCACATAACCATTGACAGCTGCCAAATCCTGTTGCTGACTCTTAAAAAAGCCCTGTGATTTGCCCATAAAGACAGACACGAAAACAAAACCGATAAGAGTTGACACAACCGTCACCAAGGCTAAAATCCAGTTCATCCCAAACATGGTTACCAAGACTGCTAAGACCAATAAACTAGATGAAAGAACTGTTCCCAGACTTTGATTGAGGGACTGGGCTGCAGTGTCAACGTCATTGGTTACACGAGACAAGGTATCTCCTTGAGAGTGTCCATCAAAATATCTCAATGGTAGGCGATTGATTTTCTCTGCAATGGCTGTTCTCAAACGCTCTGAAAAACGTTGAATAGCCGTTGTAAACAGAAAGGCCTGCAAATAATTGGATAGGAGTCCAATCACATAGATGACGGCCAAAAAACCACCAATAGCTGCAACCGCCGCGACATCCACACTTGTTTCCAAGCCACTGGCAATGATATTGGTCATTTCCTTGATACGGGTTGGACCATATACAGTAATGATATTAGATACGATTGTTGCTAGAAAGGCGATCAGAAGGGCAAACTGGAGGCCTGCAAGATAGGGTTTACTCTGTTTCCAGAGAGACATTTTCTTATTTTCCATGTTCCAATTCCTCCTTCGATAGTTGTGAATAGGCAATTTCTTGGTAAACTTCGTTATTAGCTAGAAGTTCCTTGTGGGTGCCTTGTCCCACGACTTTACCTTGATCCAAGACCAAAATCAAATCTGCATCCATAATCGTTGAGATGCGCTGTGCGACAATAAGCTTGGTCATAGACTTGGTTTTCTCTGCTAGCTCTTGGCGTAGAACACGGTCTGTCTTGTAGTCCAAGGCTGAGAAGGAGTCATCAAAGATGAGGATTTCTGGCTTCCGAGCCAAGGCACGCGCAATTGCCAGACGCTGTCTTTGACCACCTGAGAAGTTGGTTCCTCCTTGGGCCACTTCTGACGCCAAGCCCGCTTCCTTGTCTTCGATAAAGTTCTTAGACTGGGCCAATTCCAGAGCTTGCCACATAGCCTGCTCACTAAGTGGTGTTTCTTGACTCTGTCCAAAGTCTAAATTGCCCTTGACATCACCTGAAAAGAGAACCGCTTTCTGAGGAATATAACCAACCTTGTTGCGCAAATCTTCCAAATCATAGTCTTGAACATTGACACCATCCACCAGAATTTCTCCTGCTGATACATCGTAGAAACGTGGAATCAGATTGACCAGAGTTGATTTACCAGAACCTGTTGACCCAATAAAGGCCACTGTTTGACCAGCTTCTGCTCTAAAGCTAACATTCTCAATAACCGCCTCCGAATTTGCCGCATAGCGGAAGGTCACATCCTTAAATTCGACCTGACCTTTGAGGTTTTCATCAGCCAGCTGCACTTGAGCAGGGTTTTGGATAGAAGAATGCAAATCTAAAACTTGATTAATCCGCTTAGCAGAGACCATAGTTCGGGGAAGAACGATGAAGAGTGCTCCCATGAGAAGGAAGCCCATGACAACCTGCATGGCATAAGACATGAAAACAATCATGTCACTAAAGAGAGGCAGACGCGCTATCGGATCAGCGTCGTTAATCACATAGGCCCCAATCCAGTAAATCGCCACACTCAAACCACTTGAAATCCCCATCATGATAGGGTTCAAAATAGCCATAAGACGATTGACAAACAAATTCAAACGTGTCAATTCATCATTTGCCACAGCAAATTTTTCATTTTGGTAATCTTCTGCATTGTAGGCACGAACGACGCGAATACCTGTTAAACTCTCACGAGTAATACTGTTCAATTTATCAGTCAGACTTTGAATCAAGGACTGTTTTGGAAAGGCTAACGTCATCAAAACGGTCGTCATCAAAACATTGACAATCACTGCCACAAGTACGGCCCAGAGCCAGTATTCTGAATGTCCTAAAATCTTCCCGATAGCCCAGATAGCCATAATCGGACCACGCGTCACCACTTGCAAGCCCATGGTAATCAACATCTGAACTTGAGTAATGTCATTGGTGGTACGAGTTAAAAGACTGGGAATAGAGAATTTCTTAATCTCTGTCTGCGAGTAGTCTAAAACTCGGTTAAAAATATCACTTCTTAGCCTACTAGTATAAGAGGCAGCCACTCTGGACGCAAAAAATCCAACTGCAACTGCGGACAAGAAGGCCAGAAAGGACATTCCCACCATCATACTTGCTGGCTGCCATAACTCATCTAAGTTGGTACCCTGAGTTCCCAGTAAATCAGTGATTTTAGAAATATAGGTCGGTACTTCCAACTCTAGATAAACCGAAAAGCAGGTAAAGAGAATGGCTAGTAAAATCATCCCCCATTCTTTTCTACTAATTCGTTTGGCTAATTTCTTCATTATCTCCTCCTATTCTCTTGATATTTTCCTGTAGTTGAGCAAGGACTTTCTCAAAAATCAGTAATTCATCTTCATCAATGTCTTCCATCAACTGCTTGTCTATGCGTTCAAAGAAGGCCTTAACCTGCTGCATTTGAGAACGTGCTTTGTCCGTCAAACGAACAAATTTTGCCCGCTTATCAACAGGACTCGCCTCCAATTCCACCAAACCATTTTGTACCATACGCTTGACTAGATTACTAGCAACAGACTTGGTAATATTGAGTTCCTGCTCGATATCTTTAATCAAGACCAAGTCTTGGTTTTCCTCACGACTATCCAAAAAACGTACAACCTGACCTTGAGGTCCACCCATAAATTCAATGCCACTACGTTTGGCTTCCTTTTGCACCATCAAATGAATCTGGTGACCAAAACGCTTAAAGACCAACATCGGTTTATCCATGCTATCTCCTTTCTAACCATCACATTTAGTTCTCCTAGGAACTAATTAAGTTTTCATGAGAACTATTTTACCACTTTGAAAAGAGATGTCAAGAAAAAAGTTTCCTAGAGAACTATTTTCTTGATTAAAAAAATCCCAAGTGATTTTCTCACTTAGGATCATGTTTCCTAGGTTAAATTAGAACCCATCTACTTTTACAAATACCTTTACATTGTTTTTCTATATCTTACAATACCTTTTAAAACAGCTATATTTTGAGCTTTTAAATAAATGTTTTTACATCATTTTACAGAGATTTACGACACTTTTGCCCCTTTTTTGCCCCTTTTTGCAAATAAAAAACCGCAGGTTGTTGCCTACGGTTTGATGTAATCTATTTTGAAATTCTTTCTATTTTTATTTTGTTGTAATCAAACCATCCGGTTCAACTACAAACGCTGCTTTATCAGCCATACGCCCATCTGGTAGAAGTAGATACCAGCCGTCGTTGTAACGTACAAACGTATCGGATTTCATATCACCGTTAGTAGCATCACAATAATACCAATTATCGTAATACTTGATCCAGCCAGTCTGCATAGAGCCATCACGATTGAAGTAATACCATTTGCCATTGATCTTCTTCCAGCTCGTGGCCATGTATCCACTAGAGTCAAACCAGTACCATTTACCGTCTGTATGCTTGAGCCATTTCTCAGAGTACATATAGCCTGACTCGTCGAAATAAAACCATGAGCGATTTTCTTCAATGTACTCAAATTGGTCTTTTGGATAGGAGCCGTTAGCACGAACGAACCAGTAACCATTATCGTCATTTTGCCAGCCGGTTTTGATTTCTTCGGCTGCTGCAGATGGATTGGTCAAGCGATACACATAATAGTAAGGCCGTCCTGCATAGAGCCAAATGTCATCATGATCATTCACTGTGATGCCGTTGAAGCGATAGTTACAATGGATAATGTTATCACTATCCACAAAAATACCAGTGTGCCCACCAGCACCCGAAGATTCTCCTTTACGCCCCCAAATAAATACGTCACCACGTTGAGCATCCCATGGGGTATTTTCAGAGATGAGCTCATATCCGTTCTTTTTGAGCCAGTCATGCTCATACTCAGTATTGACCGCCCAGCCCGCTGATACGGCTCCAGCGCTCAGTAGAGCGTAGTAGATTGAACTTGAGCAATCATAAGAGTCAGGCCCATTGCGGTCATCCATACTATAAGATACTTGCCCTTTTCGAGCACGCATCCAAGCAATAGCTGTTTCAAGATTTAATGCCATTGTTCCCTCCTTTTTTACTTAGTCCTCACTTGGCTCATGATAGTCAAGGGCGCGATTACTGTCAGAAATCCCTGCTGTTGTTGGGTCGTTGACAACGCCAATAAGTACAAGGATGTAAACAAACGTGTTTACACCGTCTTGAATATTCTTCGGAATCTCAAGGCCAAATTGTTGAGCCATCAAAAACACTGCTCCTAAAAGAGCTACTAGTGTCACTTTATTTTGCAAACGCAATTTCCAATTAATCATGTTATTCTCCTTTTTTATTGTTTGTTCTGAATTAGGTTTTTTAGTTCCCTCACGTCCTCGCCAAGAGACTTAACTTGCTCAGCTAGAACAAGTATAGCCTTATTTTGCTCGTCGTGATTATCAAGCCGCTTATTTGCTGATACTTTAAATTCTTGCAAATTTTCAATGTCTTTTTCCATAGCTGTAATACGATTTTCTTGCTTTGTATTACGATCTTTCATTGAGAAATACAGGGTTACAACAGGGACGAGAGAGAAAACGAACTGTACAATTAAACGCTCGTATTCTGGCATATACACCTCCTTAATCGATTCTAGGCATGACAACAGTCAGCACACCTTGCCGAAGCATATCAGAGAGCCCTTGATCCTTGTAGGTATAGCCTTCTGACTGTTGCATCTGGAACTTAAAGATAGTCAACGTGCCCTTTGGCCATTTGGCATTGTTTTCGAACGGATAAGGCATAGCAACAATGTCTCCGTTTGTGTAACGGTTGGTCTTAACAAGTGGCTTGATGAATGCGGCCACCTTAGAATAAGCATGAGTAGGCATGCCCCCATTTTGAGAGATAGCTAGGGCGATGAGAACCTCTGTGATAGCTGAGACTGTATCAAGATTTTCCTTATTTTCGGTTGTCGCTTGCTCCACCTTTGTTGCCATTTCTTTATTTTGTTTTAGCTGCTCATCTACTTTATTGAATTTCTCATTTTCAGCACGATTTGGAAAATTCTCTTGATAAAGAACTTCCAAGGCCATCTCGAAGAGTTCTATATTAGACAAGCTGATTTTGTCAGGTGGTAAAAATACAGGAATGTTAGCACCATCAGAATTAACTAGCATAACCTTTGTCGCTGATGCTGTTCCGCTCGCATCAAATTCTTGTGATTTTGAACCATATTCTAGTTTCATATTTCCTCCTTTTGATTTAATTATCTACAAAATGTTAGGGATTTTTTACGTTTTTAAGGGTAAGGGTCATTTGTAATATAAGTGACTGTACCTGTCCAGTATTTATTACCCTTTGAATTACTTGTCAGACGGATTTTACCATCTGATGCAAGATGTAAGATAGCCGTGCCTGTGACATTTGAGTCTGAGATACCTTGTAAAACTAAATCAACCTCTTGAGTTGGTCTAAATCCAGCTGGGATAGTTTCCTTAACTTCTCGATAGTCTGAGTCCGTGTTGATATTTGTGATTTTTCTTTCTGTCGAAATTGTAACCATATTACCAATTCTTGTAATGATTCCGTTTATATACCATCCTAGCTCGATTTTTTTCTTGACGGTTTCTTGAGTACTATCAATCTTTTTCCAATCCTCCCAATCGTCAATAGTTTTAGACCATCTGTGATGTCTGAAATAGACCTGCCCATTATTCCCATAGAATAGCTGAATAGCCTCTTTATACCCATCTGTGTTCTTTCCGTAGTTGCTATAGTGGAACAGATAGCCCCACTGCCCATTTGGATTTCCTCTAGCTGTTTGATCAACATAATAATAACCCGGCTCATCAATTAGGTTTGCGTTATCGACATTAGGCTTCTCATTGAACAATTTAGTAGCACCGTTATTTTGAATTAGCTGATATTGCTGAATAGGCTGGTCATTGGCGTATATATCACCTTTCACATCCAAGGCTCCACGCTCACGGATTTTATTGACCCCAACTCCTGAGCGATCATAAGACAAAACCACGCTCTCTGTTGCAACGTTGACCATGAAGTCAGTACGAGTGAATTTATCCTCTAGTGTGCCAATAACAACCCACGATTGATTAGCTAGATAATTTCCTGCTAGATTGGCCTGCGAATTGGTCAAGTTTGAAATACTTGTCCAGGAGCCAGAAGCTGGGCCTGTATCCACTTGAAAGTTAGTAGTACCAAGTCGAGCAACTTTGAAAGTTAAGGCCATTGAGTTCTTTTGACTTCCTGCCACTACCAAAGGTGCTACTTTGGCATTTCTTGTGACCGTCAATGTGCTAGAGGTTGATCCTGTCCGTGCAATACTAAAACTCAAAGCGGGAGCGAAATACTCAAGCACGGTTACAGATACCTCTTTAGTATCAGACCAGCGCCCACGGCTATCAGATACACTCGCCCTGATTTTGATTGTGCCGTGATAATTCATAATTCCAAGGCTACCGCCGTTCGAGCTTGTAGACTGGTTTTTGCCGATTATTTCGGCATAGTATCCAGTGATGGATGAGCCGTAGACTCCCTGAGCACCGTTGAAAGCTACCTTGATGTTAGAAATAACCTGGATGAACGTGTCAGAGTTTGGGATAAGGTTTTGTGCTGCACCGTTTAGGTCTGACAATGAAATTCCAGTAAAACTAGGCTTGACATTTGCTGGCACGCTTGCCGTAAAGGTCGCTGACTGTGTGCCTGTCTTAGTAGAGCCTGAGTAGGTGTCTACATAGATAGTCCCTGTTCCGCTCGCTGAGTTTGGGATGTCATTGGCAAAATCAAGAGGGATCGTCCAGCTGGTGGATGTGTCTACATTCGTCGCAATCGTTCCACTCTTACCAGCCCAGGCATAGCGCACCGTATGCTTCAAACTTGAGCTCTGACGGTTGATATTGATGGCAACCGCACTGCCAATGACCCCAGCGCTCACGCTTACAGAGCTTGAACGCGGGATAGTAGTCAGACCGAGATTTCCTGATACTGTGATAGTCCCATGCAGTCCGTTATTCGGATTGAACGTACATGAGAAAGGTAGTGTCTTCCGACCGTCTGAGTTGTGTGAGATTGTGGTTGAACCACTAGCGAGAGTAACCTCGCCGTCCCAAACTTCCCAAACTGGATTGCTGGAATGCACATTTTGACCATCCAAAGTTAGAGACACCGTGCTGTCTCCCTGTTTATTGAACGTGTGATAGTACGTATAGCGACTAACTGTTAATTCCCAGTTTACAGTTGAGGTGTTAGCTGAAATGTCTGTTGAAACTTCATCAATATACACATTCAAATATAAGCTGTTACTTGAATTACTAAATCTAGGCATTTTGCTCCTTTCTAACCCACATATCGGATGACATTCATGTCAGGGTTGATATGATACTGTTCTTCTCTAAAACGGCCTATCTGGATAGTCTTAGAGAAAATACCATTTTCAATATGGATAACCCCTTGAGAAATATACATCACTTCAACTCCTGCGCTAAACATTGAAATTCGACCGTTAGGATTGAACATCATGCTAGAGCTACCATCATTCTTACCGATGACAAGGCCCTCATTTGAGGAGCTCATGTAAGTATCGATGAAATTCCAGCGATCAGAGAGCTCTCCCAAGTCTTTGGCGATGTTAGAGACACGCTGACTAGCTGAAATCAAATCTTTCTCAGCTTGCGCCCTCGCTGTCTCGTTTGCGTTGACAAAGTCCTTATAAGCCTTTATCCAGTTGTCAAGCGTATCAGCGCTAGCCTTTGCCTCAAGCTCAGCCTGGATAATACCAGCTTTCTCATTCAAAGCGTTCAGTTGTTCCTGAGTTAGTCCTTGATCAGCTTTTGAATTGATACCATCCATTACATCTTCAACCGATTGAACATAATCTGGGAAATGAGAGCCAATCGATAGCATCGCATTCTCAATAGAAACTCTAGTCCCAGCAGGAAAACCATAATTTGTGCCAAAGCGAATAAACACATTGTCTGTCTTGTAATCTTCAGAGGCACTAGATAAATCAATCATGAACTCAAAATGCTGTCTAGCAGTTGTACCACCTTTAAATTTCAAGCTCTTATATGAGTACCAAGGCGATGCTGAAAAGTGAACATCAGCAGTTTTATCTGAATCAAGAGGAGACAAAAAAGCAATATCAAAGGAAATTCTTACAAAATCTTTCTTAAAGCGCTCTGCATTCTTCCAAAATTCATCCACAATATAAGTACGATAGTCAAACGTTTCTTGACTATCTGTTGCAAATACCCTCGATGCTGAATCTTTAAAATAATTTCTTGTCCCGCCTTTTATCTTCGCCCATCTATCAGTCCACTTATACCTTGTCTTATCTAAGCTGTTGGCCTGTTCATAGTCCGAATAATAACCTTGATAGCGCTGATTTCTATCCTCAAAAGAAAGGTCTGATCCATCCGAATTATCAGAAAATGCAAAGTGGATGACGGTTGATTTCCCATCTTCTCCTTTCTGACCAGCTTCACCATCTGAAACATTCACAAATGATAATTCATCACTTGCAACCTTATCATTATCAACGTAAGCTGATACAAGTAAAGTAGAGGTTTTTTGAACATTTGAACCTCTTACAAGATAATTCATTCCAGTTGTCAGGTTTCCATCAAGTGCCCAACGCCAAGTTACTCCGGCGGTAACAGGCTTACCACCTTTATACAAAGTAGCAGTTACCGTACTTTCGCCATCTCCATTCTTAAAGATGACACCTTTATCAGTGGCTAACTTAATAGTGTAGGGTTTAGATGCTTCAAAAAGTCGCTCAAAGGCTGCTTGGATGCCATCTGATAACTTATTCTCAAGTGCCTTAAAATTAGAAAACGTAGTTTTATTGCTCGCTGGGTTCGTAAAGCTAATTTTCTGCTCAGAGACCCGTGCTTGAATCATAAGAGCCGGACTAAAACCATTGTCATAAATCTTGATTGTGTCACCAATCTCAACGTCAATAAAGCCATCTACTTCATATGTCACCGCAGGATAACAATGTTTTTTTAGCTCATTGTAAGCCAATCGGCGCAATTCTTTTGGATTGTCTGTCTCGTAAGAGAAATCCTTTCGTATCCATTGATCATCGAATGTGTTTGGACTAAAAACAGATGGATACATTTGCATTGAGATGGGGGCATATAGAGATTCATTCCGTTGATAAAATTCAAGGATCCCATCCCTAGTTACAGACCAAGGATCTAACCCTCGAAGCGTTACCACCTCTTCTACTTCTTCGCCTTTTTCATTTTTAACACGCCTTTTACCTGTGGGTCTAATCGCATTAAAAACACCTGTCTTATCAACTTTTCTAGTGATAGAAGTTAGATTTTTACCATAAGTTAGCTGTATGTCATTTCTGACACGCCCAACGCCTTGGTGGTTATCATCATTCTCTCGATACACATTAATCCTAAATGATTTAATAGAACTATCGGCATTTAATTGTGTATCAAACTCGATTTCTGCATCGAATTTATGAGCTAGACTAAGCAAACGGGCTAGATTAGTATCTTGTCCCTCCCATTCCAAGGTTCGTTTTCTATCCGAGATCTCGTTAATTCCAACGGAAAGATTACTGAAACCAAGCAGCCCCATTTCTTGGCAATACTCAATAAATGACATTGCTCTTTCTGCTTTGTACGGATTGGCTACTTCATTGATCAACTCAAGATTGAGGTTTTCACAATAACACTTGATTGTCTGCTCGTTCTCCTCGACAGTCATCACATTGAATAGGTAAGTGCGCCCGTGGTATCGAAACGAGATCCAAGCGCGCTCGTTCAAATATTGATAAGCTTTAGATAAAGCAGTATCCGATTTGATTGCTTTTTTAAATACAGTGAATTCAAAAGTTGAGGATCCTGTTGACAAATCCCTTGTCCAAGTATCGTCGTAATAATTAAGCGTATTTTGCTTATCATTATCAACAAAAGCAACTTTTTGCAAATTTGCATCATGAATCGTTAATAGCATTATAGCCACCTTTCTTCAAATTCAATCGATACAGTCGGATGTTTTTTGATAAAGCTGGAGAAATACATCTCTAATTTTGAATTACCTGGAGGGATAGAGAGCCATTGAGAACCATCTACAACCTCGCTTGCTTTTGCGATATCATCAATATAGACTGTGTCGTCTTCGCTGTTGATGACAACATTTGAACCAGTCGTAAAACGGTTAGGAATATCTCTTGTCTGTGTAACAAAGTCTTTGCGGTAATAAAGACCATCAAGGTACATGTGAGAAACCATTGGATGATCTCGATATGCCCCTATTGTCACGTGAATTCTAGCGGATTTTTTCCCTTTAATTTCTGGAACAATGAAAGTTGAGTAAGAACCACCATAAAAAACTTGGATTCTGTCATCATTACGTTTCAAGTCAGACCATCCTTTGGCCACACTAAAAGGGTTTCGGTCAGCAGTTGTTGTACCATCAAATCTCCAACGTCCTAAGATACGATAACCACCGTTCCCATCGCTTACAAAAAAGTTGTATTCACAATCAGAACTAAGATTCCGTTTAAAAGTTTCCACTCCATATAAAAACTTACCTGCTGTATCAGATACAGTAATCTTGATGAAACCGTATTGGTTGTTTGCCTCTGCCCAAAAAACTTGTCTCCACCACAAATAGTCATCCAATGATCCTGTTGTTTTAGCGCTATTAGCTGGGATATCCCACGACAAGCTAGTTGCATAGTTGTGTAATTTGGTTTCTCTTCGCAAATCTTTCAATCGAATATGTGAGCGATCCCAGAGATTCACCATCTCAGCTGTTCCGACTACATATTCTGTATTATCGTTTGTAACAGCTTGATTTTTTAATGCTTGAATAAAACCATTTGAGATTTCATTATCTCGATAGTTAAGCAGCATTTCTGATTTTTGGGATGGATCAGTAAAAGCATCTTCGCTATTTCCAATTTCAAAAGAACCTGTGTTATTCACTAGACCGATATAACCGTTATCCGCATTGTGCTTAACTTTAACAATTGGATTCGCTGGAACTGTCCCAGCATTGGCCAAATCAAATACCATTTTATTTCCTGTTACAGTAGCGTTAGCGATGCTATCAAACTTCTTGTAAGCAATGCTGTGAGCCACCCCATCAGGAATGACAAGCTTAAACTCCGAGCGTTGAAACCATCTTGTCAAGTTTTCTGGAGTGATTTCATCAACCGGCAACCCCATATAATACTTGTCCGGTTCATCGCCATAAACAACTTTTACAGGCTCTAGCACGTTCAAAACGCCAGCCAATTCATGTTTAAGGCGCTCAAGAGCCTCCCCATCACGCGCAATCATGTCAAACTTGATGGTATGCTCCTTTTCACCACGTTTCACTTGTTGGATATTAACGCCCAAGGAGGGAGCGTTATCAAATGTAACGCTCCTCTTATTTCCGATAGGGCGGACAATATCCTTGATCTTGATATATTGCGACAAATCAACACCGTTAAAAACCATCGTTTTTGTCATTCAAGAATACCTCTCATTCTATTTTCCCGTCTTAGTTTCTCCGACTGGTATTTGGCGAATCTATCGCCTGTTTTAGCGACTAAAGTACCATCATTGAGGTACATTTCATTTGGTCGTCTAACAGCCATCTCAGCCACATCTAAGGCTTTCTCTAGCAGTTCGCTAGATTTGTCCATGGTGACCTTGATTTTTTCAGCTATTGTCTGTTTACTACTTTGTTTAACAGTCACTTGAGCACCTAGTTTTTTATTCAAACCTAGAGAGATTTCTAGTCTAGTATCAATCATCATGCTTTCTTTTAATCGCAACATTGATCTTTTAACAGCGCCAGCATCCGCCTCAATACCAACAGCGATACCTTGAGGGATAAATCGTCCGACTTCATCACGCATCGCTTTAGACGGCGACTGGATTCTCAGAGCATCTTTGATAGTCTCTTTCACACTTGTTGCTATTGATCTAGCCGTTTCCAAAACGGCTCCAGCACCATTATTCAATCCAGTATTTAAACCAGCCATGGCCATTTCACCTGCATATGTGAAATCTGATGGTAGGTTATTAAACGGCTCTTTGATTTGAGTTGATAATGTTGTCGCTGAATTTGTCGGTTGCGACGCACCATTATCAATACCCTCAGCTAATCCAGTAGTGATAAAACCACCATACTCATTAAATACACGAGATGGGGAATTGATATCCATTTCACTTGTAAAGGATTCTTTTATATCATTAGCCATGTTTTTGGAAGATTCTCCAGCGGTAGAAGCTCCTTGTTCTATCCCTTGACTGACCCCGTTGGGGATTTCTTGCCCCAAACTAGAAAAGTCAGCAGCTGCAATTTCTTCTTGCAAACTCGATACTTGACTTTGTACAATGCCCTTGATCTTGTCTGTGATACCCAAAGCACCCGTATCCATACCAGCAGTTAAGCCATTCATAGCTGACTCACCACCTTGAGTAAAGACTTCGTTCAAAGTTGCTAACTTTTCGTCTGAGGCATTAACAAGTTCTTGAACATACAACCCCCCTTGAGGCCCCATCTGTTGCAATTTGGCCAAAATCCCCTCGTTTACCCCGCGTTCGGCCAATGTATTGAGGTTTGTTGCCCAATTATTGACCGCTTCTTGGTTTTTTTGGAGGTTGGCAATCATTTCATCGACACTAATAGCTGACTTGTACTTGATTTGTTCAAACATGTTTGTTGTGGTTTCAAGCAACTCATTGTATTTAGTACGCATGTCATCAATAGCCTTTTGTTGAGCCTTGGACATATTTTCGTATGCTACAACTTGTCTATTTGACCCACTTTCAGCAGCGGCAGCCATAGCTTCAGATGCTGCCTGTTGAACTTGAGATGTTTTTTCGTACTCAGTTTGCAATTCTGTCTGGGTATTCTTAAGCTCAGTTTCCTTGTCGTTGAGTTCTTGCAGTTTTTCTTTGCGGACACTATCGCTAACATTGGACTCTTCATTCCACTTATTACGTTGTTCTGCAATCTGCTTCAGTTGCTCGCCAATTTCAGCGCGCTTTTGTTCAATATCAAGTAGATTCTTTTGTGATGCCTCCCATGTCGATTCTGCCTCCATCGCTGAGATTCTAGCTTTGATTTGATCACTGTTGTGAGACAAAGAATCAGAGTTCTTATCATAGGCCAGATTTAAACCGCTAACTGAGGCATTCAAAGCATCAATCTTTTTCTTGAGATTTTTCTTGTCTGCTGCAGTTTTATTTGTTTTTTGAGAAAGTTGAACAATTTCATCAGCCAATTTTTGGTAAGATTCTGTATTTCCTTTTACAGATTCAAGATTTTTCTGACGCTCTTTTGCGCTTTGTTTAACAGAATCTGTTAATTGATCCGTACTCTTGACTAACTCCTCTTGTTCAGATTTGAGGCGTTTGGTTTCTTCACTTTCAGCAGTCAGCCATTGCCACAGACCTACCAATGCACCGACGGCAAGACCTACACCAGCAACAATCCAACCAACAGGGCCGGTTAAAGCTGTCAGCGCTGCTTTAAACGCTGTTGTTGCAGCGGTTGCAGCAATAGTAGCAGCGGTTTGCAAACTGATAGCGCCAGTTAAAACACCATAAAGCAAATTAGACGCTGTTAAAGCTCCGTTATTTGCCAGATTTGCGACCATTTGAGCCTTTGTTACTGTTCCACATGTCGCTTGTGCAGCGGTCATTAAATTAATAATCTGTATTGCCCCTGCAGCTGTTGTTTTGAATGTTTGCCAGGAATTAATTAAGTTTTTTGCCGCAGTTATAGCTTCGTTGGCAGCACGCATAGCCACCAAAGCAGAAACTAAACTAATAATAACTGGCGTCAAAGATGAGATCACAGAAGTTCCGGCACCCAAAACACTAAATAAAGTCTGAAAAACAGGTGTACTAGCTTTAATTACGTTGACAATAACACCAAAAGCAGCATTGATGATTACTTTCAATGCATCGAAGTTCTCAGCAATTGTTTTTCCTGTTGCTGCCTTTGTTAAATCGTCAAGAGCCTTGATTGTATTTGCGACACCTTTTACAATTGCATTTTTTAAGTTGCCAAAAGAGGTCTGAATCCCTTTACTATTAGATTTTGCAAGTTCAGCGAAACCACCAACACCACCATTTAACTCAATCAATTTTGAAGCGAACTGATCAAACGTAAGTTCTCCCTGTTTTAATGCAGAATAGAAATCATTCTGAGCGGATTGACCAGCAAAACCGAATGATTCAGCAGTCTTTTGCAAAGCATAGGGCATGGTTTCTTGCAATGTTTTCCAACTTTGCATGTCAACCTTACCAGCTGATAACATCTGGCTAAACTGTTGTAAACCACGGCTTGCATCAGCACTAGAAGATCCAGAGGCAAGAAAGGCATTATTAAGAGCAAGTGTTAGATCTGTTGATTTGTTGATGTCTCCAGTAATCGAGGTAAGACGTTGAGCTGTACCAACTACTTCATTCAAAGTCGTAGGCAAGCCCTCAATGCCTGCTGCAAGTTTCTTAGTTGAGCGCGTGACATCTTCTGTACTATGTCCCATCGCTTGCATTACTCTTGGATAACTCTCAAGAGTGTCAAAACGCTGAATAGCTCCTCCTAAAGAATCTGTCAGAAGATCCACAGCTTTGGATGCTAATTTAAAGGCAGCGCCACCTAGAGCAAATTTCTTCAGAGAATCACTTCCTCTATCGCCCTTTTGTGCTGTCTTGTCTAACTCATCGTTTAGAACCTTGACCTTATTTCCATCAACATCAACAACGATGGTCACTTTTCCATCAGCCATTATCTTCTCCCTCCTTCCCTAAACTATATTTAGCTTGTAATTTGCGCATTTTATTCTTATCCCCACCATATTCTGGTTTCCAGGCACGAATTTCTATAATCTGTTGCATGATTGTACTGTCCGGCAAAGCGTTCAAAAGCGCCTTAAATTCTGTCCATGTCAACTTATTTTGAACTTTCAAAAGATTGATGCCATAAGCTTGCAAAAAACTAGCGTAAATGTATTCTGCATCTTGTTCAAAATCAATCAATTTTTCTTGTTCTTCTTCGTTTTTTGCTGTTGGCATGGGATTACCTAGCAAATCATACTGAACAGTTTCTTTTTCGATTTCTAAAAAATGTTCTTTTATGTAAATCCAACAGTCTACAACCTCTTTGATGTCGTATAATTCTTGGCCAGTTAGCAAATGGACAATCAACTGTGCTTGTTCTAGGGGTGTCATTTCCTCCTCGTTCAAGATTTCAAAGACATCAAGGACTTTATTAAAGGACAAGTCTATGTCATACTCTTTATCATCAATAGAGAAACTTGTGATTAAAGCATCATTTAATTTCATAGACATATTTTTTACCTAGCTATTTCTTTTTATTCTTTTTGTGTTTCTTGTTGTTCTTGATTGGAGTGACTTTACCCTTGTTCAAATAGTGACTAGCACGCTCTTTCACTACTGTTTTATGTTGCTCAGCAAATTCTTCTAACTTGTCATGCAACATGATTGAGGCTTGTTCTAGGGCGTTATTCAGGGCGTTATAGTCTGGATATACAGAATAAAGCTTGTCAAAAGTACCATCCCCAAAAACAAGATCATATTGAATTTCAAGCTGTTTCTTCTCTAGTTCAATAGCGCCAGCTACTACTTCTTTAGTCACTCCATCACGCTCAATTTTGTTATCAATATTTGCAGTTACCACATCCAATTCATACTGGACAAGGCGACGTTGGAGTTCTTCTTCCATGTCATAAAAGCGCATCAAACTCTCTTGACTTGTATCAAACCATAGCTCTACCTCGCCGATTTTAACTGGAAATCCTGTACGTTTTAGTTCAATTTGAATATCTGTCATGTCTCTACTCCTTTTTCTTGTTAAAAAAGGGCAAGGCTTAAATGCCCGCCCTTATCAAAAGCTATTAACCAATGCCAGTTTCTTTTGGAGTTGAATTGTAAGAAAGCTTACATCCAAACGCTTCATAGTCAGAGGCAGCGCCAGATCCAGCTTTGATTTCTGTCGCCGTTGCAACTCCTACCCATTGCTTTTTGTTGTCGGAAGATACGACTTTGTGCCATAGCTTACGATCATCCCCTGTTTTGTACTTCATGCCAGCAATAAGGGCTTGAGCCTTATCGTCTGGGTCATAAGTTCCTTCGAATGTGTAAGCACCTTTAACGCTGATTACTGTTGTTTCTTCAACCCCATCCCCGTCGTAGTATGCTTGGTCATCTGTTTTCTCGTCTGTATCATCTGATACGTCTGAGATCCATTTAGCAAGTTCCAACCATGTTTCACTTGTTGATGGTTCAGTTCCTCCATTGTATGGAGCTACAAAATGGCCACGTAGGGCGTTTTTTTGTCTTGTCATTGTTTTTTCCTCTCTATTACGATTTTTGCCACAATTTCGATTGCGTAATAATAATAGCCTTGGTCATCCTTACCTTTCATAGCAGGACGACTGACATCCATTCCCATATATTCATAGGAATTATCATCGCTTGGTAAAACCAAGTCTATCTTTGATAGTTCTGAGGTGACTAACCAGATCGTGTCATTGGCTACTGAGTTCTTTTTTGCCTTTACAGCAATTTCAAACGGCAAAGAAACTTCTTGTGTGCCATCCATATACTCTCTGTCAACTTTTCCGCCTGGTATCTGATTGATAACCAGGTCATCTTTGTCATCCTCAAAATAATCAAAGCGTGGTTCAACTGGTAAATTTAAAGTCTTGATATGCTTTAAAAGTACATTTTGAAAGTCATTCTCTCGCATCAAAGCCCCATTCCTTTCACAAAAGCTCTAGCCCATTCTTCAGCATGTTTACTAGTAGCAACTTGATCCCATCGTTTTCCTGTACCCGGAGTAGTATATCTCCTAAAGGTGACAATGCCGTTTGAACCGTAAAATTGTGCCCTAGCGTAAACTGTGCCATAAACAACAGCATCACCTTGTCCAACGATTCGGCCAGAAG
>ERZ772953.177-NODE-177-length-18782-cov-4.235756_pt1 | contig 18782 bp, 17 predicted proteins | sample MGYA00580685_ERZ772953 | MGnify/ENA primary metagenome ERZ772953 (study PRJEB29015, sample SAMEA2738080) | human oral metagenome | biome: human oral; feature: human-associated habitat; material: saliva | place: China | collected 2209 ...
GTCGGCGACGACGGCGCCGTCCGGGGTCTGCTCCGCGCCGTCGGGGACGACCTCGGTGACCGTGCAGTCGAGGGTCCTGCCGATGTCGGTGCGGTCGAACGCGGGCAGCTCGAGGGCGAAGGAGCCGTCCGCGAGGTTCGTCGTCGTGCCGAGCCGCTCGCCGGAGGCGCTCGTCGCCTGGAAGGTGAACTGCCCGGCCGCCAGGTCGGCGCCCTGGAGCGTCGTCGTGCCCGTGATCGTGGCGCGACCGCCGGTCACGGCGACCTGGACGGTCGCCGCGGCCTCGTAGTCGTCCGCGGCGTAGTGGGCGGACTGCGGCGCGTAGTAGTAGGCGACCTGGTAGACGCCGGGCGTGCTCGTGTCGACGTTGGAGACGACGCGCACGTCGGCGCTGTCGATCCCGACGTCGACCCCGGCGTGGTCGTGGATCCACTCGAGGTTGTCGGCTGGCCGCCATGCGGCGCCGACCGGGATGGTGCTGTTCACCGCGCTGATCACCTGGCGGACCGGCACCTCGGCGCCGCCCAGGGCGCCGGTGCCCGCCACGGCGGGGGAGGAGAGGGCGCCGCTGGGGAACTCGTGGGTGGTGGCCAGGCCGTCGGGGGCGTTGTCGTCCGTCTCGACCTGCCAGCCGGCGTCGCGGATCGCCGACCTCACGCGGGTCAGGTTGAGGCTGACGGTGCCGCCCGTGAAGAGGGCGTCGTCGGGGCCGGCGACGTGCGCATCGGTGCCATCGAGGTTCGAGACGGTCAGGTCACCGGCCGTCATCTCGGGCATGAGCGCCTGGATGGACTCGGGGGCGTTGGCCGAGGCGCGGTACCGGCCGGCGCCGGCGAGCGGATTCGCGCCGTCGCCGGCGCCGCCCACGCGGTGGGCGAAACGGATGCTCGTCGCCGAGTGGGCGGCGGCGGGGGAGCGGAGCTCCTCGTCGATGCCGACCCAGGTCTTCGCGCCGGGGTCGAGCCCGTCGGCGTCGACGAGCATCAGCGCGACGGACACCGTGAACGTCTCCCCGGGGGCGAGGGAACCGGTGAGCAGGAGTGAGCGCAGGGACGACCAGCCGCCGGCGGGCGGTTCGGTGCTCTCGCCCTCGGCGGTGCCGTAGGCGAGCGTCACGCCCGCGGCGTGTCGCGGTGCGGTGCTCGTCCCGTCCGACTGTTGCGGGGTGGGGCTCGTCCCGTCGGGCCCGGGCGTGGTACCCGCCGCGCCGTCCTGGGGGGCGGTGGCGCTCCCGCCGGTCGGCTCCGGCGCGCCGCTCGCCACCAGCTGCGGGGCGCCGGGCCCGGTCCCGCCGGTGGGCAGGGTCGCGGTCTCGTCCAGTTCGAGCGTGGCCTCGGTGGTGTTCGCCACCGTGATCGTGGCGGTGAGGCCGGCGTAGTCGTCGAGGTCGACGATCGAGTGGGCCCCGGCGCCGGTGGCGGAGTGGTTGGACTGCCAGGACCCCCCGCTCCGGTCGGTCACGGTGAAGTAGGCGCTGTGCGTGAGGCCGCCGTCGACGAGGGGCGCCGTGTCGGTGCCCGTCCCGGTGTAGATCGCGCCGGACTGGGCGGCGGAGGCCCCCGGCGAGCCGAGGCCGATGAGGCACACGAGCATCGCGACGACGGCGACGCCGATGCGTGCGGCCGGGCGACCAGTCGAGTCCATGGTTGATCCGCCAATCGATGCTCGAGCAGAACTGTGCGAACGGAACGATATCAGCAACCCTGAGAAACATTAAGGGTGTTCGCGGCCCCAGTTGTACCCGTCCCCGAGTGCGGATGGCGCGGTGAATCAGGGTGTCGCCCGGTCGGGCCCGGAACGCCCGGGTCGTCGCGGGGCTCCTCCCGGCCGGGTCCGGGGCGTTCGATCACTCCGTCCCGTGCGCCGTGGGGTCGGCGTCGTGGCGCACGGGCCCCGGCGCGCCGCGCCCGGTGGCCCTGTGCCGTGCTGGAGCTCAGGACACGGGGTGCGCCCGGGCAGGGCGCTGGGACCGCACCCGTGGAACTTGATCCAGCTCGTACTGGCGAAAGCTCGTACTGGCGAAAGGATGTCCGATGAGTTCACCCGCCCGCCCTCCGTCCGACCCGCCCGTCGCCCTGCCGCCCGCCGGACGTGCCGCGCTGCGCGCCGGCGTGGTCGGCAACCGGATCGACAACGTCCACGTCTTCCTGCCGCTCACCGCGCTCGCGCCGGTGATCGCCCGGCTCGCCGGTCCCGCCGCCGCGACCGGCACGGGGGCTGTCATCGTCATCGCCATGCTGCTGGGCCGCCCGGTGGGCGGCCTCGTCCTCGGGCCGGTCTCCGGCCGGCTCGGCCGTACCCGCACCACCAGGCCGGCCATCGGCGGCACCGCGAGCTGCGCGCTGCTCATCGGGTGCATGCCGACCCACCGGGTGCTCGGGGCCGGCGCCATCGTGCTCGTCCTGGTTCTGCGCTTTCTCGGCGGCGTCTTCGTGGCCGGGGAGTACTCGGCGGCGATCCCGCTGCCCACGGAGTGGTCGGCCCCGGGTCGCCGCGGTCTCATGCGGTCTGATCCTGTCGATGGCGCCCTGAGCCCAGGCCTTGGTCGCCTTCGCCGTGGCGGGGCTGCTCACCGCGCTCGGCCCGGAGCGCTGCGCGGAGTGGGGCTGGCGTGTCCTCTTCCTCCTCGGCGCCGCCTGCTCGCTGGGCATGCTCGGCCACTACCGCACCCGCGTCGCCGATGCGCCGCTGTTCCACCGGCGGCGCCGCTCGTCGGCGGCGGCCGGGGCCGGCACCGGCGAGGTGCTCGTCGGGCGCTGGGCGGGCGCCTTCTGGCAGGTCTTCACGATGATGACCGGGCTGTGGCTGCTCACCGACACGACGGTGCTCATCCTCACCACGAGCCTGTCGACCGATGCCGGGCTGCCGGCGGCGAGGGTCTCGCTGGCGATGGGTGCGGCCTCGGTCGCCCAGGCCCTGTCGATGACGCCCGCCGGGCACCTGTCCACCCGCACCGGCAGGCGGGCCCTGCTCGTCGGCTGGGGGATCGTCGCGGCCGTGCTCGGCCCCGTCCTGTGGCGGACGACGGTCTCCTCGCGCGGCCTCGGTCGCGCGGCCGCGCTGGCGGGCCTGCTGCAGGTGGCGACGGTGGCGGCCTACGGGGCCCGTCTCGGCCTATCTGTCGGAGCGGTTCCCCACTCGGGTGCGCTCCACCGGCTACGGCATGGGGTACAGCCTCTCGCTCGTCCTCCCGGCCCTCTACACCTTCTACCTGCCGGCGGCGCGCGGCGATCTGCGGGCTCGTCGCCCTGGAGGGGCGCTCCTCGCCGTCGGCGTCCTGCTGGGCCCCGCCCTCGGCCCCGGACGGATCGACGACGACCTCGACACCGTGGCGGACGCGTCCCGTGGGCAGGACGTCCCGTGAACGCGGCGGCCCACACCCGGCGGGTCCGTCTCCGGCGCGGCAGTCGACGGCGCGGGCGGGGCGGCCGGTCGGGCCCGGGACGATCCGGCGCCCGGCACCCGTGCGCAACGGCGCGGGGGAGCGCTGTCGGGCGTCGACCCTGAGAGGCCTCAAGGATGTCCACGGCCCCAGGGGGCCCGTCCCCGAGCGCTGACGGCCCGGCGGATCAGGGTGCTTCCCGGTCGGCCCGGAACGCCCGTCGGTCCGAACGGGCCTGCCCGACGCGCCGACGCGCGGCTCGACAGGCGTGTCGGCAGGGGATTCGGGGTTGTCGCGGCCCGGTGCCCGAACCCCGCCGTGAGCTCGCCCGATTCCCCCGATCGGGCATGATCGACGAGGGGAGCGGGCCCGTCCTGGAGGTCCCTCCCCGTGGCCGAGCGACCGGTCCGTCCGCCGATTGGTGCGTCGTTCGGGGGCCTGGAGCCCCCGTCCGATGTGCGATCCTGCCCTCCGGGAGGATGACCCGTGACGAGTACGCGAAGTGATGCGAAGGAACCCGACCAGGGTCGGAGGATGAGGCACCCCGCCCCGCAGTGGTCCCGTGACATGTCGGCGATGCACACGCCCTCCCGCGAGGAAGGACCGTGCCGACGGACTCGGCACGGTCGACGTCGAGGAGCAGGACAACGGCGGTGCCGGCCCCTCGTGGGGTCGGCACTTCATGACCCCGGTGCTCTGGATCTCGCCGGCCGTCGTGGGCGCCGTCGCGGGTCTGGCCCTCGTCCTCCCCCCAACCCTTCTACCCTTCTACGACGCCTCGCGGACGATCCGCAACGTGATCTCGGAGCGCTTCGGCTGGTACTACCTCCTGCTCGTCGCGATGGTCGTCCTGGTCTGCCTGTTCTTCCTGGTCGTGGTGGATCGCCTGGTCGCCGTTCGTGGGCGTCTTCATCGCGCGCATCTCGCGGGGCCGCTCGATCCGGCAGTTCCTGCTGAGGGTCATCCTCATTCCGACCGTCTTCAGCTGCATCTGGTTCGCGACTTTCGGGACCCTCTCAACCTCGGCACGGATCAACGGCGCCGACCTCGCCTCGCTGCCGACCGAGAGCGTGCTGTTCGGCACGCTCGCCCAGCACCCCCCTCGAGAGGCCCCTGTCGATCCTGTCGGTGCTGCTCATCATCTCGTTCTTCGTGACCTCGGCCGACTCGGCGACGTTCGCCCTCGGCATGATCTCCGAGGACGCAACCTCGACCCGCACAAGCGGACGAAGGTGATCCGGGGGCTGCTGCTGTCCGTCCTCGGCGCCGTCCTGCTCATGGTCGGCGGTCTCGACGTCCTGCGGAACGTCCTCATCATCACGGCGCTGCCGTTCTCGGTCATCATCCTGCTCATGGTGCTCGCCCTGTTCCGGGAGCTGAACCACGAACGGCTCATGATGGGCCTGCACATTGATGGGCCTGCTACATCAGGCCGACCGCCTTCCCCGAGCAGGACAAGCCCTTCCGCTCCTACGAGGACGATCCCCCTCGAGCCGGTGGAGCTCATGCAGCGGCTGCGGCCGGACGAGGACGGGGCGGCCTGCGATGACGAGGAGATCGAGCCGGACGCCGAGCGGATCTGACGGGTCGACCCACCCGCGCTCCGGCCCCGGCGCGGTGGCTTGGCTCGACGGGTGTGGCGGACTGTTCCTGGGTGAGGAACCGCCCCCGGTCCCATGACGATGGCCCCGGTCCTGGGCGGTGTCCGGGCGCCGACGGCGTTCGGGGACCCGATGATCCCGCGGACCTCCCGCGGGGGCAGGAGCACAGTCATGGACAGGAACTACTTCGACCTGAGTGGGCGCGTCGCGCTCGTCACCGGCTGCTCGACCGGCCTCGGCGTCCAGATGGCCGAGGCGCTCGCCTCGGCCGGTGCATCGATCGTCCCCGTGGCCCGGCGCACGCAGCTCATCGAATCCGTGGCCGGGAGGCTCGCCGGGGAGTTCGGCGTCGAGACCATGCCGGTCCGGTGCGACATCACGAGCACCGAGAACGTGGACGCCGTCGTCGACGCGGCCCTCGAACGTTTCGGGCGCATCGACGTCCTCGTCAGCGATGCCGGCACGGGCGCCATCGGCAATGCCGAGGAGATCACCGACGAGCAGTTCCGCCAGGAGCTCGAGATGGATCTGTTCGGCACCTCCCGCGTGGCGCGCGCCGTGGCGGGCAGGGCGATGATCCCGGCCGGCTACGGACGCATCATCAACATCGCCTCGATGTACGGCCTGGTCGGCAACATGGTCGCCGGTTCGACGCCCTACCACGCCGCGAAGGGCGGCGTCGTCAACCTCACGCGGGCCCTCGCCGCCGAGTGGGGCGGGCACGGCATCACAGTGAACGCGATCTGCCCCGGCTACTTCTACACCGATCTCACCGCCGAGACACTCGACAGCGACTTCTTCCAGCAGCACGCCAGGGTCACGATCCCGGTGCAGCGCTACGGGCGGGCCGGCGAGCTCGACACGGCGGCGCTCTTCCTGGCCTCCCCGGCCTCCTCCTACGTCACCGGCGCGGCGGTGCCGGTCGACGGCGGCTACACCGCTATCTGATCGTCCGCCCCGACCGGCCGTCGGGGCGCGTCCCGGGCCGGTGCGCATCGGCGACCACTGCATGATCGGGCCGGGCACGACGATCTCCACCGTCGGCCACCCGCTCTCACCGGCCGGCCGCCGCGCCAAGCTCGCCAGGGGCGAGCCCGTCACCATCGGCGACGACGCGTGGCTGGGCGCCAAGGTCGCCATGCTGCCCGGTGCCACGATCGGCTCCAACGTTGTCGTCGCCGTCGGAGCCGTCGTCACGAAGGACGTGCCCGACAATGTGATCGTGGCCGGGGTGCCCGCCCGCGTCGTCCGGACCATCGACGACGACGTCGACCGCGGCGACTGGGGGCAGCCGGACCGCTCGGGCGCCCGCCGCGTCCCCGGGACGGTGGCACCATGGACCCGGGAGGAACTCATGCGCAAGCTCGGACTCATCGGCGGCATCGGCCCGGAGTCGACCATCCCCTACTACCGCGGCATCGTCTTCGGGGTGCAGGAGCGCATGGGGGAGCGCGTCTTCCCGCCGATGACGATCGAGAGCCTCGACGTCTACCGGGTGCTCGAGCTGTGCGAGGGCCGCCGCTTCGACGAGCTGGTCGACTACTTGGGCGACGGTCTCGACGCCCTGGCCGCCGCTGGCGCGGACTTCGCTGCGCTGAGCGCCAACACGCCGCACATCGTCCTCGGCCGCCTGCAGGAGCGCTCCCCACTGCCGCTGGTCAGCATCGTCGAGGCCGCCCGCGCCGAGGCGCAGCGCCGCGGGCTGGGCCGCGTCGGCCTGCTCGGCACGATCTTCACCATGCGCGAGGAGTTCTTCGCCGAGCCCTTCGAGCGGGCGGGCATCACCGTCGTGCGCCCCGACGCCGACGAGCAGGAGCTCATCCAGGCCCGCATCTCCGACGAGCTCGAGCTGGGCGTCGTCCGGCCGGAGACGGTCGACGAGCTGTGCGCGATCGTCGCCGGCCTCCGGCGGCGGGCCGGCATCGAGGCCGTGGTGCTCGGCTGCACGGAGCTGCCGCTGGCGTTGGGCGACGGGAATTCGCCGGTGCCCTGCCTGGACACCGGCGAGATCCATGTCCGGGCCCTGATCGACGAGATCCTCGACGACGGGGCCCGGGACGGGGACCCGGCGGGCTCGGTGTCAGGCGCCTGACATCCGGCCCGTCAGGCCGTGGCCGAGCAGATCCGCGGGCCTGGCGGACGGGCCCGCGGAGACTCAGTCGAGGACGACGCTCTCGCCGCCGACGGCAGCGCTCCCGTCGGCGGAGGCGGTGCGCTCGTCGGCCGGGATGCGCTCACGGCCGGGTTGGGGCTCGACCCGGACCCGGCGCCCGGTGCGCCGCGAGCGCTCGACGCCGGCCAGGGCGAACGAGAGCGCCAGGGCGGTGACGGCGACGCCGACGGCGACCAGGGCCGCGGTGCGGAAGTCGGACGCGGTGGCGGCGCTCATCGGGTCGCCCGCCGCGAGGCGGCTCGCCTGGATGCCCGAGAGGACGCCCAGGAGCAGCGAGGAGCCGATGCAGCCTGCGGTCTGGAAGCAGGTCGAGACGATCGTCGTGCCGTGCGGGTGCATCGGGCGCTCCGGGCCGGCCAGCGCGAAGGTCTGCGCCGGACCCATCGTGAAGGCGGTGCCGGCGATGACCGGGGCGCAGCAGGCCATGACGAGCCAGGGGTCGGCGCTCCCGTCCAGCCCTCGACAGGGCGCCGGTGAAAAGACCACGACGACCGCGAGGGCGATCGGGAGAAAGACGCGCAGACCGAACCGATCGTAGAGCCCGCCGGCGACCGGGGACAGGACGCACGACAGGATGCAGGCCGGCAGCAGCGTGCCGGCCGCTCCGAGGGGCGAGAGGCCCAGCGCGCTCTGCAGGAACATCGGCAGGACGATGGTCATCGAGAAGACGATCATGAGCGTGAGGACGATGACGGCCAGGCCGAGGGCGAAGCTCCTGGTGCGCAGGGGCCGCAGGTCGATCAGCGGCTCGGCGATGCGGCCCTGGCGCAGGACGAAGGCGGCCGGGGCGGGCCAGGGCGATGAGCAGGGGGACGACGGCGACGGGCACGGGGCCGGTGAAGATCGTCGAGATGCCGTGGAGGACGCCGACGAGGGCCAGCGAGATGAGCGTGGTGGAGGCCGCGTCCAGCCTCGGACGGGTGATCTCGGCCTCGTCGCCGACGCAGACGAGGGCGGCGACCCAGGCCGCCGCGACGAGCACGGCGAAGAGGGCGAAGAGCAGGTGCCGGTCGCCGAGCCGGAGGATCGCGCCGGCGACGATCGGGCCGGAGGACGGGCCGAGGGTCGTCATCGCCGAGACGATGCCCATCGTGGTGCCGAGCCTCTCGGGCGTCGAGACCGTCAGTGTGAGGTTCATGCCGATCGGCACGACCATGCCGGTGCCGAGGGCCTGCACGATGCGGTGCCGAGGGCCTGCACGATGCGGGGACGAGCACGACGACGAGGTTCGGGGCGAGCGCGCCGAGGACCGTGCCGGCCAGCAGAGCAGGCCCAGGGCGCACAGGAGGAGCCGGTGCGTGCGCACCGAGCGGTGGAGGAGGCCGGTGACGGGCACCATGATCGCGGCGGCGGGTATGCAGGCGGTGGTGACCCAGCCGATGGCGCCCGAGCCGACGCCCGGGTCGTGCATCATCGGGGTCAGGACCACGTTGAGGAGGGTCTCGTTGAAGGTGGCGAGGAAGGTCGTGGCGGGCGGCCACGACGGCGGTCACCGCGGCGGCGCTGCGGCTCGTGCGTGAGGGGACATGCGGGGAACAGCTCTTTCTTCGTGATGGGGACACACGCGCGGGAGCGCGGTCGAGCCGGCCACGGCCACCGACAGGGAGCGGGTGATGGGGACGCATGCGCGGGAGCGCGGTCCCGGGGAGACGCGCGCGACGGTGTGCTCGGGACGGCGACTCGCCAGTGGCCGCGCAGACGGCGGCGGTGCTCTGCCCGTGATGCGGCCCGCGGACGCGTGCACGGAGTTGCCGGTGGCGCGCTCCCGGGCCGACGCGCAGGGACGCCAACACGCCGGCCAGGACGCCCGTAAGTGTCGTGGCAAGCCCCGGGCAACCGCATCCGGCAACGGTGGACGGTTCGGCGAAGAATCCGGCGGGCCCTCCCCGGAACCAGGGGCCCATGGCGCGGCGCACGCCCCGGGCTCGGCCGGGCCTCAGCCCAGGCCCGTGTGGAGGCGCACCTGGCGCAGGACCGCCGAGCCGTCCTCGGTGCCGATCTCGCGGTGCGCCCCGTCGGGCGCCCAGCCGCTGCCGGCGAGGAAGGAGCGCAGCGCGTCGTCGGTGCTGCCGACCCACCACGTGGCGCGCTCGAAGCCGTCGGCCCGCATTGTGTCGACGACCGCGTTGAGCAGGCGCGAGCCGTGGCCGCGCCCGGTGCGCCCGACGACGAACTCGCCGACGACCGCGTCGGCGGGCCCGGCATCAGGGTCCTCGCTAGGGCCGATGGCGGCGAAACCGGTCAGCGTCCGACGGTCGGGGGTCGTCGAGACGAGCACCCGGCAGCTCGCGAGCGGGGGAGCGGTGATCGCCGACAGCCACCTGGCGGTCATGGCCGCGGGCCCGGGCAAATGCCCGGCCAGTCCGGCCCGCGCCCAGGCGCCCGTCTGGAGGTCCGCGATGCGCCCGGCCTCGTCGGCCATGGCGAGCCGGACGAATCCCGGCTCGGGGCCGTGGGGACTGCGCCGCCGGGCGCCCCCCGGTGCGCGCCCGGCGCTGTCCGCGTCCTCGCGCCCGTCCCGGGCGGCCCCCTCATGAGGATGCTCGCTCACGGTTCACAGTCTATGGCCGCGGCGCGCCGGCCCGTGACCGGCGGGCCGCTAGGCTGTCCCCCGTGGCACACGACGGTTTGAAGACCCCTCCCCAGCTGAAGCCCGACACCCTGCGCGTCACCCCGCTCGGCGGTCTCGGCGATGTGGGGCGCAACATGACCTGTTTCGAGCTCAACGGGAAGATCCTCGTCGTCGACTGCGGCGTGCTCTTCCCCGAGGAGAGCCAGCCCGGCGTCGACCTGATCCTCCCGGGCCTGGACCAGCTCGCCGACCGCCTCGACGACGTGGTGGCGCTGGTGCTCACCCACGGGCACGAGGACCACATCGGCGGGGTGCCCTATCTGCTGCGCCAGCGCCCGGACATCCCCGTCTACGGCAGCCGTCTGACCCTCGCCTTCGTCGAGGCGAAACTGCGCGAGCACCGCCTGCGCGACTGCGCGCTGCACGCCGTCGCCGAGGGGGAGCGGATCGCCCTCGGCGAGTTCGGCCTCGAGTTCTACGCCGTCACCCACTCGATCCCCGACGCCCTGGCCGTCGTCATCCGCACCCCGGCCGGCTCGGTCCTGCACACCGGTGACTTCAAGATGGACCAGCTGCCGCTCGACGGGCGCATCACCGACCTGCGCGGCTTCGCCCGGGCCGGGGAGGAGGGCATCGACCTGCTCATGGCCGACTCGACGAACGCCGAGGTCAAGGGCTTCACGCCGCTCGAGCGCGACATCCTGCCGAACCTGGAGCGCGTCTTCGCCGAGGCCGGGCGCAAGCTCGTCGTCGCCTGCTTCGCCTCGCACGTCCACCGCGTCCAGGAGATCCTCGACCTGGCCGCCGAGCACGGCCGCAAGGTCTGCTACGTCGGACGCTCCATGGTCCGCAACATGGCCGTCGCCCGCGAGCTCGGCTACCTCCACGTGCCCGGCGGCATCCTCATCGAGCTGTCCGAGCTCAACGACCACCCCGATGACGAGGTCGTGGTGGTCTGCACCGGCTCCCAGGGCGAACCGCTGGCCGTCCTGAGCCGCATCGCCAACCGCGACCACCCGGCCATCGGCATCAACCCCGGCGACACCGTGCTGTTCGCCAGCTCGCTCATCCCCGGCAACGAGAACTCCGTCTACCGCGTCGTCAACGGCCTCACCCGCCTGGGCGCCCGGGTCGTCCACCGCGGCAACGCCTTCGTTCACGTCTCGGGCCACTCGGCCTCGGGCGAGCTGCTCTACCTGTACAACATCGTCCGGCCGGGCAACGTCATGCCGGTCCACGGCGAGGAGCGCCACCTCGTCGCCAACGCCGAGCTGGCCGTCGCCACCGGCGTGCCGCGCGAGCGCGCCATCGTCGCCCACGACGGGGACGTCATCGACCTGCACGACGGGGTGGCCCGGAGGGTCGGACGCGTCGACGCCTCGTACATCTTCGTCGACGGCTCGACCGTCGGCGACGTCTCGGAGTCGAGCCTCACCGACCGGCGCATCCTCGGTGAGGAGGGCTTCATCTCGATCGTCGCCGCGGTCGACCTGCGCGAGGGCGAGCTCGTGGCCGGCCCCGACGTCTCGGCGCGCGGTTTCCTCGAGGCGCCCGCGATCTTCGACGACGTCACCGAGAAGATCTCGCGGGCCCTGGTCACGGCGCTCGACGAGGGCGTGGACGACGAGCACCGCCTCCAGCAGGTGGTCCGCCGCACGGTGGGCCAGTGGGTGTCGAGCACCTACCGGCGCCGCCCGATGATCGTCCCGGTCGTCATCGCAGTCTGAGCCGCCGTCCCCCGGCCGCCCCCGCGCCGGCCCCGTCTGATTTGGGGAACGCTCGGGCAGGAGGATAAACTTGCGGGGCTGCGCCCCCTCGGGCGCCGTTCACAGTCGTCGAAGAGGTCAAGGAGTCGCCATGGCTGCCGTGTGCGAGATCTGCGGCAAGGGTCCCGGCTTCGGGCACAACGTGCCGTGGTCGAAGAAGAAGACGAACCGTCGCTGGAATCCGAACATCCAGCGCGTCCATGCCGTCGTCGACGGCACGGCGAAGCGCCTGAACGTCTGCGTCTCCTGCCTGAAGGCCGGCAAGGTCAGCCGCTGAGCGCGTGGTCCTCGCACCGAGCCCGCCCACCGTCGTGGGCGGGCTCGGTGCTGTCCGGGCCCGTTCCCCGTGCCCCGTCCGGGCCGGTCGGCGCCGAGAATCGTCGGCGAGCCCCACTAGTCTCGGATCGTGGTCGCAGAAGAGGGAACATCGGGTCGGGCCCCACTCGCCGGGCGGGTGGCGAGCCCGTACCGCACGCGCGCCTACCGGCGCCTGGCCGAGCCTCTGTCGGGCGCCTTCGGGGCGAGGACCGCCAAGGCCTTCGACGCCGTCGGCGTGCGCACGCTCGACGAGCTTATGCACTACACGCCGCGCGACTACCTCAGCGGCACCCAGCGCAGCGATCTCGGCGCGCTCCTGCCGGGGGAGCGCGCGGCCGTCCTGGCCGAGGTCGCTGCGGTCGGCGCCCAGCCGTTCCGGGGCGATCCGCGCCGCTGGCGCCTCGAGGCGACGCTCACCGACGGCCGCGGCGGCCTCACCCTCATCTTCTTCGGGCGCAAGCACCTCGTCGAGTACTGGCGCCGGCAGCTCCGGATGGGATCCAGGGGCATCTTCGTCGGCAGGATCGGCGAGTTCCGCGGCGAGCTCCAGATGAGCCACCCCGACTTCGTCATGCTCGACGACGACGGGCGCATCGTCGGGGCCGCCGACGAGAAGAAGGTCCGGATGGCCCAGGTCGTCAGCCGGGGCGGGATCATCGGCATCTACCCGGCGCGCGCCGCCCTGCCGACCTGGCGGATCGCCGAGTGCGTCGCCATGGGGATCGACATGCTCGCGGGCATCGACGACCCCCTGCCCGAGCCGATCCGCACCGCCGAGGACCTGCCCGGCCTGCTCGAGGCCTTCACGATGGTCCACCAGCCCCGCACCGAGCAGGACGTCGCCGCCGGCATGCGCCGCCTCAAGTTCGACGAGGCCCTCGGCCTCCAGCTCGCCATGGCCTACCGCCGCCGCGAGGCGGCCTCGCAGGCGGCGGCCGCCGTCACCGTGCGCGACGACGGCCTGCTCGCCGTCTTCGACGCGCGCCTGCCCTTCGAGCTCACCGAGGGCCAGCAGCGGGTCTGCGCCGAGATCCTGGCCGACATGGCCTCCGAGCGGCCCATGCAGCGCCTCCTCCAGGGCGAGGTCGGCTCCGGCAAGACGGTCGTCGCCCTGCGCGCCATGCTCGCCGCCGTCGACGCCGGACGTCAGGGGATCCTGCTCGCGCCCACCGAGGTGCTCGCCGCCCAGCACGCCGCCACGATCGTCTCGCTCCTGGGGGACCTGGCCTCCGGCGGCACCCTCGGGGCCGCCGAGCACGCCACCGGCGTCGAGCTGCTCACCGGCTCGATGCCCGGTGCGCGGCGCCGCGAGGCCCTCGACCGGATCGCCTCGGGCGAGGCCGGTATCGTCGTCGGCACCCACGCCCTGCTCGGCGACGACGTCCGCTTCGCCGGGCCCGGCCTTGTCGTCATCGACGAGCAGCACCGCTTCGGCGTCGAGCAGCGGGCCCGGCTCACCGCGGGCGCCGCGCTGCGCCCCCACGAGCTCGTGCTCACGGCGACGCCCATCCCGCGCTCGGTCGCGATGACGGTCTTCGGTGACCTCGAGGTCTCCACCCTGAGGTCCCTGCCCGGGGGGCGGGCCGACGTGCAGACCACGGCGGTCCTCACCGCGGAGCACCCCGGCTGGCTGGGGCGCGTCTGGGCCCGCCTGCGCGAGGAGGTCTCGGCGGGCCGCCAGGCCTTCGTCGTCTGCCCGCGCATCGGGGGCCCCGGCCAGGGATCCGGGGGCCGGGGCGGCGAGGAGATGATCGGTGCCGAGGAGATGCACGCCAGGCTCGCGGCCGGCGAGCTGTCCGGGCTGCGACTGGGGCTCCTCCACGGGCGTCAGAGCGCCGAGCTCAAGGCCGCGACGATGGAGGACTTCGCCGCCGGCGAACTCGACGTGCTCGTGTCGACGACGATCATCGAGGTGGGCCTCGACGTGCCCAACGCCAGCGCCATGGTCGTCCTCGACGCCGATCGCTTCGGCGTGAGTCAGCTCCACCAGCTGCGCGGGCGCATCGGTCGCGGTGCCCACCCGGGCATCTGCCTGCTCGTGAGCGCCGTCGACCCGCGCACGCCCGCGGCGCAGCGGCTGCGCGACGTGGCGGCCACCCGCGACGGCTTCGCCCTGGCCGAACTCGACCTAGCCCAGCGCCGCGAGGGCGACGTGCTGGGCGCCGAGCAGTCCGGCGGGCGCAGCTCCCTGCGGCTGCTGCGCGTCCTCGACGACGCCGACGTCATCGCCCGGGCCCGCACCGTCGCCGAGCGCTTCGCGGCCGCCCCCGTCGACGAACTGCCCGACGGGCCCGCCGACATGCTCCGCAGGGGCCGCGGGCTCAGCGCCGACGAATGGCTCGAGCGCGACTGACCGCGCCCCGAACGGCCCCGGGCCCCGACGCGGGCCGACGGCCGCCGCCCCGGTCCGTCAGTCCTGCGGCTCGGGGCCGAAGGCGAAGCGGCGGGCCGTGATCCTCGTGGGGGTCACGCGCACCCAGTTCCTCTTCACGGTGGGCACCCAGGGGCGCAGCGGGGCCTTCGCCAGACGGGCCAGCTCGTCGGCGTCCTCGATGAGCGCGGCGGTGCCGCGCACCAGCACGCTCCAGCCGCCCTCGTCGGTCCAGCCGTCCGCCTCGAAGGCGACGTGGGAGTCGAGCACGAGCTTCTCGAGCTTGCTGCCGGGGGCGCTGCGGAAGACGACGCTCTCGCCGTCGAGGCAGAAGTTCACGGGGTAGATCTCGGGCGTGGAGTCCGAGAACACCGCGATGCGGCCCACGTCGACGCTGGCGAGGTAGCCCCAGGCGCTCTCCTCGGGGATCTCGGACACAGGATTCGTAGTCTCAACCATGGACCCATCTAACCCCAGAGGGGCTCCGCGGCGCCGGGGGAGGACCCTCTGAGAGCGTCACACCGCTAACCTTGAGCTGTGGGCAGAATCATCGCGGGCGGCGCGCGCGGCACCAGGCTGGTCGCCCCCGACGGCAGGGCGACCCGGCCCACCACGGACAGGGTCAGGGAGGCCCTGTTCAACGCGCTGGCCGCCTGGAACGGCACCGCCGGGGGGCCCGCCGAGGACCAGTGCCGGGGCCTGGCCCTGCTCGACCTGTTCTCCGGCTCAGGCGCCGTCGGCCTCGAGGCCGCCAGCCGGGGCGCTGACCCGGTCCATCTCGTCGAACGCGACCGTCGGGCCGCCGGCGTCATCTGCCGCAATCTCGCGGCCACCGGCCTGGGCGCCCGGCTGCACGTGCGCGACGTCGCGGCCTTCCTGGCCGCCCCGGCACCGGTCGTCTTCGACGTCATCGTCGCCGACCCGCCCTACGCGCTGCCCGGCGACGAGCTCTCGGAGCTGCTCGGGGCGGCCGTCTCCGGCGGCTTCCTCGCCGACGACGGCCTGCTCGTCGTCGAGCGCTCGAGCCGCGATCCCGAGCCCCGCTGGCCGGACGGCTTCGGGCCCGGTGCCCGCCGGGACTACGGTGAGACCGCCCTGTTCCTCTGCCGACCAGCGAAGAGGTGAACCGATGACACTGGTGCGCGCCGTCGTCCCCGGCTCGTTCGACCCCATCACCCGGGGACATCTCGACATCATCACGCGCGCCCGCGCCGTCTTCGGCGGGGTCGTCGTCGCCGTGGGCCGCAACACGACGAAGAACTACCTCTTCGACCCGGACGAGCGCCTGGGCCTCGTGCGCGACGCCGTCGCGGAGCTGGCCGGGGTGAGCGTCGAGCCGATCGACGGGCTGCTCGTCGACTTCTGCCGCGACCGCGGCATCTCCGTCGTCGTCAAGGGCGTGCGCTTCGGCTCAGACTTCGACTACGAGCTGCAGATGAGCCAGCTCAACCGCATGCTCTCGGGCCTCGAGACCGTGCTCCTGCCGGCCGGCCACGAGTACGGCACCGTCTCGAGCTCGATGCTGCGCGAGGTGGCCGCCAACCACGGCGACATCGGCCCCTTCGTGACGCCCGCCGTCGATGCGGCCGTGCGGGCCAGGATCGGCTACTGACGGGCGCCCGCCGTCCGGATTGGCGCAGGGCCCTAGGCTGGCGGGGTGAGCACTCATCTGGACGCCCGCGACCCGCTCGTCGTCAACACCCACGAACTGGTCCGCCGGGCCGGGGCGACGAGGCCCTTCCACGGCACCGCCCCGGCCCCCGCGGACCTGGGCATCGAGGTCATCGGCGTGCCCGAGGGCGCCCCGCTGAGGCTCGACCTCGACCTCGAGTCCGTCGTGGAGGGCGTCCTCGTCGTCGGCACCGTCCGGGCGCCGCTGGTCGGGGAGTGCTCCCGCTGTCTGGAGCCCGTCTCCGACGAGGGCGTCCACCGGATCACCGAGCTCTACAACTACCCTGGCCGCGAGGCCGACGAGGACGAGCTCTTCCTCGACGACGAGCTCCTCGACCTCGAGCCCGCCGTCCGAGCCGCCATCGTCCTCGACCTCCCGTTCAGCCCCCTGTGCCGGCCCGACTGCCGGGGCCTGTGCCCGCGGTGCGGCCTCAACCTCAACGAGCACCCCGAGCACGAGCACGCCGACGACCCCGATCCTCGCTGGAGCGGGCTCTCCGGACTCGACCTCGGCGGGGACCGGGCCGCCGACGAGGGCCCCGCCGCGGGGGATTAGGCCGTTGCGCCGGGCCGGGGTATGATGACGCGTCGCGTGCCCGTGCCAGGCGTGCCCAAACGACCATTGACCGAGGAGAACTAACGTGGCTGTCCCGAAGCGGAAGATGTCCCGCAGCAACACGCGGTCGCGCCGCTCGCAGTGGAAGGCTGCGCCGGTGACACTGGTGACCTGCCCCAATCCGGCGTGCCGTGCCCAACACCTTCCCCACACCGCGTGCCCGAAGTGCCACCAGTACGGCACCGGCCGCAACGCCCGCACGGTGACGGGGAGCCTGAACACCCGTGAGTTCGAGTGAGTCCCCGAGTCGATTCATCGCACTGATCAAGGAGCTCGGCATCCACGTGGACGCCGAGCTCCTTGAGCTTGCGCTGACGCACCGCTCCTACGCCTACGAGAACGGGCAGATCCCCCACAACGAGCGGCTGGAGTTCCTCGGCGACGCGGTGCTCGGCGTCAACGTCACCGACTACCTGTACAACGCCTTCCCCGATTTCCCCGAGGGCCGCCTGGCCAAGGTCCGCGCCTCCGTCGTGAGTGCCGTGAGCCTCGGCGAGGTGGCGCGGCTCCTGGGGATCGGCGGGCTCGTCAGGCTCGGCCACGGCGAGCTGACGACCGGCGGGCGCGACAAGACGAGCATCCTCGCCGACACGACCGAGGCCCTCATCGGCGCCGTGTACCTCACCGACCCGGCGGGCGCGGCCCTGTTCGTTCACCACATCTTCGACCCATTGGTCGACCGGGCGGTCCGCACCGGCGCCGGGCTCGACTGGAAGACCTCCCTCCAGGAGATCTGCGCCTGTCTGGGCGCCGAGCCGCCGGAGTACGAGATCGAGGAGTTCGGCCCCGACCACAACAAGCACTTCGTCGCCACCGCCCTGGCGGCCGGCCAGCGGTTCAACGCCGGCAAGGGCCACAACAAGAAGCAGGCCGAGCAGCGCGCTGCCGAGTACGCCTTCAAGGCGCTCGAGCGCGGCTGTCGGCGGGCCGAGGCGGACGAGGGCTGATGCCCGAACTGCCCGAGGTGGAGGTCGTCCGGGCCGGGCTCGAGCCCTTCCTGACCGGCCGGCGCATCGCCGGCGTCGACGTCCTCGACGAGCGCGCGGTGCGCCGCCACGAGGCTGGTGCGGCCGACTTCGTCCGGCGTCTGACCGGACTCGAGCTGGGCCGACCCGCCCGTCGCGGCAAGTACCTGTGGCTGCCCGCCGTCGGCGGCGACGCTGTCCTGGCCCATCTGGGCATGAGCGGGCAGTTCCGCGTCGACGCGCCCGACGCCCCGCTGGCGCGCAACACCCGCGTCCTGGTCGACCTCGACGACGGCACCCAGGTGCGGTTCGTCGACCAGCGCCTCTTCGGCGGGCTCTCGTTCAGCCCGGGCGGGGCGCAGCTGCCGCCGGAGATCGCCCGCATCGCCCGCGACCCCTTCGACGAGCGCTTCGACCTGCCCGCCGTCGCGGCGGCCATGACGGCCCGCCGCTCCACCGTCAAGCGCGCCCTGCTCGACCAGCGGCTCGTCTCGGGCATCGGCAACATCTACGCCGACGAGGCCCTGTGGCGCGCCCGCACCCACCCCGGGACGCCGACCCGGCTGCTCGGCGCCCGCAGGGCCCGCGCCGTGCTGCGCGCCGCGCGGGCGGTGATGGCCGAGGCCTTGGCCGCCGGCGGCACGAGCTTCGACGCGCTGTACGTCCACGTCGACGGGGAGCGCGGCTACTTCGACCGAGAGCTGGCCGTCCACGGGCGCCTCGGGGAGCCCTGCCCCCGCTGCGGGGCGACGATCGTCCGCGAGGCCTTCATGAACCGGTCGAGTCACCTCTGCCCCCGCTGCCAGCGCGGGCCGGGCACGGCGGCGATCCGTCCCGGAAAAGCGTCGTCGACGCCGGGCCGGGGCCGCGGGGAGTAGGTTGAGCAACCATGAGCGTCCAGACCGTCAGCGCTCGCGGGAGCCGGATCGGCCGCCTGCTGGGCCAGTTCGTCCGATTCGCCGTCGTCGGTGGCTCGGGCGTGGTCGTCAACATGGCCGTCGCCGTCGTCATGAACAAGATGCACGGCGGTTCCGCGAACGCCACACGGGTCATGTTCCCCATTCCGGGCACCGACCTCAACTTCCGCTTCAGCTCGCTGGTGTGGATCGTGTCCTTCCTCATCGCGAACACCTACAACTACCAGCTCAACCGCAGCTGGACCTTCCGAGGCACCGGCCGCGGCTGGTGGAAGGGCTTCTGGCAGTTCCTGGCCATCGGCGCCGTCGCCGCCCTCATCGGCATGGTCCTCAAGGCCCTCATGATGAGCCCCGGCAATCCCCTCAGCTTGCGCGGCCCCTGGTTCGACGCCTGGACCTGGCGTCACGGCGGCAGCCTCCTCGCCCAGCT
>ERZ772953.180-NODE-180-length-18620-cov-5.379316_pt1 | contig 18620 bp, 16 predicted proteins | sample MGYA00580685_ERZ772953 | MGnify/ENA primary metagenome ERZ772953 (study PRJEB29015, sample SAMEA2738080) | human oral metagenome | biome: human oral; feature: human-associated habitat; material: saliva | place: China | collected 2209 ...
CTCAAGAGCTTCCTGCACTTTAGCGACGAGCACGCGGGCGCAGAATCAGCTGGCGAAAACACTGCAGAAGAGCAGGGCTAAGGGTGCGTATTTGGTCCCTTCACCCTTCCCTGCTTGATCGCCGCGCCCTGGTCGCCTGCTGGCGTGAAACACTGCTGGCGCAGAAGGTGCTGCGGGGTCTGACGCGCGGGTATACGAATCATCCGCAGCTGATTCGTTTTCGTGCGCATCCGCAGCCTCTGGAGGCAGTTGCCGCCTACCTGTCGGGGCTGGCGGATGAGGCGGATGCCCGCGGTTATTCTTTCAACCGTGAGCTGATTGGTGCGGGCGAAGATGGTGCGGGCGAAAGCTGCGCTGACAAAGCCGACAAAAACAGCGCCAACAAGTCAGAAAACCCGTGGGCTTCGGTCACGCTGATTCCCGTTCCTCTCGGTCAGCTGGAGTACGAGCTCGCCTTCCTGCAGCACAAGGTGGCGGGGCGCGACCCCGAGTGGGAGCAGCGGTTGAGCGAGCGTTTGGCGGCGCGCGGCGAGTTGGCGGCGTGTGCGCATCCGCTTTTTGAGGTGGTGCCGGGCGCTATTGAGCCCTGGGAAAAGACGAAAGATTTCTAAGAACGTGAGCATAGTAATGCCCCGGCGGTAACCCTTGCGGGTGCCTGCCGGGGCATTGCTGTATGTATGGCTCAAGCTGTATGGGAACAAGCATCTCAGCGCGTTATAGAGCGCCGGAAACAGCTTGGCACGGGGTCTTTACCTCATGACCTTCACTCCAGGACCTTCACCTCAGGGTCTTTACTTGGTGGTCAGCGCGGGCTTAATCTCCTTCACGATTGCATCAAGCATCTTCAGGTTGAAGTCCACACCCAGCTGCAGTCGACCCGCCGCAATGAGATCGGCCATGGCGGCAAGTTCAGCCATGTAAAGCGGGTTTTCGTAGCACATGTCTGGGTTGCACCACTGGCTCTTCATCGCCGGGTGACGGGTCAGTCGTCCTCGTCTTCGAGGTCCTCTAGCACTTCGAACGGCGACTCGACGTCGCCGCGCCAGGCCTCCAGGCCTTCGCGCACCGCGAGCACCGCCACGACCAGCGCCGCAACCGAGTCAGCCCACCACCAGCCGAACAGGCTGTCGAGGACGAGGCCGATGAACACTGCACCGGAGAGGTAGATACACAGGATGAGCTGCTTGGCGTCGGCCATCACGCTCTTGGAGCCCAGCTCCCGCCCGGTGCGGACCTCAATCCACGCCAGCAGAGGCATGACGACCAGGCTCAGCGCGGTGATGCCGAGACCCAGCGGGCTGCGGTCGGGGCCCTCCTGGCCGACCAGGGCCAGCACCGCGTCGATCGAGACGTAGGCCGCCAGCGCGAAGAACGCGATGCCGATGGCCTTGACGGTGACCGTTTCCCACCGCTCAGGGTCCTTGCGGGTGAACTGCCAGGTGACGGCCGCGGCCGAGAGTACCTCGACAACCGAGTCGAGCCCGAAGCCAATGAGCGCCGCGGACGAGGCGAGGACGCCTGCCCAGACTGCGACGATTGCCTCGATTACGTTGTACGTGATCGTGAAGCCAACGATGAAGCGGACGCGCCGGTGCAGCATCGCGCGGCGCGCGGTGGTCAGGGTCTCGCTCATGCTCCCACCGCCGTTCCACAGCAGCCCGACACCGAGCATGCCGGGTCGATGCACGGCGCGGCCTCGTCCACCGCGAGCGTGACGTCGATCAGGGACGTCAGTGCCGCGGCGAGGTGCGGGTCGGCGATCTCGTAGCGCGTCTGGCGGCCCTCGGGCTCGGCGACGACGATTCCGCAATCGCGCAGGCAGGTCAGGTGGTTGGACACGTTCGAGCGGGTCAGCTCCAGCTCGCGCGAGAGCACGGCTGGATAGCTCGGGCCGCCGAGGAGGGTCATCAGAATCCGGGAACGTGTCGGGTCGGCCATGGCGCGGCCGAGCCGGTTCATGACGTCGAGGCGTGAAGCAATAGTCAGCATACGATGACTATACAGTGATAACTGACCAATTGTCCACTTGTGCGGGCTGCCGCACGTGCTCCGCGCCCTTGCCCTCGGGAGGCGGCAGAGTTCGCGCTCATCAGCGACCACCGCCCATCACGGAAGCGACGGCGGCACACTGGCGCGAAACCCTGCTAGCGCAGAAGGTTCTGCGGAGTCTTCACCTCAGGGGCTTTACTTGGTGGTCAGCGCGGGCTTGACCTCCTTCACGATTGCCTCAAGCATCTTCAGGTTGAAGTCCACACCCAGCTGGTTCGGGATGGTCAGCAGCACGGTGTCCGCCGCCTGAACCGCCTCGTCACGTGCGAGCTCTTCGGCAATATCCGCCGGATCACCAATGTAGCTGCGACCAAAACGGGAGAAGCTGTTGTCAATAATGCCGGTGTAATCCTGCGAGTCCTCCGCGGCGCGGCGACCGAAGTAGCGTGCCGAGGTTTCGTCGATAACGGGCAGCACCGAGCGGGACACCGAAACACGCGGAACACCCGAATTGCCCGCCTTCACCCACTCGGAGCGGAAGAGGCGAATCTGCTGCGCCTGCTGCTGATCGAAGGGAATGCCCCTATCTTCCAGCATCAGGGTTGAAGACATGAGATTCAGACCCTTCTGCGCGGTCCACACGGCGGTGCTATCGGTGCCCGCGCCCCACCAGATGCGCTCGCGCAGACCCGGCGACTGCGGCTGGACGGGGGCGTACTTGCCCGCCACACGGGCACTGGGCGCCATACCCTCACCCTCGATTGCCTTGAGGAAAATGTCGAGGTGGCGGCGCGCCATATCGCTCTCGTTTTCGCCTTCTGCCGGATAGTAGCCGAAGCTCTCAAAGCCGCGGATAACGGATTCGGGCGAGCCGCGGGAGACACCCAGCTGCAGTCGGCCCGCCGCAATGAGGTCTGCCATGGCGGCAAGTTCAGCCATGTAGAGCGGGTTTTCGTAGCGCATATCAATCACGCCGGTGCCGAGCTCGATGCGTTCGGTCTTGGCGGCGATTGCGGAGAGCAGCGGGTAGGGGGTTGTCTGCTGCTGGTCGAAGTGGTGCACGCGGAAGAACGCGCCGTCCATCCCAATGTCTTCGGCACCTACGGCGAGGTCAATTGCCTGGTGCAGGGATTCTGCCGCGGAGGGTACGCGGGAGCCAGGCACCTCAGCCCAGTGGCCGAAGGAGAGGAAGCCGAGCTTCTTCTCGTCGCCGCGCATGGGTTCGAGGTGGCTGATGCGGATGGATTCGTCGCGCTGCGGGTCGACCTGCGGGGTGCTGGGGTTGTTGGGGGTGTTCATGGTTTTTTCCTTTGTGGGGGCGCTCGGGCTCGTGTAGTGCCGGGATGGTGGTTTAAATCTAAACCCAAATACTTTACATGTCAAGTATTTTATTTCGGAGTATGACGCGTAGAGCACCGCGCCGCATCCTCCCCGCACGCGCCACCCGCACCAAATCCAAAAAGGGCACAAAAAAGCCCGGCGGCACGAACACATCACACCACCGGGCCCTTCTATTCAACAGCTGAACTGCAGCTGCAACAGCAGAAACAAACTGCCCTAGGAACGCTTCGCCAGCGGAACCCACAGCTCCATGCGGTAATCAGCCGCCTGCATATCGCCGCGACCATACACCTCAAGACCACCCACCGGGCGGTACTGCGGATTCTTCGCGAAGAACGCCTCCTCAAAGCTCGCAAAGCCAGCCGGAATGGACTCCGAAATCGGGCCGGTCACCTCAACCACCGCGTAGGTGCTCGCTGGCAACTCCAGCACGCCCAGACCAAGCTTCGCCGCACTCGCCGGCTCCGACACCAGGAAGCCCGCCGTGTAGCGGACCTGGCCCTTCGGGTTCGGCTGAGTACACACACCCAGGTACTGGGTCACCTTCAGAACATCCAGCATCGCCGGGGACGCCTTCTGATTCAGCTCATCCCACAGCGAGGAGAAATCGCCATCCAGGGGGAACACCTGCGAAACGCCGGCAACGACCATCGCCGGGTGCTCCTCAATGCGAGGTTCAGAAATCTGAACCGCGCCGCCCTTAGCGGCTGCCATTAGGCGTTCGCCTCAGCTGCTTCACGGTCCACCGAGCACTCGGGCACGCAGTGGCGCTTCGCGTCATCAGCTGCGCACTCGGGGCAGAGCAGAACCAGCTCGCGGCAGGAGTCGTTGGAGCAGTTCTCAAACTTGTTCGAGGGGGCGCCGCACTGTTCACACTTGCCGATGGTGACGGTGTCCGGGGTGAACTCCATGTGCATGCGCTTGTCGAAGACGTAGAGCGAGCCTTCCCAGAGTTCCTTATCGCCGTACTTCTCGCCGTAACGCACGATGCCGCCGTCGATCTGGTAAATCTCCTTGAAGCCGCGGTTCTTCATCAGGGCAGAGAGAATCTCGCAGCGAATACCGCCGGTGCAGTAGGTGACGACCGGCTTGTCCTTAATGTGATCGTACTTGCCGGACTCGATCTCGCGGATGAAGTCGTGGGTGGTGCGCACGTCGGGAACGATAGCGTTCTTGAACTTGCCGATCTTCGCCTCGAACGCGTTACGACCGTCGAAGAAGACCACTTCGTCGCCGCGCTCTTCAACAAGCTTGTTGACCTCTTCAGGCTTCAGGTGCACGCCGCCGCCAACGACGCCGTTCTCGTCCACCTGCAGCTCGTCGGGAGCACCGAAAGCCACAATCTCGTCGCGTGCCTTCACGGACAGGCGGGGGAAGTCCTCCGCGCCACCCTCGGACCACTTGAACTCCATGTTCTTGAAGCCGGGGTACTTGCGGGTTTCCTTGGTGTACGCCTTGACCGCGTTGATTTCGCCGCCGAGGGTGCCGTTAATGCCGTGCTTGGAAATGAGGATGCGCCCGCGCAGGCCGAGCTTCTCGCAGAGGGCACGCTGCCAGAGCATGACCGCCTGCGGGTCGGCGATGGGGGCGAACTGGTAATACAGAATAATCTTATTTTGAGCCACGAAACTATTTTATCGTCATATACGCCTAAAGCATGCAGATTTTTTGATATGTACGCGCTGACTACGGGGTCGGCGATGCTGGAAGCGGTGCAGGAGCGATGCTGGGGCGGGGTTAGGTTCGGGTCGGGCTCGGAGTTAGGCTCGGGGCCGAGGCAGGATTCGAGCGGATTCGACACCGGCGTTCAGAGTAGCGCATGACCGGCGGCAGGTCGGGGTGTAGCCCGCCGCTCTACAATGGAACCCATGCCGCACAGCACCCCTTCGCAGAACACCAACCAGCACCCCGAACAGCACTCCGAGCAGCAGCCCACGCACCAGCCCGAGCGGGGGCAGTCTGCGGCGCGCCCAAAAACGCTGCGTTACCGCGAGCTGCCCGCGAGCGCACAGCAGGTGCTGGCGCCCCTACTGCCGGAGGCGGAACGCACCGGAACCCTGCCCGAGCAGGTGACCCATATTCACACCATTGCCGCCAGGGAGGCGAGCTACGCGCCCTGGCCGCAGTGGTTGCATCCGCGTGTGGTGGAGGCTTTTGAATCGCTCGGTATTGCCGAGCCCTACGCCCACCAGGTGCAGGCGGCGAACGCCGCCCATGCCGGTCTTGATGCGGCGCTGGCGGCGAGTGCGGCGCGCTACGGCTGGCAGGCGGGGCGTGTTGAAGGGGCGGGGGCAACGCGCGCCGAAGACGCGAAGAGTACCGGCAGCGGCGGGCACGTGATTGTGGCGACAGGTACCGCCTCGGGCAAGACTCTGAGCTACCTGATGCCCACTCTGGACGCTATTTATCGCGCCTCCTGTGGCGAACCGGTGAGCTCAACTTCCGCGTATTTTAGGGTGGAAAATCTCAATAATAGAGCGAACGTTCTCTACATTTCGCCGGCAAAAGCGCTCTCCGCCGACCAGCTCACCGCCCTCACCTCCTACAACCTGCCCGGGCTCCACGCGGCAAGCTACGACGGCGACACCCCCGTCGGCGAACGCCGCTGGATCCGCGAGCACGCCAACTTCATCCTCACCACGCCGGACATGCTCAACTACTCAATCCTGAGCAACCACCGGCAGTGGGCATCCTTCCTGCGCGGGCTGCGCTACGTAGTGCTCGACGAAGCGCACAGCTACCGCGGCGTTTTCGGCGCGCACATCGCCAACCTGCTGCGCCGCCTGCGCCGCGTCTGCGCGCTCTACCGCACCGTGCCCGTGTTCTACGGCGCATCCGCGACCAGCTCCAACCCGGTCGAGTCTTTCTCCAAGCTCATTGGCGTGCCGCGTCAGGCGGTCACCGCCATTACCGAGTCCACCTCCGCGCGCGGTGAAACCACCGTCGCGCTCTGGGAGCCCGAATTCATGCCGCCCAAGGCGCACGATCAGCTCGCCAAGGGCGCCCGCAGCACCCAGCAGCAGGCAGTCCAGTCGAAGGCTGAGCAGGAGGCGCCGCGCCGTGTCTCCCCCGTGGAGCAGGGCGCGCAAATGCTCACCGACCTGGTGCTTTCCCGCACCCGCTCCCTGGTTTTTGCCGGTTCGCGCCGCAGCGTAGAAATCCTCTCGCAGAAGACCCAACGCTACCTCGACGAGGTGGAGGCGGGCCTCGCCCACCGCGTCGCCGCATACCGCGCCGGGTACACCCCCGAAGAACGCCGCGAACTCGAACGCAAACTCCGCAACGGCGAACTGCTCGGCTTGGCGAGCACCTCCGCGCTGGAGCTGGGCATCGACATCTCCGGACTGGACGCCGTACTCGTGGCGGGCTGGCCGGGCACCCGAGCCTCCTTCATGCAGCGCGTGGGCCGCGCGGGTCGAAGCGGTCAGGACGCGCTCGCCGTGCTCATTGCCGACGACAACCCGCTCGACACCTACCTGGTGCACCACCCGGAGGCGATTTTCGGGCAGGAGGTTGAGGCGACCGTATTCGACCCGACGAATCCGTATGTGCTCTCACCGCAGCTGTGTGCCGCCGCGCAGGAGGCGCCCATCCGCACCGAAGAGCTGAGCCTTTTCGGACCGCACACTGCCGCTCTGCTGGATCGGCTGGTGCAGCAGGGGTACCTGCGTCGCCGTCCGGATGGATGGTATTGGACGCACGCCGAATCAGCCGCCGAATTGGTCGATATCCGCGGCACCGGCGGCGGCCCCTACCAGCTCATCGACGCCGAAGACGGCACCCTCGTCGGCACCATGGACGCCGCGCACGCCATGAGTCAGGGGCACCCGGGCGCGATTTATATTCACCAGAACGCGCAGTACGTGGTCGAGTCCCTCAGCGAGGGCGAGCGCGTGATTCTGCTCAGCCGCGTCTACCCGGACTACTACACGCGCGCCATTGAGAGCACCGAGGTGCGCATTCTGGCGGAGCGTGCGCGGGTTAGTTACGGTGCGCACAACATGGTTGGGGAGGCAGTTCCCGGTGATTCTGTTCCCGAAATCTCCGCCCCCGAAACCGACGCACAGCAGCTCGCCCCTCTCACCATGCACCGCGGGCAGGTTCAGGTCACCGACCAGGTCACCGGCTACCGGCGGTTCTCCGTCTACGGCGGCGAATACCTGGGCGAAGAGGCGCAACCCATGCCGCCGGAAGTACTCATGACCGAGGCGGTCTGGTTCACCTTCGAGCCCAGCTACCTGTTCCGCGCGGGCGTGACCGAAGAGGACGGCCCCGGCACCCTGCACGCCGCCGAACACGCCGCCATCGGACTGCTGCCACTCATCGCCACCAGCGACCGCTGGGACTTGGGCGGACTCTCCACGCTGCTTCATGTGGACACCGGCAGGCCCACCATTTTCGTCTACGATGCCGCGCCCGGCGGCGCGGGCATTAGCGAGCGCGGCTTCAACGCGGTTGCGCAGTGGCTGAGCGCCACCCTTGAAGCAATCGAAAGCTGCGGATGCGACAACGGCTGCCCCTCCTGCGTGCACTCACCCAAATGCGGCAACCGCAACGAGCCGCTCAGCAAGCACGGCGCCCGGGCGCTACTGCAGGCAATGCTGCGGAGCATGATCTTACAAAAGCCTTGATTGCCTTCTAAAACAAACAATATTTCATATTTATTTTCCGCAAAATAATTCATCCTTTCAAATTACTCGCGAGTAATTTGAAAGGATGAATTACATCAATCTTTAAATTATATTTCTCTATATCAGAGAGCGAAGATGTTTTAATATTTCAATAATTTTTTGCGACTCCAAAAATTTTACATAATTCTCCATAACGAGCCAATCAACACTACCTTCCAAGTCAACCGGAAGTGTCAATATCTCCGCCTTAAGACGCTTAGCGCTTCTCTTATAGTAATAATTATATTTACTACGAACACGGTCAGCAATCGTGGTTATAAATTTACCATTATACTCATTTAAATGCTTTGAAGTTCCCACCGTTACATCCGAGGTGGCAATAAAAGACTCTTTTTTATAAACAGAGTACCCCATAGACCCCTCACCATTACGAACAAAAACGACAGTATTCCCTGGGTACTCAATATTAGGATTTGACTTCACATAATTACTTACGCCATTATTTCGATTGGTTGCAGCAACATAGTTTGTCCCACCAGTGGAAACAACAGTCTGCTGATTCATAGGGACAGAAGTCCTCCTAATAAACTTAAATATATCCCCTAAAGAAAATTCACCCCAATTCTCAATTTGCACCAGCTTTTCAGGAGCATCCATCTCTTTAAGCTTAAATTCATAAAACTGAATAATCTCTTTAATTTTCTCACCCTGAATATTACCGATATACCATTCCATAAAATCCCAATCAGGTTCCCCATTCTCATTGGCAGGTAACATTATATTACTACGCTCCAAACGACCAAGAGTAGCACCATTAGCTCCCCAGGTAAATTTTTCGACCTGGTTTCGAATTACTGGTATTACAAACATTGCAGTCACTCTGTTTAGCCTTGGATGCGATATAACCTGAATATTTTGTCCAGTATAATACTCTCGAGGTTGATAAAAAACAGTTTGCGTATCGAGACCAATGGTAATTGTGTCACCCGGGTCAAGCTTCACAGCAGCATTTTGACTCAGTGATATTTCAGTCTTCCATCCATTATTGTTAGCAGTTCTAGTAATATATGGAACTTCCTTTTTAGAAATATCAGATTTATCAAAATCCAATCCACTGGAAGTGGACCGTAAATCAAACACTCCCCCTTCACCGCAGAATTTAAAAACTTTCCACTCTTGATTTTCTAAAATATCTGCCTTAGAATCCACTCTAGTTCTTCTCCTTGTTATTTTCTACCTCATCAGAAAAAATTGACCCCAAAAGATTACCGCGCCCATGAGAAATCATATTAACCTCAAAAGTCAAGAAGTCAGCAATAGTATTTTCAAAATCAGCAACTGCGGGAATCTCATCGTTAAAATAATAGTACGAATGAAGCCATTCATCCCCGGGCTTAACTTCAGCCAATACGATAAATTTATTCGGCGCTTCGATACGCCCATGCCATACATCAAGCAGATACTGCTTCCGATCCTTTGCCACAGCAGTCTCAACAAGACCCTTGTGTTTCAAGACCTTATAGCCATCATCAGTAAAGTCAATAAACTTGACTTTCTTGCCGCTCGGATGCTTTTCATGAGCAGTAAAAATAGCAATACAAGGAACAGTTCCTACACCATAAAAGGTATCCTTCTGCAGATTAATAACGCCTTCCAGCGTATGTTTTTTAAGCATATTGTCGCGATCTGCTGACAACGTAGTAAAGGCAGACTGCGGGATAATTACAGCAGCACGCCCACCTTCCACCAAACTATCAAGAAGATGTTCTGTAAATTTAATTTCATATTGTTCAGGATGCGCTTTGCTTCCTTGAGAGTATGGAGGATTCATCATACCCACAGTACATCCTTTTTGCTGCAGAACAGATGGAGCTTGAGCAAGGAAATCAACATTCTCAAGATTTGATTTTCCATCCCCACGTAAGATCATATTTGTGGTAGCCACAGTGAACATATAAGACTGGGATTCAATGCCAATCAACTGCTTCTTACGAATACTATTTCGCTGAGCATCGTTAGATGCTTTATCCAGCATATTTCGCATGGCCGCAATCAAGAATCCCGCAGTACCACAAGTTGGGTCAAGGATTTTATCTTCTACTGACAGGTCTAGAAGGTCACAGAAAAGATCCGTGATATGACGTGGGGTAAGGACAATACCTAGCGATTGCCCATCTCCGCCAGAATAAGACATAAATTCACCATAAAAGCGGCCCAAAATATCTTCAGACGTTTTACTAAAGCGTATGCTCGTATAAATTTTTTCATACAGGAACCGCGTATAGTGCTTAAGGGGAGTCATGCCGAGTGTATCATTTTTTACGTTAATCATCTCTGTGTCTGTAATAACACGAAACTGAGTCAGCATTTTATCGCGCTTGACCTCTGGAGATACATTCGAACGCTTTAGATTAGCTTCAATTGCATCATAAATCTTCTTACCATCAGTCACCTCCTCATCTCCGACAAGTTTATCGATATCAAAATTTCCAAATTCAATTTCGCGCAGCGCAAGCAAGATTCCAGAAACAATAAGGGGCTTATCAGTATCTTTAATGCTTCCATATGCCCGCAAGTCTTCATGAAGAGTTGCTGCATCCAAAATTAGCTGACGAGTCTCCAGGTCATAGTTAGTATCCTCTTCCAGCACCTCACGCATATAATATTCATCGATATTCTGTGGGCTAAAAGATACAAATGTTTCTATCTCTTCCAATTCTTTATAATCTCCTCTTTCATTTACAAAAATTGGAGAAATTCGATGCTGCTTACCGTCACCTGAAACACCAAGCGCAAATACTTTGTTGAAAGATGTATTCTTTGCTAGGTTTTTAGCATAATGCAACGCACCGTTTAGTGCATATTTTTCAATTGACTTTGCTTCAATAAGCAGAGCACCATCAGATCCCCGATTTTCATGCTCTCTAATGGACTTCTTATTCTCTACAACAATAAGAAAATCTTTCGAAACGCCGATGAAGTCCGGCGCACCGTGTTGTCCGTTAAGTTTTTTTGATGCTGTTTTAAGAGCATCATTGATTTCTTTGATTCCGCTCCCCTGGGGGCTCGCAACAATATTTGCCTCTTTGAAGAGACCACTGACCCAGATGTCAGTCTCGGCTTCGACTCTAGCCATGACTGTAGGTTCTCCTTCCTATGAATATGACTCTCTGAGTCTATCCTGACGGCAGTGAAAACATCCAGTATTTTGGTCACCCACTCCTCCAGGCTGGCTTACACCCTTAGCGGTAAACCAAATATGACTTAGTATTGCAAAATGTATTCCCTCTCAATTCGTTGTATATATAACTCAAGCATTTAATGCCTTTATTTACATAAAAGATGTAAAAAATATCTATGTACAGCAACCGCAACGAGCCGCTCAGCAAGCACGGCGCGCGGGCACTACTGCAGGTAATGCTGCGGAGCATGGCGGAGGCGTAGAACGCGCTGGGGTGCGGGGCGTGCTGGGGATGCAGGACGGGCTGGGATGACAACTCCCGGCGAGCGCAAATAGCCTAGTCGGCTGGGCTTTCCGGCTCAGGAGGTTCGAGCACCGAGTCCTGCCCAGTATCCAGCTCCTCCTCCAGCTCGGTAACCTCATCGGGGCTCAGCTCCTCCGCGTTGCCCGCCGCGGCGTGCTCTTCTTCGGCGTACTCTTCTTCGGGGTGTTCAGCCCCGGCGCGGGCACGCACCCTCGCCGGGCCCAGCGCGCCCATGGGTCCTGCAACCGGGACGGCGACCGTCACCTCCACCGTTTCGGGGCGATCCGGAAACGTGCAGGACTCGAGGTGCGCGCCGTGGCGTTCGGCAAGATCCGCCGCGACCGCGCACGGGTCGCCTTCGGTGAGCCCGCGGTAGGCGTCCGCCGCCGCGAGCGCACTCAAATCGGCGGCTGCGGAAGCCCTGCGGTTCGCGGACACCACCCCGATGAGCCCGGCAATCACCACGGTCACCACCAGTAGCGCGGCAATAATGGTGAGGGCGAGGACGGTGCCACTGCCCTCTTCGGGGCGCTGATTCTCGGAGGCTGCTTTCGGGTCGGGGCACATAGCGGCACTACTCGTTCTCATGACCCGCACCGTTTTCAGTATCGTTTTCAGCGCCGAATTCAACGCGGGCGTGGGCATCCGCCCGCAGCACCCAGCCGGTTGCCGAGCCTATTACACCGGGGGCGGGACGGCTCACCCGCACGTGCACTTCCCGGGCGCGCCCCGCATCCGCGGCGACCGCACCATCAGAAGCGACAGCATCAGGAGAAACAGAAATCTGCACGCTCTGCGCCGGGTCGATGCGGCTGACGGCGGAGCGAATCTGCGCCTCGGAATCTCCGCGGGCGGCGGCTCGTGCGGCCGTTCGCGCGGACTCCTCCACTTTGAGCTGCGCAACCCCCGTGGAGGCGGCACCCAGGCAGAGGGCGAGCACCACCGTCACGGCGGGTAGGGCGACCGCAAATTCGGCGGTAATCACGCCCTCTTCTGCTTGGCTCTTGTGCGGGGTCGAGGGTGCCGGTTCCGCCCCGACTTTTTCTGCGGGACGAGTGCGCCACAAAGTACCCAAATTCACATGAGCGTTCATTCTTTATTCCTCCTTTCTAACTTGATTTTTCAAAGAACCTGACATCTAGAGAAAAACCTCACGGCAGGCTTTTTGCAGACTCTAGAGCAGTCCCGTATTGCCCGCAATGGACAGGGCGTTACGCACAATATCCAGGAGCATGGAACGCACCTCATCTGACTTGAGAATCAGCACCAGCAGACCCGCAAAACCGACCGCCGCGAGCATCACAATGCCGTACTCCGCGGTGGAGGCGCCCTCCTCCGGATCGCCCGCCGGGGCGTACTCTTCGAGCGCTTTCTCCTCGCTCTCAGCGGGCACATATTCGGCGCAGCCGGGCGCGTGCTCACCCAGGCTGCGGCAGGTGGTGCCGCATTCGTCCAGGGTGCAGCCCTCGGCGAGCGCGCGGGCAATGGTCAACGCCTGCTCGGGGCTCAGACGATCCGTGTTCATATCGATCTCCATTTCGGCGGGGTCAATCCTGGGGCCGGCGTGCTTCTGCTCAGTACCGGCGGAACGTTCACCATCACTGAATAGCTCGGGGCATTCTTCGCGCAGCTGCTTCATGGTGGTTGCGATGGCAACGGACAGCGGCACGGGGCCCAGAATGGTCTGCGTTTCTGCACCGGGTGCGGCGGGCTGAATTTCGCGCGGAGCACCGACCGGGGCGTTTACCGGAGCGCCGGCAGTGTGCAGGTCGTGGCGGATTGCTTCGCAGAGGGTGTTCGTCATTGGTTTTCCTTTCGTTGTGCCCCGTTCATTCGGGGCGGGGTGGGTTCCCATCGGCGTTCACGGCAGATGGGCGAGGGTCTAAACTTTTCGGCATTTCAGCTAGTCAATAGCGCTTATGGGCACGATTCTTTAGCCGGTCAGCGTGGGCAGTAGTGAAATGAGGATGGGCACAATGCCCAGGCAGATAAAGGCGGGCAGCGAGCACAGCCCGAGGGGCACCACGAGCGCTACGGAGAGCTTTCCGGCGGCGCGTTCTGCCGCGCGGCGCTCGCTGAGGCGGTGCGCATCGGCGAGGGAGAGCAACAGCGCGGTGCTAGGTGCGCCGCCCGCATAGGCGGGGGCGAGTGCATCCCGCAGCTCGCCGAAGGTTCCCGCCGCGGGGCCCGACCAAGCGCTCCCCCAGCCGCTGCCCATCTGTAGGCGCTGCCAGACCGTGCGCAGGGGGCGACTATTGAGCGCCTCGGCGAGGGTGCCCAGGGCGGCGAGCGGTGTAAGCCCGGCTCTCAACTGCGCGGCGAGTAGTTCCAGCACGAGGGCGGTATCAACGGGTGCGGCTCCTGCTGGCGAGGTCGGCTTTTCCGCCTCAGATCCGGCATTCACCGTCCGTATGCTCTCCACTTCCGCCCGATGCACAAGCGCGGCGGTCCAGCGGCGCCCGGCGAGGGCGAGTCCCAGCCCGAGCAAACCGGTGAGCGCCCCGAGAATGGATCCGGTCAGCACGCCCACGGGGTCACTGCCCATGAGCACACCCAGCCCCAGGCCGAGCAGCGGTAGCCAGGAGAGGATCCTGCCTGTGGCGCGCGGTGCGGCGAGGGCACTCTGCCTGCCCAGGAGCGCGTCGATGCGTTCTTCGGCGTGTTCTGCGGCGCGTTCCAGGCTCGTGGCAAGCGGCGCACCGGCGCTCTCACTCATGCGCAGGCTCAGCTGCAGGTCGTGCAGGCGCTCGCGGCTGTGCGGGCGCATCCGAATGCTGTTTTCAAGCAGCTGCGAGCAGGCGAGATGTGCGGGGACACCCCAGGAGGTAAGCGTGGCGAGCGCCTGCGTGAAGCGGCGGATATCCTCGGCGCACCGCTTTTGCCCGTAGTCTTCGGAAAAGGGCCCTCGTGCCCGTCGAGCTCGGACACTTTTCTGGGCGTTTTTCCGGGCGGTTGTTTTCTTCGCGTGCGTTTTCTCCGCATCCGGCGCCAGGTTCTGCGCGAACTGCCCGAACTGCGCAGACTGCCCGAATTGCCCGAACTGTTCGGCGCCCGGGTTGGCGTGCACCGCCTCCTGCAGGGGAATGCCGGCGCGCAGGTTCAGGGCGAGGGTGCGTAGCATGAGCGGCCACATGCGCATTTCCTCGGCACTGGCTGGTCCGGCGAGGCGCTCAATCCAGCGCTCAGCCCAGCGTTCGCGAAGGCTTCCGTTACTCTTCTCGTTTTGCTTCATTGCTTCCTCCTTTCACGTTTTCGGTTTCCCCTTTACGGGGGCTAGTACCCAACTTCGGAGCCCGTAGAAATGCGCCTGACCTGCAAATACTCTTCGCTCCCCTCAACTGCGGGGTGCAGGCTGTAGACGCCCTCGATGCGGCGGCGTCCGTCCCGGTGTTCCAGGTGGATAATGCGTTCAAAAGCCGTCGCCGTATGTAGAGCGACCGTTCTACTATCCAGTCCGGCGAGCGCACCCAGGGCACACAAACGCAGGGGCACCGCCTGCGCACTATTGGCGTGCAGGGTCGTTCCGGCACCGCGGTGACCGGTATTCATGGCGGTCAGTAGGTGCACCACCTCCGCACCGCGGCACTCGCCGACCACGAGCCGATCCGGGCCCATGCGCAGTGCCTGCACAATCAGCTCACCCAGCCCGATTTCGCCGGCACCTTCGGAGTTGGCGGCGCGGGTTTTGAGGGCAATAACCTGCTCATGCTGCGGCGCGAGTTCCGGGGTATCTTCGAGTAGAATGAGGCGCTCCTGCGGCGTGCACAGCCCCAGCAGGGCGTTGAGCAGGGTGGTTTTGCCGGTGCCGGTGCCCCCGCTGATGAGGAACCCGCGGCGTTCGGCAATCATGCGGCGCAGGTAGGCTGCGGTCGCCTCATCGCACAGCCCGGCGGCCTGTAGCTGCGCCAGGGTGGGGCGCTCGCGGGCGGGTAGGCGCACGGAGAGCCGGGTGCGTTCGCTCAGCGGCGGGATAATCGCGTGGATGCGCCTGCCGTGCTCGTCGCTAATGTCAGCCGCCGGATGCGCGGCGTCCAGCTGCCCGCCGTGCCTGCGGATGAGCCGCTCGGCGAGGTCACGCACGCGCCGCTCATTGCCGAGGCTCAGCGCCACGGGGCGGACAGTTCCATTGATTCCCACCCAAATATCGCAGGGCGAGTTCACGTAGATGTCGGTGATAGTTCCGGCGCGTTGCCCCTCGTCAAGGAGCAGATCGAGGGCGCCGAGGCCGTAGAGTTCCGCGGCGAGGTAGCGCAGCGCGGTCTGCCGGTTGACGGGCACGTATTCCACGCTGGGGTAGCTCCAGGAGGCGGGCGCGGGTTGCACCGTTTTGGCGCGGAATCTTCGGGGCTTCACCACGCCCACCCCTGCTGCGCTCGCGTTCCCCGGGTATCCGCCATCGATGGCGCAGATTGCCTCGTCCACAGCGTTTTCGAGAATCTCGCGGAGGGGCTGAGATTCTTGGAGTAGCCCACCGCCCGCGGCACTCGCGGTGTTTGCACTACCAGCGGCAGTTCCACCCTCTGCGGGCGGTCGCTCCCCTGCCTTCTCGACCGTCTTTTCGACCCCGGCACTAAATCCGCCGCTAAGCTCACCACCGAATCCGGCGCTAAAACCGCCCAGAGCGATAGCACTCATCTGCGGCGATCGCAGGATCAGCTCGCGGGCGTGCAGGGCAACGGCGCGGGCGCGGTAGTCTTCGGGAATGAGCAGAGCGGGCAACGAGTGCGCGCGGGTGTCCGGCGCATACGCGGTTGGGCTCTGCGCGGTTGGGCTCTGCGCGGTGCGGGTCGGGTAGCCGTTAGGGTTTGCGGCGTGGCTGACAGTGTGCTCGGCGGGATTGTTGGAGGGGTTCATGGCTCTAGGAGAGCATTGTGCCCGCCCCAGATTTTTAAGAGAATGAGCGTTCTGTGGATAACTCCTTGCGCAGCCCGAAATATCCACGATGCACGCACCTCAAACGAACAAAACGCACGCATCCGGCGCTTTTATGACAAACTACCTGTACATTCTGGTGATGACCGCGCGCCGCCCGCCCGCGACCACAAACCACGCGCCTTCGCACCCGGTCACCGATAATGGAAGAATGTACGTTCTGCTCAGTCCTGCCACCGGCGCGGGTATTACCGCCCAGACCGGCACCCCCGCGCACCCGGTCACCTCGGCTATTGCCGCGAGTGCGTCTTCGCGTGGTGCTCAGCCGGTGACCTCGTGGGGTGCTTTTCATTTTTCGGCGCCGACCGCTGAGCAATTGCAGGACCCGACTTTTATTCCGCGGATTACGCGCGCGGATCGGGTGAGTGCGGCGAATCTTCCGGCCTACGTGCGCGAGGTGGAGCGGCAGGCGGCAGATTCGGCGCAGGCGCGTTTTCCCCGCTGGATTTGGGCTGATACCCGCCACGTTGACCCGCTGCTTCTGCGCCGCGGGGTGCGGGTGCATCTGTGCCATGATTTGCGTCTGGTGCAGCGAATTTTGGTGACTGCCGCTACGCATCCGAGCGGTTTTGTGGAGTACAGCCCGGTACTGGATCTTTCTGATCTGCGTGAGGCGGTGGAGCCTCAGGGATATCTGCCGGTGGCGCGGCAGATTCAGGGTCAGGAGGAGCTGTTCGGCCCTGATTTTTTGAGTGCGCCCGCCACCTCTTCCACCGCATCCGCCGGTTCCCCTGATGATTCCTCCCCGGATTTCCTGGAGGCGGCGCCTCATGAGCCTTTTGCCCCGCAGTTGGCGGCGGGACCGGTGACTCTATTGCCTGAGCATCCGGTGGTGCGTGTGCTGATGCGTGAGTGGCTGGCGCAGGCGCGCGCTATCGGCGCGTCGAGGCACCCGGAGAGGCTGCGTCTTTTGGCGGCGGCTGAGTCTGCCGGTGCGTTGGTGGCGGCTGAGATTGGCTATTACGGCATCCCGTTTAATGTGCAGGCGCATCATGAGCATCTGTGCGAGTTGTTGGGTCCGCGCCCGGTGCCTGGTGAGCGTCCGCAGAAGATGCAGGAGTTGGCGGAGCAGATTCAGCGCATGCTGTTTATGCCGTCGTTGAACCCGGATTCGCCGCAGGATCTTTTGCGTGCTCTGCAGTCTGCGGGGGTTTCGGTGAAGTCTACGCGTTCGTGGGAGTTGAAGAGTTGGGCGGATGCGATTCCGGCTCAGCGGGAGAAGCGTTGGGCGCTGATTAACCCGATTCTGCGCTATAAGAAGCTGTACCGCATTTGGACTGCTAACGGCTGGACGTGGGCTGATACCTGGGTTTCTGAGGGTGCGTTCCGCCCGCATCTTGAGGTGGGTGGCGCCGCGACCGGGCGTTGGGGCGCTTCCGGCGGTGGTGCGTTGCAGCTGCCTGCGGAGATTCGTCAGGCGGTGCAGGCGCCGGAGGGTCAGGTGCTGACGGTGACGGATGGCTCGCAGATTGAGCCGCGCATTCTGGCGGCGTTGAGCCGTGATGAGGCGCTCGCTTCGGCGGGTCGTGGCGCTGATCTGTATGCGGGTATTGCCGAGTTGGCGCGCATGAAGGGTGTGGGTTTGACGGAGCGTTCCCACGCGAAGGTGGGCATGCTGGCGATTATGTATGGCGGCCGCAGCGGTGAGATTGGTGCCCTGTTGCCGCATGTGGCGGCGCTTTTTCCGCAGGCGATGGAGTTTACGGAGCGTGCGGCTCGTATTGGTGAGGCGGGCGGTCAGGTGACGACTTTTTTGGGTCGTACGTCCCCGCCGGTGGATGAGCGTTTCCGTGAGATTGTGGCTGATCGGTCTTCGCCGGCGGCTGAGTCGCGTGCGGTGTCGACTGCGCGTGCGCACGGGCGTATGACCCGCAATTTTATTGTGCAGGGTACGGCGGCGGAGTGGGCTCTGTGTTGGATGGGCGCGGTGCGTTCGCGCCTGTTGTCGGAGCGGATTTTTGGTATGCCGATGCGCACCCGCATTGTGTATTTTTTGCACGATGAGCTTCTGCTGTGCGGTCCCGAGCTGGAGGCGGATCGCGTGGAGCGTATTGTGCGTGAGGGCGCTGCGGAGGCGGCGCGCCTGCTCTTCGGTCGGGTGCCGGTTGATTTTCCGGTGTCGGTGGCGCGGGTGCGCAACTACGCTGAGGGTAAATAATCTGCGGTAAATAATCAGCCGCGCATAAGCGGCACCGTGCAACAGCGAAAATAGGGGCGGCAGGTAGCTTCATTCAAGCTACCT
>ERZ772953.181-NODE-181-length-18594-cov-2.306651_pt1 | contig 18594 bp, 13 predicted proteins | sample MGYA00580685_ERZ772953 | MGnify/ENA primary metagenome ERZ772953 (study PRJEB29015, sample SAMEA2738080) | human oral metagenome | biome: human oral; feature: human-associated habitat; material: saliva | place: China | collected 2209 ...
ATTTTAGGTTATTAATGAATTAATTTGTTAATATCTTTCTGATTCTTAAGTGTTTGTAAACAGACACGCTACGGCACACCGCCGGAAAGGGGGTCTTATCTCCGCAAAGATAGCAATTAAAAGAAAATTATAGGTACGATTAATAACATTTAACAATCGTGGTTGTATAGTTTTTGCCTGTACTTCCTTACAATTTGCTTTTCCGTTCTCATTCCAGCCTTGAGAGCACGTCCTTGATTCGGCGAAGTGCTTCCTTTATGCTGGCGTCGTCCGTCGCGTAGCTCATCCGGAAACAGCCGGGTGCGCCGAAGGCGTCGCCGCCCACCGTCGCCACGTGTCCCTCCTCGAGAAGGTAGAGGGCGAGGTCGGTGGAATTGCGGATGACCCGCTTCCCGTCGCTCCTGCCGAAGAAGGCGGAGCAGTCCGGGAAGAGATAGAACGCTCCCTGCGGCACGTTCACTTCCAGTCCCGGGATGTCCTTCGCCAGGGAGACGATCAGGTCGCGGCGGCGGCGGAAGGTCTCGCGGAACGCTGCCACGCAGCTCTGGTCGCCTTCGTAGGCCGCCAGGGCCGCCATCTGGCTGACGCTGCTCGTGCCGGAGGTGTACTGTCCCTGCAGCTTGCCGAGCCCCTTGACGATCCACTCCGGCGCGGCGACCCATCCGAGCCGCCAGCCCGTCATGGCGTAGGCCTTGCTGACGCCGTTGCAGACCACCGTCCGTTCCCTCATGCCCGGACAGGCGGCGATGCTGCTGTGCCCCCCTATATAATTAATGTGTTCGTAGATCTCGTCCGAGAGGACGAACAGGTCGTCATGGGCGAGCACCACCCCGGCCAGCTCCCCGAGTTCCTCTTCCGAATAGACGCTTCCCGTAGGATTGCTCGGCGAGCAGAGGATGACCAGCTTCGTCTTCGGCGTGACGGCCGCTTCGAGCTGCGCGGCGGTGATCTTGAAGTCCTGCCCGATGCCGGCCGGCACGATGACCGGCACACCGCCCGCCAGCTTCACCATCTGCGGATAGCTCACCCAGTAAGGAGCCGGGATAATCACCTCGTCGCCGGGATTGACCAGTGCCAGGATGGTGTTGCACACCCCCTGTTTGCCGCCTGTCCCGACGATGATCTCGGAAGCGGCGTAGTCCAGACCGTTCTCCCGCTTCAGCTTCTCTGCGATGGCTTTCCGGAGGGCGGGGTAGCCGGGGACGGGCGAATACTTCGAGTAGTTGTCGTCGATCGCCTGCTTGCCCGCCTCCTTGACGAAGTCGGGGGTCATGAAGTCCGGTTCGCCCACGCTCATGTTGATGACGTCGATGCCCTGCGCTTTCATCTCGCTGCTCTTCTGCGACATTGCCAGCGTTGCGGAAGGTGCCAGCCTGTTCAGCCGGTCTGATAGTTGTGCCATTGGACTTTCCTTTCTTTGTAAATGATTTCAAGTACAAAAGTACGTAAATTCATTCTCATAACGTAAGATTTCTTTCTTTATTTTATCTTGCCGGCATTTTTCCTGCCTAATTGACAGCCGGAACCGCCCTCCGGGTGTCACGGAGGCAGTCTGCGGACGGAAAAAGAGGGAAAACGGCGATGCACACGGACCCGGCGGGGCCGCGCGGAGAAAGAAACCGGCGGAAAGCGGACGGACAGCACGGCGGAGGCCGAAAGAACCTGCGGGATTCCCCGGACACGTCCGCCCGGCAGGGAACGCCCTGCGGACAGGAACGGCCCGGACCGTTCCAGCGCTTGCAATTCCATTCAGGAAGGACAGACGGCGGACCGTCCCCGTGCCGTCCCTGTCGTCCCGACCTTCGGGAACAGGATTCCCGGCCGTCGGGAATCCCGTTCCCAGCCGCCGGGACTCGGATTCCCAACCGGTCGGGAACAGGAATCCCAGCCGGCAGGGAGGCTTTCATCCTGCCGGCAGGGAGGAATCCCCGCTGGCGGCGGGGGCGGAAGCCATCAGACGATCACCTTGATTTTGTGGTGGCTGTTGCGGAACTCGGTGGGCGAGCAGCCTTTCTTCCGGCGGAAGATACGGTTGAAGTTGCTCATGTTGTTGTATCCGCATTTGAAGCTGATCTCGGAAACGGTGTCGGTGGTGTCGATCAGCATCCGCGTGGCGTAGCCCAGGCGTATGTCTATGATGTAGTCGCTCAGCCGCCGTCCGGTGTGCAGCTTGAAGAAGCGGCAGAAGGCGCTCTCGCTCATGTTGGCCAGGTCGGCCAGCGTCTTGAGCCGCAGTTCGTACTTGTAGTTGTCGGAGATGTACTTCTTCACGCGGAGGATGCGGCGGCTGTCGTCTTCGATGTCCACCTTGGCGTAGCTGGTGGTGGCGAGGGTGCGTGCATCCGTGCTCAGCGACAGCGTGTGGAGGATGTCGAGGAACTCCATCAGCGCCGTGAAGCGGTCGGTGATCTGGCTCAGTCCGCTCAGCTTTCCGTAGACCTTCATGATGGCCGGCATGGGGAACGCCAGTCCTTTCTGTGCTTCTTTCATCATGCGCCGTATGCTCTCGAAGGGTGTCTTGCTGAAGAACTGGTCGTTGCCCGTCGTTCCGTCGCCGAAGTTGAACTGGATGGTGATCTCACGGATGTCTTCGCTCTTGCACTCGTGCTGTTCCCAAGCGTGTTCGAGTGAGGGGTTGGCGATGAGGACGAGGTCGTAGTCGCCGATTACCTCGTTGCTGTCGCCGACGATCCGTTTTACGCCGGCGGCGTTCTCGACGAAGTTCAGCTCGAAGACGTCGTGGTTGTGTACGGGATAGGAGAATTCGCCCTTGCGCCGGTCGGCGATGTAGAGGGCGTCGGTCTCCATCAGGGGAGTAATCTCATGTAAGACGTAGGTTTCCATAACGGGGAAGTTTTGTCGGGGGGGGAGTTGGTCAGGGTTATGAGGGGGAGAGACTTCTCTGGCATCACGGGCATTTCTATTTCTGCCAGAGTTGCTGGTAATGCCAGAGCTGCCGGCTTTGTCAGCAGCCGTCAGCTTCTCCGGCTTTTCAAGGAGAGGCTTCTCTCCATTACCTCCAGGCACATCCTTGTGTTGTGGTAGGGGCATTTCCAGAAGCCGGCTTTGTCGTCAGCGAGGTTCGGGCGGCCGTTCCCGTCGCATCCCCAGAACCATTCGCCCTGTTCTCGGTCAACGATGTGTGCGGCGGTGTACTGCCAGCAGCGGCGGGCAATGCCGAGGGCTTCCGTGTCGCCGAAATGCTGGTAGAGGTCGATGTGGCCGATGACGCACTCGCACAGTACCCACCACTGCCGCTGCGTGTCCGTGCGTCCCGTGTCGGTCCAGCGTTCGTACACCATCGAGCCGTCCGGCTGCAGTCCCTCGTCGGCGGCCCTTGCGATGGCCTTTATCGCCGTTTCCACCCGCCCGAGCAGGGCGGGGTCTCCCAGCTCCAGTGCGGCCTCGTGCAGCAGCCATACGGCCTCGATGTCGTGTCCGAAGCTCTGGATGTTGCGCCGTCCCTGCCAGCTGTCATTGAAGAAGAGGTCGAGGTGGCCGGTCTCCGGATTGAGCAGCCGTGTGAGGAAGATGTCGATCAGATTGGCGATCCGCTCCGCCAGCTGCGGTGTCCGCCACACCCGGTAGAGGTTGGTGTAAGGCTCGAGGATGTGCAGGTGCGTGTTCATGGTGCGCGACCCGTTCTCGTCCTTGTCGCTCAGCCGCATATCGGCGATGGGCTGCCAGTCGCGGGTCAGCGCCTCGACGTAGCCGTCGTGCCGGCTGTCGAAGGCGTGGCGTTCGATGTCGCCGTACAGCTTCTTCGCATAGTCCAGTGCCTTGCTGTCGCCGGTGGCACGTGCGTATTCGCTCAGTCCGTAGACGGCGAATCCGATGGCGTAGGTCTGCTTCCGGCCGTCGAGCACGTGTCCCTGTGCATCCAGGCTCCAGAAGACACCGCCCTGCTCGGCATCAATGAAACGGTCGATGAAATAGTCTCTGGCCCGTGTGGCTGCCTCCAGGTATTCCGGCCGGTGCAGGACCCTGTAGGCGGCGGAGAACGCCCAGAGGATGCGGGCGTTGAGGACGGCTCCCTTTTCGGCATCAGGCACGGGACGGCCGAAGCCGTCTATCCGTCCGAGGAATCCGCCGTAGCGGCGGTCGGTCATCCTGTGGAGCCAGAAAGGCAGGATGTTCTGTTCCAGCTCCCGGCGCAGTTCTTCCGATAAATTGTCCACAGCGTGCAGTTCCGGTGAATTGTCCATAGCGTGAAATATTGAAAGGTTTTGCATTCTATTGTCTGTCGGCTGCGGCCGTCCGTTTTTCTTCCAGCTCGTGTATTATCCGTCTCATCTTCTGTTCGCTGAGCGGATAGAAGTAGATGAACACCAGCGAGAGGAACGCCCCGGCCGCCGGCAGCAGCGAGAGGAACATCCGGATGCCCTGGAGGGTCTCGGCCGACTGTACGGCATTGGCCTGGAAACCGAACTGTGCGAGCATCCATCCGGTGATGGCGGTGCCGAACGCCCATCCGAACTTCTGGCTCATCGACGACGACGAGAAGATCAGGCCTGTGGCCCGGTTGCCGGTCTGCAGCTCGCTGTAGTCGGCGCAGTCGGCATACATGCTCCACAGCAGCGGGAAGATGCTTCCGGCGCAGACGCTGATGAGCGCCTGCAGGATGAAGACGGGCACGAGCTGGTCCTTGCCGAGCCAGAAGAAGGCGACGCTGAGCACGGAGGCCACGGCCATGGCCGCCATGAACGTGCGCCGCTTTCCGATGCGGTTGCTGACAGGTGCGGCGAGGATGACGCCCAGGATATTGGCGGCCTGTCCCACGGCGAGGTACAGTCCGCTGAGCACGAAGGGCAGTCCGAGGAAGCTGATGCTCCCCACGGCCGTCTCGTCGACGTAGTATTTGAAGTAGTAGACCGTTGCGCCGTCGCGGATGGAGTTGAACACCAGCGAGACGACGCCTGCCCCCAGCAGGATCCACCACGGCCGGTTGTGGAGCAGGTCGCGGAGGTCGGTCTTCAGCGAGGTCTTTCCCTGCCTGACGGGTCTCACACGCTCTTTCGTAAGGGCGAAGCAGCCCAGGAACAGCAGCACGCATACCACGGCGATGACCCCTGCCGCCATCAGCCAGCCGGCCTGCGGGGCGGTGAGCCAGCCCAGCATCGGTCCGCCGCTGTCCCCTCCGCCGAAGGCGTTGACCAGCGGCATGAAGAGCAGCAGGGCCAGGAACGAGCCCAGGTAGGCGAAGGTCATGCGGTAAGTGGCCAGCGTGTTGCGGTCGGCCGGGTCGGGGCTCATCACGCCCAGCAGCGAGGCATAGGGCACGTTGATGGCCGAGTAGACCATCATCATCAGTGCGTAGGTGATGAAGGCGTAGACGATCTTCCCGGTCTGGCCGAACGGCGGCGTGAGGAACGTCAGGATGCCGATGACGCCGAAGGGCACCGCCAGGAAAAGCAGGTAGGGGCGGAAACGTCCCCAGCGTGACGAGGTACGGTCGGCCACGGCTCCGACGACGGGGTCGAAGAACGAGTCCCAGACCCGTGTGACGGCGAACATCGTACCGACGACGGCGGCCGAGATGCCGAAGACATCGGTATAGAATATCATGAGATAGGCACCGAAGAGCTTCCAGAACATGGACGACGACATATCGCCCAGTCCGTAGCCTATCTTTTCGCTGAGTCTGATTTTCATAATGCGCGGTTTTTTTCGATGAGCTTCCTGACGGTTTCAACGCTGGCCGCCGTGGACAGTCCGTCCTCGGGCGTGTGCAGGCAGTAGTCCACCAGCCGTTCCACCGTCGATGTGGCCACGTGCAGGCGTGTGTCCGACGAGGCGTAGTAGATGAACACGCGTCCGTCCTCGTCGGCGATCCATCCGTTCGAGAAGACGACGTTCATCACGTCGCCCACGTATTCGCCCCCCTCGGGTGCGAGGAAGTAGCCGCCGGGCTGTGCCGTCACCCGTGTGGGGTCGTCGAGGGCGGTCATGTACAGATAGAGCACGTAGCGCAGGCCGCTGGCGCAGGCCCGCACGCCGTGTGCCAGGTGCAGCCATCCCCGGGGAGTCTTGATGGGATGGGGGCCTTCGCCGTTCTTCAGTTCCATGATGGTGTGGTAATGGCGCGGGTTGATGATGGTCTCCCCGTGCAGTTCGGCGTGGGTGATGTCGTCGACGAGTGCCCAGCCGATGCCGCCGCCGGAGCCGGTGTCGATGAATCCGTCCTGCGGGCGGGTGTAGAAAGCGTACTTCCCGTCGACGAACTCCGGGTGGAGGACGACGTTGCGCTGCTGGCTCTCCGACCTGAGGTCGGGCAGCCGCTCCCAGGTCTTCAGGTCCCGGGTACGTGCGATGGCGGCCGTCGCCGTTGCGGCCGATAGGTCGGCGGGCCTGCTGTCGTCATGGCGTTCGGCGCAGAAGACGCCGTAGATGTAACCGTCCTCATGGCGGGTCAGGCGCATATCGTAGATGTTGGTCGCCGGGTCGGGCATGGTGACCGGTTCGTCCCAGAAGCGGAAGTTGTCGATGCCGTTGGGACTCTCCGCCACGGCGAAGAAGCTCTTGCGGTCGGCTCCCTCGACACGCACCATGAGCAGGTACTTTCCGTTCCACTTCATTGCGCCGGCATTGAGGGTGGCGTTCATCATGATGCGCTGCATGAGGTGCGGATTGGTGTGTTCGTCCAGGTCGTACCGCCACTCCAGCGGCGTGTGCTCGGCGGTCAGTATGGGATGGGCGTAGCGTTCGTAAATGCCATTTCCGCCTTCCTGTACGTGGTTGGGTGCGGAGAGAAGTGCCTCGTGACGGAGACGGAGTGCGTCGAGTTTGGAATTGAAGGTTGTCATGTCTGTATTTCTATCGTTTTCTGTTATGTTTCTTTGCTGTTGCGGCCTGTGCAGGGCCTGCCTGGCTGCGGAAGAGGAAAGCCCCCTCCCTGTAAATCTTCCTGAAGTCGGCGGCGCAGGCTTTCTCCGGTGCAGGGCCGAAGTTCTCCTCGGGCCTGTCCCATGCGTTCCGCCAGAGCAGGACATAGCAGGGCTTGAATCCCTGCAGGCCGGGCAGCAGGGTGGAGGAATACCAGGCGGCATCGGGCGTGTTGCGGTAGCCGGCTTCGGTGAGCGCATACAGCTTGCGGTGCGCTCCGGCATACGTGGCCATGATGTGCAGTTCGTTCTGGCACTGGTCGATGAAGTCCTGCCGGCCGTTGTTCTGGTAGAGGTCCACGCCCAGCAGGTCTACGCATCCGTCGCCGGGATAGAAGCGGAAGAAGTGTTCAGGCGTGTCGCCGGCCTCGGCATTGGGCGAGTAGCTCCAGACGATGTTGCGCAGTCCCCGGCGGCGCATCGCCTCGTGGGTGAGACGGTACAGGGCGATGTACTGTTCAGGCGTACACTGCCGGCTGCCCCACCAGAACCAGCCGCCGCTCATTTCGTGCCAGGGCCGGAAGATGACGGGTACGACGTTCCCCCTGTCGTCCTTGAGCGAAGCGAGGAAGCCGGCTATCCGTCCGAGCCAGTGCTGCATCTTTCCGGACTCCTTTCCGCCGGGCAGTACCTGTGCGACGGCATCGCCTTCCGTGTGCCAGGCATCCTCTTCCGTGACGGGATTGCAGGCATGCCAGCTGACGGTCACGATGCCGCCCCTGCGCCAGTGGCCGATGATCTGCCGGCGCATCTCGGCGAAGGGAACGCCGTCCAGGTTGCGGTCTCTCCCGAGTTCCAGTCCGCCCAGCTCGCAGCCCAGGACGGCGGGGTAGTCGCCGCAGACATCGTTCACGTCGCTCCGTCCGTATTCCCATTTCCACGTCGTACCGTAGAAGAGGGCGTCCTGGTGACCGAACATCACACCTTTCTTCTGTAAGTCCTGCAGCCGTCCGATGAGCTGCTGTGCCGGTGTCTTCTGCATTTTCTTTCCGACTGCCGCGTTCGCTGTGAGCAAGGCGGCAGCCATGGCAAGGAGTATTCTTTTCATATTCATTCTACTTCGTATTCATTCTACTGTAAAGACCGCTTTCTGCAGGTCCTCGTCCCGGCTGCTGCCTCCTACCAGCACCTCGAAGTCCCCCGGTTCTACGACCGGCTTCATGTCGGGGCCGCAGAAGGCCAGCCTGTCGGGCGTGACGGTGAAGCGGACGGTCTGCCGCTCCCCTGCCCTGAGGGCGATGCGGCGGAAGTCCTTCAGTTCCTTCACGGGGCGCGCCACGGACGAAACGAGGTCGTTGATGTACAGCTGGCAGATTTCCACACCGTCGCAGCCGCCTGTGTTCTCAACGGTCACGCTGACCGTCACCGCCGTCCTGCCGTCGTTGGGAATGCGCTGCCTGTCGAGCTTCAGGTCCGTATAACGGAAGCTCGTGTAACTCAGTCCGTAGCCGAAGGGATACAGCGGCGTACTGTCCGTGCAGACGGCCGGATGGAAGTAGGCCGAACGCTTGTGGTTGTACCAGGTGGAGACCTGTCCTACGCTCCTCGGCATCGTCATGGCCAGCTTGGCGGAGGGGTTCACCTTTCCGTACAGGATTTCGGCGATGGCCTGTCCGCCGTACTGTCCCGGTTCCCAGGCGTTGAGGAGAGCGGGGACGTGGGCGGCGGCGTACCGGACACTGAGCGGACGTCCGCTGATGATGACGACGACGGTGGGCTTTCCGGTCTCGTTCAGCCGGCGGATCAGCTGGTCCTGCAGCCCGACGAGATCGAGGTTGTCGCGGTCGGTGTCTTCACCCGATGTGCGCTCGTTCCAGCGGAAGCGCATCATGTACTCGCCGCAGCACACGATGTTGAGGTCGCAGCCGCGGGCCGCCTCTACAGCAGCGTCCACCTTGTCCTGAGACATATTCCGGGGGTCCCATCCCTGGTCGACGAACCGGAACTCGGTGCCGGGCGAGACGTTCCGCAGGCCCCGCAGCACGGTCCACACCTGTTCCTCGGGCTGGGGTTCGCTCCAGTCGCCCATGATGTTCTGGTCGTCGGCGTTGATGCCCGTCACCAGCACCTTCCTGTATTTCCGTGCGTCGATCGGCAGCAGTCCGTCCGCATTCTTCAGCAGGACGATGCTGCTGCGTGCTGCCTCCAGTGCCGTGCGTTTGTGTTCGGGGTCGTTGATGACGCGGTCTCGTGTGGCGGCGTCGCTGTAAGGATGTTCGAACAATCCCAGCCTGAACTTCACCGTCAGGATGCGGCGCACGCTCTCGTCGATGCGGCTCTCGGGGATCCTGCCCTCACGGACGAGTTCCGTCACGGCCGTCTGCCATTCCGGGCCGTGCATGTGCATATCCATTCCGGCCATGATGCTCTGGCAGAAGGCCTCTTTGTTGCTGGCGGCCGTCCGGTGCTGGTCGACGCAGTGCTCGATGTCCATCCAGTCGCTCACGATGAAGCCTCTGAATCCCCACTCTTTCCGCAGGATGCCGTCCATCAGCCAGCGGCTGGTATGGCAGGGGATGCCGTTCAGCTCGTTGTGCGACATCATCACGTTCCAGTCGCCGCCCTGCTGGATGGCGGCCTTGAAAGGCGGGAAGAACACCTCGCGCAGGGTGCGTTCGGAGACGTCGCAGGGTGCGCCGTTCGTGCCGTTGATGGAATAGGATCCTCCCACGAAGTGCTTGACGCAGCCCAGCACGTCCTGTCCGCTGTCCAGGTTGCGCTGGTAGCCCCGGTTGGTCGCCGTACCCATCGCCGCCACGAGATACGGATCCTCGCCGAAGGTCTCGCCGCAGCGTCCCCAGCGTCCGTCGCGCGCCACTTCGACATTGGGGTTGAAGGTCCAGTGCATGTTCATGGCGCGCAGCTCCTCGGCCGTCTGACGGGCAATCCGGTAAGCCATGTCGACGTCGAACGACGAAGCCAGTCCGATGTTCGTAGGATAGACGGTGTTGCCCTTGCACTTGGCGTTTCCGTGAATGGCGTCGATGCCGATGAGCAGCGGAATCTGCAGGCGGCTCTGCATATTGAGCCGCTGCAGGCGGTTGGCCTCTTCGAGGGTGAGCACGTGCAGGAACGACGACACCAGTCCGCGGCGCGTCCAGTCTTCCATGTCCTTCACCGTGACGCCGGGGTAGAAGGCGCTCGCCGTATTCGTCGCCAGTTCCTCGGCCGACATCGAGGCGGAGTTCGCCTTGAAGTGTTCGATGCCGACGAGCTGGTTCATCTGCCCCACCTTCTCTTCGAGCGTCATCCGGTGCAGCAGGTCTTCGACGCGCTGCTCGATGCTTGCCTTGGGGTTCTTGTACAGGGGTTGTTCTTTCTTTGCTGCCATTGCATGAAGGGTTGCTGCCACGAGGGCTATGGTGAGTATCCGTTTCATCTTGTCTGCGGGTCAGTGTATGGGTAATCTTGAAATGGCTTCCCTGATGGTTCTGAGCGTGCTCCGGTCTGTGGAGAACACCGAGTTGAGTCCCTGCGCTTCCTGGGCGGGGTCGCCGCTGTATTCGTCGCCGGGTTCCCACTGTTCGTGCCGGGGCTTCGCCTGTCCGCCCCATCCCCAGAAGTTGCAGCCGGCGAAGTGTCCGCCCCCGGCCGCATCCGCCTCCAGGAGCGAGAAGACGTAGCGGTAATAGGCGTCGCGGGCGGTCGTGGCGGATGTTCTTGAAAAGGAAAAGCCATCCCTCGGATAGCCGAATTCCTCCATCACCAGCGGTTTGCCCAGCTTTTCGCAGATGGCCAGATGGCGGCCGACGTACTCGCCGGTTCTGTCTTCCGCACGCTGCAGATTCTCCGACAGGGAGTCTTTCTTCGCCCAGCCCCAGTTGTAGGGCCAGACGTGTATGTTGCAGTAGTCGACGTTCGGGTCGGCGCAGATTCTCTGCCACACGCCGTAGTCGCCTTCGCAGCCGGCCGCACCCTCCGAACCGATGCTCACCAGGTGGCGGCGGTCGATGCCCTTGACCAGGGCGGCGGCCTTGGCGATCCACTGTTCGAATGCCGGCAGGACAGCGGGGTCGAAAGCCCGCGGCTCATTGCCGATCTGCCACGACATGACGGCGGGGTCGTCAACGTACCGCCGTCCCGTATAGCGGTTGGTGCGCCCGAGGATGAACTTCACGTGGTCGTAGAACAGCTGCTGTGCCTGCCTGTTGACGGCGAACTGCGAAGCATACCTGACGTAGGCGGCGTAACCTGCCTCGTTGGGCTGGACTGCCTTGCCGGCTCCGGCGTTCTCGAGGTAGAAGCCGTAACCGCCGCTCCACTCCCAGGCGTTGTTCAGGTAGAGCACGGCTACCATGCCGCGCCGCCCGAGCTGCTGCATCAGGTAGTCGAGACCGTCGAGGATGGAGTCGTTGTAGACGCCCGGTGAGGTCTGGAGCACAGGCTTCACCTTCCACTTCGGACGCTCATCGCCGTCGCTCCCCACGAGGATGCGGAGATTGTCGATGCCCAGCCGCTTCAGCTCGTCCAGTTCACGGTTCAGCCGCCGCCGGTCGCCGCCCCTGCCTTTCGAGCCGACGACCTTGCCGGTCTGTCCGTTCATCATGAAGGTGTAGGGCTTTCCGTTGCGGGACAGCCTGCCGTTCTCTACGGTGACGAACGGCTGCGCCTGGACGGAAACGGCGCAGGCGAGCAGCAGTCCTGAAAGACAGTTTCGTATTCTGTTCATGATTCTCCGTTTTTCTTTCTCTGGAAGTTTCTTTTTCAGCAGGTTCTTGTTTCTTTCCCTGCAGGTTTTTATTTTCTTTTCAGCAGGTTCTTGCTTTTCCTGCAGGTCTGTATTTCCCTTTCTTCAAATTCTCATTTACTTTTCCGCAAGTCCCAGCTTCCCGGCGATCCATGCCTGCCATTCGTCCCATTGTTCTTGGAACCAGAAGTGGCCGGTGGCGGGATAGACGTGCAGCTCGCGCGGCCCTGCGGTCACGTTGTAGGTGGCGTAGGCGCTGCTGGGCGGCACGACCTCGTCGTTGTAGCCGAACGAGAACCAGCTCGGGACGTGCAGCCGGCGTGCGAAGTTGACCCCGTCGAAATAGCCGCTGACGGCCACCTTCCCTGCATCGGGATGCTGCTGGCCGTAGAAGAAGTGCGGCCATCCGCAGGCCCTGCCGTGCAGCGAGGCGGTGTGGTCGCACATGGCGGCGTGGACGGCGGCTATGAACGTCACCCTGGGATGGAGCGCGCCGCACACCAGCGACAGCATTCCACCCTGGCTCGAACCGGTCACGCCCAGCTCCCTGCCGTTCCATTCGGGCAGCTGTGCGAGATAGTCCACGGCGCGCAGCGCACCGATGAAGATGCGCTTGTAGGGCATCCGGTCGCGGCTGTCGAGGTCGGCTTCCCAGTAGCCGTTCAATGCGCCCTGCAGCAGGTCGTCGTACACCTGCTGCTGCATCGTCACGGGAATGCCGTGTACGCCGATTTCGAGCGTGATCGCTCCTCGGTCGGCCATCTGGAGGTCGCCCTGGTAGGGCCGCACGCCGGCTCCCGGGACACGCAGCAGTGCCGGGCGAGGCCCTTTGAAGGCGGTCGGGATGCAGAGGATGCCGTAGATGCGGCTGCCGGGGCGCAGCCCGTTGAAGCTCACCTCGTAGACCGTCACACGTTCCGTGCAGCGTTCGGGCAGCAGGCGGCGATGCGCATCCAGCGGACAGCGGGCGGCTTCCTGCCGGGCTTCCTGCCAGAAGCGGTCGAAGTCCGCCGGACAGTTGTCCGAGGGCTGCAGCGTCTCGGGGGCGAAGCCGGCGGTACACAGTCCCTCGTAGGTTCTGCCTCCTACGTGCGCCCGCACTTTCAGCCGGTAGAACCCGGCCGTCTTCATCGTGGCTTTCCACGTGGCCGTGCCGTCCTTCAGGACGATGCCTTTCCGCTTCACGTCAGGATACATCACCGGGCCGGCCTCGATGTCCACCTGCGCCTGCGGCAGCGGACAGCCGTCCTTCAGCACGGCGATCTTGAACAGGGCTTCTTCGCCCGGACGGTAGTTCCAGTCGGCGTGGCCGGGCTGTACCTGCACGGTGATTTCATTCCCGCGTATCTGCGCCCTGACGGCAAGACCTGCCAGCAGGAGAAGACTGAAAATGAGTGTTATGCGTTTCATTGCAGTGTCTGTTATGAGGATGCGGGACGGACGTGCAGTCGGCAGACTGCATCCTTGCCGGGCGCATCAGATGTTTTTATGAGAACAGGGCATAGGCCTGCGCCCGTGCCTTTTTCATTTCTGCCTTATCAGCCGGTAGGCCACCACGTCCTGTGCGGGGACGGTGAGGCGGCGGCCTGCTTTCGGCCTGACGGAGGTCTTCCCTTCCATGCGGCCCGTCCACAGGTTCTTCACCTTATATATATGCTTGTCGAAAGCGGTGCTGCGCCCGCTCACCTCCCCGTCGGTGAAGTTGAAGTCCTGCCAGTCGAGGGTGCAGGAGACAGGCCTGCGGGTGGGATTGAGGACCGCCATCGCCCAGTCGCCGCCGGCCAGCGGCTTGAACCAGTAGTCCAGTCCGTCGCGGCTGAAGAGGCGGAGTCCCTGTACGCCGAGCGTGTCCTGGTCGACGGCGATGAGGTCGCGGTTGGTGAGCACGGCCAGTGTCCCTGCACTCATGCTGCGCACGTCATTGCCCAAGATGAGCGGACTTGCCATCATGCACCACATCGTGAAGTGCGCCCGGTCCTGGCCTGCGGTCAGCCCGTTCCCCACCTCCAGCATGTCGGGGTCGTTCCAGTGCCCCGGTCCGGCATAGCGGCGGAGGCTGTCGTTCCGGTGGATGCAGTCCATCACGCTACACTGCACGTAGGTGGGAAACACCCGGGTGGAGTCGAACGAGCACCAGATGTCGGGACCGATGCGCCACGAGTGCCCGATGTCCCTCGCCCATCGCCAGGGCTGGTTGTCGCCCCACTCGCACATCGAGAAGAAAATCGGGCGGCCGGCCTGGCGGAGGGCGTCGCACATGAGCCGGTAGGCTCCGCGCGCATTGACGTCGGCGGTGTTGCACCAGTCGTATTTCAGGTAGTCGACGCCCCAGCGGGCATACTGCAGGGCATCCTGGAACTCATGTCCCATCGACCCCGGCCTCCCGGCGCACGTCTCCGTGCCGGCGTCGCTGTAGATGCCGAGCTTCAGCCCCCGGGCGTGTACATAGTCGGCCAGGGCCTTCATGCCGTGGGGGAAACGCTCCGGGTCGGCCTGGATGAAGCCGTCGGAATCGCGTCGGCCGTGCCAGCAGTCGTCCAGGTTGACGTACGTGTAGCCCGCATCGCGCAGGCCGCTCGACACCATGGCGTCGGCGATGCCCTTGATGACGTCTTCGTCGATGTCGCCCTGGAACCTGTTCCACGAGTTCCAGCCCATCTGCGGTGTCCGTGCCAGGCCCTCCCACTTCTGGGCCTTTCCGCCCAGGTGCAGCAGCAGGAGTAATAACAAGGTGAAAACACTTCTTCTGTTCATGCCGTGATCTTTGATTTTTGGTTTTTAGGAATCACGCTGCAAAGATAAGGGTTAAAAGTGTAAACTGCAAATACTATTTTAGCCAAAGTCGATACTTTATGGACAGGGTGGACATTGCCGGTACTGCTGTTCCCAACCGGTTGGGAACAGCAGTACCGGACGCTGGGAATCACATTCCCAAGCACCGGGAATCCCCGTCCCGGCCTTCGGCGGGATTTTCTTCCGTGCAGTTTAATTATGTCGGGTCTGTGGTTTGACGTTCCGGACCGACTGCTTTTCCGCTTACTTCCGAACTTGGCTGACGGGTTGAGGACTTATTTCTGATTGCTGCTGACGGCATATGCCTTTCCATGCAGGCACATTCCTGCTGAAGGCCTGTTCTGAAAAAACACGCCGGTCTGTCGTCGACAGGGATGTCTGCCCGCTCTTCCCGGCTTCAATTTCATGCGGCGTCTTCGGCTTTTCCTTTCGGCCATATAGACAGAACCCGCTGGGGACAAACGTGTTATTTATAGTTAAATTATTTTGTCATTCAAGAAAACGGCACTACCTTTGCACCCCTTTCATTGGAATCCGGAAGGATTGACCGTATGGATAACGGTATCCTTATATCGTATTATAAGGTGTAAAACATCCCGCAAAGAAATTCTTGTCGTCCCGGCGTATGCTCCGGACGTGCGCATGATATTCATCAGACATACACGGGAACGTGTCATGCCGAAGCCTGACGGAAAGGGATTCCGCAAGGCCTCCAGGCGGCAGCCAGTCCGGTTCCGGCTGATGCACGCATCAGCCGATTATAAAGAGAGATGCCGGCAGACGGCAGTTTTCAAAATCGTAATCACTAACGAAAGTTGACAATATGGAAAGAAAAATGTATGTTAAAGCTGAGACAGCTGTAATATCCATCGGCGAGAAGGAATATCTCCTCCAGACTTCTCCGGTAAGCGGAGGACATCACAGCGCAGAAGATGACGGCGAGCCTTTAAATGCAAAGCCGTCAGGCTTTTTCTTTGAGGAAGAATCTGCCGAAGACAAGAACTAAAGTAGAATGGAACACAAGTTAAGAAAAGGTAGAAAAATGAAGTATTCTTATTTTTGGGCTTTACCGGTCGTGGCCTTGCTTTCACTGGCAGGCTGCTCCAATGACGACACTTTGCAGGCGGACAACGGGAAGCAACAGAACACGGTGTCCGCAGGGATGACAGAGTTCGCAGACGGGGGACTGACCCGCACAGCAGGCACTTACGACGGTTCGGCGATAAAGTTTTATTGGACTTCAGGAGACAAGCTGTGGATCAACGACGCCGGCACTTTAACAATAAGCACAAAAGACAATATCACGGCCAAGGCTCCTACGGCCAAGTTCTATTTCCCCGGGATACTCACCGCGTCGAAATACAACGTACGTTATACGGGCAACGGCAACACCAACGGTGACAAGGTGACCATAAGTACGGCCCAGTCGCAGAGCGCTCCCGACGATGCCTCGCACATCGGTACAGACGGAGACTGCGGCACGGCGGAAGCCAGCAGACAGGGTGACGGGAGCTACACCTTCACGCTCTCTCACAAAGCATCCTACCTCGTCTTTACGCCTTATTACAGCCCTGAATTTGCAGAGGACGTGAAAGTGACACAGATCAAGGTAACGGCAGACGAGGCACTTGCCGGAGAGTTCAAATTCGATGACAATGGGATAAACACGACACCCCGCCCCGCTGCAACTGCTGCCAACAGGAGCATAACGCTCACACTGAACGGCGGTTCGAAAAACGGATTCGTCATCCCCAAGGCAGCAGACCATAAAAAGAATGCGGCTATAATGGTCCTTGCACCGGGCGAATATCATCATGTCACCGTGGAATACACCCTCTACGACCAGAAGACGAAGGTCCGCGGGACAGTATCCAAGACTTATAATAACATTACCTGCAAGGCAGGAAAGAACAAGAAAGTAAGCACCGATCTGGCAATCAAACACTATTCGAGCGACGGATATTATCTGTGGGACGCTGCTGTGGGAAAGAACGCATGGAAAGATCATGAGAACGACCAGCCGGTTCTGAAAGGAGTAACGAACGCCAACTATCCCCAAATATCCAGTGACTCAAGATGGTATAACTCTGCCGCATTCCCGACTTCTGCAACACGTTCGGCAGCCGCCTGCCCTAACGCCAACGAAATGCTGTGGTATGTCATGTATGGAGATCCTCATTGGGATCCTTCTCTCTGGTCCATCATGAAACATCTGTATGCTGGAGGTATGTGGCTGAAGAAACTCAGCGGTATCGCTGCAGACAAACATACGAATGTAACAGAGATGAAGAAGGCGGCTCCCGGTGGAACGGATTACACGAAGGAACAATCATATAAAATATATGATCAGTTTATTAAAGACAATAAAACCATTAAAGACGGCAGACCCGACAACCCGAATGATTATGTCTACTTGCCAGCTATCGGCACTTATATACTAAATAATGGGGAGTTGCGAAATGTCGGGGTCAGAGGATATTATTGGTCAAGCACACCACGCCCCTATGAAGCATTAAATGCCTATAATCTGTATGTTCAGAAAAATGAGGTACATACCGGATATGGGCCTCGCAACAATGCGCACTGGCTGTGGCCGCAATAAGACATACGCACCATCAGGCAGTCAACAGCAACCGTTGACTGAACCAAAGAAAACTCCTTATATGCCCGCCGGCATATAAGGAGTTTTCTTTGGTCCAAATCGGTGTGTGCCGGAAGCTGTCGGCCGGCCTGTGTTCAGCCGGTCCATCAGGAAAGGGACGGAGGTGTCCCTATGCCTGCCCCGGCACCGGAGGCTCTCCGTTCCTGTGCGGATATGCCGGGCCGTACCTTGCAGGAGACCGTGGCGAAGGCGGGGGGAATACGCTCCGGATCGGCCAGAAAGGACGTTCCGGACGGATGCCCGGGAAAGAGAAACCGCCCCTTTATCCGATTCTTGGGGAGGGAATACGGCCACCATGCCCTGCTCTTCCGGAAGGGAACACGCTTCTTTATCCGACCTTTTAGAACTTTCAGGACAGAGAGGAGATTGTATTTTTCCCATTCCAGAGACCTGTAATAGAAAGTTTTTTCCTATTTTTGCAGGCCGTAAGCCGCATCCGGCAGACGGAAAGCGGGCAGCTTCCCGCTTTCCGTCTGCCTCGTCTCCGCCGGCTGAAACGAAATACAGAACAGAACATGTCCATCCGACAAAGACTCCAGACGCTCTCTTTCCGCACAGGCATCATCATCCTGCTCATGTGCGTACCTTTCTATGTCCTGTCCTTCTCGCAGATGCTCCTTCCCCTTCCGGTCGCCACGAAAGGAATACTGTGGGCGGTGCTGTTCGGGCTGGCAAAGGCCTTCCAGTACAGCGGCATCGCCATCCTCGGCGTGGAAGGCTACAAGCGTGTCAAGGGCTGGTTCCGGCGGAGAGAATCCGTTCCCGGCGGCACAGACGCGGCGGCGGTACCGCAGACCCCGGCACGCTGCCGCCCCGACCTTTTCTCAGATCCGTCCCTCCTCGAGGGCATCCGCCTTGTCATCTTCGACTTCGACGGAACGCTCGGCGACTCCCGCCGGCTCATCACCGACACGATGCTCGCCACCATCGGGCGGCTGGGACTGCCCCGGCGGAGCCGTGAGGAGTGCGCCCGCACCATAGGACTTCCCTTGAAGGAATGCTTCTCTTCGATGATTCCGATGGACGAGGCGCAGGCGGAACAATGCGCCGCCACCTATACGGAGATCTTCAACGTGAAGAATGTGCCGGGTGCGGTGACGGCTTTCCCCGGTGTCGAGGAGACGCTCGGACGGCTGTCAGAAAGGGGGATTGCGATGTCCATCGCCAGCAGCCGCAGCCACCGGTCGCTTGCGGGACTGGTACACGACCTGCATCTGTCGGACTACATCAGCTACCTCATCGGGGCCGACGACACAGCGCATCAGAAACCGGCAGCCGACCCTGTCGTCCTTACGCTGCACCATTTCGGTGTCCGGGCGGACGAGGCGCTTGTCGTAGGCGACACCGAATTCGACATCCTCATGGGACGGAATGCAGGAACGCATACCTGCGGCGTGACATACGGAAACGGCAGCCGGGAAAGTCTGGAAGCGGCCGGCGCAGAGCGGATCATCTGTTAAATAATGTATATTTCCTTGGTAGTTCCATGAGAAAGCCGTACCTTTGCATCCGCAATTCGGAAATACGGCTGCAAGGCCGTGAAGGATTGTCAACATATCACATCGCGGGTT
>ERZ772953.182-NODE-182-length-18574-cov-4.297100_pt1 | contig 18574 bp, 13 predicted proteins | sample MGYA00580685_ERZ772953 | MGnify/ENA primary metagenome ERZ772953 (study PRJEB29015, sample SAMEA2738080) | human oral metagenome | biome: human oral; feature: human-associated habitat; material: saliva | place: China | collected 2209 ...
CTTTAAAAAGAGTTCAATATTTTGTAAAGAATGAAGTTATTCTTTTTTTTACATTGTATTATACTATTGACTTTAAAGTTGATATTTGATAAAATATGAATGAATAAAAATAAATATTCATTCATTAACGAGAGGTGATTATAATGGATAAAAAAAAGATTTTAAAAGAAGCGGCATATGAGGTATTTTCTAAAAAAGGGTACAAAGCAACGTCAATTTCAGAAATAACAAAACACGCAAAAATGGCAGTAGGTTCTTTCTATAACTTTTATGATAGTAAAGAAACAATTTTTTTAGATACCTATATAGAAGAAAATAATCGTATTCGACAACTGATGATAAACAATATCGATTGGGAAGGTGATGTAGTTAAGCTAACAGAACAACTTTTTGGTCAATCAAGAAGTTTAATATCAACTAATAAGATTTTATCAGAGTGGTACAATCCTGCTATTTCTAGTGAATTACACAACTATTATTTATCAGAAAAAGGTAAGGCATCTAATCAATTCTATAAGTTTTTAGTTGAAAATTTTACTAATCGATTGCAAACAGAAGGGTATTCTCAAGAAAAGATTCAAGAGATTTTGAAAATTTATACTCTTTTTAACTATATAGATATGAACGTTACGGAAAAAGATATTCCTAATGTTAGTGAAACAACCGAAAAATTAGCAATTTATTTTGTAAAAGGATTATTTAAATAAAGAATGACAATTCTTTATTTTTTAAACATATATGAATGAATAATAAATTATATTCATTCACGCGCATAAAAATAATATATTTACAACTATATAAAAGTATTTTATTAACTATAAAACTGTTCTTGATTTAGCTTTATAATTTTTTAAAAAAAGATAAACGCATATATTATTAACTATAAAATTTTTGAAAGAGGAAGAAAATGAAAAGAGGTAAAAAAATGTTAACTATTATTCTTATTACAACAGTAGCTCTAGGGTTAATAACGTGGGGAGTATTTGCATTTCTTGGACGTAGTCAAACTTTATCGGTCAAATCAATAGAAAACGCTAGCGCTGATCTATATGTTGTTCGCTTGGAAAAACCAGATAATATGACTTGGGAACCAGGGTCTTACGTGAAAATTACTCTACCTGATGTAAAGGAAAGCAAGCAAAATAACAGATGGCTTACTATTGCATCTAATCCTGAAGAAAAAGAGATTATGATTTTAACGCATAATAGAGGAAGTGTTTATAAGAAAAACTTGACTAGTTTGCAGGTGGGAGCGAAAGTTGAGGTGAGTTGGTTAGGTGGGAACTTAGAGATTGCAGATAATCAAGAACCTATTATTTGTTTTGCATCTGATGTTGGTGTTGCAGCAATGAGACCGATTGTTAAAGAATGGAACTCTAAACGTACAATTATACTTAATCATCTAGATAAAGGGGTGAATATTTTTAATAACGAACTGATAGAGTTATCAAATAAAGGAAAAGATTTTATTTATGAAACTAGTGAGAGTATAGAACAAAGTCAAGAAAAACTAAAAAAAGCAGTAGGTATATACGGGAACAATGCTATATATTTATTGTCAGGTCAACCTGATGATGTTAAAACTATGGAAAATTTTTTAGAAAATAACGGAATAAATAAGAAAAAAATAAAAACAGACAGTTTCAGAGGTCTGAAGTAAAGATTATAAAAAACTCCCGAAAACTTGTACATTAAGTTTTTTGGGAGTTTAATATATTTAAAATATAGATTCTATTTTATTTAAAAATAGATGTTTTAAAGCTATCTGTTTGTTGTAGAAGTTTTTTATAAACAGCTTCTTTTAGTTTCAACGTATTGTTCATTGACACTGATTTATTGCCATTGTTATCTGCTTTAAGAGTTTGTGCATCTTTTGTAACAGCATCTTTAAACAATGCAAGAAGTTCATCATAAGATGAAACAGAAGCACCATTTACTTCGAATGTAGTTAAACCTACTTTAGCTTTATCTTTTACTTCTTGGAAGTAAGCTTTTTTGAATTCTTCTAGTGTAGAGAATCTACCACCAGAAATTTTGTTGATTATATATTTGTCGCTTAGAACAGTGTTACCATCTGCTTTAGAAGCTTGTTTAAGCTTGTTAGAAGCGTAACCAAGGAATCCATTTTCGTAGCCGTAGTAACCCCATAATCTAAAGGCATTATGTTTGAATGAAACTGCACCTGGAGCTCCATCACTAGTATTACCTCCATAAATACCAGTCATCATTCTAACACCTACATAAGGTGATTGATCGTGGTAGCTAACTACTTCTGGTTTATAAATTCCATTACCTGGATTACGATTAGTCATTAATTGTTGGTCGACTAAATCATTAACAGATTGAATATTTAAGCTGTCTTTTTCTTCTTTTGATAGATGGCGAATCTTATCCCAATGGTTAAGGTGGTTGTTATCACGATATTCTTTATCCATTTTCTTGAACCAAGCACCGTTTAAATCTTTATTTTGTTGAGAAATAACAGCTTCTGCTTCGATTTCATCAAGAAGAGTTAAGGCATCGTTATAACCTTTCATATAACGGTCGATATCTTCTCTTGTTTTTAGAGCTTTCGGATCGGTGATATACCATTGGTTTCCATCGTTTGGACGTTTAAATACCATATTGATACCTAATGAACCAAACTCATCAAAACCACTACCTGCTACTGGAGTTTGTAACATACCTTGAGCAAAAGCCTCAAAGCTAGTTCCTTCACGACGACCAAAACCGCCAAGGTAGATGTGACCATCGTTAACGTGTGTTGTTTCGTGAGTATAAACAGAAATACCATATTCATCAATCATATTTAAGTAAATGTAGTTTACTTCTGTTCTAGTGTCATTTGGATTGTCATAAATTACAGCATAGGCACCAGCACCGTTATTTCCGAAGTATTTTCCAATAGGTCCAAATAATTCGCGAAGCGGAGTATATTCGTTTTGTTGACCGTATCTACCATGCTTATCAACCCATCCTCCAGGAGCATTATAACCTTCCCAAAGAGGAATAACAGAGTCTCTTAGTAGACGATTTTTAACATTATCTGCAGCTAGACGATACCAGAAATCATAGTAGTTTCTATAGCCATCTGCAGCTTTGTCTACCGTGTCTTTAATATCAGCAAATGATTTCTTACCTAATCTTTCTGCACTACCAAAAGCTATTGAGTTATAGTTAGAAATCAAGTAAATATGTGATTTTTCAATATTAAGTAGAGGAAGAAGAGTTTTTCTAAGGTGAGCACGTTTTAAATTATCGAATGCTCTATACTTAGCATCTTTAATCGCATCTACTTCTGAAGCACGTTCAGCAATATATACTTTATCTTTAGTTGCATCGATAAACCAATCGTTCATATCTGTAAAGTTTGTAAACAGGCTACGATTATAATTTAAGAATGCTTCTAAGTTTCCTGATTTCGTAGATTTTGCAAGGACTTCGCCAAAGGCGTCGAATGTTCTTCCACCGCTAATATAACTTTCTTTAGAACCCATTTCGATAAGTCTGTCTAAAATATCGACATTTTTACCATAGAAATCAGGCTTAAACAGCATAAGTTCTTTAATATTTACATCGCCAAACTTAACGCCGTAGTAACGATTTAGATAAGTTAAACCTAATAATAGAGCCGCTTTGTTTTTCTCAACTTTATCAAGAATCATCTGTTGTGCTGCTGCAGAAGTATTCAATTGATGATCTTCGTTTTGAACTAATTTTTCAACAAATACATCAAGATTTTTCTTAACATAATCAAAACTTTCTTCTAAATAAAGGTCTTTAATTGCATTTACCCTATTATTACCAGTTCTATTTAAATGTTGATAAATCGGGTTTGATTGAAGTTCGATTGGGCTTAAGATAGCTTTTATACCGTTAATAAGATTACTATGATCTTTTTGAACGATATTAGGTGTGTATTTAATACCAAGATCCGTTATTTCATATTCTTTAACATTAGCTAAGCCATCGTTACTTTCAGATAAGTTGAAGTAATCTTTAGTTCCGTCAGCATAGTGAACGACAATTTTATTTGCAGCACTAAGGTTAGTGATGAAATCATTGTTATTCATCGGTGTAACAGAAAGAACTTCTTTTGTATTTAAGTTATGATCTTTAGCAAGTTTGTTCGCTTGGTTAACGATATAATCTTTATTATAGAATGGTTGTAGTTTTTCAAGGTTTTTGTATGCTAAGCTGTAGTTAGCATTGTAATCTTGAATATCTGTATAAGATTTTTCGCTAGGAGTGATATTATTGATAGTGTTCATGTCGTAAGCTTCACTTGTTAGTGTATCAGCAGTAATATTGAAACCAGCAACTTTTGCATCAGCCTCAGCTTTAGATAAGTGTTTTAATTTATTTTTGTTTTTATTATCTCGACCAGTTCCATCTTCACCAGAACTATATCCGATAACTCCAAATAAGTTTGATACAAAAGGATTTGCATCTTCATCATTAACATCGTTTGAACCGAATATTTCTTCACCTTTAATAACTTTAGCATATGTTACGTTATTTTGAACGGCTCCATATGGCCAAGTTTTAGCTGTTATTCCACCAACATTTCTAGTGTTTTTAACATCAAGAATACCTTTTGCTACAGAGTTTGTCAGTTTTCCTTTTGTCCCTGACAGCCAACTATGAGCTTTATATTGAACGAAAGGAACAAGCATACTTGCGTTTGCATTACTTGCTGTAATAGTAGCATCAACGTAAGCTCTATTAACAAATCCCATATAGTTAGAACCTGCAATACCGGCTACTGTAGAATTATTTCCGACAGAATTTATTTTACCGATAAATGCAACATTTTCAACCTTACCATCTTCATGTATATTATTAACAACTCCGGCAACATTATTTCTACCAGTTATAGAACCTGTAATCTTAACATTTTCGATAGTCGCTTTATTTTTTAAGTTATTCCCAACAGTAGCGATATTATCTTCGCCAGGTCTATCTATTGCAACATTTTCAAAGTTAATATTTTTGATTATTGCATTATTGATATCGTTAAATAACGGATGCTCTAAATCATGAATAGCATAGCGTTTGTCACCGTTGCTTAGAAGTTTACCTGTAAATTCTGCTGTAACATAAGATTTGCCAGCAGGTACAACATTTTTAGCGCTCATACTTTGACCAAGAAGGAATTCTCCAGCTGGATTTGCTTGCATAGCGCTTATCAATTCTGCAAAGTCATAATAAACATTATCTTCTTTAGCTTTTGGTTTTTCTATATAGTAAGTATAGACTTCGTTAAAAGTATTACTTGCATTACGTTGTACTAAGTTGTCAGCAACAGCAGTCACTTTGTATACTTTTTTACCATCAACATCTGCTTCTTCAATATTTTTAACAGCCAATAATGTTGTTTTATGATCGTTTGATGTAACTTTTAGATAATAATTAGTTAAATCTTGAGGAACAGATGTTAGTCTTGTAGCATCTGTTTCTACTTTGTTTTCATACTTGATTAAATCTGTACGTTTAATATCTTTAACTTCTATTTTTTTAGGTTCTAGTAGAATTTTCTCATCAGCAAGAGTTTCTGATTTTTCTCCATTTCCTTGGTTATAAACGATTGTTGTAGATAATGTATATTCTTTATAGAAGTCTAAGTCACTTAAAACAGCATCTAAATTATCTTTTGTTAAATCTACAGTTTTTACAATTTCGTTACCTTTTTTAAGAGTAGCTGTAATAGATTTTACTTCTGCATTAGTAGGATTTTCTAACGTGTATTTAGCCGTAGCACTATGCTCTAATTCGTTTTTATTAGTGTTAACAAGTTTTAATACAGGTTTATCAGCAAGTTTTACTAATTTTTCAATAGCTTTTAGCAAGTTTTGAGTAGCTTCGTTTACCGCGTTTTGAGTAGTGTTATTGTCGTTGTTAATAGTATTAGCTGCAGCTAAAGCAGTAGTCAAGTCTGCCCAAGATTGAGTAGTGTAATCATCTTTGTTTTTGCTATTAGCAGTAGCAATAGCGTTTTGCAATGCAGTCTTATCTACAGCCGGTGTTACTTCTTTTGTACCGACAGCAACAATTTTATTAACTGGTTGAGTAGTAATAGAATTATCAACAACCTTGCTAGTTTGAACACCATCAACAGTAGAAACTTCAGTTAGAATAGTACGCTCACCATTAACACCTTCTTTGATGACTTTCGTTTGACCTTTAGGAAGGGTATCGTCATTTTGTTCGATAGTCTCGAAAGGCACAACCTCTTTAGTAACTTTTAGTTCAGGTTTTTCAACAATAGGAACCTTAGGTCCTTCATCTGGAGTAGTTTTGTACTCAGGTTGGGGTTGTGGATTTGGTTGTGGCGTTGGATTGTTTGGATTTGTTGGATTGTTTGGGTTTGTTGGATTCGTCGGTTTTTCAGGAACCGTTGGATTTACTTGATTAGGTAGGGTTTTTAAATCACTTTGTGTGAAATAACCAACATAAGAGTACCCATCGATTTTTATTACACCATTTGCCAATTCGTTAGAGTTAGCTATAGTTTTTTGAGTATTATAGCTTACCAACTCTTTATTTTCAAAAGCAAACGATTCGAACGGCATAACAACACTTTGTCCCATCGCTCCGATTAAAACAACACTAAGTACTTTGTTTCTGTGTTTTTTAGATACTAAAAGAACTACAAGAACAGCAGCACCTACAGCTAAACCTGTTAAAGGTAGAGAACTTTGCCCGGTATTAGGTAAAGTCTTAATTTCTGATGTAGGTTTAGGATCCTTTTTATAAACTATGTAATACGTTTCATTTTCTTTAACATTGCTAGGTATACTTTTCTTTATTAAACTTTTTTCTGCATCTGTTAATTCATTTTCAGCTAAATATGTATAATTAACAGTTGTATTTTCATTTGCTAAAACTTCGCTTGGCGCATAACTCCCAAAGATTAGAGCACCGATAACGACAGGTGCAGCACCAAGAGATAATTTTCTAATAGAAAATTTTAAAATCTTATTGTTATTTTTATTTTTTATTTTCATAAAAATTATTCTCCTTTCTATAAATGTATAGACTATATAATTCTATCAAAAAAGCTAGTTTATTACAATTAATTAAAGAGGGAGAATGAGTTTATCTTTTGAGGTTTTATAGCTAAGAAATTATAAATATGTTTGATGATTTCAAGTAAAAGTTATAATGATTAACAAAAAAACACAACTGTATTAATTTAACAAAAAATATCGGTAGTAATATTTGTTACAAATTAATTTTTATTTTTTTTAAAAAAAGAGCATTAATAAAAACACCTAACGCTTTATTTAGCATGATTTATAAAGGTTGAAAGTTTAATAAAAAAGCGCTAATAAAGGCTGAAAACTTAGTGTATCCAAGTTTGGAATTATTGAAATAGTTGCGGTAATAAAGAAAGTGTGGTATAATATAATAAATAGTTGTAATAGTACAGTTAACACAAGTAAAATATAAACTACAATTAAAGAAAGGATGATTTATTATGGATGGAGACAAGACCAAGCTTAAAATCAAAAAAAAGAAAGAGGCTACAGTAGTTAAAAAAGCAATAAGCCTAGAAACATTTGTCTTTTTAGCAGTATTCTTTTTAATCTTCGGTTTAATGGCGCGTAAGATGGGAACACCGCTAATGTTTAAAACAATGATGGCAACGGCTCACGACTTGCTGTTGAATACAGTGTTTTTCATAATGGCGATGGCTGTTATTGCTGGAGCGATTAGCGCACTGTTATCAGAATTTGGAGCAATAGCGCTTATCAACAAAATATTTGCTCCGTTGATGAGACCTCTTTGGGGTATGCCAGGTGCTAGTGTGACCGGGGCAATAGCGACTTATTTATCAGATAACCCAGCTATTATTCCTTTTGCCAAAGATAAACGTTTTGTAGCGTTTTTCAAAAAGTACCAAGTACCCGCACTTTGTAACTTAGGGACAGCGTTTGGTATGGGTCTTATCGTAACGATGTTTATGATGGGGCAAGGAGCTGGCTTCGTAAAAGCAGCAATTATAGGGAATGTTGGAGCAATTATAGGGAGTATAATAAGTGTTCGTTTGATGTTAAGACATACAAGAAAATACTACGGGGATGAAGCGGATGAACCGATGGTAGAATCAAACGAAACAGACGAATCGATGGATAAAGTAAGAATAATCCGTGATGGAAATATGTTTCAACGAGTACTAGATACAATATTAGAAGGTGGAAAAACTGGGGTAGAAATGGGGATGGCAATTATTCCGGGTGTACTTATAGTTTGTACATTCGTTATGATGTTAACATTTAAAATGCCTGCTGACGGATATACAGGAGCAGCGTATGAAGGTGTTGGATTCCTACCTTGGTTAGGAGAAAAATTAACATTTATTCTTGAACCATTATTTGGTTTCAAATCTGCAGAGGCAATAGCTTTCCCAATTACAGCTTTGGGAGCAGTAGGGGGAGCAATTTCTCTAGTGCCAGAATTCTTAAAAAATGGTCTTATTGGACCAAATGACATTGCCGTATTTACAGCGATGGGTATGTGTTGGAGTGGATACTTAAGTACGCATATCGGTATGATGGATGCTTTAGGAGTGCGTAAACTTTCATCAAAAGCAATAGTATCTCACACTATTGGGGGTATCGTTGCGGGGATTGTAGCCCACTATTTATTCTTATTACTGGGATAGATAAAAATAATTAAATATATTAAAAAAGGCCGAGTACAATACTGTACTGGGTCTTTTGATAGCTATATATCAACCTATAATAAAAAACTAAATTTTGATAAACGCTAAAATTTATAGTATAATTAACAAAAATTAATAAAGAAAAATATTAATCTAACTTTACTACAGAATGTTAGAGAATAGTTTTCAAAAGAAAGTAATTTAGTTGGGAAAAACTTGCAAGAAAGACAAGGGGAAGAAGATGGAAAATTACAATAATGATAAAAATACATATATTAAACGTATGAATAAAACAGCCCTATCAAAATTTGATGTACTAAAACCATATTTAAAGAAAAAAACTAAAGTGCTTGATTATGGTTCAGGAATATCGCCCGATTTTATTAGAAGTGTTCAGCAAACAGGTGCAAAATATTATGCTTATGATATTTCACCAACAGTACAAAATGAGTTAGCCAATTTAAATATAGATGTTATAACAGATGAAAATTTAGCGAAAAGCAAAGAAAAATATGATATTATTTTTATGTCAAGTGTATTTCATGAAATAATAAGCTATATGTCTCGACCTGAAAGAACAAAGGTATTAAAACAAATACATCGAAATTTGAAAAAGGATGGAAAACTTATTATAAGAGACTGGGCGAATAAAAATTCTGATATGCCATACACATTACATGTAAAAAACGAAAAAGTTAGTAAAGAAGTGGATAGATGGGTAAAAAAACTTAAAGAAAATTCAATTATACAAAATGTTGAAAAATTTGATAATAGAGAATATCAAACAACAGAAAAAGAGGCTTATGAATTAGTATTTCATGTGGTGTGGGGATTGCAATCTCTTGAAAGAGAAAGTAAAGAAGAATATAATATCCATGATTATTTGGAAAAATGGTTGCTCAAACCGTTAAATTTTAAAGTTTCTAGTATAATAGAAGAAAAAGATGGGAGTTATCTACAGTATTTACAGAAATATTTTAAATTAAAGGAAGTACCTTTTTATACAAAATGTATACTAATATTAGAAAAAGAAGAGATATAATAGTAAATAATAAAGGGTGTAAATTAATTACACTCTTTTTTGTATAATTATACATTTTTTATAAATATATGTTACCTCTAGAACAAAATAAAATATTTTAAACATAGAAATAAAGAATATTATATCTGCCGTTGCATAGTAACTATTTCAGGAGTATAATAAAATTAGAAAAGTATAAGGAGATAATGCATGGAAAGATTTAAAAATGTTAGTTTTTATTATACGTTGCTATTGATGTTTATTGTTTCTATGGCAGCTAAGTATTTAGCGCAGATTCCGACATTAAAATTATTTGGACATTTGGTAATAGCCTTAGTAATAGGAATGGTATTACAGATGTTTACAGGATTAAAGGAGCAGGTAAAAGGAGATATTCCTTTTATTAGTAATAAATTTTTACGTCTAGGAATTATTTTATTAGGATTCAAACTAGCTTTGGATAGATTGCTTTCAGAAGGTAAAAAAACTTTAGTTTTGGCATTTTTTATCGTTTTATTTATGATTTTACTGACTTATTATATGTGCCGCCTTTTCAAAGTGGATCATGAATTAGCTTTGCTTTCAGCGTGTGGTTGTGGTATTTGTGGAGCGGCAGCAGTTATGGGGGTTAGTGGTCAACTGCGAGCTAAAACTGACAATAGTGTTCTTGCTGTCGCGGTTGTAGCGATACTTGGAACGGTATTTACGCTAATAGAAGTAGCGTTAAAACCGTATTTAAACCTAGAACCTTATAATTACGGTGTATTTACCGGAGGAAGTCTTCATGAAATAGCTCATGCTGTTGCTGCAGGTGGGGCAGGAGGACAGGTTGCGCTTGACACAGCTATACTGACGAAGTTATCTCGCGTTCTTATGTTGATAGTAGTAGCTATAGTCCTTGTTGTGATTAATCGTCGTTCAAATAGTGATGCTCAAGGGAAAATGCCGATGCCTTACTTTATTTTAGGATTTATAGCCATGAGTATATTAGGAAGTTATGTAAGTTTCTTAAAACCATTAACCCCTTATTTAGTAGATGCAGCATATATATTTTTAGGTATGGCGATGGCGTCTTTAGGAATGAGTGTTAACTTCAAAGTTATTAAAGAACGCGGTTTGCGTGTTTTTACAGCGTGCTTTTTATCATCGGTTATTCTTATGATAGCATGTTATTTAGTAGCTAAATTTATATTTTAATAAATAACCTTTTAGGGTTAACTAACTTTATCTAAAAACGATAATCTTGGTATAAATTCTAAAGGGTTATTTTTCTTATATCATTTTTAAAATCTCTAAATAACTGGTATAATATAAAGAAAGATAGCGTTAACAAAATCTCTAAAAAACAATAAAGAGAAAAAACATTTAACAAAAAAGGTGTTAAATTAAGGAGGACAAAGTTATGGCAATTACACAATTATTAGGAATAAAATATCCTGTTTTTCAAGGTGCGATGGCTCAAATCGCACGCTATGAACTTGCTAGCGCAGTTTCTAATGCGGGAGGATTAGGAATATTAGCTTCAGGAGGAATGAAGCCAGAAGAACTACGTGAGCAAATAAAAAAATGTAAAGAACAAACGACAAAACCTTTTGCGGTTAATTTAATGCTGATGATGCCTAATATCAACGAAATAATAGATGTTGTTATTGAAGAAGGTGTTAAAATAGTTACAACAGGAGCAGGAACTCCAAGAAAATTCATGCCACGTTTAACAGAAGCGGGAGTTAAAGTTATTCCAGTAATTCCATCGGTAAAAGCAGCAAAAAAAATGGAAGAATTAGGTTGTGCTGCTGTTGTTGTTGAAGGAATGGAAGCAGGAGGTCATGTTGGAACAAGTACAACTATGGCGCTTTTACCACAAGTAACAAAAGCGGTAAATATTCCTGTGATTGCTGCTGGGGGTATTGCTGATGGTCGAGGTGTTGCTGCTGCATTTTGCTTAGGAGCAAGTGGAGTTCAAATGGGAACAGTCTTTTTAGCTACGCACGAATGTCCAATTTCAATAGAGTATAAGAACTTAATTGTAGAAGCAGATGACACATCAACAACATTAACAGGAATGAAATTTGGAGCACCGGTTCGTGGTATAAAAAATGAATTGACAAAAAGATATCATGAATTAGAAGCACAATCGTCAACATTGATGGAATTAGAAGAATTAACACTAGGTTCTTTAAGAAAAGCTGTCTATGATGGTGATGTAGAAAATGGTTCAGTTATGTCTGGCCAAATAGCAGGACTTGTCGATGAAATACGTTCAGTAGAACAAGTGATAGTCGATGTTTTAGGAGAAGCAAAAACAACGTTAGCAAATGTAAAAATAGATTAATAAATAGTTGAGTTTTGCAAGAAGATAGCTAGCCACAGGTTGTCTGAATATTATATTTGTTATATAAATTTATTGCGGAGGGGTTAGTTATGATAGATCAAAGAAATAAAGAAGTATCTTTTTTCTCTGCTTTTGCTGACTTTTTTAGAGGATTTGTAGACTTTAAAGGATATACATCAATAGCAGGGCATTGGTTTCCTGTAGGAATAATAGGGATACTTTTTCTTGTTATAGACGGGGTATTTACTTATGTTTTCTATTTTCCGTTTGTAGCGATAAAAGAACGCTTGGATGCAGGTGGAGATATAGGAGTCCCTCGTGAACAAAGTATTCTAGAATTAAGAGATATAACATTCTGGGGATTAGTTTTGCTTGTAGTTTTGGTTGTTTTAGCTATTCCGATAACAGCGAGTTTTGTACGTCGTCTACGTGATGTTGGATTTACAACAATATCTATAATCCTGTTAATTATATTGTTTTATACTCTGAATTTCTTTCCGATAGATATAATAACAATTTTTTATAATATTATATTTGTTTTTGTGATAATGTCTTTGAAAACTAATTTATTAGAAAAAGATTCCGATTCTGATTTTATAAAAATTTTCTTTCGCTCAACAAATTAAAAAACGCTCATAATTAAAAATAAAAACACTCAAAAAAACAATTATTTTGCTTGGTTTTGAGTGTTTTTTGCTTGAGTTTGATTGAAAGACTGTTGTATATTAATTATAATAAACTTGGGAGTTAAGGAGAAGATAAAAATGGTAAATGAAAGACAGAAAAGAATTTTAAACTTGTTAGAAGAGCGAGGATCACTTAGTCTACATGAACTTATAGATTATTGTGAGGTATCTGAGGCAACAATCAGAAGAGATTTAACAAGATTAGAAGAAAAGAACTTATTGTATAGAACTCATGGTGGAGCGATGAAGCGTACTTCAGCAAGAGGAAGTGAGATAGGTGTTGAAGCAAAACGTACGGAGTTTTTACCAGAGAAAAAAGAAGTAGCAAAGTATCTTTGCAAAAATGTAGTTCAATCAGGTCAGACTATTTATCTTGATGCAGGGACATCTACTTATGAAATGATTGATTATCTGCGTGATAGAAAAATAACTGTTGTAACAAATTCTACCTATCACTTACCACGTCTCATTAACAATAAAATACATACTATTATATTAGGCGGAACTTTGAAACATTCGACACAAGCTGTAATTGGTCACACAGCTGTTGAGCAATTAAAAAACTACAGTTTTGACATGTGTTTTGTAGGTTGTAACGGTATTGATGAAAATTTCGGAATAACAACTGCGGATGAGAATGAGGCTTTTATAAAAAATGCAGCGATAAAAAATAGTAAAAGAAAATATGTTTTAGCTGATAAAAGCAAATTTGATCATCGTAAGTTCCACAAATTCGCAGATTTAGAAGAAGTAACAATCGTAAGTTACGATGCACCAGAAAACTATGAAAAATACGCTAATATATTAATAGTAAAAGATAAGGAGGAAGCATAGATGTATTATACAATAACTTTAAACCCAGCAGTAGATATGCTTACAAAAGCTAGTAACTTCAGCCTTGGAAAATTAAATAGAACGCAAGAAGCGAAGTATGTAGTCGGTGGGAAAGGTATAAACATTTCGATATTATTGAATAATATAGGTGAAAAAACAAAAGCACTAGGTTTTGTTGCAGGTTTTACAGGATATTTCATTAAATCAGAATTAGATAAATTAGATATAGAACATGACTTTGTTGAAACTCTTGGAACGACCCGTATTAATATGAAGCTTACTACCGATACTGAAACGGAAATTAATGGACAAAGTAGTGCGGTAAACGCAGAAAATATCTCAGAATTTTTTGCAAAACTAGATGTTTTGACGACAGAAGATGTAGTTTTCTTATCAGGAAATGTTATTGCAGGAATGGAACTCGAAGATTTCAAGAAAATTGCAGAAAAAGTAGCGACAAAAGGAGCAACTTTAGTAGTTGATAGCAACAAAGATTTGGTGTTGGACACCTTACAATACAAACCATTTGTTGTTAAACCAAATGAATTTGAACTAGGAGAAATGTTTGAAATAACACTAAACGGTTTGGAAGAAATCCTAGTTTATGCTCGAAAATTACAAGAGCGCGGTGCTCAAAATGTTCTTGTTTCACGTGGAGCAAAAGGAGCAATATTATTAACTGAAAATGACGAAGTATTGGAAGTTAATGTTGCAGAAGGTAAAATTGTCTCAACGGTAGCGGCAGGAGATAGTATGCTGGCGATGTTTGTAGCTAAATATAATGAGACGAAAGATTATGCGGAAGCATTGAAATATGCCTCAGCTGCAGGAGGAGCAACATCGTTTTCTGTTGGTGTAGGAAGCAAGGAGCTAATTGAAGAATTACTACCACAAATCAAGGTAAAGAAATTAAAATAAAAAATTAAACTTAGAGAAGGAAAGTTATAACTAAGGTTTATAAACTATAAAAGTATTACCCGGGAAATATAAATAATCTAAAGGTCAAGAAGACCATATGAAATATTAAGGAGAATTCAAATGAAATTAACTGATATTATCAATTATGACTTAATACAATTTAATTTTAGTGCGGTAGATAAAAATGAAGCATTAGATAAGCTTACTACAATGTTAGTAGATGAGAAAGTTATAGCAAATAAAGATAATTTTCTAAAAGCGTTGCTTGCTCGTGAAGCTCAATCAACTACAGGAGTTGGAGAAAATGTTGCAATTCCTCATGCGAAAAGTGCAGATTTTGATAGAGCGATGATTATTTATGCGAAAAGTAATGATGGTGTAGAATGGGAAAGTTTTGATGGACAACCAGCCGAACATATCTTTATGATTTGTGCACCGGATGGTGGTGCTGATGAACACCTTAAAGCTCTTGCATCATTATCTCAAGCACTGATGGATTCAGAGGTAAAAGCTGGATTGGATACAGCAACTACTAAAGAGGATGTAGAAAAAGTTTTTGCGAACTTTGTTGGAAAAACTGAAACTGCAAAAGAAGAGGAAGTAACAACCCCAAGTGGAGAAAAACCTTATATTATAGCTGTAACAGCTTGTCCAACAGGAATTGCTCATACATTTATGGCTGCGGAAAAAATCAAAGAAACGGCTAAAGCAAGGGGCTTAGATGTAAAAGTAGAAACAAATGGTCAAATCGGTATTGAAAATAAACTTACAAAAGAAGATATCGAAAGAGCAGTGGGAATTATTGTAGCAGCTGATAAAAAAGTAGAGGTAGCGCGTTTTGATGGGCGCCCAACTATTATGACAAAAGTTGCAGATGGAATTAACAAGCCACAAGAACTTATCCAAACTATTTTAGATGGAAAAGCGCCAATATACAAACACGATGGGGCAGCTGATTCACAAGAAACAGACGCAGAAGGAGAAAGTTTAGGACGTAAAATTTACAAACACCTAATGGAAGGTGTAAGTAATATGTTACCATTCGTAGTAGCAGGTGGTATTTTAATTGCATTGTCATTTATCTGGGGTATTAACTCATTTAACCCAGAAGATCCAACATACAACAAATATGCAGAAGTATTATTCTACTTAGGTAAAATTTCATTTAGTATGATGTTACCAATTCTTGCAGGATTTATTGGGCGTAGTTTAGCGGATAGACCTGGGTTTGTAGTAGGTATGGTCGGTGGTATTTTAGCTGATCCAAGTATTTTAGGGCTGAAAAGTGATATTTTAGCTTATACTCCATCAGGATTTTTAGGAGCGTTAGTAGCAGGGTTCTTAGCGGGTGGTATTATTAAAGTTCTTAAAATGGCAACAAGTTGGATGCCACGTTCATTAGATGGAATTAAACCAATCTTCCTATTCCCAATCTTAGGTTCTCTAATTATGGGAATCGCAATGATTTATGTTATTAACGCGCCGATGGCGGCAGTTATGACAGGATTACAAGACTTCCTTACAGGATTAAATGGAAGTGGTAAATTTATCCTTGGATTCGTAGTAGCTGCGATGATGGCTATCGATATGGGAGGCCCAATCAACAAAGCATCTTACGTTACAGGAACAGCTTTATTAACAGCAGCTGGAACAGCAGGTAGTGATGTTATGGCTGCGGTAATGATTGGTGGTATGGTTCCTCCGTTAGCAATAGCAATCTCAGCAACTATTAATAAAAATATTTGGCCAAAAGCACAACGTAGCGGAGCATTAGTGAACTATGTAATGGGATTAGCCTTTATTACAGAAGGGGCTATTCCGTTCGCGGCAAGTAATCCATTACGTGTTATTCCACCATTATTCCTATCAAGTGGTGTCGCTGGAGCATTGAGTATGACTTTTGGTGCAGTATCAAAAGCACCGCATGGTGGTATTTTCGCAATAGCGGTAGGAGCAGTAAGTAATCCGATAATGTACTTATTAGCGTTAGTGCTAGGTTCGGTATTAGGAGCAATCTTGCTAATTGTTTCGTTAAACTTAGGAAAAAAAGTAGAAAAATAATATAAATATAGAAAACAACACCGAGGTATAGAACTTCGGTGTTTTTGTTTTTTTGTGGGCTAAAAAATATTTAGGCACTTTTGTATAGAAACAGCTTATATATTTCTTTTATTCTTTTGAACAACCTATAGCATGTTGAAAGGGATAGATTTAAATTTTTAGATGTTGTCTTTATATCCTGAGTTTTCTTGAAATCTTCTAGGAAAGCTAATTCCTGTTCTGTTAAAATAGATTTCAAATAAGAATTAAGATCGACTTCTAAAATATCTCTATCGTTATTGCAAGAATGAAGTAGTGTATTATTGAAGAAGTCAATAGGAACACTTTTTTCTTTGTTTCTACGACGTATTTCATCAATAAGTTTTCGTTTTATAACTGTTAGTGCAAATTTATCAAAGTCGCAAGCTTCTATGCCACCATCTTCTAGTATAAGAAAGCTTACAAGAAGCCCCTCTAAACCAAAGTTATAAAATTCCTGATGTAATGACTTTGGTATTTTGACTTTGTATAAACCTTTAGTTATTAATCCATCTTTTTCCCTAACTAGAGCGTTAAAACGTTCTTCTTGCTCTTTAGATAAATAATAATTTTTTTTAATTTCTTTCATCATATTCATCCATTCTACCAAAATAATGATCTTCTGTAAAACCGCTTCCACAGCTCCTAATTAGTGATAAATGCTTGCTGGATGGGCCTTTCTTATGTTAAAATTGACAGAGAAAATGAGGTAATGTATGAACGTAATGAATGAAATTCTTGAAAAAATTCAAGCTTATGACACGATTATTATCCACCGTCATCAGAATCCGGATCCGGATGCGATTGGTAGCCAGGTGGGCTTGCGGGATCTCCTGCGTGCGCACTTCCCTCAAAAGCGGGTCTTGGCAACTGGCTATGATGAACCGACCTTGACTTGGCTTGCTGAGATGGATACTGTCAGAGATGAGGATTATGATGGAGCTTTGGTGATTGTCTGTGATACGGCCAATACTCCCCGCATCGATGACAAGCGCTGTACAAAGGGTGATTTCCTGATCAAGATCGACCACCACCCAAATGACGATGCTTATGGCGATCTGCTCTGGGTCGATACCGACTCAAGCTCTACCAGTGAGTTGATTGCACTTTTTGCTAAGGAATTGGATCTTGAACTTCCTGTAAGTGCTGCGCGTCTTCTCTATGCTGGGATTGTCGGCGATACAGGTCGCTTCCTTTATCCTGCTACTTCGACTCGGACTTTTGAGATCGCTGCCTATCTTCGAAGCATTCCCTTTGATTTTACAGCACTTGCTCGTCAGATGGATACGATCAATCTCAAAACTGCTAAGCTTCAAGGCTATGTTTATGACCATCTCGAAATCGATGAACATGGCGCTGCGCGTGTGACCTTGACACAAGAGCTCTTGAAGAAATTCGATCTACGTGATTCAGAGACTGCTGCAATTGTCGGAGCCCCTGGACGCATCGATACCGTGTCTGTTTGGGCTATCTTTGTCGAGCAGGCCGACGGTCACTTCCGTGTCCGGATGCGTAGCAAACGAAAAGTGATTAATGAAATTGCTAAACGCCATGACGGCGGTGGTCATCCACTTGCTAGTGGTGCCAACTCCTATTCCCTTGAAGAAAACGACCAAATCTACCAAGAGCTACAAGAAGTGGCACGCACAAACGAAGGCTGAGAACGGTTTCTCAGCCTTTTTTATTCCATTTCTGGGGTTTTCATTTGTCATTTCTTGTGGTAAAATAAAGCTAGTAAAATTATAAGGAGACTTATTATGGAAAAAAATCGTTTGTTTATCATTATCTCTGCTGCAGTAGCGATTCTTAGCTCTTTCTTGCCGTGGGCAAGCCTGAATGCTGGTGCCTTTGGTTCATACAGCTGGAATGGCCTTCGCGGAGATGGATGGTTTGTTATTATCTTCGCAGTCGTTGCGATTGTCCTTGCTTGCTTGAACGATGTAAAATCTTCACTACCAAAAGGTTTTGCAATTGGTGTTATCGTATCTGGGGCTCTTTCAACTGTCGTAACATTTATCGATGTATTCAATGTGAAC
>ERZ772953.193-NODE-193-length-18180-cov-2.939421_pt1 | contig 18180 bp, 13 predicted proteins | sample MGYA00580685_ERZ772953 | MGnify/ENA primary metagenome ERZ772953 (study PRJEB29015, sample SAMEA2738080) | human oral metagenome | biome: human oral; feature: human-associated habitat; material: saliva | place: China | collected 2209 ...
CTGACAGGAGCCGGTATAGGTGTAGGGCTTGCGGGAAAATTAAACGCTTCCGCCTTTGTAGCTCTTGGAAGTGCAGTTGCAGGACTTGTGGCAGCCCATGCCCAATCGATCCTCGCCGGTACATTTTCTGTAAGTAAGGGTGTTTTGTTTATAGGCCCCGGCGAACCCCTTGGAGCCTTTACCGCATCCTTGGTTGCCGTAGAATTCGGTATTTTTATTTCAGGCAAAACAAAACTTGAGCTGTTGTTAACACCAGCATTTTCCATGCTATTTGGCAGCTTTATAGGATTTGTAATAGGACCTCCCATCAGTAAGTTGATACTACTAATCGGTAAATCGATTGAATATGGAACTACATACCAACCTTTTCTCATGGGAATCATCGTAGCTGTTATTATGGGAATGGTACTCACCCTGCCTATAAGCTCCGCCGCCTTAGGTATTGTTTTAGGACTGTCCGGAATAGCCGCAGGAGCCGCCACGGTAGGCTGTAGCTGTCAGATGATAGGATTTGCCGTTGCAAGCTTTAGAGACAACGGTGTCAACGGTCTCATCACTCAAGGCATCGGAACTTCTATGGTTCAAGTGCCCAATATCCTGCGAAAACCTATAATCTGGCTGCCCCCGATATTTGCCAGCGCCATTTTAGGACCGGTATCTACCATAGTTTTAAAAATGACCAACCTTCCTGCAGGTTCCGGGATGGGAACTTCAGGCCTTGTAGGGCAGATAATGACTTTTAAATCCATGGCGGCGACTACCTCAACATCCACAATTTGGACGTACGTTATATTGCTGCACTTCATAGCCCCCGCAATCTTGACCCTGGTATTCTCAGAATCATTTTACAAACTGGGAATTATAAAACGAGGAGATATGAAGATATAACAAAAATCAACTGTATGGTATCTATTTAACATGGTTAATAACTTCTTCATCAAATTGGGCTACAGACGTAGCCCTTTTTAATTGCGATCATTACTTTCTATCCTACCACCCGGCATTTTGACTTGCTTTTTCATAAAAAAAGCATCTACTATTTCTATCTTAGATATTGCAAAAAATTGTGATATAATCCTAGTATTATTTTTAAAAGATTAAGGTAAGATGAAAAGAAAAATCGAGTTGTGCGGAATCTATAATATTAAAAACAATCTCTGTACGGAAGATTGTAAATTCTGTGCTCAGGGCATTCTTGCTAAAAACAGAGGATCTGCTAAAAAGATAACTTTCGATGCAAAAGCGATAGATGCGGCAATGCGTGCTGCAGAAAATGATTTAACAAGATTCGGGCTGGTTGCTTCATCAAGAGGCCCTAGCCCTGAGGAAGTCGAAATAGTGGTGCGAATTTACAGAGAAATAAAAAAACGTGCGAATATACACCTGTGCGCTTCGCTCGGAATTGCATCCTATGAGGTTATGAAAAAACTAAAAGAGGCAGGCGTTAGCAGATACCACTGCAACCTTGAAAGCTGCAAGTCATTCTTCCCTAAGCTGTGCATAAGCCATACCTATGATGAAAAGGTGGAAACGATTGAGAATGCCAAAAAGGCCGGCCTTGCGGTATGCAGCGGCATGCTGCTTGGAGCCGGCGAATCGTTTGAAGACAGGCTGGAACTTGCAAGAGAGCTCAAAGAGCTATCTGTAAACTCCGTACCTATAAATATATTAATCCCAATAAAGGGCACTCCCCTTGAGGATAACAAGGTGCTTTCTGAGCAGGAAATAGAAAGCAGCATAACCGAAATCGCAAAAATACTATCGCCTGAAAAAATACGCCTTGCAGGAGGCAGGATCCATCTGAAAGACTCTGGCTACAACCTGCTAAAACACGCCGTAAGTGCACTTATCACGGGTGACATGGCTACCACCGCAGGCTGCAGAGTACAGAATGACAAAGCGATGATAAAAAGACTTTCACTCGAACAAAGCACCCGCTAACCGCAAGGACTTCAGGTTAAAGCTCGTACACATTGCCGTTAGAAGCCTTGTGTAATCTATTCAGCAAGGCTTCATATTCGCTGCTCTCATCTTTTTTTATCAATATAACAGCCCTCTTTATATTGTCTTCATCAAGCTTTCTAAGACTGTGATAAAGCCTGTTTATTATAGCCTGCGTACTTAGATTCGTAAAATCTATAACCCTCGTTTCATCATCTAAAAAGCCGCTGAACTTTTCCTCAAGCCAACCACTGCGTTTGAGATCTATATTCTTCAAGCTGCCGGTAACCGCAAAACACTCGCAATTCGGAGAATAATGCCTGTACTTCGTCCCAGGCGACCTTGGAATTTTAACATCGTCTTTATGACCTTGTGTATTTGTATCAATACTGTTTTCAGGCAATTCATAACCGTTTTTTATAAGACAATCCTCTATCTCAGCCCTTCCGATTATTCCGGGCCTCAGTATGTTTACCATGCCGTCATCTATACTCAAAACGGTAGACTCTATACCTATGCCCGAATCATCACCCATAAGCACGGCATCTATCCTGCCGTCTAAATCATTTATCACATGCAAAGCCTTCGTGGGGCTGGGCCTTCCGGACAGATTTGCACTGGGCGCTGCTATAGGGACTCCTGCCATATCTATGAGCCTGCGTGCAACAGCATTTTGAGGCAACCTTACAGCTACCGTATCAAGCCCTCCTGTAACCTGATCCGGTATGTCAGCACTCTTTTTGCACACCAAGGTGAGGGGACCCGGCCAAAATTCATTTGCAATAGCCAAGATATGTTTATCTACGTCAGAAGCTACTCCCTGAAGTTCGGAAATATCGGAAATATGAACTATGAGCGGATTATCGGAAGGTCTTCCCTTCGCCTTGTAAATTTTTTCTATGGCATCCGGATCCAAAGCGTTTGCTCCAAGCCCGTATACGGTTTCTGTAGGAAAAGCTACCGTTCCTCCTGCCCTAATGATATTAGCTGCTTTCTCCATGCCCTCTTTATCAGGATTTAAAATTTTGGTTTTCATACAGGGCTATTCTCCAAACTTACTCATCTTGGCTGCCTGGTCGGCTGTAATCAAGCCTTCTATAACTTCGTCTATGTCTCCATTCATAAAATTATCCAGCTTATATATGGTAAGCCCTATCCTATGATCGCTCACCCTTCCTTGAGGGAAATTATATGTCCTTATCCTCTCGCTCCTATCGCCCGATCCTACCTGACTCTTTCTTTCATCCGACAGCTGCTTGTTCTGCTCTTCCATCTTAAGATTGTAAAGTCTTGATTTAAGCACCTTAAATGCCTTATCCTTATTTTTTATCTGAGATTTTTCGTCCTGACACGTAACTACTATCCCCGTCGGTTCATGTGTAAGCCTTACCGCAGAATCGGTAGTATTTACAGACTGTCCTCCATTTCCTGACGATCTGTATACATCCACCCTCACATCGTTCGGATTAAGATCCACTTCTACATCATCCATTTCAGGAAGCACAGCCACGGTAGCTGCAGATGTGTGCACCCTACCGCTTGATTCTGTAGTCGGTACTCTCTGCACCCTGTGCACTCCGCTTTCATACTTTAGCCTTGAGAATGCGCCCTTTCCCTTTATCAACATAACCGCTTCCTTTATGCCGTTAAGCCCGGTTTCATTCAGCTCTATGATTTCAGTCTTCCAGTTTTTTGAATCCGCATACATAGAATACATCCTAAGAAGATCGCTCCCGAAGAGCGCCGCCTCTTCACCCCCTGTGCCTGCTCTGATTTCAAGTATTACATTCTTTTCGTCTCGAGGATCTTTAGGGATCAGCAATATTTTCAGCTGTTCTTCTTCCTTATTTATTTCATCTTCAAGGCCGGATATTTCAAGCTTTGCAAGATCCTTCATCTCTTCATCACCGCCGGCACCTGCCAGAAGCTCCTTCGCATCTGAAAGCTCCTGCTTATGCTTTTTAAATGAACTATATGTCTTAACTATAGGCTCCATATCGCTCATTTCCTTTATATATTTTTGCCAAAGCGGCTGATTCCCAATTATCTCAGGCTTTGACACGGCGGCCTCAAGTTCCTTGTATTTTTCTACTATAAAATCCAGCTTGTCTAACATCTTTCCTCCTAAATTATTTGTTATGCATTAAATATCAAGTTCTAAAACCACAGGGCAATGATCGCTGCCATATACATCGCTTAAAATTTTTGCATCCTCTATTTTATCCTTTACATCATTTGATACAAGAAAGTAGTCTATCCTCCACCCCGCATTGTTCTTCCTTGCATTAAACCTGTAGCTCCACCAAGTGTATGCCCCTTCTTTATCCGGATATTTGTATCTGAAAGTATCCGTAAACCCGGCTTCTAACAGCTCTGTGAACTTCTCCCTCTCTTCATCGGTAAATCCGGGATTTCTCCTGTTGGTTTTAGGATTTTTAAGATCTATCTCCGTGTGCGCTACATTTAAATCGCCACAGATAATAACAGGCTTTTCACTATTTAACTTCACTACGTAGTCCCTGAAATCATCCTCCCAATGCTGCCTGTAATCAAGCCTTGCAAGTTCCGGTTTTGAATTCGGTACATATACATTTACAAGGTAAAAATCCTTGAAATCCGCAGTCACAACCCGTCCTTCCTCATCGTGTTCTTCTATGCCGATTCCCTTTGAAGTGGAAACCGCCTCTTCCTTTGAAAGCACGAGCGTTCCGGAATATCCCTTCCGTTTTGCGTTATCCCAGTATTGATGGTATCCGTTTGTAAGGATTTCTTCCTGACCTTCCTGCATTTTAGTTTCCTGCACAGCAAAATAATCAGGACTTTCCCCCTCCAAGACATCCAGAAAACCCTTTTTAATGCAGGCTCTTATGCCGTTAACATTCCAAGAAATAAACTTTTTCATACATCACCCAAGCTATCCTTTAAAATAATCAATACCCGCTTTAAATATATTTTGATTTTCACTTTTTGGCATATTCTTATATAAATTTTCGCCGAACATTCTTTCAGAATGCGCCATCTTGCCAAGAATCTTGCCATCCGGCGATGTGAGCGCTTCTATACCCCCGATAGAGCCGTTAGGGTTGATCTCGATATCCATTCCGCTATTTCCATATTTATCCGTATATTGAGCGGCTATCTGTCCATTTCTGATATATGAAAGAAGCTCGGAGTCCGTACAGTAAAATTTACCGTAGCTGTGAGAAACAGGCATGGTGTACACATCTCCCACCTTAAATCTCGACATCCAAGGCGATTTAGTAGAAATTATCCTGGTGTTTATCATTCTTGAAACATGCTCTCCTACATCGTTTTTCGTTAAAGTCGGTGATTCTTCAGTTTTTTCTCTATATTCACCAAACGGAAGCAAACCTGTATTTATAAGACCCTGAAAACCGTTCCCTATACCTGCCAAAAGACCATCTCTGCAGCTTAGCAGCTCCTCTATGGCTTCCCTTACGTAGGCATTTGTAAGTACTGCGGAAATAAACTTCGCAGGACCGTCAGGCTCATCTCCACCGCTGAATCCACCGGGTATGAACACTATCTGGGCGGTTTTAATTGCGGCGGCCAACTCTCTAAAGGAGCGTGCTATTAGATGACCGTTTAAATTTCTGACGTTTACGAGCGTGCAGTTTCCTCCTTCTGCTTCAAACGCCCTCCTTACATCATTCTCTGAACCGCTCCCCGGGAAAACCGGAATTACTATCCTCGGCTTTGATAGCCTAAAAGCATATCCTGCCTTAGACTTCGCTTCACACCCTTCATGGGGCTGCATCGTAACGGCGTAGCTGAACTTATTATTTCTCTCAAAGGTTTTTTCTTGAATCTCTATCTTAGGCTCAGTATGGAACACTTCCAAAAGCGGTTTTATCCACTTATTGATGACCTCATCTATGCCGCTGTCCATCAAGGTTTTGTCCGCATTCAGAACGGCGAGTTCACAGAATTCATTCGTGGTACCTATTTCGTAAAGTCCATATGCCTTATTTGAAAATTCCTTTGCATCGAAATCTCCTTCTACCTCTAATATCACACTTCCATAATAAGACCTGGTAATGACGTCACAAATAGTTTTTTCAATATCCGTCTCATTTTTAGGTAACTTTCCTAAGAGGTTCTTTGCAAAATATCGCCCGTCAAGACTCAGTCCGATCTTATTGCCTGCCATGGAATTTACAAGACTTGCAAATATTCCGCCCCGTCCTACCGATGTTACGGATTTTACATCGTCCGATTTAATAAGCCGCTCCACATCCTTAAACATAGCGGATGCAGCCTTGTAATCTATTCCTCCATCGCCTTTATACCCCGGCATCAAACAGATAAGCCTGTTGTTAAAACCGGTCAAAACGTTTCCCTTTGTGTTTTCAGCCCTTCCTACGCCCACGGCAAGGCTTACAAGTGTATTTGGAATTTTTGTGCCCTTCGAAAATTCATGTACATCGCATTCACAACCTATACAAGGTATGTTAAGGGAGATCCCTGCATCAAAGGCTCCCAACATAGCTGCCGTCATATCCCCAAGCTTTTTAGGATCTGCTGCGGAATCATTAAAACATCCTTGCAGCGAGAAATATATTTTAGATGGATCCACTCCGAGTAAAACGGCCTTCATAGCGGCATCAATTACAGCCAATTTACTCCCTTCCAATGGATTGTCATTTAGAATTTCAGGAGCCCATCCATATGTCATAACGGATGTTGTAGATGTATTTCCCTTCTGCACCGGAAGTTTACTTACCATCCCTACGGTTTGTGTTAACTCCGTTTCACCTCCGAGCGGCATCATAACGGAACTACTGCCTGCTGTGGAGTCAAACCTTTGTATGAGTCCTTTCTTGTTGCAACAGCTTAAATCAGTCAGGACTTCGTCCAAATATTTTTTTGGTTTGAACGTCTTCAAGGATTTATATATAGGATGTTTTATAAGCTCTGCAGTACTTTCGCCTTTAACTCCCTTGCCTTCTATACTGACCTTTTCTTCACGTACACAACCTCTTGACTTTATAAATTTTTGATTTAAATTTACAATTTCATCTCCATCCCAGGTAAGTACAAGCCTGTCGTCCTTTGTTACCTCCGCTATAACCGTAGCTTCAAGGTTTTCCCCTTCCGATTCTCTTTTAAAATGCTTCCAATGCAACCTGTCGATAGCTAACACAAGCCTTTCTGAAGAATCTGAAAGTGCAAGCTCCATACCTTCTATCGTATCGTTTACTGCAGGCACCATGTTTAAGTTCACCCTGGCGCCACTTACAAGTTCGCTGATTGCTACTGCAATGCCTCCTATGCCGCAATTTCTACATTTTTTTACGAGTTGAGTCACCCTGTCATAGCTGAATAATTTCTGTATACTCCTTGCTGTCATTGGATTTGTATAATAGGTATTATTTTCATTCGAGCGGTCCGTTTTTGCGCCCAGGAGCACTATTATATCTCCCGCCGCAGGTTCCTTTTTCACTACATTTTCAACAGGAGCGGCCGATACAGTCGCTGCGACTTCTACGCTACCCTTGGCGTAATCTGTGCTACATGCTTGTTCTACCAATCCTGTAGGTACTCCCATTCCCTTAGCATAGAAGCTGAATCCGTCTGCAGTTTCAACGGCCAACTTTCTCTTTGCGAGTTTATCCCTACCCTTGTTGAAATTATCTGCGCAAGAAAGCCTCATACATTGATGAACATAGCTCCGTGCAGCAATCGAGCCTCTGATAGCCTCTCCTAAATTCAAAGCGGAAGTTCTGAAAGCGTCAGTTTCGAGCAAATGCGTGCACGCCTTACTCTTAAGCATGAGCAACCAGTCTTCATTCCTGCCGTCTACCTCGCATTTTATGCGAAGACTGCAAACATTATCCTTCTCCTTTTCATCTACAATGAGCTCATTTTCACGGTCTTGAATTCGCTCAGCCGATATTTTCGCAATATCCATAAGAGAAATATCAGTGGTTTCTTCACTTCCTTTATAAAACTTTTTTCTGCAATCCAAGTAATCATCATAGATCTTCTTTACTTCTTTTGAATATGACGACTTGTCAAAATTGATATCGCCTATTTTTGCATTAAATGCGGATCTTCTGCCAAGACCTGCCCAACAAGCATTGAGCATCTTCATCTCCGCCGATGTTGGCTCTCTATCTTCATTATTTTTAAATTCATCTTGAATTAGTTCTATATCTGAAACGCTTAAATCCAGACCTTCGTCAGCTATGAACTTCTCTGTTCTCTTTTTATCAAAATTTCGAAATCCCCTTATATTCTTTGTAGAATCAGTGTCTCCCGCAGCCGATGCAAATAAATCTTCCTTATCCGGATTTATCAAATAGACCTCTTTTGGATTTGCCATGTAACCTACTATCTTTGACATATCATCAGCATTTACATCACCTGCAATCGCAATGATCGTAGCTGTTCTAACATTCGGCTTTATGCCTTTTCTGGATAATTTTATACATTGCTTGGCAAGATCCGCTCTTCTATCGTATCTTCCCTTTACGCTTGAATACGCAAAACAGGTATAACCTTCCAACAAGGCATCGATATTTTCGTCGTAATATAAATTATCGCAGGTGGGATCTGCAAACACGTAATAAGAAAGACTCTTCGCAGTGGATACGTCGAGTCCTGTGATCACATACATATTGAGATATCTTACTTCTTTTACTCCCTCTATTCCAAGAGTATTTTTAAATTCCTGTGCTAACGTCTGCGCCTTATTGTCAAACCCCTTTTTTCTCTCCACCAGAATTTTCATCTGTTCTCCCTTTATGCATTCTAACAACGCTCAATCATATAAAAATTCTACCATTTTATATGTTGCAAAATCAAGATTTCACGCCTCGATTATTCATCTTTAACTCTCTTTGAATATTGCGCTTTGCATCCTTTTTCGCAATGCTTTCACGCTTATCATATATTTTTTTACCTCTACAAAGTCCAAGCTCTACCTTGGCAATTCCCGATTTAGTAATATAGACCTTAAGAGGAATCAACGTATATCCCTTTTGCGCGAGCGAGCCCATGATCTTTCTTATCTCCTGCCTGTGAAGAAGCAACTTACGGTTCCTTAACGGCGGCGAATTGAACTGATTGCCTTGCTCATACGGGCTTATATGCACCCCGAAGAGTATGCACTCACCATCTTCTATCCGTGCATAACCTTCCTTGATGTTTATATTACCCTTTCTTATGGACTTTATTTCAGTACCTGTAAGCACTATCCCCGCTTCATACCTCTTATCCACAAAATACTCGTGCAGAGCCTTTCTGTTGTTTGCAATTATATGTCCGTTATCCTGCTTGGTTTTTTTACCTTTCTTCGCCATCAGCGTTTCCCTCTTAGAATTTTTTGAAATATTTAAACGGGAAAATCCTGAGCACCGCCTTACCATAAACCTTGTCCATAGAGACGAGTCCTACATCCGTCGATCTGCTGTCTGCACTGTTGTACCTATTGTCACCGAGAACGAAGAGTTTGCCCTTAGGGATTTTCAATTTATTTACTTCCACCTGCCCGTTGCCATTCGTCTCTGTAGCCTTATCCAAGGTATAGCTTTGATCTATTTCCTTACCGTTTCTATACACCTTCTTGTTTTTAATCGTAATTTCATCACCCGGAAGCCCTATTATTCGCTTTATATAGTATTTTTTGTCATCGAAATTCAATAGCGATCCTGTGGTATCAGCCCTTTCTCCGGAATCAAAAACCACTATATCCTCATGTTTAAATTCGTTGAAAACATATGCCTGTTTGCTCAAAAGCAGGTAATTACCGTCTTGCAATGTCGGTAGCATCGAAGTTTGTCTTACTATCGTGGTTTTCACAAATGTTATACCTATGAGAATGGTCATAACTATTACTATTAGGTATGAAACAACTGTACTTACCGTGCCGTTTTTTTTCTCTTCATAATTTTCCATAACTGCTATCTTACGTTCCTTTCACCATATTCTTCCAACAATTTTTGCTTTAGTTCCCAAAGCTTTTTCGATAAGTCTACAAAGTAATCCTGCGGATTTTCAAATCTGGTAACTTCGTCCCAAAGCGTATCAAGCTGTTCCTTGCAGTATTTACGTGTACTTTCTATATCCTTGGATTCATACACGCATCTTCCTTTTATAAATATAGGCTTTAAAAGCTCAGTAGCCGTAAAACTCTCAACGACCTTCTTCTTCCATATGGCTCTCGGATCGAATATAGTGTACGGCTTGGAATCGTCTATTACTTCATCCGCAAGGGTTATGACATCCGCTATCGCCTTACCGCTGTTGTTATCAAACAGCCTGTACACCTTTTTGAATCCGGGATTCGTAATCTTATCCAAGTTTTCGCTGACTTTGAGTGTCGGAACCGTTTCTCCGTTTCTCATTATCGTAGAAAGTTTATAAACGCCACCGAATACCGGATCTTGCTTCGATGTTATGAGTCTTTCACCTACACCAAACGAATCAATTTTTGCGCCCTGCAAAAGTACGTCTCTTATTATATACTCGTCCATTGAGTTTGAGACCACGATCTTGCAATCCGTATGTCCCGCATCATCAAGCATTTTCCTCGCTTGCTTTGTAAGATATGTAACGTCGCCGCTGTCTATCCTTATCCCTTTATTCACAGGGGCATATTCGTCGAAAATTTTTATAGCGTTTGGAACACCGGATCTCAATACATCGTATGTGTCTACAAGCAATACCACGTTATCGGGATAGCTCTTTGCATATGCTTTGAATGCCTCGTATTCATCTTCAAAACTCTGTACCCAGCTGTGCGCCATAGTCCCCATTACGGGCACGGAAAATTCCTGATCTGCCATAGTACACGCCGTACCTGCGCACCCTCCGACATAGGCGGCCCTCGCTCCGAACACGGCAGCGCTCGCTCCCTGAGCCCTTCTTGTACCGAATTCAAACACCGGTCTGTCACCCGCTGCCCTTACTATTCGATTTGCCTTGGTAGCTATGAGGCTTTGATGGTTTATCTTGAGAAGAAGCATTGTTTCGATAAGCTGTGCCTGAATCATAGGTCCTCTCACCACGAGTATCGGTTCTCTTGGAAATATCGGAGTACCTTCAGGTACAGCCCAAACATCGCATTCAAATTTAAAGTTCTTTAGATAATCGAGGAACTTATCATCAAAAATTCCTTTTCCCCTTAAATATTCTATATCCTCATCTGCAAATTCAAGTTCGCTCAGATATTCCACTACCTGCTCTACACCAGCCATTATCGCATAACCGCTGCCTGAGGGTAAATTTCTGAAAAACAAGTCGAACGTAGCTATATCATCACCCTTGCCCGACAGAAAATATCCGTTCGCCATAGTTATTTCATAAAAGTCTACCAACATCGTAAGATTGGTCTTTTTCATTCTCATAACTCCTCCTAACTGTGATAACTCTCTCTACATTATACTACTTTAAGAGTTGTTGTAAATGACCCGTATATGATTTTTTTACTTTACTGACTTCAAGCGGCGTTCCCGTCGCTACGATTTCACCGCCGTTAGAACCTCCATCAGGACCAAGGTCTATTATATGGTCCGCTCTTTTAATAACATCCAGGTTATGCTCTATAACCACTACGGTATTACCTGTATCCGTAAGCCTTTCAAGCACGGCTATGAGCTTATCGACATCTGCAAAGTGAAGCCCTGTAGTGGGTTCATCCAAAATGTACAGCGTCCTTCCCGTGCTCTTCTTTGCAAGTTCACTCGCAAGCTTTATTCTCTGAGCTTCTCCTCCCGAAAGCTGAGTGGATGGCTGCCCCAGCCTTATGTATCCTAGACCGACATCTGAAATTGTATCGAGTATCCTCTTTATCGTAGGGATGTTTTCAAAAAACACCTTGGCTTCATCAACGCTCATATCGAGCACATCGAAGATCGATTTATCCTTGTATTTCACTTTAAGAGTTTCTTGGTTGTAACGCATCCCCCCGCAAACGTCGCACGGTACATATACATCCGGAAGAAAGTGCATCTCGATCTTTATGATTCCATCACCCTTGCAGGCTTCACACCTTCCGCCCTGAAGATTGAAGCTGAAGCGTCTTTTGCTGAATCCTCGTATTTTAGCCTCTTTGAGTCCCGCAAAAAGATCCCTTATCGGTGTAAACACTCCTGTATATGTCGCAGGGTTTGACCTTGGAGTTCTTCCTATCGGCGACTGATCTATGTCGACTATCTTGTCTATATGCTCTATTCCCTTGATGCTCTTGTGTTTTCCTACTTCATGTGTACTGCCGTGCAAAATGTTCGAAGCGCCCTTATGAAGTATCTGATTCACAAGCGTGCTCTTTCCCGAGCCTGACACCCCCGTTACACAAACTAATTTCCCCAACGGAATGTCTACATTTATATTTTTAAGGTTGTTTTCCGCCGCTCCTTTTATGGTTATTTTTTTACCGTTTCCCTTTCTGTATTGGAGTTTGGATGAAATCTTTTTAGCACCGCTTAAATACTGTCCTGTAACCGAATCCTTCACCTTTTTTATGGCTTCTACATCTCCCGAAGCAACCAGCTCACCTCCATGTACACCGGCTCCGGGACCTATGTCTACGATGTGATCGGCCGCATACATGGTTTCTTCATCATGCTCCACCACTATCAAGGTATTTCCGATATCCGTCAAGTGCCTAAGCGTATCTAAAAGCTTAAGGTTATCCTTTTGGTGCAGTCCTATACTCGGTTCGTCAAGCACATACAGTACTCCGACAAGCCCCGATCCTATCTGCGTTGCAAGCCTTATCCTCTGAGCCTCTCCGCCTGAAAGCGTACCCGCAGCCCTTGATAGCGTAAGGTAATCAAGCCCCACATCCACGAGAAACTGCAGCCTCGTCCTTATCTGTTTTATTATTTCCTTAGCTATCAGTTCATCCTTGCCTTCAAGACTTAACTTTTCTATAAAGCCAAGGGCATCTACAGCGGACATCTCCGTAAATTCATGGATATTTATACCTCCCACCTTGACGGCGAGCACTTCTTTTTTCAGTCGTTTTCCGTCGCAATCGCTACATACGGTTTCATGCATGTATTTTCCCATCTTATCTTTGAAAAAGTCGGATTTTGCGTTCATATAACGCCTTTCAAGATTATTTATAAGACCTTCAAAAGGATGTTTCTTGCTGTAGACATTTCCCGATAAACTCCTATATTCATAGGAGAGATCCCTTTTGCCGGTACCGTAAAGAAGCTCCTGCTTAAACTTTGCGGGAAGGTCTTTATATGGGGTGCTCATGGATACCCCGTGGTAGCCTGCGAGTTCCTCCACCATCTTCTTATAGATCCCCGAATATTCTATGGAATGATAGATGGTGGATAAGGCTCCGTTACTTAGGCTGAGTGATTCGTCCTTGATTATGAGCTTAGGATCTATATGCTGTATGTGTCCTATGCCTTTACACGTTTCACAGGCGCCCTGAGGACTGTTAAATGAAAATATTCTAGGTTCGAGCTCCGTTATGCCGCTACCGTGCTCACTGCAGGAAAACTTCGTGTTGTAACTCTCGCAGATTTCACCGTCTTTTCCTGAATATAGAGCCGTTACCTCACCCTCTCCTTCTTTTATTGCAAGCTCGACAGCTTCGGAGAGTCTCGGTCTTATATCGGCGTTTATCTTAATCCTGTCTATGACAATGTCTATGCTGTGTTTGTAATTTTTTTCTAAAGATATCTCATCGTCTGCGAGGTTCTTAATTTCACCGTCCACCCGCACTCTCGTATATCCGTCTGCGGCTATCCTCTCAAGAATCTTATCGTGCCTTCCCTTCCTGGCCTTTACAACCGGCGCTAAAATCTGCACCTTATCGCCTTTATCGCTATTAAGTATCTTGTTGACTATTTGATCAAGATCCATGGGTACGATTTCTTTACCGCAAACCGGACAATGTGGCACACCTACCCTTGCAAACAACAATCTTAAGTAATCGTAGATTTCAGTCACCGTTCCAACTGTTGATCTCGGGTTATTATGCGTTGATTTCTGATCTATGGCTATGGCAGGAGAAAGCCCTGTAATCATCTCTACGTCCGCCTTTTCCATTCTTCCTAAAAACTGCCTTGCATAGGATGACAGGCTTTCCATATATCGCCTTTGCCCTTCCGCATAGATGGTATCAAATGCAAGAGATGATTTACCGCTCCCTGAGAGCCCCGTAAGTACCACGAATTTATCACGAGGTATGGTCACATCTATTCCCTTGAGATTGTTCTCCCTTGCATTTTTTATCACTATTTCCTTATCCATAGATTCTCCTTCTATAACCTCGCCCTATATTCAAAAAGGATCTCTCTGAGCTCCGCCGCCCTTTCAAATTGAAGATCTTTCGCCGCCTGTTTCATCTCTTTTTCTATCTTTTTGGTAAAATCCGAAAGCTCCTTTTTAGACATCTCCTGAGGCTTTTTAAGCTCCTCTTCCTCCACTTCGATGGTCGCCTCTATCGATTCTCTTATATCCTTTTGTATGCTCTTTGGTGTAATGTTATGCTCTTCGTTGTATCTTTGCTGTATCTTTCGTCTCCTTGTCGTTTCATCCATCGCATTCTTCATGGCATTGCTTATTCCGTCTGCATATAATATTACCCTGCCGTTTGCATTTCTTGCCGCACGTCCGATGGTTTGGATAAGTGAAGTTTCCGTCCTCAAAAAGCCTTCTTTATCGGCATCCAAGATCGCAACAACTGAGACTTCAGGAATATCGAGCCCTTCCCTCAAAAGGTTTATACCTATCAGCACGTCGTATTTCCCGAGCCTCAGCTCTCTAATTATTTCCATTCTCTCAATTGCATCGATGTCGGAATGCATATAACATGCCTTGATGTCAGCATCTATGAGGAAGGCACTGAGGCTTTCTGCCATTTTTTTGGTGAGGGTGGTTATGAGCATTCGCTCGCCCCTCTCAGCTACCTTGTTTATTTCGCCTATCAAATCGTCTATCTGCCCTTCTATAGGTCTTACATCTATTTCAGGCTCTAAAAGCCCCGTAGGTCTTATGATTTGCTCGCAGGTGATTCCGCCGCTCTTTTCTTTTTCGTATTCCGCGGGAGTTGCAGATACGTATACTACTTGATTTACAAGTTCTTCGAATTCGCTAAACTTAAGCGGCCTATTATCGAGAGCCGCAGGCAACCTGAACCCGTAATCAACGAGGGTGGTTTTTCTTGACCTGTCCCCTGCATACATCGCCCTTAGCTGCGGAAGCATTACGTGCGATTCATCTATTATCGTAAGGAAGTCATCGGGGAAATAGTCTATCAACGTATATGGTCTTTCTCCTTCCTTGAGCCCGTTTATATATCTGGCATAGTTTTCTATTCCCTTGCAGGTGCCCATTTCGTTTATGAGCTCTATATCGTATCTTGTCCTCTCTTCAAGCCTCTGTGCCTCTAAAAACTTTCCGTTTTCTTTAAACCATTTGAGCCTTTCGCCGAGGTCCTTGCTTATCTGCGTTATAGCTGAGCTAAGTTTATCCGGTGTCGAAATGTAATGCGTTGCAGGATAGATGGCTATGTGCTTTCGCCTGCCGAGGAGTTTTCCCGTTACTGCGTTCATCTCCCTGATATCTTCAATTTCATCGCCAAACATCTCTATTCTCACAGGATTTTCGCTACCTGAAGGATATATGTCTATCACATCGCCTCGCACCCTAAAGCTTCCTCTGCTAAAATCTATGTCCGCTCTGTGATATTGAATTTCCACCAGTTTTTTGAGTATTTCATCTCTTGATTTTTCCTCGCCCAGCCTTATGGAGAGCATCTGCGTTTCATAGTCAAAGGGGCTGCCAAGTCCATATATGCAAGATACGCTGGCTACAATTATGACGTCACGCCTTTCAGCAAGTGAAGCGGTAGCGGAATGGCGCAGTTTATCGATTTCAAAGTTCGTAGATGCGTCTTTATCTATGTGGGTATCCGTAGACGGAATGTATGCCTCCGGCTGGTAATAGTCGTAGTATGAGATAAAATACTCCACGGCATTTTCAGGGAAAAACTCCTTGAATTCGCCGTACAGCTGCCCTGCGAGGGTCTTATTATGGGATATTACGAGGGTAGGCTTCTGCGCCTTTTCTATGAGTCCCGCCATGGTGAATGTTTTACCTGAACCTGTAACACCCATGAGCGTTTGGTGACGCCTTCCTTCTTCTATGCCCTTTGCAAGTTTTTCTATAGCCGGTTTTTGATCACCCATAGGGCTGAATTTTGAATGTAATTTAAAATCCATCGGTTAATCTACCTTTAGGTGAATCCACTATGCCTCTTATAGTTATATCCACCTGTTCCACATTGATCGCAGTCATCTTCTCTACTTCATTTTTTATAGCCGTCTGTAACATATCCGATTCACGGATGAACGATATGCCCTTTCTGAGTACTACCTGAACAGCTATATAAAGTCCTGTGCTCTTTGAGTTTATGTATATTATGTTGATATTACCGGCAGGTTCGTTATCACGAAATGCCTTCTTTATCAGTCTTTCTATTACCCTGTCTGATATTTTGTAATCACCGAGGTAGCTGTAAATCGGTCTTACCACCGCCTTCTCATTTTTTCCGGCAGAACTGTTCTTGCCCTTGATCTTTTTAATAGGGTGCACAAAATATCCCGAAAAATGGTGCTTAAGTTCAAACGTCGGTGCAGGAACGGCATGCTTGCCTTCATTTTTTCGCTGCTTATTGGCCGTGAGCCTTTCTCTTTCCGTCGTTACGTCTTCTATATAAACGTATTCCGAAAATTCAGGAAGTTTCAGTTTTTTTCGTATTTTTTCCACCATGCCAACGGAGGTGCCGATTATCAATATGCCGGACGGAGCCGCATTTTTAATGCTTTTAATGACTTCGTCGGCATGTTTATCATAAACAAAGAGAGCAGTTTTTATGGCTCCAATTTTTGTCTTATCCTTCTTAGCTGAATGGCCACTCGCTATCTGCCCTCTAAATATAAATAATCCGTCGTCGATTATCCCGTCAATATCCTTGTCTTTGCATACATCAATAGCCTTAAAACTCTTGCCTGTACCGCTTTTACCTACAAGTGCTATAAGCCTCATTGCATCACTTATTTATGGTCATGACCACATCCGCAGCTGCAAGAATGATCGTGATGTTCATGGTGTCCTTCCGAACCTTCTTCTTCATCGTCTGATATTTCATCCAATACCTTTGAAAATTCGTCAGACAACTGCTCAAATATTTTTTCATCTTCAATATTGTCAAGCTCTATTTCTCCATTTTCCTTTTCGCTATATCCGAAAAAGTAAATCTCTTCTTCCTTATTTGAAGCGAGCACTATATAATCCTTACCGTCAAGCTCCAACAAGCCCAATGGCTCACATGCTTCTTCATTACCATCTTCAAAACTAAGCGTGATTTCTTCAATCTCTTCAAATTTTTTATCATTACCCATCTCAACCTCCATTTCATTTCAAACTCCTATACAGTTTAGCATAATATCGATATCCCTACAACCTTTTTAAAATGAAAATATAAGTTGCCGTAGCGTGCGCTACTGATGCGCATTTCTCTCATACTTAAAAGCCCTCAATAAAAAATATTACTTAAAAAAACTCTAGCCAAAAGAAACTAAACTTAAGGTTGTAAGTATATTTTAAAAAAGGCGCCAGGCTGCCGCTGCAACCTAACCACCTTAAATAATTAACATCAATCAAAAAAAAAGAGGCAAAGCCTCTCTTTTTTTAACTTGGTGATCCTGCCGGGAATTGAACCCGGGTTACCGCCGTGAAAGGGCGGTGTCTTAACCTCTTGACCACAGGACCATAAACCGGCAACGACCTGCTTTTCCATACAGTCACCCATATAGTATCATCAGCGCAGAGAAACTTAACTACTGTGTTCGGGATGGGAACAGGTGTAACCTTCTCGCTATAGTCACCGGATAGGTGCGGATGCACCTTGAAAACTGAATAGTATCTAAAAACCATTGGTCAAGCGTTCGACCTATTAGTATCGGTCAGCTAAATACATTACTGCACTTACACCTCCGACCTATCAACGTGATGGTCTCTCACGGGTCTTACCATTGCTGGAGGAAATCTTATCTTGTGGTTGGCTTCGCACTTAGATGCTTTCAGCGCTTATCCTTTCCATACTTAGCTACCCGGCTATGCCCTTGGCAGAACAACCGGTACACCATAGGTATGTCCATTCCGGTCCTCTCGTACTAGGAACAGCTCCACTCAAATTTCCAACGCCCACAGCGGATAGGGACCGAACTGTCTCACGACGTTCTG
>ERZ772953.196-NODE-196-length-18071-cov-3.202764_pt1 | contig 18071 bp, 16 predicted proteins | sample MGYA00580685_ERZ772953 | MGnify/ENA primary metagenome ERZ772953 (study PRJEB29015, sample SAMEA2738080) | human oral metagenome | biome: human oral; feature: human-associated habitat; material: saliva | place: China | collected 2209 ...
AAGATGATTAGCTGGATTAAGGATATGGCCTTATACGGTACAGGTATCCTTGCCTTTAGTTGGCTAAAAGATCGGCCACTTATCCAGAATATCCCATTAAACGATTTCTTTGTCGACCCAGCTGCGCGCCATATTAATAATCCGGATGAGCCTGGATACCCACGTTACGCAGGGTATCGCTATCTTACAAGCCTTGAGCAGCTCAAATCTCAAATGGAGGTGGACGTAGAGACGGGTAAGGTAGAGAATAAGTATAAAAACCTTGATAAAGTCACTGCAGCCAACGACGGCGAGGAGATGGATAAGGACATCAAGGAGATGTTAATCGGCTCTACCTACGGGAAAGACGCTATTAGCGAGCAGGTAGAGGTTATCGATTACTGGACTGAAAAGAAACATGTTATGATCGCCAATCGTAGCGTTGTTATCTTAGAGGAGGACAACCCCTATGCCCGAAAAGAGTCTACAAAAGAGCTGCCGATGGATCTAGACGGTGAGATTATCCAGATAAAGGTGAAAATCCCCGCCATTAAAGGCTTTCTACCCTTCGCAGTAGCCCGTAACTACGTTGATACGAGCCTATTCTACGGCAAGGGTATTGCTGAGGTTATTCTGAAGACTCAGGAACTTCTAAACGATACAGCCAGCCAGAAACGCGACAACATTGCTTACGTGTTGAACAACATGTGGCAGATTGAGCCCCGATACCAACACTTAGCTGAACGTATCCAGTCCGCACCGGGCGCTATCTTCCCGATCCCCAAGGGTGCACTTACTCCAATTGAGAAGAACGACATTAGCCCAGCCGCCGATGCCGAGATTAGCCGCCTTACCCAGCAAATGCGTACTGCAGTAGCCGCTGATGCAGCTGTCCAGGGCATTGGTCAACGCTTTAGTCGTACGACCGCCACTGAGATTTCTAACCAGCTCGAGCAAGCAGATGCCCGTACTAATGTTAAGATGCAGTCACTGGAGGATGGTGGCCTTGCTCAGGTTGGCTCAATCCTGTTTAAGATGATCCAGCTGTTCGTTAAAGAGGATACTCCAGTACGGATGACTGACCATAACCAAATTACCTGGCAGGTTTACAGCCCAGATGTTTACTTTGGTGAATATCAGCCAAAGGTCGTACTCGAGAGTACTGCCGACGCTGAGATTGCAATGCTCAGCCAGGCAATGCAAACCGCCGCACAGTTCAGTCTCCAGAACCCTCTCGTTAACCAGGAAGCCTTCCTGCGTAATATGTACAAGACTCTCTTTAGTAAGTACATGACCGAGGATGATATTAATGAGATGCTTACTGTACCTCAACCGATGATGGGCCCTGATGGCCAGCCCGTTGACCCAAGCCTTGTACAAAGCGGCGCATCACTTGCCCCAGGCGCTGAGGAGTACCTGCTAGGCGCAGGCGCAAGCCAAGGAGGCGGCGATTCCTTTAATAAGCGAGCTCAAACCGGCAACCAAGGCGGCGGGGGAGCTAACAGTAACGATAACAACATTAGACGAGTGAGGAGCGAGCAAGCGTCTACACGCTTGCGCTGATAAGCCATGCAAGAACAAAACAAATGGGAGAAAATCGCCCATCAATGGGAGCAATTCTCCAAGACGGAAGCCTACAAGGAGCTGATGAGCTACATTGATCTACAAAAGGATGTAAACTCTACATTAGCTGCTGGGCCTATTGAGATTTACAAGGACGTGCCAACTGTTGACAATAAAACAATGCAACAACTCGAGTTTGAACCTGAGAAGCTGGCGTATCTTTTACAACGCAATGTAGGTCTCGATACTATCCGCCTTTACATTGAAGGCTTCAGTATCCAATAATTTTTACAACAATGTAAGATGTACAACGTAAGAGGGGTTGCCCCGCCCCTCTTACCGGTTATGAATGGGGCAGATTTATAGACGAACTAATAGGAGTACACTAGAATGGAAGATTCCCTTACCGGAACTAACGATGCTAGCCTCGATCAAGAGCCTACTAGCGTTAACGAACCGGCGGATATCTCTAGCGATACTACCTCTCAAGCTCCAGTAGAGCAAGATGTAGTAGCTGAGCCCGCCCAAGAAAGCGAGCCAGCAGATAGCGGGCTAAGTAAATTCGCGAAGGCGCAAGGTTTTGATCTTGATAACGCTAGCGAGGATACGAAACGGGCCCTCAAAATTGCTCTGGACAATCAGCGCTCATTCCGTAGCGCAAAACAACTAGCAGATACCAGCGAACCTACTGACGACTTGCGCGCAGAGGTTGCTAACCTGAAGTACGAGCGACAGGTTGAGCGATTCTTTGGCGAGCAGGGCCGTGACCGCAATCTCGAAGCGGTAATGTATGACATCGTAAAGGATAAGGCTGCTAAATACGGCGTAGAATATGCAAATAACCTACGGCACGACCTCGACACTCTGTATGACTTAGCCGTGCTTAAGTCGAGCAAGAACACCTCAAATGTAGATCCGGAGCAAATCCGCCGAGAGGAAAGGGAGTCTATCAATCAACAACTCCAGCAGGGTACTCAAGCCCATGCTACTGATCAAACCCCGACAGCTACGACCGTCCAGGACGTCCTATCTCAATACGAGATTGGCTCACCTGAATACATCGCGGCTATCGATAAACTAACAGCTTAAAAGGAAATAAATAAATGCCTAACTATGTTATGCCTACTAAAGGCACCGGCGCAGTAGACGGCACGCCCGCTACAAAGCCTTTTGTGCCTCAGATCTGGGCTCCAGAAGTAGAAAAGAACCGTACAGACAACCTCGTCCTCTGGGACTTTATCGACCACTCGAACTTGGGTGAGGCTGTAAACTACGGTGATGTCATCCACGTACCATTCATGGACGAGATCGACACTGATGTCGCAGTTAACACAAGCGCTAACGGTGCCGCTTCACCTGTTGACGGCATCAAGACCAGCTACGTTGATGTCAAGATTGATCGCTACCTCCGCAAGCCAGTCGGTGTGCAGGATGTCGCTAAAGCTCAAAGCAAGTACGAATTCCGCGCACTGTACGTCGAGCGCCTTGGTCGCTGGATTGCTAAGGCTCATGACACCGAGATCATCAGCAAGATTCAAGCCGAAACAAACATTCTCAAGCAGACGACTGCAGCCGCTGGCCAGTTCGCTTACTCGGATATCGTCGATGCTCTCGGTCTGCTCGATGCAGCTAACGTACCAGAAGACAACCGCGCACTGTTTGTGAACGGTAAGGTTCGCGCTGCTTTGCGTAAGATCCCTGAGTTTACCAGCTACGCAAGCGTTGGTGAGAAAGGTATCGTGAAGACGATGCATGGTCTCGTCGGTGAGATCTTCGGCATGCCTGTTTACGTGACTAACGTCATCAAACAGAAGGGTAGCAAGGATGTTGCTTACATCATGCACAAGAGCGCCGTTAAGGGTCTCGCTCAGTTGAGCAAGACTGAAGATGGACGCGACAAGCTCGCTGGTGTCGACTACGTTGTTGGTTCAACCCTCTTTGGTGCAAGCGTTATCCGCCCAGACCACGTTGTTGAGATTACTGTTAAATAGTATATCTTAACCTAAAGCCTCCTCCCAAGCGGAGGGGGCTTATTTTTAGATAAGGAGATAATAGTGACAAAATGGGTAAATAACAGCGCATGGAATGCGCTACTAGCAAAAATAAATACTGCAAACAAAGTATTGATTCTCCCGTCTTACGAGAACGACTACAATACAGCTAACAGCCGAAAGCTCGGCGAGGGCAGCTACTCTACGACATCGCAAACCTTCCCGACAGCTGGCGAACGAGTAGTGACCCTCAACCCGGCGAACAACCTTAGTGTCACAAAGACAGGCACAGCCACTCACGTGGCGTATGTAAATGGTACTGAAGTGTTGTTCGTAACCGATATTGCAGGGCAAGCGGTAACCCAGGGTGGTACAGCTAACCTTACCGGAGTGCAACTGAAGGCGGAGGATATTTAACATGGACGGTAGTCTCGCATCAACAACATTAAAGGCGGTGCTACCTGCCGGACAAAAGACGATAGAGATAGATCCGGGCGACTTTAGGAGTTTTGGCGAGGCTGATTACTTTGGGTACTACATTACACTTGCACCCGCGGATAAATTCCCGACGCTCGCCAACTGCGAAATTGTGTATGTATCTCGCCACGACGGTAACAATCTCGTCGTTGAGCGCGGCATGCGGGGCACCGCTTCAAAGACATTCCCTGTCGGATCATTGCTTTACCGGGGGATGTATCGCGAAAACGGTGCAAATGTTGGCGATATATTCATGACAATGAGAGCAACTCCAACACCTGGGCGTCTATTCATGAATGGCGCAGATGGTTATCGAGTAGAGCAGTATCCTATACTTGCAGCACTCGTTGAGCAATATTTGTCGTACGGAGAAAGAACAGGCCCTAATACGTTTAAACTGGCCGACTTAAGGGGGAGATTCCCCTATGGTACACCAATCGGTGGCTCTGTCGGGCAGCGCGGCGGGAGCGCCGAGATAAACCTAGCCCCCAATAATTACCAAACCAACACCTGGATGAGTCAAAAGATGAGCCCGGCAACCAGCTTGTCCGGAGCGGTGAACGGCGGCAATCAGTGGGGTTTTCACCTGCATACAAAAACGGATAATCCAAATGATAGTTCAGGCAACGTACCGGTCAAACACCTTCCACCATATTTCAGTGTGAACTATGAAATAGTAGCGGGGTAGCCTATGCGTTTTTTCGCTGATAGATTCCCTGATCTATCCCCATTTTACAAAGAGCACTGGGAGAATGGTAAGTACTACGCTGAGAACGGCGAGATAGTCTTAAAGTCTGACTCGTTCGCCGACCACTATCTAGGACTTAAGAACTTTCAGGGTGAGGACGACGTAGAGCTATTGATACGCGCCAAGTTCGAATACAGCATCCATAAGCAGGGTCTCATGATGGTGCGCGGGTCGAGCTTTATAGACCCCAACACAGGGCAACGAGTGACAACAGGGTACGTACTGTCAGTGTACCACCAAAATAGTTCGCAGCGTCTACGGCTAGATGATAATGTCGAACGCAGCCTCGAAGTATACAGTAACAAGACTCTTAGAGCTGGTGTATGGACATGGTTCAGGTTTAGGGCTGAAGGCACGTGGCTAAGAGCTAAAGCCTGGGAAGATGGTACTGGTGAACCTATCGGCTGGGATATAGCAGTATCTCAAAGTAGGTGGGAATATAACTCAAGAGGCGCTAACGGGTTAAGTATGGCCTCCGGCGGGACAGTGCGAGTTAATGTTGTGTCTGCTAGTACGTTACCGCTACCTCCGGCCGTAGCTAGCGACTTTAGTCCGACTCCATTGCCGTATACGTTGACTAACGATTTTGCGACCGGCGCACCGATGGGTGGATTCCCCGCTGGCGGCGCATATATACAGCCAAAACCAAAAACCTATACCTTAACCGGCGGCAGGGCGACTGAGCGCCTAACAATATCCCGCCCAACGTTAACTGCTATTGGCCCGACATATAACCTGCGCGGTACCCGCGGCTGGGCGCATCTTGTGTTTAAAAAGCAGCCAACGCTCACCTACTCGCCGCCAAAGCCAGGTGAACTGCACCCCATACAAGTTACTGAGCGTCTAACGATTAGGCCTCCTACACTATCCCATATAGGCCCCGTATACGCCCTGAGAGCGTCTAGAATTACCGAGAGGATATCTATATCGTCTCCGATTCTAACGATTCATACAGCGGCTCTCATGCGGCCTGAGGGTGTAAACTTAAGGGTCGGTATTAGCAGCCCTAGTGTTATATTTATTCCGAAGCCGGAGGTGTTGACTTTAAGGCCAGCGCCGATGACTTTGAAGTTAAATATTATACGCGACAACAATCTACTCGACCCAAGCGTATATAACATCGAATACAAACAATACAAGCCCGATTACGTAGGTATAAAAGCGTACGAAGGTGAAACATTAAATATTGATCGATACCGCCCTGATACAATAGAAACGGGCAAGATCGATGGCGTCGAACTAAATACAGGCAGATATAAGCAAATAGTAATTAAATAGGAGAATATAATGGAAAATCTTGGCAAGTTTAGCGTAAGCAACGTTGTCGATAGCGCACCAGGCGGTAGCCTCGGTGTTGTGCTAGTGCCAAACGGTGGCAGCTACTCATTGGCAGCTACGTCGTCTACTGGTGGCGGCGGTGGCGGCCAGGGAGGCAATGTGCCGAAGCTTGGCGAAAGTGACACCAACTGGATTGAACAAGCAACAACTAAAGGCACTTGGATGTACCGTCGCTATAACGGGCTGCTGTTTATCAAGCCAAAAGGCCAATATAGTGTCGTTGGGGGCCTAACAGCCGGAACTAATACAATATTCCAGATTCCTCAGCCATACCGCGATAACATTGAGACGGCAGTTGGTGTACTGATCAATAACTCCACCAAGCGCGCTGATAGTTCAAACATTGCCATCGATAACCTCGGCAACGTAGTGATAAACGCGCAGGTTGCTGGTGCCTACATCGTCCCAACACTCGCCATTCCTTACTCGGCACTAGGCTAGGAGGCTAAATGACACTCGCCGATTTACGTAAGCGGGTGATGATAGATAAGCTGGACGATGAAGATTACGAGCCAGAAATCATCGACAACTTTTTGAATGACGCCCAGCGGGATATATTCAACCAATTTGAACTACCATTTATGGAAAAGATCTTTATTGGTGATGTACCCGCTGGTACGTCTATTATTAAGTTGCCCGATGACGTCAGTAGGGTAGAAATGCATGCAATGACCGGTGTACAAAACTTCTTTCAAATGAAGCTTGAATACCGCGATTTCTTTATGCGTTTTGCAGATGCGATGAACAACACTCCGCACGCGCCCTGCTACTGGACTGAATACGCCGGCAATATTCTATTAGACGCCCCAACCGATAAAGAATACAAACTATATACGTATTATTACAAGACGCCGAATACAATGGCCCAAGATACTGATAGGCCCGATATCCCCGAAGAGTTTACCGAGCTGCTCATTCTTGGCGCTCTCCGTCGCGTACATGACCGTAACGAGGATATGGATCTATCCACTCAAGTGGAGAACCAGTACCAAGCTCAATTACAAGAGATGGTTACTCGCTTTGGTATGCGCGATGCTTTTGGCCCTATTAAAATGCGTAATTTACAAATATAGGAGGATGAATGGCGCAGCAAGTTAAAATTGCTACCCAACTAAATCTAGGAGGTATCGACCTTGTTACGCCAGTCGACCTTCTCCAGGAGGGTAAGAGTCCTTTTAGTAAGAACTTCCGCCTCCAAGCCCAACAGAAGGATTCCCGCCGCGTGGCCGTGTCAACTAGGCGCGGCCATTCTTTGCATATGGAGCCATTGGGCGAGTCACAGGCACTAGGTAATGCAGCTACTGTCACTCAGCGGTTTAAGATAAACAAAGACAATGCTTTTCTTTTGCAGCCGTTTACTGCTAATGTAGACCAACGTATTACTCGCCTAGATATTGACATTAAAAACCCCGGCGGTGCTACTGGCCCAGTAATAGTAGAGATCCTAGAGGATGCGAACGGCCTACCAGGTAATCGCTTATCAGTTAGCTCATTCCTTAACGGAGACATTGGTGATAGCGGTGATTGGGTCACCTGTCGCTTTATCAACCCGCCGAAGATCAAGACCAGTAAGAAATACTGGATTGCACTTAAGCCCCAAGACGACTCGCTCAAGTATTACGAGGTTGGCTTAGTTAATAGTACGCCCGAGGCTCGGTGGACATCAGCGGCATGGACAGTAAACACCCCCATTACCGGTAAGATGCTAGGCTTTATACAGCACCCGAGAAGAAGCTCAAGGGCGCGTATCGCTTTAACCTAGACAACCGCAACAACCGTACCGTAGCCGTATATGATAATACCCTCTATTATGCAGATGAGGCAGCTGGTAAATGGCGCGAGATAATGAGCGGTCTATCATCAGAAGCAAGCGAATACAGCTTTGCTAACGGTGACGGTAAAATGTTTTGGGTTAATGGCCACGACGAGCTACGCTACTGGGATGGTACGCCACCTCAAGATCGCACCAACATTGTAGACAACGGCAATTTTAGCCTCCCAACCGTACGCTGGCAGGGTAGTGTTACACGAGATACGACAGTATATAAATCAGCCCCTGCGTCGCTCAAGATAACGGGCGGCGGACAACGCTACGCCAAAAGTGATATTCAACTCACTAAGGGCAAACGCTACAAGATTAAATTCTCATCAGTTAGTGCAGCTGGTACGTCTCAAGTGTTCGTAAGCGTTAATACTCAGCTACGCCCAATCGCAGGGTACCAGAAACAAATGACAACTTCATGGGATAACCACGAGTTTTACTACTGGCCCGAGCTAGACGTTACGAGTCTTGAGTTTGTCTCAACTGGTGAGGACTTCTGGATAGATGACGTGGAGATTATCGATACAGGTGTTGGCCGCATTGTCGACAATGAACTACCCGTACTCCGCGAGGTGATGTTCCACAAAGATCGTATGTGGGGCGTTGTAGCCGGCTTACCTAACACGATTAGGTTTAGTGAGACTCCAGGCAACCCGGCATGGGATCCAACAGGTAAGATACCGACCAAGCCTAGTGAGCAATGGTATAACGAATGGCGGAGTACGAGCTTCTTTACTATCCCGCGGCCATTTAACGGTTCGCCAGTGGTTAAGCTCTGTTCATTCCAGGACAACCTAGTCGTCTTTACCCAGGACGGTAAGTATATCATTAGCGGTTACGATGAAGCCTCATTTACAATGCGGCAGTCTACCGGCTTTAAGGGGGCTATTGCACGGCGTGGAGTGGTGCAAGATGAGAACGCAATCTACTTTGTAGGCGACGCTGGGCTGTTTATGTTTAACGGTTCAAGTGACGTTCGTATATCAGATGCTATTACTCCATTAATTGATGGATGTCCGCGCATTACCGATATAGATGCGACCAAGTATAAAGATGAGATACGCTTTTATTTGGCCTCTAGCGGCTCAACAGTTAACGATACCTGTATCATCTACAATAAACCATTAAAGGATATTGAATACGATACCGGTATCTACGGAGATCGCGCAATCTACTATGATGATGCAGATGACCGTGGACAGCTCGCAGTATTCAACTCTTACGTTGGGATGAGCTACTACGCTGAGACTCAAGTTTACCATGATATGGGCGCGCCAATCGACTTTGAATATCGTTTCAAGTACGATAGCATGGGCAGCCCAATGCAGCGTAAGCGCCTCAAGCGTTTCTACCCTATCTTCCAGGGTGTTGACTCTACGTTTAAAGTGGGTCTTGCAATGGATAAAGACTTTGCCGATGCACCAAAGATTAAAGAGCAAGTACTCTCTGTTAACGGTGCAAGGTGGGGCCAATTTAAGTGGGGTGACGGTACGCTCTATGGTGGTAGTAAATCGTTTAAACCAAAGCGCCAAAGCTACTCAGGCTATGCACGATACTGGCAGCTGCGAGTATTTCGCAATGGCGTAGAAAACCGCGTGGCCTTTGTTGGTGCACAATTTAGTTATAAAGCAAAGAGGTTATAAATGGGATTAATTAGTTATTCACAACTACAAGATGGTACTGAGGCGGTAGCGAACGACCTCAACAACCGTTTTGGTACTATCTACAATGAGTTTAACGGTAACATTGATGCCGCTAACCTCAAAAACTCGGCAGTGACTCGTGAGAAGATCGCCGACAATTCAATTACTAAAGACAAGCTAGCTCTCCGCCAATACATTGACGATAACGGCTGGACGGTAACTGATATGGGCGGTATTAAGACCTATAGCCGCACCATTCCTGTTACTGGTACGCAAAATGACCATAACGGCCCAGGACACGTTGGCTTGCTCATTGAGGCCAATGGCCGCCGCGCAGGGCTTGGGAGCTTCCCCGCGCCTGTCGGTCGTACGATTGACAATATCATCGTTACCTGCACCTACTTTGGCCATTACTCAGGCCACCTAGTAGTAAACGGCGAGAAGCGAGATGGCAAGATCTTTATCTCAGGCGGTAATATCTTCCCCTGGAACCTCTCATTTGATGGCGAGGTACACGTCCAGGTAACGGAGAAGTTGTAATGTTGTCTCTTATTCAGCTAACACCTGGCATGGATGATGCGACATTAGTCAATGCGATTAATAAGAACTTTGAACAACTCCAGAACGAGTCACGAACTAAGACAAGTAAGGACTCAACGGGGACGCGCCGGCTTTTGATCGGCCGCCCCGTTAATGGGGATCACGACATTATCGCCATTACCGTGCCAGGTAAAGATGTTGTAGAGGAAACTACAGTAAGATGATTAATCCGGATAACTTTATATTCCATAGCGATTTCTGGTATCCGACCGACTTTAAAGAGGGTAGTAAGGAGCTTGATGTTAGCTTGCCCACAACTACCGCGCTTGATGATATAGAGGACGGCGACTACTTTAGCGCGTGGCTAGAGTATCCAAACCAGCCCTGGATATATGGGCGCTCGCCCTATGATCAATTCAATGTGTTTGCAGAGAATGGCAAGCTGTGGTTTGCTAAAGCCCCCCAGTTCGGCGGCGCTCGCTTTAAGGGCACGGTACACTATAGGATATATCATCGAGATAAGAACTTCCTGTTTAAGTCAACCGGTAAGTGTGAGATTATCGCTAAACGATTAACTGGTACAATGAATATGACACCAGGGAGTAATGTCTCAATACTCGAGATACCATCTGGCTTAACTGGTAAATACCTGGTTCGCGGTACTTACGTGTTTAGGGGTGTGCGAGGCTTGGTAGACTCATCAGCTGGCCCGATCTCGCTTTATACGACCTATGACCATGGCGCAAACACTATTAAGCTAAATGCGACAATGGAGCAAGCGGCAGTACATGGTGAATTTCTCCAGTATGATCTACAGCTTATCCCAGTAAAGACAGACCACCCATGGGTGTTTCACTCAGATAAGTTTGCCTTCTGTTTGCCTCGTGTAATAGAAACTCAAATACGCGTACAGGGAGTTGCCCCAGCTAGGACAAAGTGGCGCATCCGTGGAGAGTCGTTTGATATCCCGGGTAATCGCCAAGCCTATGACTATCTTACGCGCCACTCGATTAATACAAGATGGCAGTCTCGCGGTGCCGGTATGAATGGTGGCCTCAACTTCTTAGGCTTTCTAGAGATTACACATGATAAAATAACCCCGATAGTAGAGGTCGACAACTCATCGTATGGCCAGCCTACTGGGATAGATTCAGGATACTTAATGTTTCGCATTTACGAGTATCAGAATAATATTAGTTAATGGAGATAGACGATGGCAACAGCGCCTAAAGTTCAAACAATCCAAGAGTCGATCGGTGACTTAAACCCCGCTTACGAAGGGTCGCGCAATGTCATCAATCAACAAATCGGCAACCTAGGGCAAAAATATGACGCCCAACGTGCCGGTATTTATGCAGCCCGCGGTAATGCCTACAACGCAATCAATAACCAGGCAACAGGTAGAGGCTTAGCATTTAGCGGTATACCAGCTCACGAGCAAGCTCGCTATGAGGCCGAGAAGACACTCCCCGCCTTGATGCAAGCCGACTTTCAACAAAACGATGAAGGTCTACAACTCCAAGGACGGCTAGCTGATCTAGACAAAGAGCTGCGTACTAACGCCCTGGGCCGAGTAGACCGTCAGCAGTCCGACCTTAATAGCTGGAACCAAATGATTGCCGGGCAAGAGTTTACCGCAGGCGAGAATGAAAAGAACCGCAACTTCCAGCGCAGTGAGCGTGAGGCAACCCAAGCGTTTACCGCTGGCCAAAACGCCCTTAACCGTGCCCAGGCGGCGGCTGCAAGTGCGGCTCGCTACTCAGGTGGCGGGGGCGGCGGAGGCGGCCGCGTAAGCTATGTACGAGGCGGTGGCGGAGGAGGTGGTCGAGCCATCAACCCGAACGCAGCAGCCCAGGGTATTATTGCAGGTGCCATCCAAAGCGGTCGAGCAATTAGTCCTGCGATATTCCAGCTAGCCCGCGATGCCTACCGAAGCGCAGGCGGCAATACAAGCCAGTTTGCGAGCGACTTCTGGAAATACGTACCCCAGAACCAACGCGGTGGCGATGCATGGAAAGCATATTACTACGGATAAGAGAGGAGATAATAAATGACTGAAGATGAATGGAAGCAAATCTACGGTGGGCGATGGAGTCAAGTCCGCGCCGATGATGAAGGCAACCGCTACGATAACGGCTGGAACCCCGACAGCTCGCTGACCTACGAAGAAGAGCAAAAGCAACAACAAGAGCAGAAGCGCCAAGAAGAAGAGAAGAAAAAGAAAGAAGAGGAGGAGAAAAAGAAAAACGATTGGCTTGGTAATGGCCTTAAATGGCTTGGCGATACAGCTAAAGGTGTAGGCGCGGGCGTTCAGCAGGCGGCAGGTAAGCTCGGTAGCGCAGTACTAGACACCGGAGAAACTATCGTTGGCGGCGCTAACCAATTACTATCACCTGAAGACGACAAAGACGCACTCAAAGACAAGGTGGAACGTAACAAAGGTATCCACGATTTCTTTGAAGGCGGGCGCTCTTGGATTCGCGACCAAAAGGATATTACCGGTAAGAATATTGAAGACACCACTAAAGCCAAGGAGGCTGGTGATAGGATTGGCCAAGGCAAGGGCGACATCCGCGACTGGGCAACCGTAACCGGTGACGCCATTGACGCGGGCTCTACTCTTACCGGTTTTATTAACCCCACTCGCTTAGCTGTAGATGGTACCGAGCTTACGGGTAAAGCACTAGCCGGCCAAATCGCTAAAGAGGTAGCCGCGCAAGGTGGTGCAAACGCCGCTCAAGGCTTCCTACAAGAGTATGGCAAGACGGGTGACGTCGATAAGGCTCTACAAAAAGCCGGCGAGCAAGCTGCTACTGGCGCAATCTTCCAGGGTGGGCTCGAAGGTCTAGGTTATGGTATCGGCAAACTCCGCGGCAAAGTCGGTGATGACGTTAACGCCAAGAACGCGGACGACGCTGTAGAAGCCCCTACAAACGCTAAAACTAGCGAAGATGGGTTAGATATCAACTCAGACACTAAAGCTGCCGAGAACGCCTCTCATGAGCTCACAGAGGCATCTACAGCACGGCCAGAGAGCCGATATGCAGAGCTAAGCACCGAAGAACTTAATAAAGCCAGCGCACTTGATCCACAAAATAAAGAAATTAACGCCGAACTATACCGCCGGCAGTCAGAAGAACTAAAAGCTCAACGCGAGGCTGAATCTCTTAATCGTGAACGTAATCCATTAGACGACATCAACGACGAGGTAAATGGCCCTAAGAGTCCTGAAGAGATCGCTCGACTTAATGAAGACCTCAAGCCAGGAGAGACGCCTAAGGGCCTTACCGAGCAAGAAAAGATGGCTTATGAGTCTGATCCTCAATTCCGCGAACAGGTGGATAAGAAGCTAGCCGAAGCTCGCAAGGACTTTGAGAATAACGGCCTACCTAATGACAGTAAGACAGCCCAGGAATACCTCGACAATATCGATAACGGCAATGTTGACGGCCTACCCGACCACGTATTCCGCGAGCGAGAAGGCGTAGACTCTATTGGTCAAATCCTTGGCGATGAACAAATGCCGAAAGAGGTACGCAACGCGGCAGTGCAGGCGGCTGACTTAGAGCACGGGATCGACGTTAAGCTTGAAAGCTTAATGAACGACAACACCTATAATCAAGCCCATGCTCAAATGGATGCGGCCTATAAAGAGCGACTCGCAGCTGTCAATGATATGCCTGGCCCACGTCAAGAGATTGAGCGCCAACGTCTAGATGAGCAGTACACCAAGGACTTGCAAGAACTAGAGGAGACTCGCGCGCGCGACCTGCCTCAAGTGCAACAACTCAATGAGATGAAGCAACGGGTAGAGGAGCGCGCGCAAGAGATTGTCGGTGACGCTAACGAGCTAATTCGCAGCGACCCAAAAACATTCCGCCAAGTAGATGAAGCTAAACTCGCCGAGCACCGCCAACTGGCTGAGCAAAACCTAGCAGATGCCAAGAAGTACGACGGCAAGACTGCATATGCATTACAGGAGGTATCAAAGGCTCAGAACCCAGAAGAGCTGAAGATCGCCCTAGAACGTAATGGCGAAACCCTCCAGAAAGAGTTAGCTAACGCCTTGAACGTCAAGGACTTCGAACATGCCAAGGAAAGTATTAGCAAAATCTCCGATACCCAGATGGCCTTAGCTCGTATGACTTCGCCTAGTGTGATGTTTGACAAGGGTGGGCTCAACACTGAACACGCCGGGCTATTTAGTGAGGTGGTGAACGGTACAGGCCGCGCAGCTGTAGCTAATGAGGAGGCTGCAAAACGCCTTAGCGATGTGCAGAAAACGCTAGGCAAAGATGCTCATAATCGAGAAGTACTAGATAACCTTATTAATTACTGGGAGGGTAAGCGTAAAGACTTTAACATCCCCGGACATGAGACGGCCGCTAAAGAGGTTCGTCAAATGCTGGATGAGGTCAAGCCCTGGCTTGAAGAGAACGGGTTCGGTACTGTCAAGGAGTTTTACTTCCCCCATATGCGAGAGAACGACCCCAAAGGCCTGGCTAATCTGTTTGACGAGAATCAACTAGCCAAAGGTGAACTAGGTATCGGTTCGCTTAAGTCTCGTAAGAAAGGCGACGAAGAATACAGCCGGGACGTCTGGAAGGTGCTCGGCACTTACTTTGACGGTATCAACCGTGCCAAGTACATCGAGCCACCACTTCGTAAGATTGAAAGTGTGAGCACCCAGCTTAAATTGGCGTCAGCCGAACATAAGAACTTTGAAGCCTACGCCGGATTCCTTGACAACTACATCAACCAGATAAAGGGCAAGAACCAGAGTAACATTGAGAAGGCTTTCGACGCTCAGTTTGGCCATAACGCATTCAAGAAGTCTACCGGCGCAATCCGGGCAGTTAACGCAATGGCTACGCTTGGCTTGTCTCCGCTTACTGCACTTCGCCAGATGACCCAGGAGATTGCTACAGTTGGTAACCTCAACCCTAAATGGGCAGGCGTCGGTATGGTCAACGGTGCACGAATGCTTGCAAGCAAAGAGGGCCGTAAAGAGCTTAAGCTCTCCGGTGTACTTGATGAGGGCACTGGCCTTAAAGATCTTAAAGGATTAACTCAAAGTAAGGCCGGCAAAGCATTTGACAAGGTCTCAGATGGCCTCATGTCGATGGTATCTACAATGGACAACATCATGCGCGCCCAAGCCTACGCCGGCGCTAAGGCTAAAGGCCTCAAGCTCAACGGTGCTAAGTGGGAACGATGGGCTAACGAAGCCGGTTTAACTGGCCAAGCAGCCCAAGACTTTGTCCAGAAAAAGGCGATGGAGTACGGCACCAAGGCAACAGTTGATACTCAGTTCATCACTAGTAAGGTAGATGCGCCTGCAGCCTTTAACGGGCCCGGGATGCGAACCCTTACTCAGCTGGCAACATTTGACGGTAAGCAGGCTGGCTTCCTTATTCGTATGGGTCTCAAGCCTATTAAGGATGTAAAGAACGGTAACTATCGACTAGCCGCTAATGATATGGGCAAACTCGTTGCAATGGGCGCTACCGCATGGGGTGTGCAGGCAACCCTCGGCCAGTTCATCGGCATGAAGGAAACTGACCATATCCCATTCTACGACCAGGCACAGGCTTGGTTTAACATCGAGGGCAAGAGCGACAAAGATCGTAAGAACGAAGAGAAGAATAAGGTTCGCCGCTCTCCATTCGTTACGATGTTATTCGGTGATGGCGGCAAGAACCCCGGGCTTGTCGGCGCTCTGTCTAAACAAGATAAGGGCGAAGGTCTCAAAGAGTTTTGGGATAAGAACTGGCAGCTTATAGTCCCTGCCGGCACCCAAGCTAAGCGTACGACTGAAGGCATTAAGTCAGTAGAGGAGGGTGTCGTGAAAAACGATAGGGGTAATACCCGTTTCACGCAAAACCAAGACCAAGGCAATGCCCTTAAGGCGGCAATCCTCGGTAAGTACACTACCGAGAATGGCCAGAGATGGCTCAAGGAAGGTAGTTTCAGCGCGGTTAAAGAGTCTCAGCAGTCTAAGATCGAAAGCCTAGAGTCATCTAAAGAACGAGAGCAGGCCACCGAGTACTTTAAGCGTACTAATAAGATCCCCAGCCGTAAAGAGGCCTACGACAACGCTAAGCAAGCGCTACAGGAAGGCAATCGCAATAGAGCCCAGTCTATTATCAGCGAGTATAATAGCAAGGTGAAGGGGGCCTATGACGGCTTCGAGTTAACAAGCGAACAACGCAAGGCAGTTTCTCAGCGCGAAATACAACTAAACCGAGTCGTCAAGTCCTCTAAACAAAAACATAAGCAAAAATCTGGATGGTAGAATTGTGGCAGAAAATGAAACAATGAACCGGTGGGAGGTCAAAGAAGCCATTCAGCAGGCTATAGACCTCCATGAAACCCGAAAAGCTGCAACATTTGTCCCAGTTTATGCACTTGACCTATACAAAAAAGACATAGAGGCAAGGCTTAAAGAACTGGAAGATGATGCAGCCGAAGAAAAAGATAGAAACCGATGGCTATTCCGACTAGTAGTAGGTGCGGTGATCACGTCGTTTATACCGATACTCATCGCCCTACTCAGCCGCGGCACGGGAGGGTTGCTGAGATGACTATCATTAAGCGAACAATGGAGTGGCTCCGCAAAGACAAACTGCTAAAAGCATTGTCGTTTATGATGGTGCTTAGCTTAATCTTTAGTGGCTACACGCTGTATAAGAGTTTAACTCTCAAGCCCGGCCAATCGGTGACTATCTCGGGTGGTGCGAAGGTAGAGAAACCAGTAACTAGTATTACTAACGCCCAGGTCGACAAAGACGGGAATCTCGTTGTCTATTACTCAGACGGCGAGTCCCGCAATGTCGGGCAAGTACTAGGATCTAGTGGCAAGGACGGGAGAACCCCCTCAAGTAATGAGATACAGATAGCGGTTAAAGCGTACTGCTCAACTAATAGATGCTCCGAGTCCCCCACTAGCACCCAGGTAATGGCGGCGGTATCTAGTTACTGTGCTGATAATAAATGTAAAGGCGCAGAAGGCAAGAGTACTAGCGATGATCAAGTCGCGCTAGCTGTTGCTAAATACTGTGCAAGCGGCAAGTGTAAGGGCGATACCGGCGAAGCTGGAGCCAATGGTGCAAACGGTATTAATGGTACGAATGGCGCGGATGGCGTTAATGGCAAAAGCCCTATACTTAACTGTGTAAATATAAAAGACAACTCGGGTAATCAAACATCTTGGGTGGCATGGAAGTATGACGGCGAGGATAACTCGACCTATCGGCGCATGTACAAGATAGCTGGTGACTCGACTTGTATTAACATTTAGGAGAATGAATGGCACTAGCAGCTAATGCTCAAGATTGGGCAAGCCAGCGGATTGGGATCTTCTTCCCAGCTGGAGAATCAGACAATAGCCAAGGCTATTTAACCGGGCAATGCGTAAGCCTCATTAAGTGGTTTCTCGCTGAGATGTGCGAAAAAGTGCCGTCTCCGTTTGCCGCCCGCGGCCACGCAAAAGACTTTGGCGAAACACTCGTAGCGCAAGGCATTGCAGACCGTGTCGGCGACCTTAAGCGCGGCGATATCCTTGTATGGCCCTACGACGGTGGCGGTTATGGCCACATCGGGGTCTACATGGGTGATGGTACTGTGTTTGAAGAGAACGTAGCCGCCAGCGGCCAGCGCGCCGCTAACTTTGGCGCGGGCATTGTATATGCCGCCGACGTCGACCCATTAAACGCGGGGTGGCGTGTAGGTGGTTATAACATCTATCGTGTCCGTACCTACGTTGAAAACATCGTGGCTCAGCGTGACCGTAGCGATGAAATCAACTTCCTTAATGGTTTGTACCGCCAAATCCTTGACCGCAACGTTGATGAGGGTGCTATTACCCACTACCTCAAGCAGATCGATGCCGGGTGGAATTGGGAGCAAATCAAACAAGATCTCCTCGCCTCAGCTGAAGGACAAGCAGTCCAGGCTCGCCGTGTAGAGGA
>ERZ772953.200-NODE-200-length-17919-cov-3.827474_pt1 | contig 17919 bp, 13 predicted proteins | sample MGYA00580685_ERZ772953 | MGnify/ENA primary metagenome ERZ772953 (study PRJEB29015, sample SAMEA2738080) | human oral metagenome | biome: human oral; feature: human-associated habitat; material: saliva | place: China | collected 2209 ...
TTTGCGTCAGGGTATTGACTCCGGCGCTGAGCTCATTGAGCCCACCGTTCAGGCGCTCAAGGATTTCCGTCGCGGCCACCTCACGCATGGCGTTTGCCTGTGCCTCTACAGCATCAACATAAGCCGATCCCGTCGACAATACGGTGTTCGCAACCAGTCCTGGCAGTCCTCCCGTCACGACACCGATAGCGGGCGTATAGGGCAGCATCACCTTCGCCGCATGGCGCATTGCAGCCGTTTTCGAGTCGATGAGTGTCGGCGAAAGACGACGCGCGTCCGCAGCGGCCTGGGCAATAGCCTGACGGGCAGCAACATATCGAGCGATCCCGCCCATGTAGTACGAGCGCTTCGCTTCCAGACGTGCGACAGTCTGGTCCGCCCAGGCCTTTAGCGCCTCTCCAGTTTTTCCTGTAAACCCCTGGTGCTCCTGGAAATGGCGAACCCGCTCGATTGCCTGATCAAAGCCATCAATGACACGCTTATGATCACTATCCCAGGAGTGCAGTTCTGCGTTGTAGTCCGCTTGCGCGGCAAAAGTCATGAGCCGGTCATACATCGGTGAAGAAACCATGTGTTGTCCTTAGAATCTCAGAACTCGGGCATTGCGCCGGCAGCCGTAGGAGCATCATCTGGCTGTGAAGAGGTAGCTGTTCCGGAGGTCGAAGCGGCGGCTGCTACCGAGGAACCTGACTGAAGCGCGCGATTGATCGCGTCAAGCACCGCCGCATTGGCTTCCTCGCTACTAACGGCCTCCCGAACGGCATCTGTGAGGTTCCTCTGGAATGCATCAAAGATCTCGCGCTCATCAGCAAGCATTTCGTCAACAGACGAGAAGAATCGCACTGCGCTATTACGAAAATCTTGTGCGCCTTGCTCATCAGTCCAACGGGTTACGGTTTGTGCACCATTGAGCGAACTCGTCGCGTCGTTGGATTTGTTGAGAGCCGTCCCGCCCTCATCCATATCACCGTTCGTCTGAGCGTGCTTTTCCTCGTCGAAGCCGTAATCGGCGCTCATGCACTATCTCCTGTCAACAATCAAACGACACCATCGGTCAGGATTCATCTTCTGGCCCCAGTGTAGGCCCGGCATCGACTAGCTCACAACCAGCTAAGGCAGCGACCAACCGGCACAATCCAGCGACTTAGCCCCGGCCTCGTCGTTACCAAAGAAATTACGGCAGCGGCTTGACCGCACGGTGCATGCAGGCGATGCCGCCGGTGAGGTTGCGGTACTCGACCTCGCTCCAGCCGTTGGCGGCGATCATGCGGCCGAGCTCCTCCTGGGCCGGCCACGCGCGAATCGACTCGACCAGGTAGTCGTAGGCGCCGTCGTTCGTGGAGACCAGGCGCGCGATCGCCGGCATGACGGTCGACTGGTAGACGTTGTACATGCCGCGGAAGACTCGCGAGGGCGGCGTGGAGAACTCCAGGACCACGAGGCGGCCGCGGGGGCGCACGACGCGCGCCATCTCGCGCAGCGCGAGCTGCGGATCCGGGATGTTGCGCAGGCCCCACGAGATGGTGACTGCGTCGAAGGAGCCGTCCTCGAAGTCCAGGTCCATGGCGTTGCCGTGCACGAACTCGATCTCGGGGTGGCGCTCACGGCCGACCTCGATCATGCCTTCGGACAGGTCGCAGGCGACGACCTCGGCGCCGCCCTTGGCCAGCGCGGCCGACGACGTGCCGGTGCCAGCCGCCAGGTCGAGGATGCGTTCGCCGGGATGCGGGGCGACGGCCTTACGCAGGGCGGTCATCCACACCCGGTCCAAACCGCCCGTCATCAGCGCATCCATCACGTCGTATCGCGAGGCGAGGGAGTCAAACATCGAGGCGATCTCTTCGGGATCCTTGTTCAGGTCCGCGCGCGGGGATTCAGTCATGCGTCAATACTCGCACGTCTTCCAGCGCGCCGCCGCCCCTACTCCTACCATGGAACCCATGCACACTGACTTCGGATGCTCGCGCCTCGCATTTCGGGCGCTGGTCCTACCCCCGCAGCACCCGGGGTCTACCTGCTCACTGACATCCCTGCTTCCCGACTCCGGGGGCGCCGCCTGGCTGGGTGAGCGCCGCCAGATGATCGGCCTGGGACGGGCGCTCACGGTCGAGTCCGCGACCCCGGGTGCGATCGCCGACGTGCGCCGCGCGTGGGAGGCCGCCCCGGCCTCATCCACCGGCGGCGCGCCCTCCCCCGTTCTTTTTGCGTCCTTCGCGTTCCGCTCCCCCGCCCGCTCGGTCGCCTTCGTGCCCGCGCTGGCTCTCATCGACGAGGCCGGGGCCCGCTGGGCGATCACGGCGGGCATCGGGGACGCCCCGGATCCGCTGGCGGCTGTTGACGCGGCCGTTGCCGAGGCGAGGCCCACCCCGCGCGTGCCGGAATCCCTGACGTTTGGGCACGGGTCGATGTCGCGCGGCCAGTGGCGCGACTCGGTGCGGGCGATGGCGCAGCGCCTGCGCGAGGGCGCCGCCGACAAGGCCGTCATGGCGCGCGATATGACGGTGCGGTGCGCCCACGGATTCGACGAGCGTTTCCTGCTCGAGCGCCTGAGCGACCTGTACCCGTCGACGTGGCGTTTCTGCGTGGATTCGCTCGTGGGCGCGTCCCCGGAGATGCTGATCGCGGCCTCGGGCGGCACTGCGACCTCGCGTGTCCTGGCGGGCACGTGCAAGCCCGGCGAGGGCGAGATGCTCGCGTCGAGCGCGAAGGACCTGCGCGAGCACGACCTGGCCTCGAAGTCCGTGTCCTCGGTTCTGACGCGGCTGTGCACCTCGGTGACCGCGCAGGGTCCATTCCTCCTGTCGCTGCCCAACGTCGTCCACCTGGCGACGGACGTTCACGCGCGCCTGGGGTCGGCGCATCTGTTGGATCTGGTGGCTGCGCTGCATCCGACGGCGGCCGTGTGCGGCACTCCGCGCGACGCGGCGATGCGCCTCATCGAGCAGCTGGAAGACACGGAACGCGGCCGCTACTCGGGGCCCGTGGGCTGGGTGGATACGGCGGGCGGCGGCGAGTTCGCGATCGCGCTGCGCTGCGGGCTCACGTCGGGCACGCGCCTGCGTCTCTTCGCGGGCGCCGGCATCATGCCGGATTCGGACCCGGACGCCGAGCTGGCCGAGACCGAAGCAAAGATGCGCCCGCTCCTGGACGCCCTCGGGGTCTAAGGGACCCGTCGACACGCATAGGCCCGCCGCCCCTTCACAGGGACGGCGGGCCTCGTCAGTGCGCGATACTCGAGTCACGCCGCAGCGCGCGCACGCGACACGCACCTCACTGAATCCGCACGGACACGTCCTGCGTGGCGCCGTCGCGCACGATCGTCATGGTGACGGTGTCGCCGGCCTTGTAGCGGCGCACGTAGCCGATCAGCTGCTTGGGGCTGGTCACTTCCTGGCCTTCGACCTTGACGATGACGTCACCGGCGCGGATGCCCGCCGCGGAGGCGCCGGAACCTGCGGAGACGTCCTGGACCTCGGCGCCCACGTAGGTGTCGGAGCCGACGGTCGTGGTCGCGGCCTTGACGGTCACGCCGAGCATGCCGTGCGAGGCGCTGCCGGAGGCGATGAGCTGGTCCGCGATGGACACGACCAGGTCGGAGGGGATCGCGAAGCCCAGGCCGATTGAGCCCGCCTGCCCGTCGGAGGACGAGGAGAGCGACTTGATCGACGAGTTAATGCCGATGACCGCGCCGGTCGCGTCGAAGAGCGGGCCGCCCGAGTTACCGGGGTTGATCGACGCGTCGATCTGGATCGCGTTCGTCACCACGAGGTCCGAAGACGCCTGAGTCGGGTCCTGCGACGAGGAGCCCTCGTCCATGGAGACCTCGACGGGGCGGTTGAGCGCGGAGACGATGCCGGTCGTCACCGTGTTCGACAGGCCCAGGGGCGCGCCGATCGCCATGACGGGGGCACCGACCTTCAGGGCTGAAGAGCTGGCAAATCGCGCGACCGTGAGGTCCGAGGGCGGGTTGTCCAGCCGGATGACCGCCAGGTCCGTGGTCCTGTCGTGGCCGACGATGTGGGCGCTGTACAGGCGCCCGTCGGCGAGGGTGACTTGGATCTTTCCACCGCCGACGACGGAGGCGATCACGTGGTAGTTGGTGACAATGTCTCCCTGGGCATCGTAGACGACGCCGGATCCGGTGCCTCCCGAGGAGGAGGCTCCCTGCGTCTGGATGGTGACGACCGCCGGCAAGACGGCGGAGGCCACGGCGCTCCAGTCCGTCCCATCGCTGGACGAGGCGGGAACGGCGCTGACGGTGCCGCCGTTCATGTTGGTGGGGGTGGAGGCGCGCAGCAGCGCGGGACGCAGGTAGAGGACGGCCCCCAGGGTCATCGCGACCGTCAGGATCATTGCGGCGACGAGGGCGACCCAGCCCGGGCCTTTCTTCGTGACGACGACGGTCGGGGTGGCGCTCGCGTCCGGGGCGGCGTAGTTCCCGTAGGGGGTCCCGGTGGGCGGAAGGTACGAATCCGCCTGAGCCGCGGCTGCGCCGGGAGCGCCGGTGGGAGGGAACGGGGCCGCGGGGGCGGGCATCTCTCGCGTGGCGTCGCCAGCGCTACCGTACATCTCCCGCGTGGCGTCGTCGTCACCTGGGATCCGGGGGGTTGGTTGCTCGGCCTGGCCGGGGTGCGGCCAGTGCTCGCTGGCTGCGTCCGCGTGCGCGGAGGGGAGCACCCCGCGCTCGTAGCTGGGTGTTTCGGCGCGACGCGGCGAGTCGGCGTCGTGGAGTGGTTGTTGAGGCTCTGTCATGGTTCCCTCGTCTTATCACTTCGGCTGTCGGAACTCAGTATGGTCGTCTTCCTCAAAGGGGCACTGGAAACACCCTGGGAGTATCCTGAAAGGCTCGAACCCGCGCCTTTAGCACAGAATGTCGCGGATCGCGCCGTACAGGTGTGCGGCGCGCTCAACGGGCGCGTGGATCAACCGGGGCCCGGGCGCGGGGGTAGCCAGGATGGAGCTCAGTTCCTCGGGGGTGTCGGCCCTCGCGAAAGAGACGCCGTAGGCGCTCGCAAGCGCCGCATAGTCGACGGATTGGGCCAGACCGAACCACCGGTCGTACGCGCCACGGCTCGCGGCGGCGCCGTGCTCAAGGGTGGCGAAGATACCTCCGCCGTTGTCGTCGGCGAGGACGATGTCAAGGTCCGAGTGGGTCGCCGCGGCGAGCGCCAGCGAGGAGGCATCGTGGCACAGGGTCAGATCGCCCATGACGGCGGTGACGCGCCCGCCCCCGCCGGCGGAGCGGGAGGCGGACCCGAGCGCGACGCCGACCGACGTGGCGACGGTCCCGTCGATTCCGGCCTGTCCTCGGTTGGAGTGAACGGCTCGACCTTCCAGGGAGGGCACCGCGAGGTCGAAGGCGCGCACGGGGTTGGAGGCGCCCAAGACGAGGGGGCCGTCGCTCGCCCGGGCGACCGCTCGGGCGAGGTCGATCATCGTGCGCCCCGAACCCACCGCCAGGAGGTCGCCTATTCGTCGCCCGGCGAGTTCGGAGGCCTCGCGCACTCGCGCCGCCCACGCGGCCACGGCGCCGCAGGGACGGGTCGGGGGCGCGAGGTCGGCGACGACCGTGGAGGCGTTTCCCGAGATGTCTGTCCACGGCGCGTGCTGGTCGACGACGACGACGCGAACGTCGGGGCGGGCCAGGAGGGCGTGGATGGGCCGCGAGAGCGTCGGACGTCCCGTCACGACGACGGTGTCCACGTCCCGGGCGAGGGGCCCCGCGACGATGGACTGCTCGTAGGGGGTCACTCCCCCTCCCGCCCACGCGCCCGATGCCGGCTCGGACAGCAGGGGGAACCCGGATGCCTGAGACCACAGGCGCGCGCGGGTGCTGGCCCCCTCACCGGCGATGATGAGGCCGGCGCTGGCCTCCCCGACCGCTTCTTCCCAGCGCACGGGGGTGGGCGCGCTCGCCGGCACTCGGGTCGCTCGAATCGGCTGTTCCTCCTCCCCTCGCGCGCCCGCGTCGGCGGGCGTGAGCGGGTCGCGGAACTCGACGTTGATCTGCACGGGGCCGGGGGCGCCGGTGGGGGCGCCGACGGCGGCGGCCACGGCTCGGCTGACCTGCCCGGCGAGCGCCACCGAGGGTTCCTGCGCTTCCAGGCTGATGCATGCCCGCGCGTGAGTGGCGAAGAGGCGCGACTGGTCGGTTGCCTGGGAAGCGCCGACGCCGCGCAGTTCGCCGGGGCGGTCCGCGGTGATGGCAAGGAGGGGCAGCCGGGCGTGGGAGGCCTCGAGAACGGCGGGCGCGAGTTCGGCGACGGCGGTTCCGGAGGTGACGATGACGGCGGGAAGCGCCCCGGCGCGGGCCAGGCCGACCGCCAGGAAGCCGGCGCCGCGCTCGTCCAGGACGGGGCACGCCTGCCCGCCGAACGCCCCGGACTCGAGGGCGTAGGCGAAGGGCGCGCTGCGCGACCCGGGACAGTACAGGACGTGCGTGACGCCCAGGGCGCTCAGGGCACGCAGGATTGCGCTGGCGGTATCGACGGAGGGCATGGGCCCAGCCTACCGGGAGGCCGCCCCCAGGTGCTCGGCCATGCCTTCGAGGCGCATCCCCCAGCGCGCGATCAGGTCCCCGTCGACGGGGGTGCGGTCGATCAGCTCCCGGTCGGGTTCGCGCCGTTCCACGGGCAGGCGGCCCCGTTCGGGCACGAGGGGCTCGGTCACGTCCCCCACCAGCAGCGAGGCGGTGGCCAGTCCGGCGGCGCGGGACGGCCCGGGGACGGCGGCGGCCGCGGCAACACCGACGGAGAGTCCGACGGAGGTCTCCAACGCGGAGGAGACGACGACGCCCAGTCCGCTCTTGCGTGCGACCCGCAGGGCGGCTCGCACGCCGCCCAGGGGCGCAACCTTGATGATGACGACGTCCGCCGCCTGTTTGCGCGCGACCTCCATCGGGTCGTGGGCGCGGCGGATCGACTCGTCGGCGGCGATGGGCACGTCAACGCGACGACGCACCGCGGCCAGTTCGTCGACCGTCAGGCAGGGCTGTTCGACATACTCGATGGGAACGGACCCGGCGGCCTTGGCCATCGCGGGGATCGCGGCGCACGCCTCGTCCACCTCCCACGCTCCGTTCGCATCCACGCGGATCTTCGCCTGGGATCCGACGGTGGCGCGCAGGGCGTCGGCGACCGCGCAGATCCTCCCGCAGTCGCGTCCGACGCTCACGCCCGGCTCGGCTACCTTGATCTTCGCGGTCGCGCATCCGCCCGAGGCGATGACCCGCTCGTGGGCGTCCTCGGGCGAGACCACGGGGATCGTCACGTTGACGGGGACGAACTTCCTGCGGGCGACCGGCGGGAATCGGCGCGCCGACTCGAGCGCGGCCGCCAGCCAGCGCGAGGATTCCGCGTCGTCGTAGTTCCAGAAGGGAGCCGCCTCCCCCCACCCGGCCTGGCCGCGCAGGAGGAGGCCTTCGCGGCGCGTGACCCCGCGGAAACGAGTCGTCATCGCGATCTTGTAGACGAGCACGTCGGTGACGCCCTCGAGGGCGTATCGCGTCTGGCGACTCAGCGTGCGCATGGGAATGCGTAGGAGCGTCGGTTCTGGCGCCACGTTCATGTCTCCCCCTTACTTACCGGTAATATTGTGACCCACGCGTGCCCGGGCCTCAACTCCTTCGCTCCGGAGCTTGTAGGGTATTCGACGTTGCGCGGTCTGGGCACGAACCCTCCGCGCATTACCGAACGACTGGCAAGCTACAGCGATTCCGGCTGACGCTCGCGCGTCCGGCAACCCCGTCTTGCGGCACGCGCCGCCCTCGTTACTCCCGGGCCGCTCGCCGGACGCTCGCGGGCGTTCACCCCCGCCCCCTCCTCGTCGGCTAGAATCCCCCACATGAGCGCCCTACCCTTCGTCTCCGACACCTTCGACCCGACCCGCTGGCGCGAGGTCGAGGGCTTCGACTTCACCGACATCACCTACCACCGGGGAATTTCCCGGGGCCCCGCCCTCGACGGCCGCGAGTCCGGCGCCGACATGCCGGTCGTGCGCATCGCCTTCGACCGCCCCGACATCCGCAACGCCTTCCGGCCGGGCACGGTTGACGAGCTCTTTCGCGCCCTCGATCACGCGCGCCAGACGTCCTCGGTGGCCGCCGTGATCCTCACGGGCAATGGGCCGTCCGCGCGCGACGGCGGCTACTCCTTCTGCTCGGGAGGCGACCAGCGCGTTCGCGGGCGCGACGGGTACCGTTACGAGGTCGAGGACGCCGACCCCGAGGCTCCCCTGCCGAAGCGACGCGAGCAGATCGACCCGGCGCGCGCCGGACGGCTACACATTCTCGAGGTCCAGCGCCTCATCCGCACCATGCCCAAGGTTGTCATCGCCGCGGTTCCCGGGTGGGCTGCGGGGGGCGGACACTCCCTCAACGTGGTCGCGGACCTGTCGGTGGCCTCGGCCGAGCACGCCGCATTCATGCAGACTGATGCGAACGTCGGCTCCTTCGACGCGGGCTACGGCTCGGCTCTCCTGGCCCGCCAGGCCGGAGACAAGCGGGCACGCGAGATCTTTTTCCTAGCCGAACGCTACGACGCCGAGGCCGCCGAGAGGTGGGGCGTGATCAACAGGGCGGTCCCACACGCCCAGCTGGAGGAGACGGCGCTCCAGTGGGCGGCGACGATCGCGACCAAGTCCCCCCAAGCGATTCGCATGCTGAAGTTCGCGTTCAACCTGGCGGACGACGGGTTGGCCGGGCAGCAGGTTTTCGCGGGCGAGGCCACGCGCATGGCGTACATGACGGCCGAAGCCCAAGAGGGGCGCGACGCCTTCCTCGAGCACCGCGCCCCCCGCTGGGAGGACTACCCCTACTACTACTGAGGCATCGCCCATCGGCAGCTGCTCATCGGGCAGCCTTGCTCGTCGGCAGCCCCGATACGGAGCCCGGGGATCTCGCCGATCCTGGGGCTCCGCCCGTCTCACGTGAGGTAGACGCGCGCCTCCCATGGCTCCAGGACTGTCGGTACTCCCCGGTCCTCCTCGGACAGGTCGCGGTTGGCCAGGAGGAGACCCCCGCTCACCCCGCGCATCGCATCACCGAGGGAGGCGGGCTGGGAGGAGAGGTTGACGAGGACCGTTGCCACGGCCTCGCCGAGGGTGCGGCGATAGGCGAAGATCGCGGGCGAGGGAGTGTCGATACGCTCGAACGCACCGGCCGCGATGACGGGCAGGCCGTGGCGGATGTCCGCGAGCGCGCGGTAGTAGGCATGCACGGAGGAAGGGTCGTCGACCTGGGAGGCGGCGTTGATCTCGCGATAGTTCGGGGTGACGCCGATCCACGGGGCGCCCTGCGTGAAGCCGGCGTTCTCGCTCGCGTCCCACTGGACGGGCGTGCGCGCGTTGTCGCGCCCGGTCGCACGCATGCCCACCAGGACGGCCTCGGGGCTCTCCCCCGCCGCCACGGCCTCGCGGTAGTAGCGCAGCGCCTCAACATCACGGAAATCGTCGAGGCCGTGGAAGGCCCCGTTGGTCATGCCGAGCTCCTCGCCCTGGTACACGTAGGGGGTGCCGCGCAGCATGTGCAGGGCGGTGGCCAAGGCGGTCGCCGACTCGTAGCGGTGCGATTCGTCGCCGAAACGGCTGACGGCGCGCGGCTGGTCATGATTATCCAGGTAGAGGCTGTTCCATCCGACCTCGCCCTGGGCCTCCTGCCAGGCGCTCAGGCAGTCGGCGAGCTCGCCGGGACGCAGCGGGCGCGGGTGGAACTTCCCCGCTTCGAGGCCGAGGTCGACGTGGTCGAATTGGAACACCATGTCGAGCTCACGCCGGGCCGGGTCCGTGAACAGCAGGACGTTGTCGCGGCGCACGCCGGGGCACTCGCCGACCGTCATGGTGCCGCTGCGGTCCTCGAAGACCTCGCGGCGCATCTGCGCGAGATATTCGTGCAGGTGGGGACCCTGCGAGAAGTGCGGGAAGCCCTCGCCCCACGCGCGCCCGGGGTAGACGATCCCGTCGGGCAGGCCCGGGTTCTTCGAGATCAGGTTGATGACGTCCATGCGGAAGCCGTCGACGCCGCGGTCGAGCCACCAGTTCATCATGCGATAGACGGCGGCACGCACCTCAGGATTGTCCCAGTTCAGGTCGGGCTGCTTCTTGTGGAACAGGTGCAGGTAGTACTGGCCCGTGGCCTCGTCCCACGCCCAGGCCGAGCCGGAGAAGAAGGACCCCCAGTTGTTGGGCTCAGCCCCGGCCTCGCCGCCCACGCACCCGGGGCGAGGATCGCGCCAGATGTACCAGTCACGCTTCGGGTTATCCCGCGAGGAACGCGACTCGACGAACCACGGGTTCTCGTCGGAGGAGTGGTTGACGACCAGGTCCATGACGAGGCGCATGCCCCGCTCGTGGACACCCTCCAGCAGGCGGTCGAAGTCCGACAGGGTGCCGAACATCGGGTCGATGTCGTAGTAGTCGGCGATGTCGTAGCCGTTGTCGGCCTGCGGGGAGGCGTAGATCGGCGACAGCCACAGGACGTCCACGCCCAGGGTCTTCAGGTAGTCCAGCTTCTGTCGGATGCCTTCGAGGTCACCGAAGCCGTCCCCGTTGGAATCCTTGAAGGAGCGCGGGTAGATCTGGTAGACGACCGCGCCCTTCCACCACTCGTCGGCCCCCAGGCCGTTGCCGTGGGGGTGTAGCGCATCGTTACAGAAGAACATGGAGCACCTGCCATACGTTGAGGTCGGGCACGTCGGCCCGCTGCCATTAGGAGCAGACTACCGTGTCTGACTTGCCTCGCCCCACCGTATGCCGCGGCGTGGGTCAAAGCCGCCTCCAATCAAAAGCCGTCCAGCACAGCCCCTCCAGCGGCACTTCCGCGACAAAACTCGCCCAACACGGCGCAAAAACGCCGATTTCCCACCCGCAAAGGCGACCGCGGTTTCAATCCCACACAGACACAAGCAAGCAAAGGCGACGATGGTTTCAGGCCACCGGTCCACCTGGCCAACAGGGCCTGGCTGCGGCACCCGTGGGGCCACAAACACCCGCCACGGACATGACAAAGTGGGCCGGAACCTCTCGGTTCCGGCCCACCCTCGATGCTCAGTGGCGATCAGCAGCGCACGGCGCGCGTCAGTAGTGCACGACCACCGTATCGCCCATGTCGGTCCAGTCGTAGATGAACTTCGCGGCATCGACGGGCATGTTCACGCAGCCGTGGGAGCCGCCGTAGCCGCTCCAACCGAAGGAGGAGCGCCAGGGGGCACCGTGCATGGCGTAGGAGCCGGTGAAGTAGGTGACCCACGGGACGCCTTCGGTCTCATACTTGGAGCCGTCGGCGTTTTCACCGCGCATGGTCTGCACGTCGTACTTGAGGTAGACGTGGAAGGTGCCGGTGACGGTCGGCGTGTCGGGGGCACCGGGGACCATGTAGAAGGGGCCGCCGGCGACCTTGCCGCCGACATAGGCGGTGACGGAGGCATCGGTGAGGTTGATGTCGACCCACTTTTCGCCCTCGGCGGCCTGGTAGACCAGGTTTTCGGTGCCTTCGGCGACATGCTTGGTCTCAGAGCCGGGCTCGACGTCGTCGTAGTGGAACAGGCCCTCGTAGGCCTTGCCGTCGGTCATGGCGGCGACGACGTCCTTGGTGATCTGCTCGGTGTTGTTGGTCTTGAGGCCCTTCTTGCCTTCGCGGGCAACGGTCAGGACGTTGCCTTCGGAGTCGACGTTGTCGACGCGGTTTTCGGGCTTGACGTCGGTCTTGGCGGCCAGGGCGTTGACCCAGTCGGCGACCTTGACGATGCTGATCGAGGGCGTGTCGAGGCTGCCGTCGGCCTTGGTGAGGAATTCGACCCACTGGACCTTGTCGGAGCGCTTGGCGGTGAAGGTGTCGATGCCGTCGGAGATTTCGATACTCGTCTCGAGGAGGGCGTTGGCCTTCTCGGCGGCGGCTTCGGCGTTCTCGGTGGTGATGGAGGGTTCCATCTCGCGCACACTCACGTCCTGGGTGACGGAGGTGAGGGTGGCACCCGCCTGCTTGACGGCGGAGGCGACGTCCTCGGTGGACACGCCGTTTCCTTTTTGCGCGGGCGTGAAGGTGAAGGATTCGCCGTCCTCGGCAACAATGACCGCAGCGTCCTTCACGTCCGAGGTGAGCATTGAGTTCGCGGCCGCGGCGAGCTTCTTGACGGACTCTTCGCTGACGGTGACGACGGGCTCGACGTCGCGCTCGGAGAAGAGGGCGCTGACGAACGCGGGCAGGGACGTGGAGCCCTTCATCGCGGCGTCGGCGGTTTCGTCGGCGTCGACCGAAATACCCGCTTCGTTGAGCGAGGCCTTGGTGGTCTTGCCTTCGACGGTCAGGGTCACGTTGGTGGCGTCGGCGCGCTGGTTCACGGTGGAGACGACCTGGTCGCGGGTCATGCCCGCCACGGAGGTCCCAGCGACGCTGGTTCCGGGCAGGGCGCGTCCGGAGTAGTTGGCGGCGTAGACGACGCCGGCGCATACGACGAGGAGGACGAGGGCGCTCACGACGCCAATCGCCCATCTGGTTTTCAAGGATAGTTTTTTGAGCATCGTGTCCTATCGTATAACCTCATGCATGCCCACGTGGAGATTCCATTGAATTTTCAGCTGCGTTATCTGCCACAAGGAATTGGGCGCATTTTAGCCATTTCGACCGACAAACGTGATTATTGCCGCGAGGCCCCTCACCACCTGCGAGAACGCAAGAGCTTATCCTGGTTGCATATGCGTTCGCCGTCGACTTTGGGAGGCTCATCATGACTGCGCCGCGACTTCTTGTTGTGCCCGGAGGCACCTCTATTGGTGCGGTCGCTCTGACGAATGCATCGATTCATAAGCTCGTGGAACTCTACGAGGAGCGCCAGGCAGACCCGAATCATCCGGCGCCGCACACGGTCGTCGTCTTGCGCGCACCTGAGGATGTGCCCCCGGCAACCCTTCGCGGCTCTGCGGCGCCCCCCGAGGAGGCTTTCCCGGCGGACCGCTACCCCGGCCTCGCCGAGCGCATGAACCACGATCCGCATTTCTTCGACGGCATCGACCTGGTCGTCCCGACGTCGGGGTCAAGCGCGGGCTCCCCGCGCCTCGTTGGCCTGTCGATCGAGGCACTCGTGGCCTCGGCGAAAGCGACCGAGCTTGCCCTGGATGGCCCGGGCCGTTGGATCTTAGCGATGCCCGCGCACCACATCGCTGGCGCGATGATCCTGCTGCGAGCAGCGGTCGCGGAGACGAATCCGCAGATCGTCGACATCTCCGAAGGCTTCGACCCCCGTGCACTCCTGCCCGCGATTCAGGGCGCCACGCAGGACGACATGCCCGGCTACCTGTCGCTCGTGCCAACCCAGCTCGCCCAGTGCCTCGAGGCTGGCGAGGAGGTCGTGGGGCCGATGCGCTCGCTGACGGCGATCCTCGTGGGCGGGGCGGCGACCAACCAGCAGCTGTTCGCACGCGCGACCGAGGCTGGCCTGAAGGTGCACCTCACCTACGGCATGACGGAAACTGCGGGCGGCTGCGTCTACGACGGCAAGCCCCTGCCGGGCTCGTCGGTGCGCGCGGTGGATTGGGACGGGCGTACGCGCCTGGCGATCCACGGCCCGACGCTCATGACCCGCTACCTGGACGCGGAGAGCCCCTTCTTCGACGAGGGCGGCCACCGTTGGCTGCTCACCGGGGACCTGGGCATTATCCGGGCTTCCGGGACGGTGGAGGTGCGCGGCCGCGCGGATGACGTGATCGTCTCGGGCGGCCTGTCGATCGCACCGGGGCCGGTGCGCCGCGCGGTGCGCTCGTTCGAGGGCGTGGCGGACGCGTGGATCATGGCGACGCCGGACGAGAAGTGGGGGCACGTGGTGACTGCGCTGGTGGTTCCGGAGCAGGTGCCGGCGGATTCGCTAGAGATGGCTGAGCTTGGTTCCGCGGTCCGCGAGCACACGGCGGCTCGTATTGGTCGCGCGCAGGCTCCCCGCCGGGTTGTGGCGGTCGAGGCCCTCCCCTACCTGGGGTTCGACAAGGTCGACCGCGCTGCCGCAGCGCAGGCCGCCGCCGAGGCCACGGGCACTGAACGGGAGTGGGTGCGCTAACCCGCTGCCCGGGCGAGCGCTCGCTCCAACTACACTGGTGGGCATGGCTTCCGTTTCGAACTGGATTGAAGGCGCTCGCCTGCGCACCCTCCCTGCCGCCGCCGCACCTGTGATCGTGGGGTCGGCGGCCGCGCACTACCTGGGGGGCTTCAGCACGCTGCGCGCGTCCCTGGCGCTCCTGGTGGCGCTGGCGCTGCAGGTGGGGGTCAATTATGCGAATGATTATTCGGATGGCATTCGCGGGACGGATGATAATCGCAAGGGGCCTGCGCGCCTGACGGGCGGGGGCCTCGCCAAGCCGAAGACTGTCCTGGCGGCGGCGCTGGGTTCGTTCGCGCTGGCCGGGGTCGCGGGCCTGGCGCTGGTTGCGATTTCTGGTACCTGGTGGCTGATCGCTGCGGGCGTCGCGGCCATGGTCGCGGCGTGGTTCTATACGGGCGGCAAGCACCCCTACGCCTATATGGGCATCGGCCTGTCGGAGCTCATGGTGTTCGTGTTCTTTGGCCTGCTGGCGTGCGTGGGCACGACGTGGACCCAGGTGCAGTCGGCCCCGTGGTGGCTGTGGATGAGCGCGTCGGCCCTGGGCCTGCTGTCGGTGGCCCTGCTGATGGCCAATAACATTCGAGATATTCCGACGGACCGTGAGTCGGGCAAGATGACGGCGGCGGTGCGCCTGGGGGACCGCCCGTCGCGCTGGGTGTTTGCGGCGTGCGCGTGGCTTCCGGTCGTGATGATCGTGACCCTCGGCGCGGGGGTTGGCTTGCATCCGCTGGCGACGTGCGCGCTGGGCGTGGGCGCGGGCGCATGGGCGGTCGGCGTGAGCCTGCCGGTCCTCACTGGCGCCTCGGGTCGCGAGCTCATCACGGTCCTGCGCAACACCGGTTTTTTCACGCTGTCGTGGAGTATCCTCGCGGCGATCGCTCTCGTGATTGCGTAGGTTTTCATCGACGAGGCCGGGGCTCCACGCGCTCACGAGGCCTCGTCGGCCACTGAAAAACGACCACCTGTCAGGTAGGATGACCCACAGCATTACTCACCGTTCACGCGGAGGCCAGGATGAGCAATGATTCCTACACGCCGGGCGCGCACGCCCAGATGGGCACGGTTGCCCCGGGTTCGGTGGTGAAGCCGTGAGCTGGTTGAGCGTTCTTCAATGGGACCCCACCCCCCTTCGGGACTATTCCTCCAAGTGCACCTCCATGCAGCAGCAGTTGCAGACCGCTGCTGATGACCTCGTCGCCGACCTCAATAGCCTGACCGGCACTGGACGGACCGTAACGGCCGCCCAGGATAAGCTCCGTAAGCGCATCAAAGCCATCGAAGATCTGGTCAATTACTTGATCGGTGCGAGTGAAATCGCTTCAGAAGCTGTGCAAGGCATCAGCAAGATTAAGGCTGATGTCGAAGACGTCAAGCAGTTAGCGGATTCGTACAGCATCCACATTGATACGAGCGGAATTGCTTCTTTCCTTCGTTCTGTCGCTGACGAAATCATCGATTTCCTGAAGGATCCCCTTAACCGCACGAAGCTCCTGGCGCGAATCACTCAGCGTATCGCCGCAATTATTGCCGAGGCCGACGCTCTTGCCCTCGAGCTAGCGACGATGATCAGAGCCCTCGATAAGGGAACTTTCGACAACGGCGTGCATTACACCGCTACGGGTTCAAGTCGCCCGACGCTACCTCCGAAGAGTGCTTCTCCTGAGCAAGTAGCAACCTGGTGGAATGCCTTGTCCGAGAAGGACAAGCAGTGGATGATCGAGCAGCATCCGGACGTCATCGGCAACCTCGAGGGCGTCGACTACACGTCGCGCAATCAGGCGAACCGCATCATGCTTCCGCGCCTTCAGAAGCAGGCAGAGGATGAACTCCAGCAGTTCTACGATACTTACGGCACGTCCATCCCCGTGACGCCTGAGAATGCCGGGTTACTCGCTGAAGAGAAACGCCTGAAAGACCGCGTGACAGCGCTCGATAACATCGACGCAACCCTCAAGAACGAGTCCGACGGTGTTCCCCGCTACCTGATGCAGCTTGACCCGAGCGGGCCAAATATACTCGCGGCCGTCTCACAGAATAACCCCGACGACTCTCAGCACATCGGCGTCATCGTGCCCGGCATGACGACGAGCGTCGCAGGGAACGGCGAAGGCGGCTCCATCCTCGATTACGACGGTCACGCCACAGTCATGCGACAAGCGGCGCAAGCGGCCGCAAAGCCCGGAGAAAAGGTCGCGATGGTCGAGTTCTTCGGATACGACGCCCCAGGCAGTCTCGTCGGAGCATCAAACACCTGGATGGCTAACAACGGCGCACCGAAGCTAGCACGCTTCTTGAACGGCATCGATGCTGTGCGCGAGCACGGTGCTGGCGATGCCCACATCACCGTCGCCAGCCACTCCTATGGATCGACCACGGCGGGCATCGCCGCGACACTCGTGGGAGACGGCGTCATCGACGATCTTGTCCAGTTTGGCTCGCCCGGATCAGGCGTCCAGGACGTGGGCGAGTTCCACGTCCCTGAGGGACACCTCTATGTGAGCGCTGCTCCCTACCTTCACGATGTGGTGCAGGGCGTCGGACCGGATGATTGGTTCGGGAAGAACCCCGACACGATGGATGGCTACAAGCACCTCTCAGGGGACGTCGGTCCCGCTCCGAGCTCCTATCGACCGTGGGATCAACACAGCGGCTACTTCCAGAAGGACACCCAGGCGAACCAGGATATCGCCAGCGTCATTGGAGGGAATCCGCCCTCATGAGGAAGTTCTTCACCGCCCTTCTCACACTTTTTTCAGTTATCACATGCGCCGCATGCGCACCATTTCTTGGAGGATCCATGACCCCGAGCGCCCCCCCGGTGAAATCCGTCGAGGCATTCCAGCACGACCTCGAGCCCACCATCATCACGGCACGTAATGAGCTCGTCACCGCCGAGAACTTCATGGCATACAAGGACAACTACTTCATTGCTGCCTACATGGATGACGGAAAGAACGTATATTCTTTCCACTCGCGCATGTTCTTCTTTACCGAGCTGGACACCGACCTGATCCGCGACACCTACAGCGCTCGCCTCCTCCCCCTCGGATTTGAGCTCTCCGAAAAGCGCTGGACCTCCAACGGAGTTGATATCGTCCAATTCCTGTGGACCCACGAGGAGTACCACGCCGTGGTCTCGGCGACGACGCGACTGGGCGAGCAAACCTCCACCTACTACTACACGGTAGGCAACCCCTCAGATGGATCCAACGGTGATCCCAAACAGCTGATCGACCAGCCCGGACGCATCCCCGACTGGTTCGACCCCAACCTCCCACCGGCAGGACAAGGATGACGCCACAAGCAACCGCACGCCGAGGAACGCGACCACTCGTGCTCCTCGCGCGTATGCGCCGCGGGTGAGAAAGTAGCTCAGCGCCCGCGGCGGTACAGGTATTCGTGCAGCCAGTCGCCCGCGATGCCGGTCACTGCGGCGACGACGCAGACGAGGGCGACAGCCCGGAATGCGTCCGAGGCGAGCCACGGCGTGAACACGCCGATGCCGATCGCGGCGCTGCCCTGCATGGCGAGGTCGTTCATGGCGACGGCGCGCCCATTCTGTCCGGGGGCGACGGTCGCGAACACGGTGTCGTAGATGGGTGTGAACAGGGCGCCGAAGCCCGCGTAAATGAGGCACATCGCGGCGGTGATGACCCACGTTCCCATGCTCATGCACAGCGCGAGGAGGGCGGTGCCCGTCAGGATGAAGCCGATGCACGCGCGCACGGTCCGCCCGCGTCCGATGCGTGACATGACGGCGCCCGACGTCATGGCGGTGGTCAGGGCGACGCAGTAGGCGGGCAGGAGGCGCACGGACACCTGGGCGGGCGTGAGC
>ERZ772953.201-NODE-201-length-17901-cov-4.000448_pt1 | contig 17901 bp, 5 predicted proteins | sample MGYA00580685_ERZ772953 | MGnify/ENA primary metagenome ERZ772953 (study PRJEB29015, sample SAMEA2738080) | human oral metagenome | biome: human oral; feature: human-associated habitat; material: saliva | place: China | collected 2209 ...
GCTGCAGCAACTTCGTAAGAAATCTCTACAGCTGTTAGCCTAATTGCTTCTATACTTGTCTGTCAGTTGGTACTAAAACATAGACATCAGTCAGGTCGATAGTTTGACCTTCCCACGCGCCGTCACGTTGCAGCACTATGCTAGATGAGTAAACAACCGTTTCTTTTGTCTTCTCATATGAGCCGTTACGTATGCTACCGTGATGTGAATACGGCAACACCGTTTCGGAGAAGTTATTGTCGCGCCATACCAAACCTGCCATACGGTTGTCTGAGCTACCTATGGAGAAGTTGAATTTAACCCCATAGATATTGTCAGGAAGCCCTATTATGGTTTCTTTGACGCTCACACTATTGGCAGTGCCTCTGCGAAGGTCACCAATTTTCTTCCACACAACACTACCCATTAACGCCTTATATTCAGAGTCAGATTGCGCAAGATATGAAGTCATCAAGATAGGATGATCCACATCCAGAGTTTCATTCTCACCTAAAACAATCTCCACAGTATTGACTACATTGCGTCTCAACACCATCCAATTGAAAGTATGTATTAAACGGCTTATGAATATAATGTTGTCTGAGGAGTTTGGATTATTAAGGCTTGCGCTTGCTATTTCTGATGTTGTTAATGTTGTTTTCGGCATTACAACGCCATTTATCTTAAGTTGAGCTACTGGAAAACGGTTTCCTTGCGTCAAGTTAGAACGAGTTACCCCGAAACCTAGCGTATTGGTCGTGTAGATTCTAAAATCAGGTCTCATCAATGTTGGGATTTCATCTGTTTGAATAGATACTTCCCAAGTGCGCTCGCCAGTCTTACGCATACGGTGCAATCGCAATACGTCACCTTCAATGCGCGAAGCTTTGACTACGCCGTTGAAATAACCTGATTCAGCTTCAATCCTACCTTGAATAACAGCATTTCTAGCAGTAAGGTTACCCTGCGGAGTAACCACGAAATTGCCGTCACCAACGTCTAAACTACCGCCTGTGATAACAGCATTTCTAGCAGTAAGGTTACCCTGTGAAGTGACTACAAAATTACCCTTACCAATGTCTAAGCTACCGCCATTGATATCACCTAAGTTAGCTGAGATAGCGGATAAGCTACCAACACTAATTTGATTAGCAGTGATAGAATTGGTTGTAATCCTACCGCCGTCAATCAGTGTCTGACTGCCTGGCATTAAATCGCCGTTGTTCCAAACTGCTGAAACTTGAGCGAAATCACCAAAGACACCGCCTGAACCTCCAACAGCCATGATAGATTCTTGGGCTGAGCCTTCTGAACCTATCTTACCAATCAAGGCAAATGTATTGTTGCCTCGCTTGTTTAGCGTGTTGTAAATTAGGTCTGTTGAACCTGCTCTACGCAATGCTGACCTCAGGTTAGTATCGTCCACTCTACCGACATTATCCCTAGATACAATCATGACTATCTTGCCGTTGTAGCTTGATTTACCTAAGTCAGCAGCCAACTGAGCATAGCTAGTAGCATTAGCAGGATATACTTTAGCAAACTCAACACCCAGCGTTGAAATGTTCAGAATCTGTACCGCAATGCCTGTTTGGTTAGCAATATCAAGATTGCGGATTCCAGAAGGCGTTGATACTTTCATCTGAGCATAGCTGTTATTGTAAGACCCTTGAGCATACAACACATTCGGTATTTTCAAAGCTGAAATCGACTGTTGAACGTCATCAGCACTGATCTCTTTAGCCCACTCTGACCATGTGCCGCCAACCTTTCTGCGAGTATAACGGACTGTACTGTCGTTGTCTCTAGTCACGGTCTGTAAAATGCGGTCACGACCGTCACCCTCAACTGTAACAAATAACCAGTTAGGTATCGGGGCATTTGGATTATTGGCTGCTTTGATTACATAACTACCTGAATTAGTCAGACTGTTTAGGTCTTGAGCAGTTGTGAATACTACAGACTGTCGGGCTTCTGCAATCGCGTCATTTTTGGCTGCATTAGCCTTTTTATCGGCCTCAGCTTTCGCAATATCAATTAAGCTAGTTTGACTGTTGTTTGTAGGTGCTGAAATGAACGAGTAAACGCCATCTTTCAACAAGCCTGAACATACAGCCGCAACTTGGTCAGGATTCTTACGTCCATCAATAGCTTCTGATGTACAGCTGTCGGTACCAATGACTTGGCTGATCAGGCAGAAGCTTGTTCTCACCTCAGTTTTCAAAGCGTTGTTCACGTTATCGCCGAAACCGCCACCCAGTCTATTCAAAGCCCTGATGAGGTCTTGGTTATCAGCCATTGACGCATCTTGCGACCGTACAATTACCAGATTGCTACCCCGATTCAAGCTATTGACTGCATTAGCAAAAGCAGCACAGCCAGCAGCCGTGTAGGTATCGTACTGGACATTGGATATCAGTGCGCCAGTCGTGTTATTGATAACGGACAACCAAACGCCTCGACCGTTGCTTGAACGGTGCAAGTCTCTAGTATCAGTAGTTAGCAATGCTACGCGCTTGGCGACATCCAGATGACTGGACACACCTACAGCCGTGATAGTTATCGGCGTTTTCGGGACATCTTTAACATTGTTAAATCGGACTTTACCGTTGAACACGACTTCGCCATTTTCAATGTTAAAGGGAGAACCGCCCTGATTTGAACTGTTCTTGACCTGGAATTTATCGGCCAATACGGTGAACGCAGTTGAGTTGTTCCTGTTTTCAGCTTCCCAGCCAATTATTCGACCGCCTGCATCAACCGTCATACCGATTTTAGCATTGACCTTGCCTTGAGCGTCAAGTGCTACCTCTTTAGTCTCCGTCAGTAAAGCAGAGATTGAGGGTGGCTTGTAACCGCCCCATGTAACGCCTTGACTAGCATAAGGGAGGCAGAATTCAACGCTTCTGAGTGTCGGGCTATTTGAGCCGTTGACTGATATGAATAATTGGTTCAGGGTATCTTCTTGAGTCTTACGAGCCTTACAGATAGTCCACTGCCAATCGTTAGTCAATTCAGGCTGATTCAGGTATTCAACATCTTGCCAGAATGGCGCATTAGAAACATCCAACCTTACCCTACAGCCTCTAGTAGTTACACCCGCAGGAAGCCTTGCAGCGACCGCTAAGATGTAAAATTGACCTGTTGCCCAAGTCTTTTTGCTAAATTCTATCTGTAGCCCCTTATTCTGATTCGCAGGGAATTCAGTCCAAGATACTCGCAGGGCATTCGAGCCATTCAAACCGACATCTGGAATGATAAGTGGCGCCATAGTACCTGCGTTTGGGTGCATGTATTGATAGATTGTAGCGGTCTTATTGCGTGAGGTTGAGTTCGGGTAAGCCTGTAAGTTTTCGTAAGCCTTAAAGTCAGAGTTTTCAATCAGGTTAGCCCCGCCAATCCGTAACTGATACTGCTTAGTCAAATCAGCGGATACTTGATTGGCTGTCGCTGTCATGATTTGATTCAAAACCGCGTTGACCTGATTGATGTCGCCTGTTCCGTTCGGGAATCGTACTGAGCCTTTGGTGATTTGCTTCACAAGGCTTTCGGTTTCCGTTGTCCTTGCTACTCGCTCTTCATTGAATAAGGCTCTGGCTGAAGTCCTACTTGGGCCAGGTGTGTACTCAACTGCCTCTTTTAGCTCTAACTTCTTGATTTTGACGATTTGAGGACGGCAGAACAACACTACATTCTCACCGACCTTACCTTGAGGTACTGAGTCTAGTCTGACGACAATCCTTGTGTACCTTAGATTAGTCATATGGGTTGTATCAATGTTAAATACAACTCTAGTGAAGTCATCCAAAGTCAACTGTTGACCAGCTGGTTTAGCTGGTGCAGGTTGAATCGTTGTAGCTGTCCGTTTGTTCCAGTATTTATCCTCAGGCGCGCCAAGATGACCTCGACTTTCGTCAAGAAAGCTAGCATACACAACAGCATTCACTTTAGCGTCATTTCTGACGTAAATGCTGTATTGGTAAATGCCTGGAATAATCGGGACATCGTAAGTACCAAAATAGCAGTATGCGTTGTTAGCTTCGTTCAGACGGCCTACATAACCAACATTGACGCCATTTACAGCCTTAGCAGTCAGGAAGTTCTTGGGTGACCTACCGTTATCAACAGCAACCATACCGCGTACATAGCCAGTAGTGTCGCTATCTTCAGTAAATGCCTGCTCTGATAAGCCCTCGACAAACTCTGAATCAGCTACCAAGTTGGCGGATATGCCCATGCCTGCTTCTAATTGTGTTATGTCCGCGGACAAAGCAAGACGGTCATTTGCTAGTGTTGATTTGTATTGCGCATAATCCGCAGCAAATTGAATCTCTGACTGCTCCAAATCCTCAGGAGCTTCTGACCAATCGGCTGGTATGTTAGCCTCAACCAACATAGGCTTGCGAATCTGAATGTTGCCTACATCAGACATTTCAAAGTACGCAAGCCAATAGTCATGACCCAAGATTCCTCGACCGTATTCAACAAATACAGTAACATGAACCTGCGTCCATTCAGTAGAATTGACGTCAACCCAACCTCCGTTGTCTTTGAATCCTGAGGTCTTGTAGTATTCCCTCAAGTTCAACTGCAATCGGGCATCAGGGCTTCCTTCAGCTTTCTTGACTTCGCAGCTGAAAGTGTACCAACGGCCTGACTGGATTTTAGCTAATGATGGTGAGCTATCGTCTCTGGCTGCTCTACTGCCTTCTCTACTGTACTGATGCCAGTTGACCCAACGACCTGCTACTCTACTAATCAATTGAACGTAATTGGTTGAGGTATTAGCAGGTTGCTTGTTGGCGTCAGTGTAGTCATAGCCGTCACCTGACGATGCTGGCTCAAGACGAGCTTGTGGCTCATCAGGGTGTTTAGCATAATGCCAAACATTCACGCCCTTGTAGAATGTAGTAAGCTTACGAGTAGCAGCCAGCAGGTTTCGACCGCTGACCCGCAGGTTGTTAATCCGCGTGTTGGTCTCAGTCACCTTACCATCAACAGCAGTAACATCAGACAAATTAGCCTCTTTCACCCAATCAGTCCAACTGCTACCGTTGAAATGACGGTAATAGCGGACATTCGGGTCATTGTCGGCTTGAAGCTTCTGAGTAATCCTGTTATCAGCACCTTTATCAACTGCAACATACAGCCAGTTGTTAATCGGCGCATTAGGATTGGCTGTTGCTTTAATGAAGAATCGGCCTGTCTCTTTCAGAGTATTCAGGTCAGTTCTAGCATTGACTGCTTTCCAATCACGCGCCTCAGTAACCGCTTCTGTAATCGCCTCAGTCTTTTTGGTGTCAGCATAGTCCTTAGCTTCTTTCAGTTTCTGAGGTATGGCTTTATTGGCTTTATCAGCTTCCCTAACACCCTCGTCAGCTTTATTTTGGGCTGCGTTAATTCTAGGGTCAAGTTCATTCTTAACAGCACCTGCAGCATCAGTACCAGCCTTCTTAGCAGCATTGATGTCAGGCTCTAACTCTTTTCGGGCTGCCTGTACCGTCTGGGTTTTTGCTTCTTTGAAACGAGCAGACAAGGCCTCGCCAAGACTAGCTGACGCACCCTGCGCGCTATTAACTGTCCGTTGAACCTGCTCAATAGCTGATTGTGCTTCGGTTTTCCATCGGGTGATGGTTTCAACCTTGCTCTCAAGGTCTTCAGGAGCAGGCGTCCAATCAGTCGGTTTATTGCCTAATTCAAACTTCACATGAGTGAAGAGGTTATTGACTAGATTCCTGTCTGTATTATCATTTGGATACGCATACAGATTCAAGGTTTCGTTCTGATGGTCTTGGTTGCTAGCATCTGGTGAAGTATGTTTATTCCAAAAGCCTTGACCACGCCATACACCATCAGCAATCTTAGTCAGCTTGAATAGCTCACCATAGCCAAAGGTATTGTAAACGCCAATCTGACCGTTTCGGGTATCGCCTAATTCACCCCAAACAGTTACTGTAACCTTGTCGCCAAAAGCAGGAGCTTTCGTGATACGGTATGCTTTCAAATAGCCGTGTTTAGCCTTATCAGCATTGTAAGTATCAGCTGCAAGGTTTCGACCGCCGATTTGAATATCATCAATTGCTTGTGTAACCTCAGTGCGAATCTTTTGGGTTTCTTGTACAAACTTACCATCCAAGCCCCTAGCGATTTGGCCTACAGCACTGACTTCGTCATCGTTTGAGCGTTTGTAGTCAGTTATCGCAGTGTTAGCGTCAACAGCTTTCTTTTCGACCTCGCTGATTTTGGTCTCAAGTTGCTTTCTGGCTTGGTTGATTGCTTGTTCCAAGTCAGTCTTGATACCATCAGCTTTCTGTTTAGCCTCATCAATCTTGCCCTCAACATCCTCAGGCGCAGGCGTCCAGTCAGTCGGTACAGTACCTCTTTCAAACTTGACCTTGTTGATGGTAAAAGCTGACGTTGAACTGCTAGGATAAGCATACAAATTCAATGTTGTGTTTGATAGCTTATCTTCTGGACCAGTGTAAGTGTTATCAGCCCATTTGAACTTGGCTTGATATACGCCCTCTGAGACTTTCTTCAGCCTAGCTAATTCGCCAAAGCCCCTCGAATTATACACCGCAAAATCAGTTCGGCCTTCGCCTAAATCACCCCACAAAGTAACAATTACATCACTACCGAATGCTGGAGCTTCTGTAATATCAAATGCGTGTAGATACCGATTATCAGTTGTATTAGGGTTACTGTTGCGAATCAGGTTGCGACCGCCCAACTCAAGGTTTTCATAGACATCTTTTGCTTCTTTGATTTTCGCTTGAAGCTGTCTTTGAGCTGCTTCCAATTGCTGTTGGGCTGCTTGAACTGCTGCTTCCTTCTGGCCTTCAGCATAAGTCTTGGCTGCTTGCAGGTTTTCTTCTGCTTTTCTTACAGCTTTCTGAGCTTCTGACACACCCTCATCGGCTTTTCGTTGAGCTGCTTGAATAGCAGGGTTCAGCTCACTCTTCGCAGCCTCTTTAGCAGCATTCGCCTTTGCAGTAGCGTCAGCCTCAGCTGCTTGCGCTGCTTCTGTCAAGGCCTCCGTTTTCTTGCCGTCAGCATACTGCTTAGCATCAGTCAAGCTCTGGTCAGCTTTCTGGGCTGCTTGTCTAGCAGCTTCCTTGACTTCATCAACATTGCGGTTGATTGTCTCTACCCGCTTCTCAACAAGCTTCGTGAACCTTGACTCAGCATTTGCCACTTGTTCAGTGCTAGATTGAGTAGCAGTGTCTAAGGTCTTAGAAAACTGGTCAATTTTGCTTTTGGCTTCGCTAGTCTGCTTCTCTATGGCTGTTACTTTGCCTAAGAGTGCCTTGACTTCTTCGCCTGAGGCGGTCTTAGCAATCGCGTTGTTCAGCACCTCAACCTTTTCTTCCAATGCATGGTTGAACTGACCTTGTAATTCAACGGCCTTTTCGTTCAACGCCTTTTCAGCATTGTTGATTGAGTCCTCATGCTTCAGGATTTTGGCTTTTGCTTGGACGGCCTCTTGTCGTACTTCATTGACTTGGCGTTCAAGCTCAACTTTTACCTTATCAACCGTGTTTTCAACATCCTCAGGTGCGGGTGTCCAATCGGTGGGGATTGTTCCGCGTTCCAACTTAGCCTTAACACCCTCACCGACAACAGAAACGCGGTAAAAAGCCGCATTTTGAGGTGCTGCTGCTTTATACACATTATTGTTTACAGTAGAAGTGTGGATTGTCTCAGAGGAAATGTACCGCTTTTGTTGGTCGTAAAAGGCCATACGGGCAGATGAGCCTGAATCACCAGTTAATCCGTATATTTTGCCAACGAATTTATCACCTGGCTTACACGGATAATAAGTCTCATCAACTCTGTCATTTTGACTACGGTCTACTGCGCCTGTGTTAGGGTGTAGATAGCCCCTAGTAGTCATTCGGCTCATTATCAACAGGTTGCGACCACCCACTTTCAAGTTATCTTGAACAGCTTGGGCTGCGTCAGTAATCGCTTCCCTCTTCTTGTCGTCAGCATACTGCTTTGCTAGGCCTAAGTTATCAGCAGCTTTCTGCAAAGCCGTAGCAGCGTCATCAACACCGCGTTGGGCTGTCTGTTTCGCCTCTAAAACTTTAGCGTTGAACTCGCCACCTAGCTCTTCAATACGGTGCGCAGATGATTCAGTAGCAGTAGCGACTGTTGACTTCAAGTCCTTAATTGCTGCTTTGCTGCCCTCAAATTCTGACTTCATTTCATCATATTTGTGGGAGATAGCTCCATACTGGTCAGCACGGGTCTCTTTCTCTTCCTTGATAGCAGCAGCTGCAGCCTTGTAGTCAGCTTTCAAGCCTTTGACGTCACGCGCTAAGGCTTGGTCAGCATTAGCAACCGCCAATCGCATATCCTCTAACTTAGCATCAGACTCAATCGGTGCTGAGTTTGTACGGCATTGAGGGTAAGCCAGAACAATCGCATTTTCCTCAGTGATTGCACTGTTTTGAGTAGAAATCTGCAATTGTAATTGGGTTGTATCAGCTGGCAAGGTTACTGAGCCTGATATGAGCTTGTATTCTCCCTTAGCAACTTCACCCAACAAGATAGTTTGCGCGTTGTTGATTCTAACCTTGACTTGGGTCAGGTTAGTAGTGGCGGGATTGGCTACCTTGATTGCGAAATGAACCTTGTCTGTAGGGTTAGCCAGCTTTGGAATATCGCAGTCAATTAACAGGTCAGTGCCCCAGAATTTGCCTACATAGCCCTCTGATTTGAAGAGTGTGTAGTAAGGGACATCAGCCTCAGTCTTACCTGTAGGCAACAAGCTAGTGCTTGGGACACGTTTGAACTTGATAGCAGGGTTAGCCGTCCAGCCTGTAGAATCGTTCACTAAAGTCGGATTCTTAACATGGTTGACCATTGCACTGTTGAAGCTTGCTTTCAAGTTGTTCAGGGACAGCGCAGTTGAACTGCGGTCAGATGTTACAGCTTCGTCAAGACGTTGTAAGCTAGATTCATTCTGACCGACCTTTGCTTTCAGGTTTTCAACCTTTTCGGCTTGAGCTTTCTGTTCTGTTGCTTGAGTCTTTTGGTATTGCTCAAATGCTGCTTTGTTCTTCCCGAAATCACTGTTCAGCTTCTTGAGTTCTTCAGCTTGGGTGCCAAGCGCAGTGGTTGTTGTTTCTTTCAAATGCGCTATTTCAGAACCAACAGCGGCAGTCGCAGAGATGTCTAGCAGGTCTAACGAGCCAATATCAACCTCTGAGCCAGTAGGAGCTACAATCTCAAGGACAGGCACGCCCTTTTTCGCCCCTAAGGGGATAGCATCCAATTTCAAGTCGGAGCTAATCGGCCATTGAGCGGTTGCGCCTTTAGCTTCACCACCCAGAGTTGACCAACCGCTGTTAGGGGCAAGGGTTTTCTCGCGGACCCAATAGTATCGGGAATCAGCGTTTGAGTGAGTTTGAGTGTCGCCACGATGGTCAAAAGTCATCAGGCCTACACGCACTTTGACGTTAGTTCGGCCTATGTTTTTGACGGTTGCCACAGCCTTGTACACGTTTTCAAGGTTGATAGCGGTCTTGGCGGTTGAATAGACTAAAGTTGTAACATTTGTCTTCAGGTTCAGCAGGGTGTTTGACGGGTCACTAGGGTTGTTTGAAGTCTTAGCTTCCAACACGCCTTGAGAGGCTTCCCAGCTGTCCTTGCCTGCTGTAAAGTTGTAGTTGTAATGATGACTACCGCTCAAGCCTGATTTCAAGTTTTCAAACTTGGTAGCTGATGAGCGTTCATTCGTCGCTACAGTCTCAGACAGTTGATTAATGCTTGCTGCTTGAGTAGCAGTTGTAGCTTGCAAGCCCTCTATTAATTTGGCCTGAGCACTGTCTTGGGTTGTGCGGGTTTGCTCTTCCCTAACGATAGCTGCTTCATTGGCCTCAGTGCGGGTGCGCAGCTGCTTGACCTCTTCAGCAATCGCTTCATCTTTATCAGCCCTTGCTTTGGATTCCTTGTTGATTGCGGCTTCATTCTCTGCAACCTTAGCAAGCAAGGTATTGCGAGTTTGAGTCAATGCACTATCAACATCAGTCCAGGCCAATTTATTCTCTTGCAAGCCTGCTAAGGCTTCGTTAGTCTTGGACGTCCAAGTTTCTAAGAGGCCTTGCGCTTTCTCGCTATCCTCAACCAGTTTAGCATGACCTGTACCCAGACGGCGTATTTCCTGTTCCAGATTGCCTGTTACTTCGTTGAGTCCAGACAATGACGCTTGAACGCGGGCATCAACTATGCTATCAAGATTCTGCAGGCGTTCACGGACACCAGCCAGACGTTCATTGATTGTCTTGTCGGTTGTCTCTTGTATGTTTTTGTACAGGCCTTTCAGTACTTCAGCATCAAGCTCTGTCGCTGTAATCTTACCACGCAAGGTAGCAACCAAAGCGTCCATGTCGCCATAAGGGTCAGCATACAATGGGCCAAAGGGTTGACCGTGTTGAGTTGGGTCTGCTTTATCAACCAGCTGTACCCAGTAGTATCGCGGTTGACGCTCATCAATGAATGCGCCTGAAATCGGGTAATCAACCTTTTTGACGACAATAGCATTCTCAAAGGCTTCTGTTGTGGCCTGATAGATTACAGTCTCAGCAGCGCGCTCGTAAGTCGGTAAAGCCCAACGCAATTCAATGCGGGACAAACCAGGAATGAAAGTCAGGCCTGTAATATTCATGCCTGTATTTCCATTGAATGCACTGTAGGTTGACGAGCCGTCTGTTAAAGGGTTGGTTGCTTTAGCAGCAGCCTTACCAGCTTCAGCACCTGCTTGAGCCGCAATATTAGCAGCATCAGCTACCAGTGTTTCCATTTTGGATACTGTACTTTCCAATAACAGCAAGGAAGCAGCAGTGACGGCATACTGGTCTTCAGACACCTCACCCCACTTGGAAGCTAAGGGCACCATGCCTGCTTTATCGAAAGAGGCCGTGTCGCTGTAGCGCATGACTGATTGTTCTTGAATACAAGGTTTCACCATAGTGTTACTCCTAGCAGAAATTGAAGCACAGTTATGCCTAACGACTTGGGGAAATCATCACGCATAGCAGTGCTGTTGAAGGATGAATCCTGTAACGGTTGGGATTCCGTACATAAATACAGGATTTTGGCTAAAAATAATGCTTGAGGTTCAGATACTTAGCAACGAAAAGTCCAATTCCAAACTCATAGATGTGATACAATATACACACAACAGTTTATATATTATATCTAATAAACGAGAACAACATTCACATGACTGATAACCTCACTCAACTAACCTGAGACAGCCATGAGCCGAAAATCAACATGAAATGTTCTGCCTGCGGTGTGATGTGAGCAGGCAAGAATCGAAACAAAGAGGAAGCGAGCCGAAAGGATAGCAACCTGACCTCTGATGAAATCAGGTTGCTTAGCCCTTAGACAATCATTGTTCTGATATTCTTAACAGCAGGACGATTAGCATAATTGTCTGTTGTTAATTCAATCTTGATTCGGCCATTAGCTTTCTGAATGTCTGGAATCTCATACAATACATCAACCCAGCCTTCGCCTAATTCTTGGACTGTTTGTTTGCGAGGAACAGACACCCAAGTGTTAGTATCGGTCTGCAAGCTAACAGCAATGTTAGTTGATGCTGGAAGCAACTGACTCAATACAACTTGAATCTTGGCTGGTTGAATCAAGCCGTTCGGAATAGTGAATTGTCGAGCAACATAAGTAGCAGGAGTTTCAGCCAAACCGTAAACCAGAGTCAAGCCTGAGCCAATAATAGGCGTTTCGCTTGTATCTGTTGTAGTCAACACTGCATAGATGTCGATGTTTCCTGCGGCGGTTGATACAGCTGGAACAAATGTAGTCTCATTCAAGCCTAAAGGATAGCGAGCCGTACCAATCTGCATGTAATACTCAATGCTTGTGCTTGAGCTAGTAGATTGAGAACCAACCAAGCGGAAATCCGTCAGGTTGTTAGTTCGGCCTTGAGCAGGGATTGTACCCAGCTTGACGGTCTTAGTTGTGGCGAAGTTGATAGACTTCATGCGGAAGCAGACATCAGTGTCTTGTACCGCAGTCCATGTATTCTCATTCGCTGAGATAAACATTACACCAGCATCCAATTGTGTTTGGACGAAAGTACCAGTTGTTGATTTATCGCCGACTTTACCAATACCAATCTGACCCTCAAACGATTCAGTGATGACGATGAAAGCATACTCAACGCCTGCACTGAGGATAGTCTGGGTCAATAATGGAATCGTATTCCAACCTTTTACCACCTTAGAAAGTGCTAATTCACCGTATCCAACCAACCGTTCAATATTGGGTTGACCAGCGGTCGTTTCGACAATTTTCAGGCTTAAATCGCGTGTTGGTAATTCAGTAACAAACACGTCAATCGCGTTGAGTTGTCGGGTGATATCGAGAGTGAATGATTGCGCAATCGGGTCAGTGCGACGACGCCACCATTGAACACGTTGATTCAGGGTCAGGCGTTGAGCCTCAGCACGTGCAGCTTCCTGACGAGCGATTTCAGCCTCATGAGCAGCAACGCCGTTTTGAGCTTTCGTCAACTGCTCTTGCATCCATTCAGGGTTCATCTGGATAACTGTACCGTCAATGAAATCGCCCGAAGTCTGCAAGTGGCTCAAGTTGTTGCCCTGATTATTCAAGACTACCTGAACAACGTTATGACCTTGTTTAAAGTTTAAGTCGAATGAACGAGGCGTTGAACCGTTCGAGTAAGAAGCCACCCTTTGACCGTTGAGCCATACACTTACTTGGTCATCGTTAGCAACCACCGTATAGCGTGTTTTAGTTGCCCTAGTAGCTGTAACACCTACTTCCCACATTTGCGAGCCGATAGCTGTACCAGCACTACCTTGATTGTATTGGATTGCGCCTTTGCTATACTCAGTTGACGCATACACTTTCAAGAATTGGTTAGGGTCGGTGCGGCGGTTGTCTCTGTCATAGTAATGCAACCAGAAGCCAGGCAAGCGTTTGCGAATCTCATCAACCTGACCTTGTAAGTCATCCAGGCGGAAACCTAACTTGGACAATTCAGCAGTCATAGCAGACTTGAAGTTGTTGAACGCATCTTTCATCTGATTCAACTGCGCTTGCAGGTCGTTCAGACGGCTATTGATAGCAGACACCTCAGCTTCCATATCCTGACGCAATCGGTCGATTTGGGATTGGAAGTCTTTAGCTTGTTGCTCAAGCAAGGCGGTCTGTTTCTGGTCAAGCTGATTCAACAAGAACTGGTTGTAGCTCTGGTCGTTGCGGGCAATAGAAATCGGAGCAATAGCAATCGCTTTGGAGCGAGCGCCAGTTGCTTCAATCGTGTATGTACCGTATTGCAAGCCTTTCGGGATATTGACTGTAGCTGAGCCTGCGCCAGCACTGGAAGTCTGAACACGGCCTACTTGCTCACCGCGCAATACCAAGATAACCTCTTCTGAGGCTTCAAAGCCTGACAGGTCAACTACAACGCTGACTGAACGAGGCAACACTTCAAGGTCGTAGCCAGCATCCCAAGTGTTACCGTAGATGATACTTGGCGTTGCTGTACCATTAGCCTTAGGAACACTGCCTGGTCGGGCATATGGGTTGATTCGTTGGGAGCCAGTCTGTACTTCTTGTTTGCGGATTACAGGATAGCTTAGGCCGTCCAATGTAACGTTTCCGCGCGTCAGGGTAATCTGACCTGCTGAGCGTGTACCAATAGTCAGGGTCTTGTCTTGAATCAACGCATTTTGTTGGATACCCTTATCACGCATATTTTCATTGCTGAGGGAGTCAACAATCACGCCTTTCTTAGTCGTTACAGGGTCGAGCGCACGAGCCTCTTCAATCAAGCTGAGTTGAGCAACGTTGAATTGCAAGTCAGCAATCTGGTTATTCATCTTCTTGAGTGTCGAGAATGGAATCATATGAACGGTTGAGTCCATATCAATTACAGGAGTGGCGCCATAGCTTACAGTGACGGTAGCAAGGGAAATCTCGCTATCCGAAGCAGCTGCTGGGGGCAACACGGCAGTCGGAATATTCGGCACGCCTTTCAAGACTTTGATTTCGCGAGTAATGTTGGACATCACAACGCGGTCGATACGGTTCAGATAGAATGTGTACCATACAGACAAGGTCGATTGGTCAACCAAAGCATTAGCGTCATTTGCGCTCAGATTCAGACGGCCATTAACAACTGAACCGTTGAATGTAGCAACATATTCATACTCAACAACGTATTGACTGCCTGGGCTAGGCTCTGCACCGCTTGGTTGCCAAGAGATACGGTCACCAACTTGAGTGAAGTCCTTACCAGCTGAGTAGGTCGTACCACCTTGAGTCACTTGAGTGATACGCAAGACTGGAGTATCAGGCAAAGCGTCCATACCGCCTGCTGAACCGCCTCTAGTAACTGTCTTAGTCACTCGCTTAGTGCCTGTGACCTTAGTGATGGCTTTCAACGGATTATTGCGCAGGCTGTAAAGCAATGCGCCTCTGCGGAAAGTTACAGGCTCAGAGTTGACTTGTCGGTCATCAGCATCAACTGTATCGACATAAAAGACGGTCTCTGTACCTTTCTTGACCTCAATACCCTGAATGCGGGCTGTACCTGAGGAAGCCGCCAAGACGTGTTTGCGATTAGCCGTATCATCACGCACGTTGGTAATGACTAAGCCATCAACAACATACGAGCCGTGAACGCCTTTGTCGTACACGCTGATTGAGGAGGATACATAGTCTTGGACTTTGGTATTGCTGATGTAGCCAGTGATGTTACCGTTTTGAATAGTCAGCACTGGGAAAAATAAATCGCCGTTCAGGTTGGTCTTTTCGGCTACAACCCAGACACCAGTGATTTTAACGCGGTGCGAGGTTTCCTCACCATAGTGCGGTGATTTAGGGTCTAACTCAGCAATGCTTGGGTCGGTTTGAGCAGTGATAATTTCTTGTACGAGGCGCACGCCTACAGTGTTTTCAGTAGCGAGGTCAAGGCTGAGTACAGCACCTTGCACTAACACGAGCTTACCTTGACAGGACACTGTTCCGCCCGCCATCTCAACTTGCGCAGCGGAAAGGGATTTAACCTCACCACCCGACAGGATAGTGCCAGATGAAACCAGATAATCAGCCAGCTTTTCGGTCTTAGTCGCTTGAATGTCTTGTAATTCATTCAACTCACTAGCTTGCAACGGCGCACCAGCCAAGAATGAGATAGCAGCATACTGCTTATCTTCATCGAAATTATTGCGGTAATCTGGGTGTGGATTTTGAATCATAGATACCTCAGAAATTGATTATGAACTGTCGAGATTCAACAGTTGCATTATTGCGTTGGATAGGCAAGATGTTAGCCATGACTACCATGTAGCCTTTGTCCGCTATCTCATCGGGAAGCAACCAATTCTTGCCGTTAGCAGCAGGCTTCGCTACTGTATCCGCAAACACGCCTAATTGGTAGATTTTAGCATTGGGCGCGTCAGTAACTTCATTAGTCACACTCAACATCAGGGTGCGGGTCGGAGTAGTTGTCTGGCGATAGTTAGCAATTGGCGTTATGATTGGGCCATCATTATGCTGCTCAAGATAGGTTTTCTGCAGGATTTTGCGCCTACCAACTTCTTGAATCAAGTCAGCCTCAAAACGGTTAGGGAAAGGTGCTGAATTGTCTCGGCTAGATTTCTCTGGATGATTATCAGGCAATGTACCCCAAGCCAAGTGCAAGTCGCTCTCCATCATCTTCTTGGCGATAGCTATATGGCCTGAGTCAGTGATTGTAAATAACGCTGCTTGGCGTTCAGATGTTGTACTCATGCTTTAGCCTCTTTCGGCTCTTCTGTTACGATAGCAACCCATTGGCCGTCTTGATAACGGAACAAATTGCCTGTTGAAGCTTCTTGGAAGATACTGCCCTCAACGGCCTCTGCTGGAGGGATATCATTTCCAGTAACGATGAATGTTGGTTCCATTGTTTATCATCCTTTAAAATTGTTGGTTGACATAACCATGAATTGGGATTGCGCCAAGTCTGTTCTGTCCAAGATTAATGTGTCGTTCAAGAGGTCTTGGGTGACTACTGTCTGTACGAATTCAGGCTGATAGCTGTTTCTGGTCGAAGAGAATACAGTCATTTCATCAGGCTCAGCAAAGTCGATTACATTTGTCTCGGTATTACAAAGCTTGATATACACTGGTGTTTTCGGCAGCTGATAGCTTTCTGCACGACTCATTCGGCTTCTGCGGTCTAACCTGAAGTTGTAGCTCAGCAGGTGAGTATCAATCTGTAGGTCTTGCTCAACAGTCGCTCCGTCTTTCAATGCGTCTTTGGTCGCTTGGCAGTTTGTAATTGCTGCTAGACTAGCGCATTGTGAAAAGATGCTATGCGAGAATTTCTCTAGGAGCTTGACGCGCTCAATCGAAATATCAACATTGTTCTTGAGGATGATAGTCACCCTGCCGCAGCCATCTCGGTCTTTGATTAGTAGCAGGTCTTCAAATTCGATACCTAACAGGCGCAGAAGCGTTTTAATGCCCTGTTCTGTACCCTTGATATCAAGTAGGTCAGGCAGGAGCAAGGCCACCGTCTTTTCGTCAATATCCTTGTCTAGCAAGTCAAGCATCTGGTCGCCACCTAACAGGTGTATGACGTTCCTAGCAGCATAATGCTCACTAATCGGGTTATACAGATTCTGGTGGGAGTCAGACAGAGGCTTGAAGAAAGCCTGAATCACATGGTCAAGAATGTCCGTGAACGTCTTATACAGCGGCAGCTTCCTCAGGTTGGAGGGCAGGTAATCCGCTGACTTCACGCTGTCTAGTTTTTCCGCCATCAGTCATACCCCTTGCCTGTGTCTGTACCATTAGACAGGTTCAGATAGTTGTCTGTTGTAAACTCAACGTTCAAATCCTCTAGCGCAAAGTACTGGTTGTAATCAGCCGTCTTATCGGCTATTGGGTATTCCAGATACAGGCGTCTAATGCCCTCAGTCTCTAGTCCATGTAGTACCCCAGGGCTGAACGTTACGTCCAGCTTCAGGCACTGCTTTTCCAGTGTCTTGCGTATCTCTGCGAGGATAGCTTGAGTGTCGGCTAACTCGCTGACTACAACTCTCAATTTCACTCTGACAGGGATTCGTACAGGGTCAACTACAATGAATTCACTGCCGTACATCGCATACTTGCTGAGATACTTGATAAATTCAAGCTCTTGCTCAGGCGTGTATTTCTTTTCGTCTTTCCGCAGATAGCAGACATTCCATTTACAACATGACTTGGGAAACGGTCTTGCTGAGCCTGAGATATTCCCCTGATAGGCCGAAATAATTGCCTTGTAGCTCTCCAAGCCTGTTAGAATCCTGCGGCTCGCGTGATAAGCAGGGGCAACAGCCTTGATTTTATCGATTGAGTCAGGCATTGAGCCGTGTTCTGTAATCTCTGCTGCTTCAATGTCGCCGTCAAGATTCAGCTGTAAGGCTGATAGCAGGAAATCTTCGTTGAGGATAGACGGCTGGAGGTATTTCAACTCTACTGTTTGACCAGCCTGAACCTGTTTACCAAGATGACCGTTACCATAGACAACAAACACGCCGTCTTCAAATGAGCGGAGCAGGGCACTATCAGGGTTCAATTCCTCAGCTTCCAATACAACAGGTGTGCGGATTGAAGATGTATACAACTCATACAGGCGGTTATCGACATCAGCCTCAAACATGATACTGATGAAATCCTTAGTATCTGGTACAGTCTGAGTTTGAGACTTCCAAACACCGAAAACAACATCAAGTGTATTGATACCAGGCCTCAGCTGAACGCTCTCTTTCAGGGATATGCTATGACTCTTGTAAGCCCCGATGACTGTTTCTCTCGGTAGATAGGCCGAAGAGTGGGCCAGAAACTTGACTCGCAAGCCTGTTGCTACTTTGCGATTGTATAGATACCCAA
>ERZ772953.205-NODE-205-length-17814-cov-6.742159_pt1 | contig 17814 bp, 11 predicted proteins | sample MGYA00580685_ERZ772953 | MGnify/ENA primary metagenome ERZ772953 (study PRJEB29015, sample SAMEA2738080) | human oral metagenome | biome: human oral; feature: human-associated habitat; material: saliva | place: China | collected 2209 ...
TGGTCGACGCAACCATCAACATCACCGGCGGTACCGTCACCGTGAATGCGAACGGTGACGGCATCGACTCCAACGGTACTGCGACCCTCTCCGGTGGCACCCTGGTTGTGAACGGCCCCTTCACCGGCGGTAACGCCTCCCTGGACACCAACGGCGACCTGCTGCTCAACGGCGCGACCGTGACCGCGGGTAACTCCGGTGACATGTTCGAGGCGCCTTCGACCAACTCCACCACCGGCTACGTAAAGATCAGCAACGTATCGAACCTGAGCGCCGGCACCACCGTACAGGTGGCAGACTCCTCCGGTAACGTGGTGGCGAACTACAAGGTCACGAACTCCAACACCGCACTGATCCTGGTCTCTAGCTCCAAGATCACCAAGGGTCAGAGCTACACCGTGTACACCACCACCGATAGCGTGGATGCCTCCAGCACCACCCTGGCGTCTAACGCCACCTCGCTTGGTTCCTTTACCGCAAGCTAGGCGGCAGGTAGCCCCTCAAGCCCCGTGCTGGATGTCATGACCGGCACGGTACCCTCTCTGAACCCGGTCTTGTGAGTGAGCCGGTAGGGGAGACCCTAGCCCCGCATTGGATGTAGCGATACGTCCGGTGCGGGGCTCTGTGGCCTCTGGGGTAAAAAAGTCGCGGGTGCAAAATAAAACGGTTGTTCCGGTGCGAAGAAGTGCTCTGATACGCAAAATAGGTGCCGTCCAGCGAGACATTCAGGGCTGAAACAGGGTACTCTATAGTGTAGTAAAGACTGTTGAACGATCCGAGAGCGATGCGCCGCGCGTGCTGTTCGCCTCGGACAGGATGAAAGAGGGGGTCACGCCATGGGGCGCGGCCGTCAGAAGGCTAAAGCAACAAGGCAGGCTCGGGAGATGAAGTACTTCAGCCCCGAGACCGACTACAGCGCACTCGAGCGCGAGCTCAGCAGCGCGAAGAATACGAAGTCCTCCGATTCGTCCCGCCGTCGCTATGACGACGAGGACGACTACTCGGCATACGCAGAAAAGTACGCGTCCTACGAGGATGAGGCATAAAGAATACGCGGATTGATTCGGTGCATATCGACCGAGCGTATTCGACAGATGATGAACCGGCTTGAGGCCCCGCACGGGGTGCTCAGCCGGTTTTTTCGTGCCCGCGGTTTGTGTGGATGCACCGGGCGTATGCGCGAGGACGGATGCAGTCGGGTGTGGGCGCGAGGGCAGGTTGCCTACGGGGGTCTTGACTATGGGGAACGCAAAGCCGATACACATGTTTATACATAGATATGCATAGAACCATCTGGTAATAAAGCACGTGCGGTAATAAAAAAGTTTGAAATGAATAAGCATACATAGCTTCTGCACAGCTTAGTCATGCCTGGCACAGAGACTAGCCCGGCATTCTAGAGACATGAACAACGAACAGAACATGACTCAGAACATTGACCAGGCCACCCAGACCGCAGCAGAACAAGCTAACGCAGTGCAAACCGCCGCAGAGCAGAAGCTAGCCAAGAAGAAGCTCACCCGTCGAATCTTCATCGGCGGCGGCCTCGGCGCACTCGCAGTAGTTGGCGGCGGCGCAGGCTGGGCATACAACCGCTACCTGGCAGAGCACACCGAAATCGAAGACACCACCGCCTACGAGGCGGCGGCACAGCAGGCAAATGCAAGCGCCTCCGGCTCCGCTACCGCGGACCCCACCGAACTGACCGGCGTGAAGGTCAACGGTCAGAGCCTCACTGCTAACGAAGGCTCGATCACCATCACCTCCAACACCACCGGCAGCGGCTCGGATGCGGTCGTCTCCTTCGTAGCAGACATCAAGCTCGACAACGCAACCCTGCTGCGAAGCGCCTTCGCCAACAACAAGTTCGGCCAGAACATCATCGACACCCCCTCGAACATTGCCTCCGAACACAACGGCATCTGGGCAATCAACGGTGACTACTACGGCTTCCGTACCACCGGCATCGTGATCCGAAACGGTGTGGTCTACCGTGACTCCGGCGCTCGCGAGGGTCTTGCCTTCTACCGCGACGGCTCCGTCAAGCTCTACGACGAAACCGCCACCAACGCCCAGACCCTCGTCAGCGAGGGCGTGTGGAACACCCTCTCCTTCGGCCCCGCACTGGTCAAGGACTCCGCAATCGTCGACGGCATCGACAGCGTCGAGGTGGACACCAACTTCGGTAACCACTCCATCCAGGGCAACCAGCCGCGAACCGGCGTGGGCGTGCTCGGCACCAACCACCTGGTCTTCATCGTGGTCGACGGCCGCTCCACCAACTACTCGCGCGGCGTGACCATGCCCGAGTTCGCCCAGATGTTCAAGGACCTCGGCTGCGTCAGCGCCTACAACCTGGACGGTGGTGGCTCCTCCGCCATGGTCTTCAACAACAAGCTGGTCAACCGCCCGCAGGGTGGCACTAAAGAACGTGGCACCAGCGACATCCTCTACATTGCAGGGAGCGCATCGTGATTATCCTGATACCCGCCTATAAGCCGGACCAATCGCTGGTCCGCCTTGCTCGGGCCCTGCGCGAACAGGACCCTAACGCCGAAATCCTCGTGATTGATGATGGATCCGGCAGCACCTACGCACCGATCTTCACCGAACTGCGCATTGACGGCGTAACCGTGCAGACCCACCCGGCCAACAAGGGCAAGGGTGCGGCACTGCGCACCGGCATCGCCTGGGCGACAGCAAACCGCCCCGGCGAGGTCATCGTCACCGCCGACGCGGACGGCCAGCACCTACCCCACGACATCTTCCGTGTGGGTGTGCGCACCGAAACCGCGGCAGCAGCAGGGCAGAAGAGTATTATCCTCGGTGTGCGCACCAAGCCCGACCCGAACGCCGGCGAAGAAGGCACTAGGGTGCCGCTGCGCTCCAAAATCGGTAACAGTGCAACCGTAGGCTTCTTCGCCCTGGCGACCGGTGCCCGCGTGGCAGACACCCAGACCGGTCTGCGCGGCTTCACTCCGCAGATTCTGGACTGGCTACTGCAGATCCCCGGCGATAAGTACGAGTACGAGTTCTCCATGCTGCTGCGCGCAACCCGCGCGGATGTGGACCTGGTGCAGGTGCCCATCGTGAAGGTCTACGAGCCGGGCAACCCGACCAGCCACTTTAGGCCGCTGCAGGACTCGGCGCTCATCTACGCGCCCCTGCTCGCCTTCCTGGCTTCCTCTTTCCTGACCGGCTTCCTCGTGGACGCTATCGCCCTCTTCATCCTGGTGGGCATGGGCGTTCCGCTACTGGCGGCCGTGGTTGGTGCCCGCATCATTTCGGCGCTGACGAACTTCACCGTCAACCGAATGCTCATGCACGACGGAGGCGCACGCCCCTCCGCCTCCTCCTCGCTGGTACGTTACACCGTGCTGGCGGTGGGCATCCTCGCCGCCAACGCGGCTCTGATGGAAGCTCTGACCGGCTTGGGCGCGTCCCTGCTGGTCGCCAAGATCCTGACCGAACTGATTCTAATCCCGATCAGCTTCGCGGTTCAGCGCCGCTGGGTCTTTCTACCCACTCGGTGGCAGGAAAATACGCGAGAGAAGGCAGTGGCAACTCACGCACCCTCGGGTTTGCGTGCGGTGAGCTACGAGTCCGCTCGCATGGAGGCTGCCGGTATCCGTACCGGTGTGCGCGCCTCCCAGGTACGCCCCTAGCCCGCCTACCCTGGCGGCTAGTTCACTAGTGGCTAGTTCGCTAGGGGCTACCTACAAAACTTCTCCCACCCGTCAGTCGTGAGGGTGGGTGGGAGATGCAAGCTGCCGCACCACAAGCGGCAGCATTCTGTTCACGAAAAGCCCCCGCTGAGAAAACTCAACGGGGGCTTTTTGTATGTGGCATCCTTCAGAAACCTATTGGCTCACCGGCTCCCAAAGGATAACGCGCCGATTACTGGCCGGGAATCAGGCCGTGAGCAGTAATCAGGAACGGCGGGTTGTGGTTAACAGCCGGGTTGGTCACGTAACCAACACGTGCCGCACGGGTCGGGTGCTTGGGTGCACGCTTCGGCCAGGGCTTCGCAGCAGGGTTCGGGTCCTTCTTGCCCTGCAGAGCAGCCAGTGCGCTCGCCGCGTTCACAATGCCGGAGCCGCAAGCGTTCACATCGCAGGTGAGCGGCTTGGAGCTCTGCTTCAGAATCTGCTTTGCACGCTCAGCGTTCAGCGAGGGATCCACGGACTTCATCAGCGCAATCACGCCGGCAACCTGGGGTGCCGCCATGGAGGTGCCGTCGTACTCGGTGTAGCCTGCGCCGGTGGACACGGTGGTACCCAGATCCACGGTGGACATGATGCCGCTACCGGGGGCGCTCACATCAACGAGCTTGCCGTAGTTGGAGAAGTCGCTACGCTTACCCTCCTGGTCGGTAGCGCCCACCACGATCGAGCCGCCGCAGTTAGCCGGAGCGACCTTGGAGGTGTCCTGACCGTCGTTACCAGCTGCAACGACGAGAATCGCGCCGCGCTTGTTCACCTCAGCAATAGCCTTGGAATAGGTTGCGGGGCAGGTGCCCTCGCCGCCGAGGGAGAGGTTAATGATCTTGGCGGGGTTGGAGTTCGCGGGAACACCCTCAACGGTGCCGCCAGCTGCCCAGACCATTGCATCCGCAATGTCGGAGTCATAGCCGCCGCACATGCCCAGAGCACGCACGGGCAGGATCTTGGTGGAGGGCGCCACGCCGACGATACCGCGCTTATTGTTCATAATTGCGGCGATAGAGCCGGCAACGTGGGTGCCGTGCCAGTTCGACTCGCTTGCCTCGGAGTCAGCACCGCAGACGCCCGCTTCTTCCCAGTTGCCCTGGTCGGTCGGGTCGGAGTCGCGGCCGTTGCCGTCACGGGCGATGGAGGGCTCGGTGATGAAGTCGTAGCCGGGCAGAACGTTCGCGTCCAGGTCGGGGTGCTTGACGATGCCGGAGTCAATCACAGCAACGGTCACGCCAGCGCCCTGGGTGGTCTTCCACGCCTCGGGTGCGGCCAGGCCCTTGGTACCGTGCAGGTTCCACTGCTGCGGGTAGAGGGTGTCGTTCGGCGCTACAACCTGGTTCGACGCCTGAGAGGCCTGAGCTACCTGAGCCACCTTGGAGGTGGTGGCGGTACGAGTGCGCGCGGTGGAGCGGCGCAGCAGGTCGGGCTCAACCGATGCAACGGAGGGGTTAGAGCTCAGGGTTGCCATGTACTTCTCCGCCTGCTCTGCGGTGAGCTTGGAGGAGACGGTCACCACGGTTGCCTTCTGGGCGGTGGTGCGCACGTAGTTGGTCTTGATTTTGAAGAGGTCGTCGACGCTCTTCACCTCGGAGGTGAGGCCCTGGTAGAGGGAGTCGCTCCAGGTGGCGACCTGGGTGCCTGCGGGGCTTGCCCAGTTGACGCCGCCCGCGTTTAGTGCGCTATCGGTGTAGGTGATAACGAAGCGGTTGAAGCCTGCCTTCTGCTGCTTGGAGCTGAGGGAGGAGATGGTGGTGTGCGCCTTGGCACGTTCGGCGCTGTTAGCCTTTGCGGGTGCCGCGAAGGATGCGGGTGCGCCCAGGGTTGCGACGAGTGTTGCTGCAGTACCCAGGCTCAGTGCGGTGCGTGCGATGCCGCGTGCTGAGGGGTGAGTGGTAAAAGACATCGGGGTCCTTTGCGTATGTGAGTGCCGGAAGCGGCAAGTGGGTTGGTTATTCACCCACATAAATGCACCTTCGAGAAAATATCTGCATTCTTTTGTGTATTTGCTTGTGAGGAGCGAATAGAAAAAGAAAATGCACATCACTGCATTGATGTGTATTTTTCTCTAAAAACCCCCGTGCGGGAGTTCTTCGGAAGTAGTTTATGTGGTGAGATATCGCTATCCTAGCACCTTTTTCCAGGTATATAGCGGCTAAAGCTCGATAGTGTGGCGTAAATAATGAGATTTTTCCTTCATGTAAATGCAGATAAAGAAATGCCTAGTCGAGGTATTCTGGCGCCTTAAAGTGAAGATTTAAATTTTGCTCATCTTTGCATAAAATGATCTGCATCACAAAGGTTATTTTATTCATAAAGTAACCCAAAAAGGGTGCTAGAGTATCTCACGGTGCGTACCCGTGCATGCACATTGTGAAACCAAATCACAGCCCACACAATGCACCAACACCTCACTCTTCCGTATTCACTCGTACCGAGCGCACGCCCTCAACGCGAATCGGCAACGCTACGCCACATCGTGCGCACCCGGTACCACTCACCTCAAGGACGTCCATGCTTCGCATTGCTCGCCCCTCGCAGGCACGCTCCTCACAGCGTTCCCTGCTGAGCTTCGTCACCGCAACCTGCCTGCTCTCGGCAAGTGTGATCCCCGCCGTGGCGGCACCCACCGCGCAGACCACCCAGCCCAAGGCATCTGCGGCGGCACAGGCTTCTAACACCGCCCAGATCTCCAATACCGCGCAGGCCGCGCCCGTGGCGTACAACCGCTTCATCATCACCTACACCGATGAGGCGAAGAACGCCGCCTCCACCGATGCCACCGCAGACCAGATCGACTGGTCCGCAGCCGCCGGCACCCAGCAGGCAACCTGGGCCGACGCACTCTACGCGGGCATCACCTCCGAGGTGCAGAGCATTGACGAGCTGCTGAACATTAAGACCAGCTATGTTCGCTCCACCGCGCTGGACGCCAGCGTGGTCACCACCTCCGCGGAGCTCACCCCCGCCCAGGCACAGCAGTACATGGACGCCCTGAGCGCGAACTCCAAGGTCGCCTCCGTGTCGCCCGATATGCGCCGCTACGCCACCGTGGATAACACCTCGGAGCCCGTCAAGATCAACGACCCGAAGATGAACCGCATGTGGTCCCTCACCGGTGAGAAGGGCGTCTCTGCGCTGGAGGCGTGGGGCACCACCCGCGGCAAGGGTGTGACCGTGGCGGTGCTGGACTCCGGCATTACCGCCCACCCGGACCTGGACGCTAACGTGCTGCCCGGCTATGACTTCATTGCCGAGTCGGCGTTCTCCAATGACGGCGACGGCCGCGACTCCGACCCGACCGACGCCGGCAACTGGACCGTAGATAACCAGTGCTTCACCGGTTCGAAGGCGACCGCCTCCGACTGGCACGGCACCCACGTGGCGGGCACTATCGCCGCTATCGCAAACAACAACGAGGGCATCGCCGGTGTGGCACCCGAGGCGAAGATCGTGCCCGTGCGCGTTCTGGGCGCCTGCGGTGGCTTCGACTCGGACATTACCGACGGCATTATTTGGGCCGCCGGTGGTAGCGTGCGCGGCGTTCCGGCGAACCAGAACCCCGCCCAGGTCATTAACATGTCCATCGGTAGCGAGGGCACCTGCACCACCCCGTACCGCCAGGCGATTGCTCAGGCGAATAAGCGCGGCTCCATCGTGGTTGTCGCAGCGGGCAACAACAACTTTGACGCCTCGAAGTCTAGCCCCGGCAACTGCGAGGACGTCATCAACGTTGGTGCGACCGATAAGAACGGCAAGCGCTCCTACTTCTCCAACTACGGCTCCCGCGTGGATGTGAGCGCTCCCGGTGGCGACCGCCGCTACTGGGGTGGCGGTATTCTCTCCACCCTGAACGCCGGTAAGACCGCTCCCGGTAAGGCCGACTACGCCGAGTACCAGGGCACTTCCATGGCGGCACCGCATGTTGCCGGTATTGTGGCGCTCATGAAGGCGGTCGACCCGAAGCTGACGTACGCTCAGGCGAAGAAGGTTCTGCAGTCCACCTCTCAGGGTGTTGAGTGCGACCAGTCCGCGTGCGGTTCCGGCATTGTGAATGCGGCGCGTGCGGTTCAGCAGGTCCGCTCCGACCGCGAGGCTGCCGATGCTGCTGCGGCTGAGGCGGCACGCAAGAAGGCTGAGGAGGAGGCCGCACGTAAGAAGGCAGCTGAAGAGGCAGCCCGCAAGAAGGCTGAAGAGGACGCCAAGCGTCAGCAGGCCCCCGCGCCTAAGGTAACTCCGGCACCTAAGGCTAGCCGACCGGTCACTCGCCCGTCCCGCCCGGTGACTCGCCCGTCCCGCCCGGTGACTCGCCCCTCCTACCCGTCGCGTCCGCGTTACGGTCACACTCCGCGTTACCGCTCCTGGTACGGTGCTTCCGCGAACACCTACCCGAGCAGCGGTTACCCGAATAATGGCTACCTGGGCTTCGCGACCGGTAATCACCGCTAGTTATCTCCACTAGCCGAACCTCGTTGTAGACGTGAAAAGCCCCCGATGATTTCTTTCATCGGGGGCTTCGCTATGCGCTGTCGGATGGGTCTGGTACGGCGTCCGTAGCGGATAGTTTATTGCTCATTGACCTCGCGGGGCTTCTGCGCGGGGTTGGTGACCAGCGGCTCGTCCTGGGTGATGGGTTCGGCGTCACCGTTCAGGTCATAGACCTGGGCATCTTCGGGGATTTCCATCGCGGGGGCGCCGGGAATCCGGTCGTCAGGAATCTGGCTGTAGCCGTCGGCGAGGTTCTGCTCATGGGTGCCAGCCGCCTGCGCGGATGCTGCAGCGGTTGCCTCAGCCTCGCCTGCACCGTCGGCAATCTTTTCCTTAGAAGCGCCAGCGCTCAAACCCTTGATGATGACCTTGCGCGGCGGGCGCTGGAAGGCAAGTTTGCCGTTAGCGTCCAGGTTTCCCGCCTTTTTAGCCAGGTTGAAGCTGTTGATAATGCCTCGGCTACAGAAATACTTATCGCACTTGATGCGGTTTCCCCCCGCGAGGGTGAACGCCTCCTCAACCTGCTTGGTGGTTATGGAAGTGCCATTGACCAGCTGCTGCGCCAGCAGAGCGGAGACGTGCGGTGCGGCCATGGAGGTGCCGCTCTCGTAGTCGTAGCTGAACTTGGTGTTATCCGGGCGGTCGAGGCTGTTCATGGACAGGGTGAGGATGTTCTCACCCGGTGCCGAGATGTTGACCCTCGTACCGTAGTTCGAGAACGATGCTCGCGTGCCAGCCTTGGTGGTTGCGCCAACGGTGATGACGCCCCTGCAGTTGGCGGGTGCGTACTTGGAGGCTTCCGTGTTGCCGTTACCAGCCGCGGCGACCACGAGCGCGCCCTTGGAACGGGCAATGTCGATGGCGCGCTGGTAAGCAGCGGGGCAGCGGGTCACAGTGCCGATAGACATGTTGATGATCTTGGCGGGGTAGGTGTTATCCGGTACGCCGTCAACGTGTCCGCCGGCAGCCCAGATGATGGCGTCGGCAATGTCGGAGGTGCGGCCACCGCATCGGCCCAGCACGCGCACGGGCTGCACGCGGGCGAGGTCGGCGGCACCAACCATGCCCATGCCGTTGTTGCCGCGGGCACCGATGATGCCGGCAACACTGGTGCCGTGCCAGGTGGAAGTGTGGGCGTTCGCCTGGTCCTTACAGAGGTTGTAGGGCGCGTAGTCGCCTTCATCCCTGGGGTTGGGGTCGCGGCCGTCGCCGTCGCGGGCGCTGAGGGGGTCGCTGATGAAGTCGTAGCCGTTTGCCATGCCGGTGACCAGGTCGGGGTGCGGTACGTAGCCGGTGTCGAGTACGGCGACTTTCACGGTTGCACCGCGGCGCAGGCGTGCGTTACCGGTGTTCTGAACGCCGGTGGTGGGGTTGGTGAGGTTCCACTGCTTGCTGTACTGCGGGTCGTTGTACGTGAAGGTGACGTCCTGGAGATAGGCGGGGTGGTTGATGTAGTCGGGTTCTACGGAGGCTACATCCGGGTCGGAGGCGACCTTCTCCATGAACTCCTTCGCCTGGTACTTGTTCAGGCTCTTGGAGGTCTGAATGACGGCGTCATCGGTGGAGGTGTTGCGCAAGAATTTAACGTCGACGTTCAGCTCTTCGCTGACGATTCCGACGGTGTCCATGATGTCGTCAACGATGCCGCGGATAGCGTCCCAGTCGCCGTCGCGCTGCAGCTTACGCTGCTTGGCTTCGTTGGTGTAGGTGACGATGAAGCGGTCGAACGCCTGCTGAGGGAGCGTACCCGGGGCTGCCGCAGCGGGGGTGTTAGGGCGTGCCGCGCCGTTGCGCATGAGGCTGAACGGGCTGGCGGGGCCTTCAATCTGGGGTGCCGCCTGGGCTGCTGCCAGGATGGCTTCGTCGCTGGGTGCCTGCGCGAGGACTGCGGGCAGGTCGCCTCCGAAGAGGAGCGCACCGGCGGCGAGCAGGCTCATGGCTGCGTGTGCGGGGCGCTTGCGGCGGCGGTTATCGGCGCCGGGGTTATCGGGGCGCTGGTTATCGGGACAGCGGCGAGGAGGTGTTTCGGTGCGCTGCGCGCCGAAGTATGGAAGCCTCATCTGGTTCTCCTGATGTAGGTGTGTTGGTGTGGACTGTGTGAAGTGTACGGGTGCGTTCCGTCCATGTTTGGTTTGTTGTTACGGGGCGGCAAAGGGGTCTGTTTTTGGGCGCGCTGAAGTAATGAATGGGGTGAGGGAATAGTATTTCTTTAACCCTTTTTCGTCCCGGAAGAACTCATTTTGGACGGTGTGCAACGTACATTTCTAAGGTATCACTTCAGGGTGAGCTTTAGGGATTTTTAAAGCATTTTTCGCGGGTTAATGTGCAGAAAATCAACCCGTACAGGCTGAATAGTGCCTAATCATTAAGGGTTTATGCAAGTGAAACTTGAAGGTTTAGGTGTGCGAGGTGAACTGCATGGCGCCCCTTGAGGGGTGGGTGATAAGTAAATGTTTTAACACTATGGTGTAAGCACTGAAATGCATTAAAAATGCGGTTGATATTAAAAGATAAAAACCAACCGAAATGCGCGTGAAATTAAATAAAAAAGCTGGTGGCGCTCATAGCTGGCAGTGCTGACGGCACACCCTGCCGGCAGGCACACAAAAGACCGGGGCGGCCACCGCATGGGTGACCGCCCCGGTCTATAGACTCATCAGCACCAGCAAACTTGCGCTCGCTGTCTACTGGAGAAAGCGTCCTTAGGAAGCGTAGGAGCCCAGCAGGCGAACCGCGCCGCCGTCCACGCCCTTAGCGCCCTGAACGTAATCGGGGTTGTTAGCCTCGGGCTCGCCGGCGGCAACAACGTCACCCATAATCCAGGAGGGGATGCCGCGGTCGTTCAGGCGCTTGGTAGCAGCCTCAGCCACGGAGGGGTCAACGATAGCGATCATGCCCACGCCCAGGTTCAGGGTGCGCTCCAGGTCGGCGAGGGGCACGTTGCCCAGCGAACCGATCAGGGAGAAGATTGCGGGAATCTGCCAGGTGGAGCGGTCCACGCGACCCTCCAGGCCCTGGGGCAGAACGCGAGCCAGGTTAGCGGCCAGGCCGCCGCCGGTCACGTGGGAGAAGCCTCGCACACCGCTACCGGTGGTGCCGTCTTCGCCGTTGACGGGGAATGCTGCCGCCAGGTCCAGGCAGTCTGCCGCGTACACGCGGGTGGGTTCGAGCAGCTCTTCACCGATGGTACGGCCCAGCTCGTCCACCTGACGCTCCAGGCCCCAGCCGGCAACGTTCAGGACCTTGCGGACCAGGGAGTAGCCGTTGGAGTGAATACCGGAGGAAGCCATAGCAATCAGCACGTCGCCCTCACGCACGCGCTCGGGGCCGAGCAGTTCGTCTGCCTCGACCAGGCCGGTTGCTGCGCCCGCAACGTCGTACTCGTTTTCTGCGAGCAGGCCGGGGTGCTCGGCGGTTTCGCCGCCAACCAGGGCGGTGCCAGCCTGCGCACATGCGCCGGCGATACCGCGCACAATGTCAGCGATACGTTCGGGAACGACCTTGCCGGTGGCAATGTAGTCGGTCATGAACAGCGGCTTCGCACCGCACACGACGATGTCGTCCACGACCATGCCAACCAGGTCGTAACCGATGGTGTCGTGAATATCCAGTGCCTGCGCGATAGCGACCTTGGTGCCCACACCGTCGGTGGAGGTAGCCAGGTAGGGCTTGCGGTACTTGACGAGCTCGGAGACGTCGTACAGGCCCGCGAAGCCGCCCACGCCACCAACGACGGAGGAGTTGTGGGTCGCCTTGATAGCGCCCTTCATCAGCTCAACGGCGCGATCGCCAGCCTCTACGTCAACACCTGCGCTTGCGTAGGTTACGGTGGTGGTGTTCTCGCTCATTAGGATTCCTTCGGGGTAGTGGTAGCGGAGGAGTTTGCGGGGGTGCGGTCCTGCTCGGTGAGCAGTGCCTCGAGGTCGGCGTCGGGGCCGGGGTTGCACATGCCCATACCGGCATCGTCTTCGGCAATCTGTACTGCGGAGGGGTCGAACTTCGTTTCGAGAGTTTCGGTGCCTTCGCGGGTTTCAATGGAGACAGCCTCGGCATGCTCGGGCTTGGAGGGAACGGGACGTTCCACGGTCACCTCAGCCGCCTTACCGGCGAGGGGACCGCCCTTGCCCTTCTCCTCGGAGTCGAAGAGGGACTTGCCGCGTCGTTCCTCGCTGGGCAGCTCAATCGGGTACTCGCCGGTGAAGCATGCGGTACACATGTTTTCGGTGGGCTGCTCGGTGGCTGCCATCATGCCGTCCTGGGAGATGAAGCCGAGCGAGTCGGCGCCCAGGGAGGAGGCGATTTCATCCACGGACAGGCCGTTAGCGATCAGCTCCGCGCGGGAGGCGAAGTCAATACCGTAGAAGCAGGGCCACTTCACGGGCGGGGAGGAGATGCGCACGTGCACTTCCTTCGCGCCTGCTTCGCGGAGCATGCGCACGAGGGCGCGCTGGGTGTTACCGCGAACGATGGAGTCGTCAATAACGACGAGGCGCTTGCCCGCAACCACGGACTTGAGCGGGTTCAGCTTCAGACGGATACCGAGCTGGCGAATCGTCTGCGAAGGCTGAATGAAGGTTCGACCCACGTAAGCGTTCTTGACCAGGCCGTTACCGTAGGGAATGCCGGACTCTTCGGCGTAACCAATCGCGGCGGGAACACCGGATTCGGGGGTGGGCATGACCAGGTCAGCTTCAACAGCGTGCTCACGAGCGAGCTGACGGCCCATTTCTACGCGGGATTCGTAGACGCTACGGCCGGAGATGGTGGTGTCCGGGCGAGCGAGGTAAACGTACTCGAAGACGCAACCTGCGGGCTTAGCTTCTGCGAAGCGCTGGGAACGCAGGCCGTTCTCGTCAATGGTGAGGAATTCGCCGGGCTCAACTTCACGCACGAAGGACGCGCCGACAATATCAAGTGCCGCGGTTTCGGATGCGACAACCCAGCCGCGCTCCAGGCGACCGAGTACGAGGGGGCGAACGCCCTGCGGGTCGCGTGCGGCGTAGAGGGTGTGCTCATCCATGAAGGTGAGGCAGAAAGCACCGCGTAGGGTCGGCAGCAGGTCGAGTGCTGCTTCTTCGAGGGAATCGAAATCGTGCTCCGCCAGCAGGGCGGTGACGAGTGCGGTGTCGGTGGTGTTGCCCTGGGCGAGTTCGCCGTGCTTGGGCGGCTTGCCGCCGTTCTTTTCGAGCACACGGTCGTAGAGATCAGCCGAGTTGGTGAGGTTACCGTTGTGCGCCAGGCAGAGCGTGCCGTGCGGGGTGGTACCGAGGGTGGGCTGTGCGTTAGCCCAGTGGGATGCGCCGGTGGTGGAGTATCGGGCATGGCCGATAGCGTGGTCGCCGGGCATGGAGCTGAGGGTGGCTTCGTCAAAGACCTGGGAGACGAGTCCCATATCTTTGTACACGTGGATACGTTTGCCGTTACTGGTTGCGATACCTGCTGATTCCTGGCCGCGGTGCTGGAGTGCGTACAGGCCGTAGTAGGTTAGCTTTGCCACGTCCTCGCCGGGTGCCCAGACGCCGAAGACGCCGCAGGCGTCCTTGGGGCCGTGGTCAATCGGATCGAGGTCGTGAGTGAGTTTTCCGTCGGGGCGAATCAATTCACTTCTTTTCGACGTTGGGACTGCGGATGCGTCTGCGCAGGCGCAAGATTGGGGCGTGTTGCCGCACTCACACCTGCCTGCGTGTGCCATAGCATACACCAGACCCTTAAAAGTGTACCGGGTTTCAGAGACGCTGTGGTGAAGGATACGCTAAATACCTCAGGATGGACGACTAGAACGGGCAACGAACACGCCAAATCACGAAACTGTGTGGGCTAGCGGGTTCGTAGCTTGCGGGCTTGTAGCAAATTCTAGAAGAGCGGCAACAAGCCCGAAAGGTCACTGCGCTCGCCCGAGGCATCCAACGCACCGGCACTCACCGCCTGCGCCCACGAACACGCACCCAGCACCAGCGCCGCCCACACGAGCGGGCGCGCCTCCACCACGGACGGCGGGGTACCGCGTGTATGGCGAGGACCCGCCACGCACTGGGTCACGCCCAGCGGGGGTACACGCACCTCCACGCTATTGCCAGGGGCGAGGGTCGCCAGCTCTTCAAGGGTGAAGCGCACAAAGGTAGCGCGCACCGAGCGGGGGAGCGTGGCAAACGCCTGCTCCACCTCGGTGCTGTTCAGCAGGTACTCGCCGCGGGCCTGCGAATCTGCAGGCTCGCCGGCTGCCGTACGCTGCGCCTCAAAGAAGGCACGCACTTTGCGTACCGCCGCCATGCCGTCTGCTTCGGAGGTTTTACGCCGAATCGCCACGACTAGTCCTCTTCCTGGGCGTTCTCTTCGGGGGCGCCGGGAGTCGGATCCTCGCGGGTGAAAAGCTCCTCATGTACGCGCAGCTCACCCACCACAACCGGCTTGCCATCCACGTAGCCGCCGGTCACCGGGCGGACCACCAGCGCGAGTAGGCGCTCGTATTCCTCGGCGCTCAGGTAGCCACCGGCAACGAGAGCACGCAGAGCCACGGCGTACATGGCGCGGTGCGAACCGTCGCTCATCTTCACCACTACGGACGCGCCCGAACGCAGACCAATGCAGAGCACGCCTTCCGCGCCGCCCTTGACGATTGCGTCCAGTTCTTCGCTGAGTACGGTGTCGGGGGAGCCGGGCGCCTGAATCAGCTCGGGGTAATCCACCATGGCGGTGGCGACCGTGGAGGCGCGCGCATCCGCCCCGAGGTTGCGGATTGCCGCACCCAGGGTCGAGTAGGCGCGTGCGGCACCCAGCAGGGAGACCGCGTGCACGGGTGCACCGCAGCCGTCAACGCCGATGGCGGCTACCGGCTCGCCGGTGAACGCCTCAATTTCTTCGGTGATGACCTGCTGTAGCGGGTGCGCGGGGTCGAGGTAGTTGTGCAGGGTCCAGTTCTGCGAGCCCTCTTCGAGGTCGCCGCGCTCAAGCTTGGCGGTGCACGCCCACAGGAATGCGGCGTGCTTGCCGGAGCAGGGATGCGCCAGGGCGGTAGCGGCAAGGTTCGCCTGAGTCATTGCCTGGCGTGCCTGCTGATCGGAGGGGAGCGTGGGTTTGAGTGCCAGGTGTGCCGGGGTGAGCGGGTTGGTATCGGTGCTGCCCTGGGTGAGTACGTCCTGCACGGCGCGCATCTGCTCAAAGGTGCCGCGGTGCGAACCGCAGGCGATGGCGACCTGGGAGCCGCGCAGGGGCGCGCCCGCCTTCATGGATCCGATGGCCTGCAGGGGCTTGGCGGCGGAGCGCAGGTAGAAGGGCTCGTGAATATCGCCGAGGGCTAGCTGCACATCGCCGTCGGGGCCCAGTAGGATGAGGCGGCCGCGGTGGCGTGCCTCAACAAGGTTGTTGCGGGTGAGCTGCGCGAGTTCTACGTCGAAGGCGCTGCTCTGGCAGGTGGTGTGAGTGGTTGCCTGTGGGGTGGTGCTGTTGGTCATTCTTCTAGTTTAAGCGGGGCGTGTGGCTTGACCCTATTCGTGGTTGGGTGGTGCGGAGATGCGCGCAGGTGAGAGCGGGCGTGCAAGTGGGAGCGGGGTTGGCATCGTTGGGGGAGGGGTGTGTGAATAGACTCATATTCACAGCGGATTGAAATTATGAGTAATTCATTTTTATAATTGAAGTGTGCTCAAACGCAACGGGTAAACCCGAGGTACGTGAGCGAGGCACAGCCCGCACGAACCGAAAACCCAGCACCGCATAGGACCGACCACGATCGACGCCCGACGAACCATTCCGGCGCCTCGACGTACCGCCTCATGAATACGGCGATGACCAAGGCAGCGGCAGATGAGCAACCCCCACCCCGTCAGTCGAGGAGCTATGAGTGTATCCACGGTTCATCATCTCTGACATGCCCCGATATGCAGTCTGAGAACGGGCGTAATGCATCCGGTAGGAAATTGCTGCAGCCCAGGGACCCCTATATCTATGCGAAACTAGTTAGACGCGACCCGGTACGAGTATGCATCCTCAGCGCCCCTCACCCTCTCAACTTACTCTTGAACGGTGAGCGGCAAACCATGTACAAACCATGTAAAGGAGTACATCCATGGCAGAGCAGAACAACACCTCCGCAAACACCTCCGCACAGAACACCTCCCCCAAGGGCGGTTTGAGCGCAGAATCTGAATTCCACGCAAAGTTCTTCCCCATCCTGGCTCGCGTTGCTTCTGTGACCGCAGTGCTCATGTACGTCTTCTACTTCCCGCAGATTATCGGTAACCTGAACGGTCACAAGGGTGACTGGATTCAGCCTCTGGTTGCTGCCGTGAACTGCACCCTGTGGGTTCTGTACGGTCTGTGGCGCCCCAAGAAGGACGTTCCGATTATCATCGCGAACGCTCCCGGTATTGTCTTCGGTGGCCTGGCTGCTATTACCGCCCTCGTCTAAGGTTTAGCTTGGTTCGGTAGCTTCGGTTACCGAACTGTGCGGCTCTTCTCTAGCGTGCATTCGTGCGAATGTGCCGCTACATGAGAAGAGCCGCATTTTTAGTGCGCTCAGCTCACATTTTTAGTGTGATAGCGGGTACCCTGAATAGCATGAAGGTTTTGGTACTGGGCCCCGGCGGCCGCGAACACGCAATTATTCGAGCGCTTCTGCGCGACCCTGAGGTAACCGAGGTGCACAGCGCCCCCGGCAACGCCGGTATTGCCCAGGATGTTCCCGTCCACGCAATTGATGCGAATGACCCCGCCCAGGCAACCGCCCTGGCACGCGAACTGAACGCCGACCTGGTCGTTATTGGCCCGGAGGCGCCCCTGGTCGCAGGTGTCTCCGATGCACTGCGTGAGGCGGGTTTTGACGTTTTCGGCCCCTCCGCAGCTGCCGCGCAGCTGGAAGGTTCCAAGGCTTTCGCTAAGCAGGTCATGGAAGAGGCTTCCGTGCCGACCGCTCGCGCCTACGTGGCAACGAACGCCGCCGAGGCGCAGGCGGCACTGGACGAGTTCGGTGCACCCTACGTGGTGAAGGACGACGGCCTGGCTGCCGGTAAGGGCGTTGTGGTGACCGAGGACCGCACCGCGGCACTGGAGCACGCTCAGGCTTGCTTCAACGCTGGTGGCACCGTGGTCATCGAAGAGTTCCTGGACGGCCCCGAGGTGTCCCTCTTCGTCATTTCTGACGGTAAGAACGTTCTGCCGCTGTCCCCGGCTCAGGACTTCAAGCGCATTTTCGACAACGATGAGGGCCCGAACACCGGCGGTATGGGCGCCTACACCCCGCTTCCTTGGCTGCCCGAGGGCTTCGTGCAGGAGGTCGTGGAGAAGGTGGCACGCCCGACCGTGGCCCGCATGGCTGAGCGCGGCACCCCGTTCGTGGGCGTGCTCTTCTGCGGCCTGGCTGTGACCAGCCGCGGCGTGCGCGTTATCGAGTTCAACGCCCGCTTTGGTGACCCGGAAACCCAGGCGGTTCTGGCGCGTCTGCGCACCCCGCTGGGCCAGCTGCTGCGTGCGGCTGCTCGCGGTGAAATTTCTGAGGGTACCGAGCTGGATTGGGATCCCCGCACCGCAGTGGATGTGGTCATGGCTGCCGAGAACTATCCGGACACTCCCCGCAAGGGTGACGTCATCTCCGGTCTGGATGAGGCGAACGCTCTGGAGGGCG
>ERZ772953.217-NODE-217-length-17608-cov-4.303025_pt1 | contig 17608 bp, 10 predicted proteins | sample MGYA00580685_ERZ772953 | MGnify/ENA primary metagenome ERZ772953 (study PRJEB29015, sample SAMEA2738080) | human oral metagenome | biome: human oral; feature: human-associated habitat; material: saliva | place: China | collected 2209 ...
GTCTTCCCGGATGGCACCTGCGCGCACGTGCGCACCCCGCGCCTGGACAGCCGCAATACGCACGGCACCGGATGCTCCCTGTCCTCCTCGCTGGCAACCCGCCTGGGTGTGGAACTGCTCCGGCATACCGAAGCCGCAGCGCACACCGCAGACCAGCAGCTGACCAGCGAAGACATCCACCGCGCCCTGCAGTGGAGCACCCGCTGGCTCCACGAATCCATTGCCGCAGGTGCCGGTCTGCAGGTCGGCTCCGGTGAGGGCCACGGCCCGGTGGACCACGCCGCCCGTGCCCGCCGCCTGGAGGCTGCCGCCTCCGCGTACCCGTGGCATCACCTGCTCGCCACCACCGACTCTGAGGGCAATACTCTGGACGGCACCAGCCCGGAGCGTCTGCTACCGGTCAGCCCCGTGCCCGCCGGTGAAGCCGTCGTCAAGCCTGCCGGTCCTTGGACCGCCGCCCTCTGGGCTGCCGGTGGCGAAACCTGGCACCAGATTCTGGACTTGCCCTTCGTGCGTGCCCTCGGTGACGGCACCCTCGACGAGGACCTGTTCGCCTTCTACCTGGACCAGGACGCCCTCTACCTGCGCGACTATTCGCGTGCGCTCGCGACTCTCTCGGCGCGTGCCGATACCGCTGAGGCGCAGGTACACTGGGCAGCCGGTGCCCACGAGGCGATTGCCGCCGAATCGCAGCTGCACGAGGGCTGGCTGGCGAACCGTGCGCGTCTGGGTGGGCCCTCGCCGATTACGATGGGGTACACGAATTTCCTGCGTGCCTCCGCCGCCGGTGATGATTACGTGGTCGGTGCCGCGGCGATCCTGCCCTGCTACTGGCTGTACGAAGAGGTGGGCGCTGTGCTCTCCTCGCAGAATCACGGGGACCACCCGTACGCGGAGTGGCTGAGCATGTACGGTGGCGAAGAGTTTGCCGCGGATGTGGCGCGTAGCCTCGCGGAGGTGGAGCGTGCGTTTGAGGCGGCTTCACCGGCTCAGCGTGTGCGTGCGGCGCGGGCGTACCTGTCGGCGTGCGTGTACGAGCGTGAGTTCTTTGACCAGGCGCACCGAGCATTGCGTTAGTTTGCTGGGCGCTGCGCTAGCTGACGGGCGCTACGTTAGGGGTTGCGCTGCAGCCAGCTCGCCGGTGCTTGAGGTACCGATGCTTTAGGCGCCGATTCTGGGCTGAATACCGCCCCGGCATGGTGTGAGATGGGTGATTGATGCTTCACTCAGACTGCCGCCGGTTCGGGGTGTGTGCCGGTTATGCTTAAGGCGTCGGTGAAAACCGTTTGCGGTAGGATTCCGGCCCTCACCCAACTGGCTGATGTACCTGCCGCGCCCGCACCTCTACGGTGTGTAGCCGACCTAGGAAAGTTTGGCCCGTCGCAACCACCTCATCCAACCCCCGCGGCGGGCCAAACGCCTTCCTTCCCGGGTTTTCCTCCCGGGTTTTATTCCCGGGGCTCCGTTTGAAAGCATTCGGTTTGAAAGCGTTTCGCGTATAAATCCCGCATAGAAATATCCCGTGCAGATACTCTCATCTGCACGGGATATTTCTATGTTCGCAGTTGCGGGTCAGCCGCCGCGGCGGGTACTTCAGGCTAGTACATCAAGCGGGGGAGTAGCCTACTTGCTCTCGCCCTTGAGTGCGCCCACGAGCGGGCCAATCACGTCCATGGGCAGCGGGAAGACCACGGTCGAGTTCTGGTCGGCGCCCAGCTCCAGCAGGGTCTGCAGGTAACGCAGCTGCAGGGAGGCGGGGGACTGGCTCAGAATGTCGGACGCTTCCTTCAGCTCGCTCGAAGCCTCCAGCTCACCGCGTGCCGAAATGATCTTTGCGCGGCGCTCACGCTCAGCCTCAGCCTCGCGAGCCATGGCGCGCTGCATAGCCTCGGGAATCTCAACGTCCTTAATTTCGACGAGCTCCACCTGAATACCCCACGGCTCGGTGCGCGAACCGATGATGGAACGCAGGTCTTCGTTCAGGTCCTCGCGGTGTGCGAGCAGGGTGTCCAGGTCAACGCGACCGAGCAGGGAACGCAGGGTGGTCTGCGCAATCTGGCTGGTGGCAATCGGGTAGTTCTCAACCTCAAGCACGGCGTTCTTGGCGTTGGTCACGCGGAAGAGGACCACGGCGTTCACGCGGGCGGGGACGTTGTCCTTGGTGATGACTTCCTGCGGGGGAATGGTCAGGGTGATGACACGCATATCAACGCGCTGCAGGGAGTCAACGAGGGGGAAGACGACGTTCAGGCCGGGCTTCAGCTCCGAACGCAGGTGGCCGAAGCGGAAGGAGATGCCACGCTCGTATTCGGGGATGACGCGGAACATACGAATCAGAATAAAAAGAACAATGACGGCAACTGGGATGAGGATAGTTGCCAGAGTGACGGGATCCATGGTTTTCCTTCACAAGTATTGGGGGAGGACGGTATGTGTGCCCACCTGCCCGCGCCTCATACGGTGCAGGTAGTAGGGGTGTGTAGTAGGGGGTGCCCGGTACCGGGCTGTGTGTGGGGGGAGTTTGGGAGGGGAATTTTCCGTTCCGGTGGCATGCGGTGGTCGGCGCCCCGGCGGCACCCCGCATGGAAAACTCAAAAGAGAAATCCACACGGGGTAGCCGCCGAAGCTAACAGACGGAACCAGCCAGCCGGTCAGCCGCCGGAACGGAAAAACCTATGCAGCGCTATTTCTTCGCCATTTCCTCCGCGGCCTCAACCTCAGCCAGGTTCTGCTCCTGCAAGACCTCGTTCGTGGTCTTGTGCAGTCGCTTAACCGAGGTGCCGGTACCACTCCATGCGGGGCGGTCCGGGTCGAGGGCAGAGGTACGAACCGGCAGGGTTGCATCCGCAATCATCTGCTTGCGTGCCTGATCGGTACGGCGCTTACGCTCATTCGAAACGCCACCCCACTTCGCCGCGAAACGGTCCATCTTCACGTTCACCGATTCGTCAGCGGTGGATGCGTGAATATGCTTCGGATCGTTCTCGAAGTTCGCGGGGGAACGCATGAGCTTCACAGCCAGCGGGTAGGTCAGCGACAGGCAGACCACCGCGGCGGCACCCTCCACCAGAAGCTCCAGCGGGGAGTGCCAGACGATGGCGGCACCAATCAGGGTGACCACGCCCAGCAGCGATACGGCAACCGCCAGCCCGCGGTGGAAACGACCCGACTCGGAGTAGGGCCATTCGTCCACTTCACGGGTGAGCTCGCGGCCGTTCGCCGAGACGGTGCAGCTGTCCTTGATGGGGCAGGTGTTGCACACGCTGGGCTTGGCGCGGTAACGCATCACTCGGTTATCCGAGTCGAAGGCAGTAGCCCACAGCCACTGATCTTCGGGGCAGAGCCATGCGTCGCTCTCTTCGTGGTAGGTGAACCCGAAGGTTCGCGCCGCCACCATGCGCTGACTGGTGCGCTTGGCGAGAATATCGAAGCCCCAACCCACGGCGACCAGGCCGAGCGCATACACGCAGGCCAGCCACACGAGGAAAGAAACTCCAGCAATCTGCTCAGGCATGGTTAGCCTCGACGATCGCTACGGTAGGGGCTGGTCTGCTCGGGCAGCTCCTCGGCAGCCTTAGCGCCGGCGAACTCTGCGATGCGAGCGTCCTCAACCACCTCGTACAGCGGCGGTTCGGGCAGCTCCAGGACGGTTTCCTTAGCGTTCTTGGAGAAGATCTCCTTGATACCCAGCAGCGCCAGCTTAATCAGCGGGATGATGCCGACCAAGAAGATCACGTCACCGGGCATACGCATCCAACCCATCACGGCGGAAGCGCCGTCGTGGATGAACGCGAAGGAACGAGCCTCGTAGTAGCCTTCACCAACGGACTTGTACAGCTGAGCGATACCCAGCGGCAGCAGCGAGATGAAGGACATCCACAGCAGACCAATGTTCAGGGTCCAGAAGGAGAACTTCAGACCCTTCTCAGGCCACTTGTCCTCGGGAATCAGGTAGCGCAGACCAAACACCGCGAACGCGATCGCGAGCATACCGTACACACCCATCATGGAGGCGTGTGCGTGGTTTGCGGTCAGCGCGGTACCAATCTCGAAGTAGGACACGATCGGCAGGTTGATGAGGAAGCCGAAGACACCTGCACCGAGGAAGTTCCAGAAGCCCACGGCGATCAGGAACATCACGGCCCAGCGGTGCGGGAAGGGCTTGGTGCGGTTGGAGTACTGGCGAGCACCCAGCTGCATGAAGCCCCACGCCTCAACGGTCAGGAAGGTCAGCGGAATAACCTCAGCAGCCGAGAAGAACGCACCGAATGCCATCTGCTCGGAGGGGGTACCGACGAAGTAGGTGTGGTGCAGAGTACCGATCACACCACCGACGGAGTAGAGCACGGCGTCCATCATGATGATGGAGATAGCGATGCGCTCGCGAACCACGCCGAGCAGCACGAAGATGTACGCCACCATCACGGTGGTGAACAGTTCGAGGAAGTCCTCCACCCAGAGGTGAACCACCCAGAAGCGCCAGAACTCGGCGACGGTCACGTGAGTACGCTGACCTGCGAGCAGGCCGACCGCGTAGAACATGGGGATGGCCAGGCCGGAGAAGAGGAACAGCCACGGCAGGGAGGTCTTCTTCGAGCCCTTCAGACGAGCGGAGAGGGTACGCCAGACGATGACGATCCAGATGAACATACCCGCGGTGAGCAGGATCTGGAAGAATCGCGGCAGGTCCAGGAACTCCCACTGCTGCGAGAAGAAGCCGGTGAGTTCCTTGGGGATGAGGCCCTTCTGAGAGAACCATTCGTTCAGCAGCGAGCCGAGGACCACGAAGACCACGGCGCCAATGAGAACGTAGGTGAGCAGACCCTGCTTCTTGGGTTCGCGGCGGGTAATCAGCGGGGCGATGAAGATACCGCCCGCCAGGAACGCGCCTGCGGTCCAGAAGAGGGAGAGCTGAAGGTGCCAGGTTCGAGATACCGTGTAGGGCAACAGCTGGCCCATGTCGATACCGAAGAAGCCGGTGAGTTCTTCACGGTAGTGCTCGGTGAGTGCACCCACCAGAGCCTGCAGCAGGAACAGCACCAGGATCGTTGCGAAGAGCAGGCAGGCTGCCTTCTGCGAGGGGGTCAGGCGAACTTCGTCGGGCTGACGGAAGTCGAGGACGGGTGCCTCTTCCGCGTGCCAGCCGATAGCGCGGGACCAGCGGCCGTAGATGGCGAACATCAGACCGGTACCACCAATGAGGGCAATCAGGGAGAGTGCCGACCAGACCATCAGATCCGCGGTGGGCTTGTTGTCCACGTTGGGTTCGGAGGGCCAGTTGTTGGTGTAGGAGTAGGGCTGGTCGGGGCGGTCAGCCGCCGATGCCCATGCGGTCCAGCCGAAGAATGCGACGAGGTCGTGCAGTTCTTCGTCGTTCTTAATGGCGTCGGGGAACAGGCCCTGCGAGGTGTCACCCTTCATCAGGGTGTCGCGGTAGTGCTTGAGCATGAGCTGGTAGCCCTTGGTTTCACCAGCGGACCAGGTGATGGTCTTGGTGTGCTCGTCGTACTTGTTCTCCTTGCGCCACTCGTTCTTGACGAGTTCGCGGGGGTCCTGCTTGCCCTGCTCACGGTACTCCTTGACGGCGGCATCGGTGGTCAGGCGCAGGTATTCTGCAGTGTAGTCGGGGCCGAGGTAGGCGCCGTGGCCGAGCACGGATCCGTACTGCTGCAGGCCGCGTCCCTGGAACAGTTCCTGACCGTGCAGGATCTGTTCTTGGGTCGCGATGACTTTGCCGTCATTGCCGACAATTTTGTCGGGGAGCGGCATGGAGAGTGCGTAGGTGCGCATTGCAAGGACTGCCATGATGGTGAAGCCCAGGAGCATCACAAACGCAACAGCCTGTACCCAGCCTTTTCCGGCATAGGCACCGACCGTGTCTGAGCGGCGGGCAATCTTTGCTGCCTGCGCACGCGAGACGGGTTTTGTAGCCATAGTGTATGTCTCCAGTGTGCGTGGAATTTGTATGTGGAGTGGCTCCGACGCACATCCGCTGGAGGGGCGGCTCACTATGTTCGGGGTGAATCGTCCTTGAGGGAGGTGCGACAGCCCACCCTGCCTTTTATTCTTGCATATTAAATACGCATTTACGAAACTTTGCTGACGTAGCGTCACAATGTGACGCGGCTACTTTTCTGGAAAATCTGCAATCACACGGCGGAAAACCTGAAATATTACGTTGAGGTTGAACCCTTAGCTTCCGCACTGACTCCCTGCGCTTCCTCACCGCACCGTCTCCCCGCCTGTAGCGGGGCAGAAGGCGCCGGGTGGAATCCGGGGCGTTTCGGGGCGGAAGCTATGCAGGCTGGCGCATCCCAGCATGTGGAAGGGGAGCGCTGCATCCCTCACGTTCCTACACTCGGGTGTGGAATAATAAAACCCGGTACTACTAAACACAGTACAAATTTTTTTCAGTACAGATTCTGCGCACCCGAATGGCGCACCATCAGAAGGGGTCACTCGCCCCGCATCCACGGCGGACCGCCGCCACAGCCCGCAATCTATCGGCACCTCAGGAGAGTTCACGTGCTTCTCTACAAATCCACCCAGAAAGCAGTCACCGGAATCCTACGCACCGTCTTCCGCGCCCGCGTGACCGGACTCGAAAACTTCCCCGCCACCGGCCCGGTGATTGTCGCCTCCAACCACCTGTCCTTCCTGGACTCCATCATTATTTCCGCCATGATGCCGCGCCGCGTGGCGTTCCTCGCCAAGGCTGAGTACGTGAACACCCCCGGCCCGCGCGGCAAGATGATGAAGGCATTCTTCGAAGCCGTGGACATTATTCCCGTGAACCGCTCCGACCGTTCCGAATCGCTCAAGGCACTCGACATTGCCCTGGAGAAACTGCAGGAGGGTAAAGTCTTCGGCATTTACCCCGAGGGCACCCGCTCCCGCGACGGCTACCTGTACCGCGGCAAGATTGGTGTGGCGTGGCTGGCGCACATGACCGGTGCGCCCGTGGTTCCGGTCGGTCTGATTGGTACCGACCGCCTGCAGAAGCCCGGTTCGAACATGATTTACCCGCGCCGCTTCACGATTCGTGTGGGTAAGCCGCTCTACTTTGAGAAGACCGGCGAGAAGATGACCGGCAAGCAGCGCCGCGTTACCACCGACGCGATCATGGATGAGATTGCTCAGCTGTCCGGTCAGGCACGAAAGCACGAATACAATGTTTCGCCCTCAGCCGCACGTGACGCAGGCTAGGGCACGCGCCGCCTATACCGCGTAGACTTAAACCGCGCATTCACGCACCGACCCCCGCGCTTCGGGGAAGATTGGTGCAGGATGCGCGGTTTGTCGTATGCGCGAGCCTGAGATGCCCCCGGCAACCCAGCAGAAAGCCCGCGCCGACCCCCGTAGAGAAGCACCGTCAAGCCCAGTAGAGCGAGGAGAAAGTACCCATGGCAGAGCCCTCCAGCTACCGCCCCGCCCCCGGCGAAATCCCCACCGACCCGGGCGTTTACCGTTTTCGTGATGCCGATGGCCGCGTCATCTACGTGGGTAAGGCAAAGAACCTGCGCAACCGCCTCAATAGCTATTTTGCGTCCCCGCAGACGCTGAGCCCGAAGACCTACGCGATGGTGCATACGGCGGCGAGCGTGGAGTGGACCGTGGTGGCGAGCGAGATGGAATCGCTGCAACTCGAATACACCTGGATTAAGGAGTTTTCGCCGCGCTTCAATATTGCGTTCCGTGACGATAAGTCGTACCCGTACCTGGCGATTACGGTCAATGACGTGTACCCGCGCGCGATGGTGACTCGCGGTGAGCGCCGTAAGGGCGTGCGCTATTTTGGCCCGTATTCGCAGGCGTGGGCGATTCGTGAAACCCTGGATGCGCTGCTGCGCGTGTTCCCGGTGCGCACCTGCACGAATGGCGTGTTTAACCGCGCGAAGAATAGTGGCCGTCCGTGCCTGCTCGGCTATATCGATAAGTGTGCGGCGCCGTGCGTGGGCAAGATTAGCGCCGAGGAGCATCGCGAGTTGGCGCGCGGGCTGACCCGGTTCATGGCGGGTGGTGCTGAGAAGCATATCGCCCAGTTGACCGCGGAAATGAAGGCCGCCGCAGCTGATATGGACTTTGAGCGCGCCGCGATTCTTCGTGACGATATTGCCGCGTTGACTAAGGCGTTTGAGCGTAACGCCGTGGTGCTCGGCGCGACCGTGGATGCCGACCTGTTCGCCTACGCTGAGGACGACCTGGAGGCATCCGTGCAGGTGTTCTTTGTGCGCGGCGGCAGGATTCGCGGCCAGCGCGGCTGGATTGTGGAGAAGGTCAACGACAGCACCGACGCGCAGCTCATTGAGCAGCTGATCGCGCAGGTGTACAGCGATATTGCGGCGAGCCTCGCCTCCCAGAAGGACGCCGAGAAGAGCCTGAACAGCTACGATATTCCTCGCTCCGTGCTCGTGCCGGTGGAGCCCGAGAATAAGGAGCAGCTGGCGTCCTGGCTGGCGGAGGTGCGCGGCGGCCCCGTGGAGATTAGCGTCCCGCAGCGCGGCGACAAGGCAGAACTCATGAAGACGGTCGCCGAGAATGCGCGCCAATCGCTGACCCTGCACAAGAGCCGCCGTGCCGGTGATTTGACCACCCGCAGCGCCTCCCTCGTGGAGCTGCAGGAGGCGCTAGAACTGCCCGACCCGCTGCTGCGCATCGAGTGCTACGACATTTCGCATGTGCAGGGCACGAACGTGGTTGCGTCCATGGTCGTCTTTGAGGACGGCATGCCCGCGAAGAACGCCTACCGAACCTACAGCATTACCGGCGACGCCGCGCGTGACGATACCGCCAGCATGTACGACGTCATTACCCGCCGCTTCAAGAGGCACCTGGCGCAGCAGGCGGAACGCGAAGCCGCGCCCGTGCACTCCGGAGAGATTGACGCCTCCACGCCCGAGCCTGCGAAGTTTGCCTACCCGCCGAACCTGGTGCTCGTGGACGGCGGTCCGCCTCAGGTGGCTGCCGCCTCCGCCGCGCTGAGCGACCTGGGCATTACGGATGTGTACGTTGCCGGCATCGCTAAGCGCCTGGAGGAACTGTGGCTACCGGACGACGACTACCCGGTCGTGCTGCCGCGCACCTCGCAGGCACTGTACCTGGTGCAGCGCATCCGCGACGAGGCGCACCGTTTCGCCATTACTTTTCACCGTTCTAAGCGCGGTAAGGCGATGGTCGCCTCCGCCCTGGACGAGGTGCCCGGTCTGGGCGAGGTGAAGCGTGCCGCACTGATTAAGCACTTCGGGTCGGTGGCTCAGATTAAGCAGGCGAGTGCCGAGGAGCTGACGGCGGTGCCGGGTATTGGTCCGGCGTTGGCTCAGAAGATTCTGGCGGCGCTGACCTAAGCAGTGCTGATCTATGCGTCCGGTGGTGCCGCATGAAAGCCCGCCCGGGGTGTGAACGCAGCGCCCCGCCTCGTAATAGCGCTTAACAAACGTGTCATAATTGAAGGAAACCGTCATCATTACGAGCGCGCTATGTTCGCGCGCCCTCAACCAGTAGAGTGGAAACCGTGAGTACTAACCATCTGCGCCTATTCACCAGCGAGTCGGTGACTGAAGGCCACCCCGATAAGATTTGTGACCAGATTTCTGACGCCATCCTTGACGGCATCATCGCCCAGGATCCCGCAGCGAACGTTGCTGTGGAGACCATGGTGACCACCGGTCAGGTGCATGTTGCCGGTGAGGTGACCACCTCCAGCTACGTCGAAATCCCCTCCATCGTGCGCGAGACCATTCTGGGTATCGGCTACGATTCCTCTACCCGCGGCTTCGACGGCGAGTTCTGCGGCGTGTCTGTCTCCATTGGTGAGCAGTCCCCGGACATTAACGCCGGCGTGTACGAGTCCCTCGAGGTTCGTCAGGGCATCGCTGCTGACGAGTACGACCGCCAGGGTGCGGGCGACCAGGGCATCATGTTCGGTTACGCTTCGAACGAGACGAACGTGCTGATGCCCGCCCCGATTTGGCTGGCGCACCGCCTCTCTGAGCGTCTGACCAAGGTCCGTAAGGACGGCCTGCTGACCGAGTTGCGCCCCGACGGCAAGACTCAGGTGACCCTCGGCTACGATTCGAACAACGTCCCCGTCTCCGTGGACACCGTGGTTGTTTCGAGCCAGCACACCGCAAGCTACGACCTGGCTGACCTGCGTGCAGACATTGAGAAGCACGTGATTGCACCGGTTCTGGGTAGCGTCGATCTGGATTCCTCCAACGCTAAGTTCATTGTGAACCCCGCTGGCCGCTTCGTTCAGGGTGGCCCCGTGGGTGACGCGGGCCTGACCGGCCGCAAGATTATTGTGGACACCTACGGCGGTTCGGCTCGTCACGGTGGTGGCGCGTTCTCCGGTAAGGACCCGTCGAAGGTGGACCGTTCCGCAGCGTACGCAATGCGTTGGGTTGCGAAGAACATTGTGGGTGCCGGTCTTGCCGACCGCGCCGAGGTTCAGGTTGCGTACGCTATCGGCCAGGCAGCGCCGGTCGGTCTGTACGTTGAAACCTTCGGCACCGAGAAGGTCGACCCGATCAAGATTGAGAAGGCTGTGCGTGAGGTCTTCGACCTGCGCCCGCTGGCAATCATTAACGAACTGGATCTGCGCCGCCCGATTTACAAGAAGACCGCAGCTCACGGCCACTTCGGTCGTACCGAGCCGGAATTCACCTGGGAGCGCCTGAACCGCGTGGATGCACTGCGTTCGGCAGTGTCCTCCTCCTAATATCTGTCAGGGTAGAGGAGCACGCTGATTCGGGTGACTCAGAGTAGTTCTGAATCGAACTCTTCGGCACCGTTGGGTGCTCAGCAGGAATCCCTGCAACAGCTTGACCTGTTGCAGGGATTTCCTGCTCTTCGTGATGCCCTGGTTCCGGCTGCCCCGGAGCCGGTGAATGTTGCCGCTGAGCTGGAGGCGAGCGGCGTGCCGAACCCTGTGGCGCGTGTGCGCGTGGATAGCACCCTGCCGCAGGTGGACCGCACGTTTGATTACCGCGTGCCCGCCGAGCTGAGTGAGGATGCGGTGCCCGGCGCCCGCGTGCGCGTGCTGTTCAACGGCCACGAGCTGACCGGTTACATTGAGGAACGCGCCGCCACGACCGATTGGACGCGCACCTCGCTACTGCCGCTTAAGTCGGTGCTGTCGCGTGTACCGGCTGTTGCGCCCGAAATTTTTGCGCTTGCCGAGGCGCTTGCTGACCGTTACGCCTCCACGGTGGCGAACGTGCTGCGTCTGGCGGTGCCGCCGCGCATTGCCGCGTTGGATAAGAAGTACGCGCCTCTTCTGCCGGGTTACGAGTCGGCGTATTTGGGTGATTCTGCCCCGGAATCTGAACATGTGGAATCTGAGCACGCGGCTCTCGGGCATGCGGAACCCGAGCCTTCTGCCGCCTCCGATGCCCCCAGCACTGCCGACCCGTACGCCTGGCTCGCCACCCCCGGCGCGCCCGCACCCTTCGTGCTGGACCCGCCGACGCTGAACCCGGACGCGCCGGATGCCGCCTCCGTCTTCTCCGATTACGAGAACGGTGCGGAGTTCATTGAGGATGTTGCCGCCGGTGCCGCGACCCGCGCCGTGATGACGGTTCTTCCCGGCCACCTGGAACACACCTGGGCGGATGTTGTGGCAACCGCGCTCGCAACTGCCGCAACGAGTGGCCGCGGCGCTATTGCGGTGGTTCCGACCGCTAAGAACCTGGATCTTCTGGAGGCGGCGCTCGCCGAGCGTCTGCCCGCTGACTCGTTTGTGCGTTTGAGTTCTGATTCGACTCCGCATACTCGCTATCACGGGTTTGTGAAGGCGCGTTTGGGTCGGGTTCCGGTGGTGATTGGCACCCGCGCGGCAGCGTACGCGCCGGTGGCGAACCTGGGCCTGGTGGTGTGCTGGGATGACGGCGATTCCTCGCTGGTGGAGCGGCGCGCCCCGTATTGTCATGCCCGTGATGTGTTGCTTCTGCGTGCTTCTGCTGAGAATACTGCGGCGCTGTTTGCCGGGTTCAGCATGAGTAGTGAGGCGGCGCGTCTGGTGCATACCCGCTGGGCGTCTCATGTTCGTGCGCCGCGTGCGGTGGTGCGTGATTATTCGCCGCGTATTTTTTCGACGGGTTCGGAGTTTGAGTTGGCGCGTGACCCGTTGGCGGCGATGGCGCGTATTCCGCATCTGGCGTTTGAGCATGCTCGTCGGGCGTTGGCGCGTGGTCCTGTGTTGGTTCAGGTGGCGCGTAGCGGTTATATTCCGTCGTTTTCGTGTGAGCGTTGCCGCATGCCGGCGCGTTGTGGCGAGTGTAGCGGGCCCCTGTCGGTGGCTTCGGGTTCGTCGGTTCCGTCGTGTTCGTGGTGCGGTCATTTGGCGCAGCAGTGGCGTTGTTCTGAGTGTGGTTTTACGCATTGGCGTTATTCGGCGGCGGGTGCGACTCGTACTGCTGAGGAGCTGGGTCGTGCGTTCCCGAATGTTCCGGTGATTTCTTCGGCGGGTGACCACGTGCGGGCGTCGGTTGGTCCTGAGCCTGCGTTGGTGGTGGCGACTCCGGGTGCTGAGCCGGTGGCTTTTGGCGGCTATGCGGCGGCGCTTTTGTTGGATGCCGATAAGATGCTTCGTTTTGATTCGTTGCGTGCCCCGGAGGCGGCGTTGCGTCGCTGGTTGAATGCGGCGGCGTTGGTGCGTCCGGCGGCTCTTGAGGGTACGGTGGTGACGACTGCTTCGCCGTCGCCGGTGGAGCAGGCGTTGGTGCGTTGGGATCCGGCGTGGTTTGCTCGTCAGGAGCTGGAGGAGCGCGCTCAGACGGGTCTGCCTCCGGCGGTTCGTACGGCTGCGGTGACCGGTGCGGAGGCGGATGTTCGCGCCTTCATGGAGGAGTTCTTGGGCTCTTCTGCGCTGCCGGAGCGGGTGCGTGAGCAGTTGCGTATTGTGGGTCCGGTTCCTTTGGATCAGGGGTATTTTGCCTGGTCGGAGTCTCTTGTGGAGGATTCTGAGGAGGCGCCGGTTCAGGGCGATTGGCGTACCCTGATGTTCTTCTCGTATGGCATTGCCCGGCAGGTGACACGCGAGTTGCGTGCTACGCGCGCAACGATTGCGGCGTTGAAGAAGAACGTGGGGGAGCGGCCGGTTCAGATTCGTTGTGACGGCTTGGACGTACTGTGATTTTCTAGTCGTGCTGTAGTGTTCTAGTGAGGGGTGTTGTTCGCCCCCGAAAGAGATGCACCGGGCAGCGGCGATAATGCGTGCTACTGGCGTTGAGCACGCGGGTTTGCGGGCGCGGTGTGCGCAGAGGTGAGGAGGTGAGAGGCATGTCTAAGGTGCCTCATCTGCTGAAGGGTAGTGCGCTGCCTGACGGTGAGCAGCGGCGGCTGGCTGAGTATGCTTCTGCGCATCCGAAGAGCGCCCTGCACCGTAAGGGTAAGCACCATGATGCGGCGGTGCTGCTGATTCACGGTATCGGCTACCAGAATCACGGCGAGACGCTCGCGTATTTTGGCAAGCCGGTGGCGCATAGTGTGCAGACTTTGTTGGCGCTGAACACGGGGGCGGATTCTGTAGCCTTTTCCTCTGGCGCCCCCTCCGAAGAGAACCCCGATGCGGAGGCTTCTGCGCGGGTTCGTGTTGAGCTGATTCCTGACGGCGATACCCTCCCGCCTGCCGCTGAGGTGAACCCGCTGAGCCACCATAGCGAGCTGACGTATTCGTTGACGATTGAGCGCACGGAGTACCCCGCCGACCCGGTTGAGGAGCTGCCCGCGCCGGAAGGTGCCGGTTTTAATCGCTCTAGTTTTGAGTTGCCAAAGGTCGAACTACCCAAGGTTGAGCTCCCTAAGATTGATCTGCCAAAAATTGAGCTTCCCAAGGTAGAGCTCCCGAACATCGAGCTACCCAATATTGAGCTGCCCAATCTTGAACTTCCGCGCCTGCCTCAGCCGAAGCCGCGCCCGGTTCGCACGGTCACTCGCCGTAGCCTCCTCTTTCAGGAGGGTTTCTGGCGACCCAGGCATTACCGCCCGTTGAAGGAGCATTTGCCCTGGTTGGCGTCGGTTTTGCCGCTGTTTTTGATGTTCTGCTTCTACTATGAGCGCCCCGGCGTGACCTGGCGTGAACGCGCCGGGCACCTATTGCGTTCTACAGCGCGGTTCATGAACGTGGCGCTGTGGCTGGTGCTGGCGGCGATGACTGTGATGACCTTCCGTGATGCTTTTGTGGCGTCCCTGGGCACTCCGCAGGGTGCGTTTACGGGTCTTGCAGCGGTGCTCGGCCTGGGTATTGTGGGCTGGGTTTTGGCCCGTCGTGCCCGTGAGCTGTGGGTGCTGGTGAAGGCTATTCCGACGCAGCTGATTCAGACGGCGACCAGCCCGGAGTCGCGCGATTTGGAGCGTATTTATGCGCGTCTGGATCGTCAGCTGGATGATTTGAGTTCCCGTAGCGATGCGGTGGGTATTATTGCCCATTCGCAGGGCGGATATTTGGGCTATGAGCTGCTGCGTCGTCGCGCGGCGGCGGGTAAGAAGCCGATTCGTTTCTTCTACGGCCTGGGTAGTGGTGTGGTTCCGATTAGTATTATCGCTAGTGACCGCAACGATATTCCGGGGCACCTGGACGCAGCCGGTAGTTACCGTAACCGCGCCATGCTGCTGTGGGTGAGCGTGGTTGCGGTGTTCTCGTGGCTGGTGGAGGCGTCCCTGCTATTTGGCCCGTACCGTTCGCTGCTGCACTATGCGATGCTGGTGCCCCTGGCGTTGAGCGTGGTACCGCTGGTCGCGAGCGTGCCGGGTACTTTGAGGGGTAGGGTGCGTATTGTCCGCGAGAGCGCCGGGGAAAACGCAGCGGAAAGCCGGGAAAGCGCCTCCGCAAAAATCTCTGCTAATGCCTCCGCGAAGAGCTCGGCTGATGTGCGTCTGGCGGATGCTCGCCTGGTCAACCCGTACGGCACGCGCGCCTACGTAAAGTGGCTGATTCCACTGCTCTTCGTGCACGGCGTTTTCATGCTGTACGCGGTGTTCATGCTACTGCTAGCTCAGCTGCGTGCTGAGGGCGCTGTCCCTGAGCTGACCGCCGCCTCCGTGGCGTTTTGGGGCGCGCTGATTCTGGTGCTCATGATGTCGGTGCGTAGCGCCTGCCACCTGTATGTGCGCGCCTACGCGCCGATGCTGCAGGACCTTGACGTGGCTGACCGGTGCGAGATTTCCGCTCGTGGAGACAGTATCGGCAGGTCGAATATTACTCAGCCCGCCGGTGTGGATGTCAGCTTTGTGACCTTGCCGGGCCCGTCGGTGAATAGCCACATGCAGTATTTTGATGCGTGCTCGCCGGTGCCGTTGATGCTTTCGCACCGCCTGGTGCCGCACATGATGCCGGCGGGTGAGCAGGCGCAGAAGGCGGCGGCTTTCACCGATATTGGTGCGGAACTGAACCGCGGTTTTGCGCGCGTGAAGAAGCTGATGCGCACCATGCATTACGGGCTGTATGCGGTGCTTCTGCTGATGCTGTCGGTGCTGCTGAGTGTGGCGTCGCCGGTGAGCCTGTCCGCGTTGACGGGGCTTGATACCTCGCGCCTGCATTCGGAGGGCATCGATCGTCTGGTGGCGGATGCTCAGCAGCTGCGTGAGCAGGCGGGTTCTTCGGATCTGCTGCTGTGGATTCTGGTCGGCATTTTTGTAGTGGAGGCGCTGCTGATGATGGTGCTTTCGCCGTGGACTCAGCGGCGTTTGCAGCGTGCGTTCATGATGCGCAAGGTGGACCGTACGGGTCGGCTGGGTGAGTTCAATCCTCTGCCGATGGTGACGGCTCTTTTGGGTCTTGATGGTGATGGTGACGAGGATGATGACGAAGATGAAGCCGTGACGAGCGCAGGGGAGAAGGGCGCGCCTCAAACTTATGCAGCCCAGACCAGCGCGGCACAGGCGAACGGGGTGTAGATTAGTCCCGCTCGGTGTGGCGCACATCCGCCAATAGCTCTAGGTGCCCCTAATTAGCGTAGTCTCCGTATCCACGGTAAAATATTCACCACTGCGGATACTATTTCGGCGCTTGTCGAGGTGGTGTTGGCAGTATCTATCACTCAACTTCGCGCATGCCTCACAACCGTGCGCACCAACGAAAGATGAATACTGGTGACTCAGACTATGATCACCCCCGCATACGAACCTGCATGCGGCGGGTCTGCTTCTGTACACAATTACGGCGTCATGCACCCGGACCCCGTGTTGCTTTCCGACATGACCAGCGCAGAACGAGGAGCTGTTTACCGCTACTTGGCGCGCTTCGCTGAGCTGGATGACGCAAAGATTTTCTACGCGTACGGTCACGCCTATGAGCTGGCTCGTAAGGATGCCGAGCGCGGCCTCTACGCAACTATGGCGTAGCCCGCATCGTTAGTTTTTAGAAATGCTGCTGCGCTCTGTGTGAGTGCGGCAGCATTTCTGCTTTTCGGACTGGCTTTTAGGCAGGTTTTAGCTTGGTTAGGAATTCGGGGGCATACGCCGCTGTGATGCCCCTGATTTCTTCCTGACAACCGGGGATGTGTCCACTATCGGGGCGTTCCCTGATGGTTCTTGAACATTGGTTAGCTCTTGGGTAGTTTAGAGGTATCACAACCGCTACTGCGAAGAGACTTCCTGTGATCTCCGTAGGTTCTTTTCGCGGTGTTACCTCCGGCAGTGCCTGCATTGTTGCGGCGCTCCACTCAGAAACGCCCCAAGGAAAGGTGCTCACCGATGAGTTTCACCAATATTGCCTATGATTACGAGCCGGAATTTGGCGAATCGGCACCGAGCCGTGACAACGGCATTACTCACCCGGATCCTGTTCTGCTGTCCTCGATGACGAAGGCCCAGCGTGGCGCGGTGTGCCGCTACCTGGCTCGTTTTGCTGAGCTGGATGACGCGAAGATTTTCTACGCGTACGGTCACGCGGATGAGCTGGCTGCGAAGGAAGCGGCCCGCGGAGCTTACGTATAAGGATTCCTGCCCTGGTGTGATGCGGTGAGGCTGCACCTTCCGGATGCGCCCTCAGGGTGCCCGAGCTCTGCGAGGGCGGGTTCCCTGCGTCGGCGCGGAGGAAGTGTGTAGCGAACCGCCGCTGTACATCGTTTGCTGTACGCCCCATACGCCACCTGGCGCCCATGAATTGAATATGAGAATGCCGCCGCACCCTCCCGAGTTTCGGGGGAGTGCGGCGGCATTTCTGTATTCGCTATGAGATGGAGTATGTCGCTATTGGTCTTTGGTTGTGGGTTGACAAGGCTTTATGGCAGTTTTTGCTTCACATTTTTATATAATGGGTGAGGCTGACCGCAGGAGGTCAGCGCCATGGTATGACGACACACGTACATCTAGTTTCAAGGAGGAAGACTATGGCAAAAGACTCGCCGCAGGATTCATCAAGGCCTCAGGAGACATCGCAAGATTCCGGTGTTATTGTTGAGGTTCAATCGTCTAACTCAACAGGGAAAAGTGTTGCAGTACAGAGCAATCAAAACTCTCAAGCACCAACCACCCAAAACAATCAGAATAATAAAAAATATGATTTGGGTGTCCTTTTTGTCCATGGAATTGGCAATCAAAAACCTGGAAAAACTTTTAAGCAGATGTTTTGGCCAATTAAAAAAGAATTTAAATCTTCCAATAAGGC
>ERZ772953.219-NODE-219-length-17520-cov-2.627426_pt1 | contig 17520 bp, 15 predicted proteins | sample MGYA00580685_ERZ772953 | MGnify/ENA primary metagenome ERZ772953 (study PRJEB29015, sample SAMEA2738080) | human oral metagenome | biome: human oral; feature: human-associated habitat; material: saliva | place: China | collected 2209 ...
CTATATTTATAATGTTTACTTTAGTTTACTGATAAAAAGAAATATAAATTAGCAACTTAACTTTATTTGATATTTATAATTAATGAATTAAATTATTTTCTCTAATTTTTATTTTTAACTTAATTATTAAGCACGCACTGCGTCTTTAAGTTTTTTACCAGCTTTGAAAGCAGGTACTACTGATGCTGCAATTTCCATTTCAGCTCCAGTTTGTGGGTTACGACCTTTACGAGCCGCACGTTTACGAGTTTCAAAGTTACCAAACCCAATTAGTTGTACTTTTCCACCATGTGATAATTCTTCTGTTACTACGTTTTGGAAAGCTTCTACTACTGATGTAGCAACTTTTTTAGTAACTCCTGTTTGTTCTGCAATTTTTGCAATTAATTCTGATTTATTCATTAAATCATCCTCCGTTTATTTTCTTTTTAAATTTTTTCTAAGTTGAATATACCCCTCAAAACCTTAATTTGTAAGGGTTCTCCTCTTAGGATAGCTTTATAATACCACAACTAAAAGAACTTGTAAAGCTAACTCTCACTTATATCAACTAAATTCCAAATTTTATTGATTTTTCTTCTTATAAGCCAAAGCACCTATGAAATAATCCAAATCTATATCATCAAGATTAACCTTTGCAAAGTCCTTTTTACTAGCTATTCCTTGCAACAATCCATACCCTGACCTAGTTACTAAATCTAACCCCAATATGAAATGTACAGCCGTACCATAACCCTGCTGGTCTACATAACTTACAAGCCAAACTTCCTCGTATATATTACTTTCTACCTTACTACTACGTCTTGATAACCTTACACTATAGCTATCTAACTTGCTAAAGTCATCAAATTCATCATACATTTTAGGTAACATTACATTCCTTATGTAAACATCCATGAACTTATAACTTAATTCGATATCATGACATATTACTCCCCTTAAATACAGTCCCGGTATATCGTCCCTTGCATAATATCTTGAAAACAATACCCCAAAATCTACCTTGTAAACTTTACCACTTAATCCTGCTATATCTACTGATTTTAATATACCCCTAGAGAATAAAGCCTGAAAAGACTTGTCTTTTATCCTATAAAAAGTAGATATTTGCTTTCTCTCATACAAACTTAACCTAGACCATGACGACATTGGAAAATACCAACTACCATCACCTTCATACCACCCTATACACCACAACTTTGTTGTACCCATATATTCTATCTCTTTTACGTATATATCCACAGTACCTTGAACTACACCATGATTTACTAACCTTATTATAGCTCCTAACATACCCTGACTTATCTGTATACCTGACAATCTTCCTACACCACCTTACTTCTTTACTTAACTACATTAAAAATAGGCACTTAAGCCATACACTTAAGCACCCATTTTAATTACACCTCAACTATTTTACTGCTGATGTTTTTGGTAGTTTTTTAAATTGTTGTTGTTTTTTACCACCTTGTTTTTTAAGCTCTTCTTTGTATTTAGCTTCAGCAGCATCTTTATAAGCATCTTCTTTTGCTTTTTCTTGCGGTCCTGTTGGAGTATCAATGTTATCTTTTACATATTGCTCATCAATTTCTACAGGAGCTGCTGGTTTAGGTGCGTCTTTTGGAGTTTCTACTGGAGCTGGAGTTTCAGCAGGTGCATTACCCCCACCAGTTAAATAATCATTCGCAGCTTTTTCCCACGGATCTACATCGTTAGCATTTGCTACAAAAGGTAATACCGCACCTGTTAATAATGTTCCTGCTGCAATTACAGTTACTAATTTTTTATTCATATTTATTTTACCAAGTCCTTTTAGGACTCCCTTTCTTATTTGTAAAGTATTTTATATATTAAAACTTTAAGAACACTATACCACAAACAATTACTTTTTTCTCTAAAACTCTCTAAATACCCATATAACAAAGCTAAAGCCTTGTTTTAGTACCCAAAAACCTAACACCTAAAAAGAAAATCCCAAGGGTTGTTGACCTCACCATTCACTAAATCAGTCTAAAACCTTTAAACAACAACATTCCCCACACCTCCAAAAACACCCCAAAAGATAACTCTACCCTAATACCCTCAAAACGCACTTATTTGAAAAATAAAAACGCCCTAAAATAACCCATTTTAAGACGTTTTCCTCATTTCTCTAGTATTTTATCATTTAGTTACTAAACACGCTGTAATTTCGACGATACACCCCTTAAAATTGAAATTAAACTTTTAAGCTATATACCACTTACACCAACTTTAACTTTTCTATACATTGTTAGTGTAAACAACCCCTCTAAAGCATAACCTATGTATTCCTGCACCACTTTCCTTATCTTTTCTTTATCTTCAACCGCTAAAGCCTTGAATAAAGCCAAATCATCACCATTACTAAATTGCATTACAAACCTTAAATCTAAAGAAATTTCAGAACCTACGTTAAATTCAAAATCACCTATATGCACCAAACGTAGCTTACCTACCAAACTTTCACTAGCTGTTCGTAAATGGTAGTCCATCTCTATTAAAACTTTAGGCACTCGTCCTCGTATACGCCTTGCGTTACAATCCAACACACCAAACTTTACACTATCATAATCCAACAAGTCCGTTAGCAAAACGTTATACAAATCACTTAAAGCCATTAACATATCCAACGTTACGTCAAGCTCACCAGCAACCAAAGCCTCGTACCCTGATTTACCTAAACCCAACTTTTCTTGAATATCTTCCGCTGTTATTTCGTATTCACTTATTCTATCAGCTTTTTCTAAATTTAATCTAACCACGCAAATCTACCTCTACTTTCTAAAAGGTGCAAAGGTTACATAAACCCTTGCACCCCATAGCTTTATTGCTCAGTACCGTCTTTTTCTATTGCCTCATCTAACGCGCGTTCTTCTGCACGTCTTCTTCTAGCTGTTAAGAACAACCAACGCCCAACTATGAACGTTATTATTGCTCCCATTACACCTGAAAAACCTAGTACCACTTTATACCACACAGATGCCTTGAACTTCAAGAAACTATTTGTAGATACGTAGAAATTCTTAACAGAAGATTCTACCTTATTACCAGCAAGGTCAGTTGCCACAACCTTAATTGTGTAAGGCTCGTTACTACCATCAAGGAATAAATCTAAGTAACCACGTTTAATATCTTCTTCCGTAAATTGATGTTCTACACCATTTATCCAATATTTAACGTCCCTTACCCTTACGTTATCACTTATCTTAATAGTTACTTTATGCCTTGTACTTTCTATGAACTCGTTGTCCTCAGCACCAACAAATACGATATTTGGCTTAATGTTATCCACTACAAAATTCATCTTAACACTTCCAGAGTCAGACACCTTACCAAATTTATCTACAGTCTTAACCGAAATACCCCAAACACCATTTTCTTTAAAATTATCTTTATCAAAGATTACCCTATAAACATAGTTACCTTTAGCATCTCGACTTTCTACTACTCGCGGTTTTTTAACCTCTCGTACTTGACCGTCCAACTGCACCGTATATTCAAATTTATCTATATCTAAAGGAGTTACCGAAGTTACAGTTAATTCTATGTCCTCAGTTACTTCTTTATAGTATTTTACAACACTATCACCAGATCCAAACTTGAACGACGCACCAAATCTATTTACATAATAAGATATTGTTTTCTCTACACTATTACCAGCCATGTCTTCTACATGTGCTGTTAATGTGTAGTAATCATCATACTTAGCTTCTTTTGGTAAATTCTCTACATAAAACTTACCATCCACTATAGAACCTTTCATCTCTATAGTACCATTTCGTTGACCTCGTAAAGTAACCCTTACTGAACTTTGATTTATATACTTATCACTAAATGTTACTACCGGTAACACATCTCCATCATAAGATGCACCATCAGTTACACCTGAAATACCAAGCTCAGGGTTTACCGTATCCACTATGAAGTTACCACTATCATACGTGTTTGATTGGTTTCCTGCAAGGTCAGTACCACTAACTGTTAGTTTATGCTCACCATCACCAAATGTTACCCTTGCTGTATGTACATCCCCACTACTAGTCCAACCACTTAAGCTTCCTCCACTTACATTAAACCTAGCAGCATCAAAGTTACGCTCACGTACAGTTACTGTAGCTGTTCTACTAGCTTTATAATAGTTACCATTTTTAGCATCATTGTTATCCCAACTTACTTCAACCACAGGAGCAGTTCTATCTACTGTGAAATCTCCACTCTCATAACCTTTTCCAGCGTTTCCTGCCATATCCGTATAGTCAATACCCCAGTTGTAATCACCATCTTCGTTAAATGATATAGTCGCTGTATGCGTATCCCCATTACTAGACCAACTTAAAGCTGCATTCGTACCTTTAAGCCTTACATCGTTAGGGTTGAAGTTCTTCTCAACTATCGTTATTGTAGCTGTACGACCACTTGAATAATACTTACCATTAGCACTATTGTTATCATAACTTACACTAATTTCAGGAGCTGTTGTATCAATAGCAAACTTCGCATTTGCCTCTGATAAATGTCCTGCATTGTCCGTTACACCTAACACTACACTATGTTCTTGATTATCCCCACTTACACTCGTACTTGATGTACCACTCGTTACCAAGTTTTTATCCATACTACCTTTAGACCAATCAGACCCAGCATTAGAACCATTCACAGTCCACATTATACTTCGTACCCCAGCCACACTTTGACTAAACGCACCACTTAAGTTTACACCACCATTGTATAATGGTAATCCTCCAGTTGTTCGATATTGCGTTTCTGGTAATGTTATTTCTACTTTACTTGTACTTACATGCCAATTCCTAGACTCTGTTATTACACCATCTGCACCACGTACATCTGATTCATTTCCTATATTGTCACGTACTTTTCCTAATACCCAACCTTTAAAGTCTATTGGCACATCTACCACAGCTACACCATTTACTACTTTTGCTTTCTTAACTTCTTCTTTTCCATTTGCTGCACTTCGTAAAATTACCTCTACTTCGTCTAACCCTGAACTTTCCCCAGAGTCCTCAACTAATACCCTTACCTGTGTACCACTTTGGAAGAAGAACCCATACTTGTCAAAGTTTGTTGTTAAAGTGCTACCCTCTTTGTAACCCTCTTGTACAAAATCAAAACCTTTGACCTCAGGAGCTTTAGTATCTAAATACCAAACCTTGCTACTTTCAGTCACATTACCCGCCATATCTTCAATCTTATAAACCACAGTATGACGACCATCTTCTAACTTCTTACCTAAAGTTTTTTCTAAATCTACTACGTCACTATGTTGTAACTTACCATCTACTACCTTGCTGTAAACTTCTTTACCATCAACTTGAACTGTTACCTTGTGTAACCCTTTATCGTCCTTAACGTCAATACCTAAATGTTCTAATTTACCTACCCAAGACATCCCATTAGATTCATAAACCTTAACTTCTTTAGAACCACTTGAATCTTCAACATTCTTAACTAACCCCTCAGGAGCCTTAACATCGTAAACAAATAGTTCTTTATCTACTTTAGGTAAACCTACTAATTCAGAAAACTTATACTCTTTAGATTTTCTACCTAAATTATCCTCATATACATACGTTGAATTACCATTATCATTATAAGCACTTGCCACAGGGTCTATCAAGTTACCATTCTTATAAAGTTTACCTCCAGTTAGCGGAGTCTGTAACTTATACTCAAGCACTTTTAATTCAGATCCTTTTACATAGTACCCAAAATCTTTATAAGCTGTTACTTTAGTATCATCTAACACAATACCCTTAATATCAGGCTTGATATGGTCTATGTAGACTACCTGCACTAACTTAGTTTCACGCCCAGCTTTATCTACTACTATAGTTTCTATGTTGTAAGTACCATCGTTAGATACTTGAACATTAGAAAAGTCTATTATCTCCTCTAACTGCGTCTTGTTACCCTCAATAACTTTTTCAGCTAGAATAACACCATTTACTTTAACTACGTAATTACCAATAGCTTTATCATCAGACATAAATAACGTAAAGTTCTTCATCTCACTAAACCACGTACGTCCTTGAGCATCTTTATAACCATTAGTTTGATACTTCAATCCAGGTCTAACCTTATCTATATGCACAGTCTTACCTTTAATACCAAGAATATCATAAAGTTTTCTAGTTGTCTTAACTCCCAAATTGTTTGTTACTTCAACGTCTGCATCTTCAAATTCCTCAGTACGTACAAAATCTACACTTGTATCTAAAAGCTGACCTCCTAATATTACACTCTTAATCCCAGCTAACGCTGATACATTAATTTTAGCTCTAAATTCATCTTTATAGAATAAATCATTACCAAATACCGTTGGTGTAGTTTTTACAATACTCTCTACTTTCGGTAATTCTTTATCTACATAGTATGTACTTGCTTTTACTGTCTCATGACCTGCTTTATCCCTTGCAACATACAAGAAGTTATAAGCATTTGCATTGTCACTTCCATAAGTTTGACCTCCATAGCTTATCTTACGACCTTTATAAGCCTCTAAACCACTAAAGTCAACGTTTATACTACCAGTATCTTTTTCTAAACCATACTGTTTAGCTACAACTTCACCTTTTGGACTTATTACCTTAAATTCACTTAAATTCTCTTCGTCAACACCACGTACAGTTACAGTTGGAGTCTTAGTATACCAATCCTGACCATCTTTTGTATACTTATCATCTTCCACACTTTCAGTTATCGTTGGTGCTTGTGTATCTAATACTAACCTTGAACCACCAAATAATTCAACCTTGTCACTATCTACACCTAACCTATTCTCCAACATATAACCTACTGTACCTACTGGCACTTCTAATTCTTGTCCCTCTACATAAGGAACTTCCTTAATTACACTCCCATCAGTACCATAAAACTTAACTTTCGATACACCTGATACCGTTTTTACATTCTTAAGTCTTATCTTATAAGGTTCTGTTGAATGAAATTTCTTATTAGCAGTATCATTAATACCACTACCTATTACGTCATAACTAGATTCTACCTTACCAATGTCAACATTGTACTCTTCTACTTTCGTAGTTTCATTTCCAGCTTTATCATACCCAACTACTTTTACTTCTACCTTAGTTTCGTTAGTTCTAGCCAAGTATTTCTTAAGCTCTTCACCTATGTCTTCTTTTAACGTACCCTCTGCTACATTGTTTAAGTAGTTTTTCTTATCTACTACCTTATTACCATTAAAGTAAACCTCGTAACCTGCTAAATGTAAATTGTCCTTCAAGTTTACATCTATCTTAGGTAACCCAGCTACCCACTTCTTACCATCAAGCTCAGTTATTGTGGATTTATTTTCAAACGTTACTTGAGGTACTTCGCTATCAACATACACTTTACTTGCTGTTATATTATTTAAACCACCTTTATCCAAATACTGCGCTATATTTAAAGGCTCAGACACCCTAGACAATGTATCCTCAAATTGTATCCATTGAACGTCCTCACTAAATGTCACTTTATCATTATAAGGTTTCCAAGTAGCAGTACCTAAATCACCAACAGTCTTCGCTACACGATAACTTTTAACACCACTTAAATTGTGTACCCCACTTTGTGTATACTCACTAGGAGCTTCCTTGAAATATACCCCACTATTGTAAGATTTATAAGGTCTATCCGCTGTTAACTTATAGTTACTTAAGTCAAAACCATTTGTATCAACTTTAATTTCTTTAGTTATTGTTGTTTTACCCAACATATCCTCTATTTCAACTTCAAATTTCACCTTACCATCCGCTGAAACACGTACTAAATTCATATCTATTGAGTATTCTTTAGAGGTTAAATACTCAGCACCCTCACGTGCTACTTCCTCGTTTACTAACGTTAAACCATTTACTTTTATCTTAACAGATTTAATTGCTTTATCATCAGCCGCTACTATACTTACATTTTTTGGCTTACTCGCAAACCATTCTACCCCACTAGGTAAATCCAACCCTTTAAATACCCCAGTTGGTCTACTATCATCCACTATGAAATTACCTTGTAATTCCTTGTAAAGTTTTAATAGTTTGTACTCCTCACTTGTTATCCCCAACTGATTCATTACTTTAATTCTATCAAAACCTTTTAAACTTACTAACGTTGATAATGTTTCCACCGTTGTAGATGTACCCGTTTTAGAGTTCGTAAACATCATACTTGTAGCATCTTTTGTTTTCACTCGTAACATTATATCACCACTAGCAAACATATCCTGCCCAAATATAGTCTTCTGTACCCCAGATGTTGCTTCCTCCACAGATACTATCGACGGTCTTACATTAGTTACATAAAATTCACGTACCTTTGTATTCTCATTTCCAAATTTATCAATTACCACATATTCTAACTTAACTTTACCATCTGCATCAGGTACATAACTAGATTTACTTACAGTATCACTAAATTCACGCACATCAGCCGCTAACTTCGTTACATCTTTCTTGTATACCTCACGACCATTCGCTTTTACCACCACTGAACGTAAACCATTCTCATCTCTTGCTGTAAATGGTACATCTACAGTACCTACAACCCAATCTTTACCATCTTTTGTTGCTTCAGGTCTAAATTCATCTTCTATCGTTGGTGCTGTAGAGTCTTCTTCGACCTCAATTTGACCTATTTTTGTACTCCAACCAGTATCTGACACTACTCGAACTTCATAAGTCCCAGAACCAACTTCTAAATCATCAGACTCCCAAACACCATTGTTCTTAACTAAACTAGCACCTTTAACTTTACTACCATCTTTCCAAAGCTCTACATTCTCAAGCTCCACCGGGATATCACGTTCAGTTATATTGAAATGTACACTATACCCATTAGATGCTTTCCCTATATAAGCCTTATGCCCACTAACTACACCATCTGTACTTTTTAATCCAAAATCAAAAGTCGGATCGTTCTTAACAATCTTAAAATCTCTCGTAGATACCCTTGTATCCCCACTTTTAGTTGTAGTCACAGCTTGAAATCTATAAATACCATCAGGTGTTTCTGTTAAACTACTCGTTAATATATCCAAGAAGTAATTTATACCAGACCCTCGATTCATACTTCTAAAATACTTACCATTTACAGATACATCAACCTTGCTAATAGAGTCAGTTGTATTCGTAGTTCTTAATGATATAATACCCGTTGAACTTAATTTATAATAAGGCACTTTATCTAAACTTGAATAGACTTTCTCATCTTTATAAGCAGCGTCTAAATCAAATCTAACTAAAGATACATAAGCATCATACACAAGCCTTTTATCTTTTAAGACTCCCTCCAATGTAGCTGTATGAACTTTTCCTTTTGTATCTCTCCATTGAACTTTATACTCTACTGGTAAATCAGCTACTTTAGACTTGTTATCCGTAACATCAGTTAAATACTTACTTAAGATAATATCCGTCATATCTTCACGTTTATCCGTCTTGTAAATAAGCTCACCATCTTCTAAAATACCTAATTCAGCTACATTCTCAAGATTTTCAAAATCAAATTTTAAATGTAAATCAGACCCCGGTGCATATAAATTTTTCTTATTACTTATACGTGTTAATTCTTCGCCCTCAAGGTCATACCCTTTTATCATAGGTACTTTGTAATCATCAGACTGCTTAACTTCATTTTCTGTATATACAGACTTTCCAGTACCATCATTCAGATTCCTTACCTCATCAACTTCACTTTCAGCTAATACCACATTAGGTACTACTGACGTTAAAACCATACCCGCAGCTAAACCACTATAAGCCACTTTCTTCAATACATACTTTTTCTTCTTCACTTTTAATCGACCTTCTTTCGTTATATCTTCCACTTCTACAAAATAAACTAAAAACCTAGTACCTATCTATATCGTAGTACTTTAAACTATTTAACTTCTTGTCTAACACTTTTAAAAAACCTTCGTAAGTATCTGCTTTAACTTCACCTAAATCCTTAAATAAGTACTCATCAGAGAAATCTGCATGAAATTTTGAGCTACCTTCTATACACAAACCTATCTGCACTTCTTTATTATTCCTATAAACTAAATAATTATCATCACTATAATAGTCTATATCATACCCATAAAGAGCCAACATTTGCGCTAGTTCAGGATAATCTAAACTTAAATTTAACATACCCAACACCTACTTACTTTCTAATTCATAGTTCGTGTAAAGTACTTCTAACCCCTCAACACCAACTAATTCTTCGTTTTCTACACTAGCTCCTTCTACATTGCCAGTAGCACCTTCAGTATCTACTAAACCTGCTGTATGATATTCTTCGTCATCCACACGCTCAACTAATACTTTTGTTACAAAATCAGGCTCATCAACCATTACCTGCGTTACATAAAAGTCTTCTTCGTTTTCTTCTACATCATCTTCAACATCCGCCAAGACTTGTGTTACATACTCAAAATCTTCATCTGCCAAGCTCTGTGTTAAATAGTCCTCATCTTCATCACTATCATCTACTAACACTTGGGTTAAGTATTCTTCATCAATATCACTTTCTTCCAAGACCTGTGTAACATATTCCTGAGTTTCTTCAATATCCAAAGCAGGCTCATTATCCAATACCGTTGTAAAGTAATCTTCTTCGTTTTCTTCTAAAGCTGTTGTATGTTCGTTATTTTCATCTTCCACCATCACCATTGTATGTTCAGTAGTTTCGTCTTCTGCTAATGCTATTGTATGTTCGTTAATTTCTTCATCTTCCACTAACACCGATGTATGTTCATTAGCTTCTTCCACTAACACCTGCGTACCCTCGTACACTTCCACATTTACATCTTCCAACATATCTTCATTTACTTCAGGCACTAAAGAATCCTTAACCTTATCTTGCTTATCTAACATCTTCTGTATTACATCGTCTACACTACCTACTACAGCTTGTGTATGTAAATAAGATGGCTCTTTTGCTACTTCTAATTTCTTTGAATGACCCGTACTCTCTACACCCATCTTTGAAAACTGTACCTTACCTAAAGGCTCTAGTTCCTCCGACCTAAAAGACTTTACTTCGTCATTATCATAACTACCTTTTACTACACGCACTTTCCTACCTATACCAGTCTTGTAAGCCACAACTTCCCTTATATTCCAATGAATTGATAAAACACCAAAACCTAGTAAAGATACGCCTCCTGCAGTAAATAATATCTCTTTTAACACCATAACACCCCCAACAATTATAAACTTTTACACAATTCTAACTCACTATACCACAATTTACACTTATTTTAAAATTACCTCACTAAAACCCATTAAAACAACTACCCTAACATTAAAATAGGTCTAAAGTACCTAAATACCCTAGACCTTTTCTTTTATCTTAATTCTTAAGCTCTATTAAAACCAATTTAAAATTACTTTGCACATCTTATTCTGATTTACCCTATATCAGCCATTTACATGCCCAAATTAGACGTTTCAATCCATTTTAGGTAGATTTACCTTATTTTTATATGTAGAACGTTTAAAACGCCTTTAAACGCCTCCTATTTTATAAAAATATCCCTCAACTTAGTCCCCATCTTGTTTTTCTTAGTTTCAAGGTCTTGTTTTAATTCCTTAAGCTGTGTTGTAGTTGGATAAGTCGAATTTAATATCTTTGTAGCTTTATCGTATAATCCAGTTATATCATCTTTACTTACCCCATCATTTTTTAACTGATACCCGTATATGTCTATCGTATCATATACTGTACGTACTAACGTTAATTTCATCATATCATTAGATACTTCTAAATCATACAATTCCGTTAAAGCACCCCAATATTTCTTATACATCCCAGCATCAGACGCCTCAGCTACAGATGATACTATATCTTTCTTAAACTTACCTAGCTCCAAATAAACTTTTGCTACTTTATCATTACTAGCCTTGAAGTTTACAGCGTCCTCAAACCAAGTTATACTTTGCACAGCCCCACCATCTCCTTGATAGAACCAATATAACCTACCTATGTCAAATGCCAAATCGCCATACCCTTTTGTAGCTCGTAAGTCCTGTAAATTAGCTAGTAACACCTTCGAAAATTCATTCGCCTCTTCGTTACTGAAATTACCATCTACCTTGTAAACGTCTATTAAGTTGTAGTACCCTTTTAATTCTGTTGGACGTAATTTTATAGCATCTAATACTTTCCCACTATCTTTATTTGCTACACCAACAGTTATTAAATTGCTAAAGGTGTTAGCCTCCTGCTTACTTTGTGCAAAAGTCGCTATACCACCAGATGCAAACAACACCACACTTGACACCGCTAAACCTATTAAAGACCTAAACCTAAAGTTCATTCTACGATTATATTCAACACCCAATTTATCAATGTTCTCTAAATCATACAACATTTCACTTACACTTTGATAACGTACCCTATAATCACTAGCAGTAGCCTTATTTATTATCTTCTCTAAACCTATTGACCTAGTTTCGTTGTACCTCCTTATAGGCACTACCGGTTTACTTAAATCACCCGGATAATGACCCGTTGCCAAATAATACAACACCCTACCTAAAGCATAAATATCTGACCTTTCATCAAACCAAAAGCCATCTTCTAACGTACATTCAGGTGCCGCAAAACCTATACTACCAAGCTGTGTAGTGTTCCTCATGTCGTAATCTTTTGTAATCTCCCTAGAAATACCAAAGTCTAATAACTTTATATCCCCACGACCGTTTAACATTACATTCTGTGGCTTTAAATCCCTATAAATTACCTTCGGTTCCCTATTCTCATGTAAATACCTTAAGACGTCACATAGCTCAATACCCCAAGCTATTATGCTTTCTTCACTTATCTGGCGTCCCTCACTAAACTCCCTCTTTGCATGGTCATATAAAGAACCACCATCTACGTACTCCATTAACATATATAAAGCACTATTTTCTTCAACTTCCCATATATCCATTATCTTTGGAACTGCTGGATGACTTAACTTCCTAAGTAACTGCGTCTCATGCATCACCATTCTATATTGCATCTTACCACGCTTTGTCTTAGTTACTATAAGCTCTTTTAATGCCCTATATACCCCTAAACGCATATCGTTTACTAAATAAACACTTGCTGTTCCTCCAGTACCTATTAAGTCAACTACTTTATACCTATCTGCTAATATATCACCCACTTTTAACGCAGGTTTCGCTCCACCTTTTACTGCCATCTACTATACCACCATTTCTTTATAATCCTACCAAGTAACCATAAAAGTCACTTAAATTACCTAATTGAACATAAATGTAACCATTTATTAAACCTACTCCTACCAATGATAAAATACTAACCCATAATATCAAATCACCAGCAGCAAAGTACTTAATACCCGCTTTCTTTTTAGTCTTACTAAACCACCAAGACTCCTTACAAGCATTGTAGTCAACCCTTGCCTTACCAAACGTTACAAAATTAAATGCAGGCGAATTACCTATCCATACCCATAAGTCAAACGTAAACGCCACTAACCATATTGCTGGTAATATCGTTAGCATCAACCCTAGTGTTGCTAACAACCTACGTACACTTGTTATTAACATACTATCGTAAGAACTCTCGTTCTCTTGTACCCACTTCTGAACACCTTGTAATTCCTTACTATCCAACTGGTCTCTAGTCATAAATAATTTATCTAACTTATCTACATCTTTAAAATCCCTATCCTTTGGCATGTTTGGTATCATATCTTCACTAGGCTTCCAATTTGTTACAGGCGCATTTCCACCATTACCACCCTGCTTAACAAGCGCTTCCCCAGTACTATTTACATCAACACCAGCATCTATCTTATCGTCCTCTATTTCTGACGGTGCGCCCGGCGGCCACTCTAAAGCACTTCCTTTGTGATATGTAAAACCACTAGTTTTACCACTTCTAACTTCCTCAATATCAGGATATTCCTTATAACCCTTTGTAAAAGCCATTTTATCATACTGTGCAAAGTTGTAATTCTTATAAAAACCCCAAAACATACTATCGTAATTAGGGTTTTCAAACTTCGGTGCATAGTTTATATTCAACTGTGTACCTACCTCAACAGCACTACCCGTCTTTATTATAGCCTCGTAAGACGCTAACTTCGTTAAATAAAAATTCTTACAAAAATATTCCAAACACTCATCAAAACTACTAAAGTTCTGCCAACCTGAACTACCTGCCCTAATACCAAAGAAGTTATTATTGTTCTTCGCTAAAGCAGAAGTACCCCAAGCAGACTCAAAAGCTGCCTGAACTATAATCTGTGAGGGTAATATACCCCATTTCTTACCTACCCTTACAGCAGGTCCTTTTATCTTATCCACAAATTCATTTACATGAGCTTGATTAGATATTTGATACGCCCTCACCTCTTCTACTTTACTTACTAATCCTACACTAAATAACCCCAAAGCTACATAGAAGAAAGCGAGGACGACCATGATTAATTTCTTAAACATTAAGCTTCCTCGCCCCCATTTGTTCTTTTGTCCTTATACCTATAATTTTACTATACTAACATCTTACAGTCAAACGTTAGTTCTTATTTTACAAGTACTACCTATCACGTAAATTCTTAAAACCAAACCTACGCGCCAATACCCACTCAAGATGCTGTAAATCACTAACTTTCTTAACTGTTACCACTAAATCAACCTGCGACTCCATAGTGTTCCTTGTAGCTAATACCCCATATTTCATTAATTCTGGCATTACTAAAGTGTAGTAATCATACTTCACACCTTTAAAAGCTATATTCAAGGAACATCCACCTATCAAACCTAAAGGCTCTCCTGCAGTAACAAAACTACTGAACACCTTTAAAGAATAATGTACTAAACCTAAAGCTGTTAGTTTACCCACAATATCTTTTATATCACTTACATTTCTTACTTCTAAACTTACTGTGTTATCGTAAGGACTACTTATGTCACCTACCGCATTATAAACAAAACCTACACCATCAGGTAGAATTAATACCGCTGTTGTAACATCTCCATTACGATCAGTTCTAATAATTCGATAAGCTAACTTCATCTCTAAACCCCTCGAATTGCACGCATCTGGTCTTTAATAAGCTCTATCTTATCACGATCCATATAGTTATCTAATACTTGATACCCATAACTTTTCGATAAGATACGAATAACATCATCCAAATCTTTTAAACGCTTAACCTCAATACTAAAATTGTAGTCTAACGCATAACCACACCCAGATTTACCTCGCACGATTAATTTAGCCTCATCCCAAATATCTACAAAAGTTACCCCTGTATTTGTTTTTATATAATATTTATAAATCATTTTAATACCTACTTTCTATCTTTTCTTAACTACTAATGTGTAAACATTATCCACATCAACACCGTTACACACATAAAGACTTAATTTATATCTACTCACTTTAGACTCATACCCAACTAATAAGTAATCATCACTATCAGCTCGCTCATTTAACTCCTGCACTACCTCACGCAATCTTCTAAACATCTTACTAAATTCTGTCAAATCCATTGCCAACTCAACACCATCATCCATTAAGTTAGTCCATCTCAAAATAAAATATGTAAAATCATCCTGTTTATCTAACCATGTTGTAAATTCTTCGTAATTCATAACCTAAAACCCCATCAATCTTTATTAATCTAATAATTTATCTACTAGCACTTACACAATTAAATCTCTTACATCATAAGTCATAGATAAACCATATCTACCAAGACGTTTATACTTAAGACCTCTTATAATCCAAACCTCAGATACCTTTTCTTTCTGTAAATCAATCTCACCCCTCAACTTCTGGAGTTCATTTATACCCTTAACGACATCACCGTTAAAACTGTAAAAATTATCAACATCACCAACCTGCCCAGTAGCTCTCTCAATTTCAACATCCTTAAAACGACATCTAAACCTATCAAACCAAGCAATCATCAATTTTATATCTTTATCTACAAAACGTTTCTTGTGAAAATAAATACCCAACAACTCCAGTATTTTACCCTTCTCATGACCTATTTCAGTTAAAACCCCCATATTCTCAAATAAAACTAAAGCACCTAGTTGAGTATCTTCAAATTGCAAAAAATGTTCATAATCTTTTAAATTACCAACATAAGTAGCACCCCTAAAGTTAATTGTAAAAACATCATCTTTAACTTTTCCTTTACCTATACTACAAAATATATCGTCAAGTAACCCTTGATACTTTCTTGAGTCTTCAAGACTACAACCTAACAAAATCATAGTTTAAACCCCTTTTAATTCAACCTTTATTCGCCATATCTTATCTGGTGTCACAAAACCATAACTTTTAAACACCTTTACATTCAAGATTGTCTTGTGACCCTCAAATTCAGTTAAGTAATACTCTAAACCACCCATCTGAAAATTACATACACTAGCCAATTTACCTATCAAGTAAAAACTAAAGTTATCTTGCTCACTTTTTGGTATTTGTACCCCATTTAACTCCATTAAAGTTAAAGCATCATCTATACTACCCTTTTCTACACTCGCAAAAGCTGTGTAAACATCAGTTAAATTCAACATTGCCAAAGACCTCCTTATTATTTTGTCCTTAATCTTAACAACAACTCTACTTCTCTAAAACTAGTACTTAATATCTGCAACAGTAACTATACGTAAACTTTCCATTAGTTTTAAAAATTCTACAAAATCATCTGTTAACTTTATACCTAAGTAATTAGCTATTTCTTGCTGCTTTATACTACTTATTACCAACATCTCTAAATTGAAAGAATCATAATTACCACTAGGCTCGTTTTCTAACAACATATTTAAAAACCCCAGGTTTATTTCCACATCACCATTTCGACAAGCATTGACCTCGTCATATGTAAAAGGAATTTCTAAAATTTGACGTGCAACATACCCCAAATCTTCTAGTGGCTTTAAAACCATTGAAATATACACAGAATATCTTACCTGCCACTTACGTAGACCTAAACCAAGTAAAATATATACACCACTTAAAATTAACGAAGTAGCTACTCCTACTTGTATATTAAAGCCTATAGATACTACCCATTTTAACATTGTAAAGTCCTTCAACAAATAACTAGCCAAAAATAACCAACAACTTAAAGCAATTAAACCCATTGCCATACTTATTAAGAAATCCCCTAAATTCTTCTTATAACACCACCTAAAAAACTTACTACCCCTAGCTTTGTAAAAAGCCTTTATATCTATTTCTACACCCAAATTAACAACTTCCTTTCTTTGTACTAACTACTTTATTTTACCACATATAATAAAAAGAGGAGTTCTAACTCCTCTTTCCTTATAAACACTAAATATTAATTAATTTCTCATTAGACCACGACTTCAACATAGACATTAAACATAATAACTTATCGTCTATCTCTACATCTAACAACTTACTTAACTTTCGTAAACTAGAATCATGCAAAACTATCCTAGAACATTCCATACGCATCCCCGTATTCAGTAAGTTTGCAAAGTTATCTCCCAT